>JAESGY010000336.1_pt1 | contig 25639 bp, 24 predicted proteins | sample 9269841 | NCBI WGS metagenome assembly JAESGY01 (sample SAMN17022865, study PRJNA683097) | algae metagenome | isolation source: Spirirestis rafaelensis WJT71-NPBG6 and co-occurring heterotrophs from... | place: USA: Pinto Wells, Joshua Tree National Park, Colorado Desert, CA | collected 2006-08-15
GCTCTCTCTTCAGATGTTAGAGAGACAATGTATTTTTTCTTTGGCATCAGATACGCGGATTGCTTTGAGTATCTACAGATTACACTGTCCGCGTATCCATCAATTTTAAATTGACAGACTACTAGTACTCTGCACCAGGTAATTTTAAAGGGGGCAGGAAAAACAAGAAGACAAGGAGAATAATTCTTTCCCCTCATCTCCCCATGTTCCTATTTCCCCATCTTCTTATCCCCCCAGCCCCCATTGCCTAATTCCCCAAAAAATGTAATATTTCCATATCCCATTAAATATTGAGTTACTATTAATACATTCTATTCATTGCCTGACAATAGAGATTTGCAGCCTAGAGCGATCGCTCTTTCCCACCTCTGAATTTATCCCTAACCATATGACCCAGCTAAAGCTTCACATAGTTCAGACATGTTTTAGGAACAATGACAGGTACGTTGCCTTCATACCACTTTGTCAAAGACGGCATTAAGTAGCCCTCAATAAGTGTGGCAAATAAATACACGCTAGTAAATACTGTATTATTAACAACAATACATAACTTTACTCATTAGGAATTTATCTATCAGTTCAGGGTGCGATCGCCTTACATATTCTTATCAAAATTTCCTGATTAATCGGGCACTAGATTATCGGTAAGAACTTCTCTAATTTTTAGGCGTGCCTGCAACAAAATGTCTTACTTATACCACGTTATGTCTGCTTGGTGCATCATATCGTCTAATTTCCTATTTTGTGTTAAGACTCGCGGGTCGAATCACTGATAAATTCTAGGCTGATTCAACTAATTGTAAAAACAAGGAAAGTATTTAAGCATGACTCTAGCCAATCGTAAAAATACTACTTTTTCTCAAGAAGTTAAAGCAGGACTGATTTCATTGCTCAAACAGATTATTATTCTGGCTGCTATAGGTCTTATAGTCATGCTGATAACGAACGGTAAACCACCAGCATTTATGGTTGGTTTAAGCTTTTGCTTAATTGCTTTTTTTGTAGCCAGGAGGGAACAAAAGCGGATTTTGCAAAAGCCGGAATTGATATCTAAAAGTAAGAATTTATCAGCATCTGACCTCAAAGATGCTGACTTTAACGATGGGGAAATTAACAAGCTATCTGAAAATGAAAATTTACTGCAAAAACTAGTTTATCAAGTATCTAAAGACCAATTAAGCAAAGCCCATTTTCTCCTTGCCAACCTCAGCAATGCCAACCTCGATAATATCAATCTTGATAATATTTACTTCAGTGGAACTGATCTCAGTAGTGCCCAGTTAGTAAATACCAGCTTTTTGAATGGCAACTTCAGCAATGCAAATCTCAGCAATGCAAATCTCAGCAATGCAAATCTCAGCAATGCAAATCTCAGCAATGCTCAGTTAATGGGTGTAAACCTCAGTAATGCTCAGTTAATGGGTGTAAACCTCAGCAGTGCCAACCTTAACAGTGCTCACTTAGTGGGTGCAAACCTCAGCAATGCCAACCTCAGCGATGCCAACTTTAATGATGCCAACCTCACTAATGCCAACCTTAGCGGTGTTTATTTATGGAATGGTAAGTTCAACAATGCTCAATTAATCGGTGCGAACTTCAGCAATGCTTACATGAACAATGTAAAGTTGAAGAATGCCAATCTCAGCAGTGCCGATCTCAACAATGCTAAACTAAGCGATGCCAAACTCACGGATGCTAACCTCAGCAATACCGACCTTAAAGGTGCATACCTCAGCAGTGCTAACTTGAAGAATGTTAACTTTAGCAATGCTAACCTCAATGATACGAACCTATCTGGCGCTAATTTAGAAAATGCGAATTTAAATAATGCTGACTTGAGAAATGCTGATTTAAGCAATGCCAATTTGAATGGTGCGAGAGTCGAGAAAACTCATTTTGGCTGCAATAAAGGCTTTTCTAAGGAGATGAAGCTGGAGTTACAGCTTAGAGGGGCAATTTTTGAGGATAATTGATAATGGGTAATGGCTAATAGTTAACCTAATTTAGGTAGAAAGTCATATGGCTAGCAACACTTTGATTCAGCCAGAAGAAATAATTCACTTATCTGGTATTAGTTGGCAAACTTATGAAACTTTGCTGGCAGAACTTAATGATAGTCGGCGCCTGCGACTTACTTACAATCGTGGCAATCTAGAAATCATGGCTCCTTCTCCTGAACATGAAATATACAAAAAGACAATGGGTCGATTTGTCGAAACTCTTGCCGAAGAATTAAATATTAGAATTTATCCCCTTGGCTCTACTACTTTCAAACGTCCAGAACTGAGCGGAGCAGAACCAGATGAATGCTTTTACATTGAAAATATCAACATAGTTAAAGGCAAAAAAAGAATAGATTTAACTCAAGATCCACCGCCAGATTTAGTTGTGGAAATTGACATTACTAGTAGTTCAGAAAATCGCTTTGAAGTATATGCAGATATTGGTGTGCCAGAAATTTGGCGATATGATGGCAAGTCTTTCCGTATTAATATACTTCAAAATCAAGGATATGTAGCTGTCGAACGAAGTTTAGCATTTCCTAATTTACCTATTGCAGAAATATCTAGTTTTTTACAACAGGTTGGGCAGAAAGATTATTTAGAGTTAGTTAGGGAATTTCGTGATTGGGTTAAAAGTCAAATTCGCTAAAATCTTTGTTAATTGATGGTTGGGAGTTAGAGGGTTATTTTTTCAGCAATAACCATTATTCCCTAACCACTATCCACTAACAAAGAACCAAATCCTCTACAGCGCTGGCTTGATTTGGCAATGCGGCTGTTAAAACTTCGCTGCCTTCTGTTGTAACTAAAACATCATCTTCAATGCGGATTCCGCGTACATCGGCAAATTGAGATAAACGCTCCCAATTGACGACATGATGATATTTTGAGCGCAGGTTAGCATCATTCAAAATCGCTGGTACTTGATAAAAACCAGGTTCGATTGTAACTAACATTCCCGGACGCAGAGGACGATTTAAACGTAGGTAGCCTAAACCAAAGCGATCGCTTCTTTCTCTTTCCTCTTCATACCCAGCCAAATCCCCCAAGTCTTCCATATCATGCACATCCAAACCCAGCAAATGACCGATTCCGTGGGGGAAAAAGAGCGCGTGGGCATCCATTTGTACTAAGTCTTCAGGATTTCCTTTCAAAATGCCTAAATTTACTAAACCTTCAGCAATGACGGTACAAGCTAGTAAATGAATATCCTCATACTCTACGCCAGGGCGGATTTTGGCAATGCACGCATCATGAGCCGCCAATACTACATCATAAATATTTCTCTGGGTAGATGAAAAATTACCCGAAACAGCCCAAGTGCGAGTAACATCAGCTGCCCAACCAATTTGAGTTTCCGCACCGACATCAGCAAGCAGTAAGTCCCCTGGTTGCAAAGCATGGTGATACTGCTCATTGTGCAGAACTTCGCCCTCGACGGTGACAATACTGTTGTAAGAAGTAGTCATGTTGTGTGCCATGATAACTGCTTCCATCGCTGACCGCACTTCGGCTTCTATTTTGGCGTTAGTTGTGGCAGCCATCCCTGCTTTGTGCGCTTCGACAGTGACAGCAGCAGCTTTCCGCAACTCGATTAATGCGGCTTCGTCGTGGGTGAGACGTACCGTAACAATTGCTTTGGCTAACTCAAAGTCAATTCCGGATGGCTGAATTTGCGGCAAGACTAATCTGTCCAACAGTTGCGATTGTTGCGTCCAAGTACCAGCATCTTGCACAGCAATTGTTGCTGCACCTTCTACTGATAATGCTAATTCCACCATTGGTTTAGCCGCATCCGCGCCAATTTTCTGGGCGATTTCTTCACGTGAAGGCATTTCTCCATGCCATAAAGCGCTACTAGGTTTAGGATCGTCCATGAATAGTTCTAACTTGCCAGCTTCTAAGCGAATTACCGCGTTTGGCAAGGGAAGTCCGGCAAAATATAGAAAGTGACTGCTAGCGCGAAAGGGAAAGACATTTGCTGGAAAGTTACGTGGACTGGTGTTTCCTGACCAAAGAATTGCTGGAAAATCAATCAGGCTGGCTAGTCGTTGTCTTCGCTGCCGTAGAGTATCGACAAGGGAGTTAGAAGTGTTTTCTATCAACATGACCTAAAAAAAATGAAATAAAGAATAAGGAGTGAAAAAAATATTTCACACTTTATCCTTCATACTTAATACTTCAACTAGTTTTTGTCATCGTCTTTGTCATCGTCTTTGTCGTCGTCTTTGTCGTCGTCTTTGTCATCGTCATCTTTTTTATCTTCGTCTTTGTCGTCGTCCTTGTCTGAATTTACAGGCTTTTGGTTATTCTGATTGTTGTACTGAGAATTTTGTTGCTGTTGGGTTTGAACCGGTGGCTTCTCCTCCTCCCCAGCGCAGCTGACTAATCCGCCACAGATTAACGTTAAGTTGACAGCAGTGAAAATGGCGGCGATCGCCTTTCTCCATAAGTTTGCGTTTTTATTCAACATTGACTCGACATGATTGGAGTTAGAATTACTAACCTTACCGTACTTTGTCACGTTCTTGTTGTTATCTAACTATCGACAAGGATCTGTGCGAGTGCATTTGTCACAATAGTTAAAGAAACCTATTTCTCAGGTGAAAAAATGTCTGTTAAAAATCAAGCAAAGTTGAGCAATACGCCAACTGGCGATTGGTCGATTGAGCAATTGCCGGGATTAAGTCAGGAAGAACTAGTCCAACTCCAAAACTGCGGTATTTTTACCACAAAAGCGCTCTTTAAACAAGGAACTAGTTTGCAATCTAAAGTCGCGCTGGCAAATAAATTACAAGTCCATCTTCAGTATGTGAATAAATGGGTGGCTTTGGCGGATTTGGCTCGGATTCCGAGTGTAGGAACGCAATATTGCGGATTATTGCTTCATGCAGGTATTGGTTCGGTGGCGCAGTTGGCACAGACTCCCACTCACAGATTGCATCAACAAATTATGCGCTTGCAGGTAGCAACCATGCAGCGACGAGATTTATGCCCAGCAATTGAGTTAGTGCAACAGTGGTGTCAACAAGCAAAAACAGTTACGAATCAAAAGTTATGATTCAGCTTTTGCGTGATTGATTATACTGCAAATGTTTCTTGGGCAAAGGCAATTTTTTCTTGAACTCCTGAGAGTTTGGGCAAAGCACTATCAATTGCTTCAAGTCGGGGAATAAGCCCCTCTCGATTGGCAATTTGAATTGAAAGTCCGGGACGAGCGTTAATTTCCAGTAACAGCGGTCCTTTTTGTTGGTCTAAAACAATATCAACGCCAAGATAGCCAAACTCTGTTTTGTCACCTAATTTGGCAGCCATTTCTAAAATAGTTTGCCAGTGGGGAATTTGGCGATCGCGCAATGAATGTCCCGTTTCCGGGTGATTATCAATGTAACTATTTCTCTGAATACCCGCCAGCGTCGTGCCTGTTGACAGGTCAATACCAACACCCACACCACCTCTATGTAAATTCGCCTTACCATCAGAAGCGCGTGTGGGCAGACGCAACATTGCCATTGCTGGAACACCACGATAAACAATTACCCGAATATCGGGGACACCTTGATAAGCAATTTCAGCAAACACCGGATCGAATTGCACCGCATATTCAATAATCGCTTGATCGGTTTGTCCTCCTAGCGAGAACATGCCGCTGAGAATATTGTAAATGTGATATTGTAAGTCTCCCGGTTTGACAATTGAACCGCTAGCTTTGCGATAGCCCTCATCTGTAACATCACTAATTACCACAATCCCATCGCCACCGCTACCACGAGCAGGTTTCACAACAAAGGATTTGTGTTCTTTAATAATATTTGATAAGTTTCTCACCTCACCCTGAAATGAAATAACTCCATAAGTTTCTGGAACCGGCACACCAATATTTTGAGTAACTTTTTTCGTCTCTAGTTTATTGTCAGCATAGCGATAAAGCTGACGCGGATTGCTAGCAAAGATGTAGTCTAAGTTGCGAGCATTAATTCCTAAAATGCCGCTACGCCGAAGTGAAGATGAAAGCATACCAGCTTATCCCTATGTTTGATTTAACTGTCGTTGTAATGACCTAAATCGGAAATATTCAATTAGTTTGTAGCCGTTGTAGCGTCCTACAAGGATATTTAAAGCTAAAACTAACAACAACAGTTCCGGGAAGGCGAATGCTAAATGCTGCACGTAGGCATTAATGATGCAGAAATACCCAATTGTGGCTGCTAAAAGGCTACCGAGTCCGGCAATTATCGTTTCTTTTGCTCCTTCTTCTTGCCATGTCACTGCTGCGCGTTCGATTGTCATCGCCAGAATCACAATTGGGAACAAAGAAATCGACAAGCCTAGCCTAATATTGAAATGTTCCATGACAACTGCCAGAGCAGCCATTATTAAGACGGTTGCTGTTAAAATTGCGGCGAGCCGAGGCACAATTAAAAGCTGCAAACGATTCAGGTAGCCACGAATCAAAAGCCCGATAATTACAACTAAAATAAACAGCGGAATGCCAACAAGCAGTCCAGTTTGGCGAAAGGAGAGGGCAATTAATATCGGTGTGAATGTCCCAAAGGTTTGCAATCCAACTATTTGGTGCAAAATGGAAATAATTAAAGCACCAATTGGAACTAAGACAAGCACCTGAAAGACTCGCTGATTTGCTAGTGGCAGGTTGAACAATGAATAGTCTAGCAGCGGATTTAAGGCTTTTTCCTTTTGCAAAATTGCGCTTGTCAGTCCTTTGTCAGTGTTGGGTTGAACAACGACTTCTAAAGCGATGTTGCTTACACCTTTGGCTTGTAAGACACGATCTGAACCGTACCACCATGTTAGATAGCGGTCTTGCTCTCTAAAGCTATAGTCGATAGGATCGAAGGCTAACCAGCGATCGCCTATTTGAATTTCTAGCCACTGAATAAAATCGGTAGAATATACTTCTTCACTTCTGAGTAAAATGCCGTTGCCAACTCGCGCTGGTATGTTGGCTTTATTCAATAAAAATGCGGCTAATTCTGGGGTAGATTCTTGATCTCTCAAGTTTCTCCTGATAGCTTGAACTCTAAGGTCATCTGTCAGAAGAGATATTTGATAGATTTTTTTGGTTAAAGATTGGTCATCGCTTGACTGTCTTTTAGCCTCGTTCAACAGCGCGTTAATCTCTGTAGTTGGCGGATTCTCCTTGAGATTGTCTGCAACTCTAGCGGTATTTTCGCCAAATCTCACAAGTTCTTGATCGCCCAATCTGCGTCCGGAAATCGGAACTTCTTCGGTTCCAGGTGTAGCGGTATCTTTCCTGCGAATGATTGCTCGATAAAATATAAATTTGTTATTAGCGTCATCCTTTCTACTAAATACAGCTATTCTATTTGCTGAATTATCCAAAGTTTTGACTTGACGTTCAAATCTACCATCGGTAAAATCTTCACTATCAATTCTGTAACGTTGAGATTCTTGGGGAAGATAAAGTTGAATGCTTGTTGACTTTGCTTCTTCCTCTGATGGCAGTAATGATTGTTGTGAATTCACTGATAACTTTGCTTCAACGTACCAACTTCTATAAGCTTGGTTGGGAAACAAAGGTACATCTGAATTAGACAGTTTATGGAAAAAGATTGCTAGTCCTATCGCTGTTAAAAATAATGCTAACAGCAAAGCGCGAAAAGTACGATTCACTGCTGTGCCTCCTGAGTTGCACATGATGGTTCTGCGGTGAAGGTAGCAGATGAATCAACAGCAAACTTGCCTTCTTTTAGCATGTTGCGTCCGATTAAAACTGGATAGTTAAAATCTTCTCGATCTGCAAGGTTCACTTCTTCCTCAATCCACCGACCCGCAACACAGAATTTCATTCGCACTACGGGACGACGTATATCAGCACCTTCGCGACTCTTAATTCGCACCCATCGCACAATCGGACGCTCAAAAACTTCTTTGTTTTTCTTTCCATCCTTAAATCTAAATTTAATCATTCCGCCAGATTCTGAGCTTTTATCTGGCTTTTCTAAAATTTCGGCATTTATAGAGGTTGTTGTGGCACCTGTATCCAGCTTTGCTTTTACTTCTTTCTCAACACCAGGAATTATTGCTTTTTCTACCCAACCGACAGTTTTTGTTTCTTGTTGTGATGAATTAACGGCTTGAGTCTTTTGCAAACTGCATCCCGCTCCAAATAACAAAGTCATAAATATGACAAATAAAATTGCTTTGTTTGGATACGCCGTATCCAATTTAAATCTACTCTTCACGATCGCTAACCATCTATACTGAACAAAATTCTATTTATAAGCAAAAATACTTGATTAGATTTGTCAGTAATATCGATCTAAAGGTAGATTTGTTATTTTTATAACCAAATATTTTATATTTGGAAGTGAAGGATATGCTTTGTGTAATAAAAAAGACTTAATTATAATGATTAATAAAACATTATAATTAAGCTAAAATAAAAACTTATGCATAAAAAACCGTAACCAAATAATGATTTAATGGATTTTTAGCTAATTAGTGAATTGAAAAGTAAATTAAGCAAATAAAGAGTTATGAATTTAATTTGACTTCTAACTCCTCACTTTTAAGTTTTTACTCTTTTGCAAGTACACCGTTGAGGAATATATCAGCGAGTCCTTCTGCCATTTCTTTCATTTCTTCCGGGGAGGCATCAGGTTGCATTAGGGTATTATTGGAAAAGCCTGCAACCGCAAACATTCCTAAAAAAACTTTGGCAACTAATTTAGCATTCGCCTGGCGATAAATGCCTCTATCCATCGCGGTTTGAAAGAAAGCTTCGGCAACATCGCTCATTTTATCAATGACTTCTAATTGAATGCGATCGCGCAAATCTGGATGAAACTGCGCTTCCATAAAACAAACTCGCATCAAATCGACATTTTTGTGCATATTCCACATCCGCCGACGCATCACTTGCGCGACAGCCTTATAACTGCCCATTTCACTCAATTCTGTGAGCAAATCAGTCAAAATCTCCACCCAGCCGTTAGTCGCTACCTCAACCAAAATCGCCTTTTTATTAGGAAAATGACGAAACAAAGTACCTTCAGCTACACCCGCTGCCTGTGCTAAGTCGCGGGTAGTAGTGCCGTCAAATCCCTGAGAAGCAAACAACCGCAAAGCCGCGCTTAAAATCCGGGTACGGGTTTGTGCTTCAGCAGGCGGGGAAGAATTAAAAACTCGCATAATAGTTAGGGTGATATCTCCGGAACAGGATTTGTAGCATTATTGTCTAACGTGAAGTATAAAAACCACAGAAAGCTTAATACAAGATTAACGCTCTGTTTGATTGGGGAAGGGGTAAAAGGAAAAGGCGAAAGGGACGGAGTTATTTAAAATTAGTAAAAATATTTAAAATTACTTCTTCACATGAGTCCCTTTACCCCTCCTTCTTGCCCAATGCCCCATGCCTAATGCCCCATGCCCAATGCCCAATGCCCAATGCCCAATGCCCAGTAGAACTTTATTTTCATTTTTCCTTATGAAACACCCCAGTCACTTCCCGCGAATTGTAGATTTTAGATTTTCGCGCTTTTTTTCTGGCTCAAGCTTGGAAATTAATATTTCCATGACACTGCGTCGGCTGCTTGTCACGCTGCTTTTGCCAATCTTTTTCTGTTGGGGTTTTTCGCCAGGAATTGCTTTTGCTAAACCGCAAACCCCACCGTCTCCAACTTCGATTCAACCTTATTTAGATCGGGTAATTAAGGAATTAACGGAGTTTCGCCTTGATAATGGCATGAAGTTCATTGTCTTAGAACGTCATCAAGCACCTGTAGTTTCCTTTATTACTTACGCTGATGTCGGTGGCGTGGATGAGCCAAAGGGAAAAACAGGCGTGGCGCACTTTCTAGAGCATTTGGCATTCAAGGGGACGACGCTTGTTGGTACAAAAGACTACAAAGCAGAAAAACCTTTACTAGATCGTTTGGATCAGCTAGCTAGTCAAATTCAAGCTGCGAAAGCCGCTGGTAAACAAGATGAGGTTGCTAAGTTATCCGCTGAATTTAAAAATGTGGAAGCACAAGCAGCCAAACTAGTTAAGCAAAATGAGTTGGGGCAAATTGTCGAACAGTCGGGAGGTGTAGGTTTAAATGCAAATACTTCCACGGAAGCCACGCGTTATCTTTACAGCTTTCCTTCTAACAAGTTGGAATTGTGGATGTCTTTGGAGTCTGACAGATTTCTCGATCCTGTATTTCGCGAGTTTTATAAAGAAAAAGATGTGATTTTAGAGGAGCGACGCTTGCGGGTGGAAAACTCTCCGATCGGGATGATGATAGAGAAGTTTAACGATGCTGCTTTTAAAGTCCATCCCTACAGGCGTCCAGTGATTGGTTATGACGAGGATATCCGCAACCTAACACGGGAAGATGTGCGGAAGTTTTTCGATGCGTATTATGTACCGAGCAATTTAACGATCGCTGTTGTCGGAGATGTTAATCCGACGCAGGTGAAACAATTGGCGCAAACCTACTTTGGACGCTTTCAAGCCAAACCTAAAGCACAAACGCAAGTCCCGGTGGAACCTCCTCAAAAGCAAACGCGAGAAGTTATTTTAGAACTACCTTCGCAACCTTGGTATTTAGAAGGTTATCACCGTCCGGCAATTACTCATCCAGATAATGCAGTTTATGACATTATTGGTAGTTTGTTGAGTAGTGGGCGCACGTCGCGCTTATATAAGTCTTTGGTAGAACAACAACGGTTGGCGCTGAGTGCTCAAGGTTCTAGCGGATTTCCGGGAGATAAGTATCCAAATTTGATGTTGTTCTATGCTCTCACGGCTCCTGGTCGCAATGTTGATGAGGTTGCGGTGGCTTTAAGAAAGGAAATTGACTCTTTGAAAACTCAGCCTGTTTCGCCGATGGAGTTGGAGAGAGTGAAGACCCAAGCACGAGCAGGTTTATTGCGATCGCTTGATTCTAATATGGGTATGGCACAGCAATTGTTGGAATATGAGGTCAAAACTGGCTCTTGGCGCAATTTGTTTAAGCAGTTGGATCAAATTGTGGCTGTGACTCCTGCGGATATTCAACGGGTGGCGAGGGAAAGTTTTACACCGGAGAATCGCACGGTTGGTAAGCTGTTGTCGAAGAAGGGATGAGAACAACTAATAGCCCACGTAGGTGGGCTTTGTCCGTATAGCTCTAGCCTTCTAGTCTAAGGGCTATACGAACAAAGAAATGAGAAACGAAGCGCAGAGAGCGCCAAGTACGCCAAGAAGGAATGGAGAGAGATTATGCGTAAGGTAAGGGGTAAGAGGAAGAAGGTAATGGGGAAAAGGTTGTTTTATTCGTTGATGCTTTGTTTTACCCTGTTGCTTTTGGGAACGTTTGATTTTGCTGTAGCAGCGACGCCGGGAAAGGCGAAACCATATACTGAGTTGCAGTTTGCACCTTTACCTGAGGTTAAGTTGCCGAAGTACGATCGCTTTGTGTTGCAAAACGGGATGGTTGTATATTTGATGGAGGATCGCGATCTACCGTTGGTGAGTGGTAGTGCGTTGGTGCGTACTGGCGATCGCTTTGAGCCAAGTGATAAAGTTGGTTTGGCTGAGTTTACTGGTGAGGTGATGCGAACTGGAGGAACTCGCAAGCATACGCCAGATCAACTAAATCAGATGTTGGAACAACGGGCAGCTTCGGTGGAAACTAGTATTAGCGAAACTTCGGCTGGTGCTGGTTTTGAATCGCTGAGTGAAGATTTAGAAACGGTGTTTGGCTTGTTTGCTGAGGTGCTGCGAGAGCCAATGTTTGCTGCTGATAAACTAGAGTTGGCGAAGACGCAGGAAAGAGGTAGTATTGCTCGACGCAATGACAATCCTAATGATATTGCCAGTCGAGAATTTCAAAAGTTGATTTATGGCAAGGATAGCCCTTATGCTAGAACGACGGAGTATGCAACGATAGATAAGATTTCGCGTGCAGATTTGAGTCAGTTTTATCAGCAATATTTTTACCCGAATAATATGATTTTGGGGATTGTCGGGGATTTTGACTCGAAGAAGATGCGCGAACTTGTTCAAGCTAAGTTTGGCGATTGGAAGGCTAACCCAAATTTGCCTAAACTTCAGTTACCTACGGTGAAGCAAGCTAAAACAGGCGGAGTGTATTTTGTCAATCAGCCACAACTGACTCAGAGTAACATTCTCATCGGGCATTTGGGCGGACAGTTCAACAGTTCTGATTATCCGGCGTTAGATGTGTTGAATGGAGTGTTAAATGGATTTGGTGGACGCTTGTTTAATGAAGTGCGATCGCGTCAAGGTTTAGCTTATTCTGTATACGGTTCTTGGAGTCCCCGCTTTGATTATCCTGGTTTATTCATTGCTGGGGGACAAACGCGATCGGATGCTACGGTACAGTTTGTCAAAGCTATGCAAACTCAAATCAAGCGCACTCAAGCCGAAAAAGTCACTCCCAAAGAATTGGCTTTTGCTAAAGAGTCTACTCTCAACTCGTTTGTTTTCAATTTTCAAGACCCCGCACAAACATTATCACGCTTGATGCGCTACGAATATTACGGCTATCCGGCTGATTTTCTGTTTCGCTATCAAAAAGCCGTAGCCGCAACTACAGCTTCGGATGTGCAACGAGTGGCAAAGCAATATCTCAAGCCAGAAAATATGGTAACTCTGGTAGTGGGAAATCAAACTGCTATTAACCCACCACTGACACAGTTAGGAACACAGGTGACAGCGATCGATGTAACAATTCCTGAATCGCCGTCGCAACCGCAAGCGCAGAATTAATTTATATCTCAACTTTTGTGCATAGTAGGGGCAATTCAGAAATTGTCCCTACTTTTTTTCCAAAACTATTTACTACTTCATAGGGAAACGCTACAATAGCCGTTTGTATTAATTTTACTAACGGTATTTGTCTAAACTTTACATAATTAACACGAAAATTTTAGGCTAATTTTACAGCAATTACATAAAAGAGTTAAAAAAAATTTCACTAAGCCTTAGTATGATTACGTAAGTAATCATTCGCAAAGCGGAGTGTTATCGCTATGGTACTGTTGCGGGTATTACCGTCTTTGTGAGTGCGAGACGGTTAAAGACATCATTTGCCGTTAAACAAAAGATTGCTTGCAAATATAGCAATGAAGGGCTTGACAAGTTCTCAAGCTCAGTAATGCTGGTTGTCAATTTTTGTTCTTGCCTAAGTAATTGGGCAAGCGATTTGGGCTGAAAACCTAATAAGTATAAACTTCAGGATTGTATGAAGCAATATCTGTCATTTACCAAGCGTTGTTTGCTACTAATTGCTCCGGCGATCGCTAGCTCCATGTTAGCAGCCTCACCTAGTCAGGCTGCTACTTTTGCTTTTTCTGAAGGAGTATTAGAGTTTACAAAGTTTAGTCAAAGCCCTTCGGGGATTAGAACTGACACAGACACCAACACATTTACCATAGCCCAAGATGGCATGGCGGATGCTTCGGCTAACGCAGCCGCAACTTTTATAGTTGCTCCACCAACAGCATCCAATTCATCTTTGAGCGAAGCTAGAGGTGAAGGTAGAAATTACTTAGGACTTGCTGAAAGTGAGGCTACAGTTATCGGTAATTTTGTTGTAGACGCTGGAAAATCTTTTTCTTTCGACTTCAACGCTAATTTAAACTTGCAATCTGCTGTAGATAATCCACTAGCAGAAAATGCAAGAGCAACTGGAGATATATCTTGGGCGTTAATCGCTAATGACAGTATCATAGACTCCTTTAGCCTGATGGGTAATTTAATTACCCCAGGCGATAGCGATTTTATTGTAGCTGAGGAAAGCGACAATGTTACCTTAAGTAATTCATTGCCCAACTTTAGTTTTGGAGGAAATCAAGAATTTGCTACAGCTTCTGTTCAAGGTTCTCTGCAACGCTCTTTTGCTAACCAAACCACTTTAACTTTAGTAGAACTTAAGAAGAATCGGGCTACAGTAAAAGCACCTGAACCTTCAACTAGTTTTGCTTTACTGTTTTCTTGTGGCGTAATTGCCGTGGCATTGAAAGGTAGAGGCAAAGAAAAAACCTCAGCTTGCTTGTTAAAAGGAAACATAGCCGCTGAGGTTTAACGACAGGAGTATCCCTTAAAGTGCAAAGAAAGGGACGCACCCTGAAGACCACTTAATAACTAATTGTTAACAGTGACCAGATGCAATAAAATATTGCATCTGGTCATTTAATTTTTGCCCATCTATTTGGCATAAGAAGTAGAGCTAGATGTTGAGAAACTGCTACAACTATTATTACCAGATGAAACGTTTACAAAAACGCTTTGATTAATGTGGCTTTGATTATCACCAGATGCTGCGGCTACGCTTTTTGCCTCGGCAATTATTTTGCCATCTGGTGAGACAATGCGTTTGATTACAACTTGATAGCGAGCCATGATTTTACAACCTATTGCATTACAAACAAGTTACGGAAGCTTTAAAAACTCCTAGGTACTAGAACCTTGAACAAGATTGCCACTCATTGCAAAAGATGTGCTATATCTAACACCATTGTCAAGAGTACCAAATGCTGCGCCTGCGAAAAATTTGCCAAGTTTATCTGAGACTACATATCCATAGTTACCAGCTTTTTCGTCACCGAAGTATTGTGTAGTGTAGCCCGCATCAGGATTTTTAATCGTAGTTAACAGCTTGAGCTTAGGGAAGTAGAAAGTAAATTTAAATCCGCCTTCCACTTGATTGTTATTAGTAAGCTCAGTGTCACAAAAACTGAGGTCGGAAATTTTTAATCTGCTCATAAAACACCCTGGAATTTTTTAATAGACTGGAGTAACCAGACATGATAAAGTATCACGTCTGGTCGTTTATTTACACTTCTATGGAATAGGTTTTCAAATTCTCATATAGCAAGCTTTTTGGGAAATCAAGAAAAATGTGTTTCTCCGATGTTTCAGTAACTGTTTTTTGCTGCTATACCAGTCCTAAATGATTTAATGATACAAATACGTTGGGTAGGAGTTTAGCATTGCTAAACCCCGACGAAAAATCATACGTATCAGGGTATATAAGAAGTAGAGCTAGATGCTGAGTGACTGCTACAACTGTTGCCAGAAGAAATGTTGACTGAAACGGTTTGACTAATCTCACTTTGGCTATTGCTAGATGCTGTAGCTACACTTTTTGCCTCTGCAATAACCTTGCCATCAGGTGAGACTATCCGTTTGATTACAAGTTTATACTGAGCCATAATTTTGCAACTTACTATTAGCAATTAGGGAAGTACTGCAAAGGTATTTAAGAGTTTTGTTAAGCCTTTGAGCAATAGTTTTGAAATACCTAGTGAAATGTATATCGTTGAAAGGTTTTTAAAACCTTTCAACGATATAAATCACCTCTCAATTTGCTAAATGAGAGAAAAAGCTATAAACACCGTCTAGATCAAAAATTACTATTAAGACGATGCAGAGCCTGCAATTCCAATCGATGAAGAACCTACGCCTTCTTCAGTGTATGTTTGAACAAAAACGTCGGTTTTGGAGTTCTTACCATAAGCATCAGCTAATCCTTTAGATGAAGCGGTATTACCTTTCAAATCAACGTAGCTTTTGAACTTGTTATTGAAGTTAAATTTTACTTCGACATCAATGTATTCTTTGTCGTATGTTGTATAAGTACCGCCAACAACATCTGCACCTTCAACAGCTTCCAAATGATTCAAATCTGAGATAATCATAGGTTTCTCCTGGGAATATTGAACTGGTTATGGAAATTGATTTATGTAAGCTTTTTTTCTTTGGCTTACATTTATCAATATACAATATCTAATTTAAAAATCAACTATTTATTCCTATTTCTTATTAGACAAATACCGCTTTATCATAACTAAAAACATATAATTTAGTATCCTAATTATTATTAATAAATAGATGCGTGAAAACATTCAAAACAAGTATTTTGTTATGATTAAAAATAGCAATATTCAATTGAATTTACTCTGTTTTTAATAAATAAAACCTCATACCTTTAGTTGAATAACTAAACATAAAAAGCCGAAAATGTAGAGTGTGTCAGGCGTAAGCCTTAACGCACCGTCTAATTCATAATTAGTAATTAATTTTATAATATTGAGTTTATTTTGATAAAACAACAATTCAACTTTATCTGCAAATAGATGATTTGCTAACTTCTTAGAAAGTAAGTCGTTATGAACTAACTCTTCTTGGTTTACGGAAACCGCACCATCGTTTCTGCGGCGGCAATAGCAAATAGCGCTTTGAACCCTCAAGTTCTGAACTACGGAAACTGCCGCGATCGCTTTCTCTTTGGAAGGTACTGCCTCGACGAGTGCGTGAGACAAAAAATTATTTATGCAAACTTTAGATAAATGCAGAAAAGCTATTGAATAGCTATGTTAAGGCAGCACTCAATAGCTTTTTGAATCGAAATTAAGCTAGTAAGCGCTGGCGCTGGAATAAGTTGAGACATACTGAGTGCCATCACTAAGAGCGCCGGCTGTTGCACCAGCGACTGCTCCGCTAACTTGAGCCGCGATTACATAGCCATAATTACCAGTTTTTTTGTCAAAGGAGTAGTCTGTATAGTAGCCCTGAGAATGAGCGGAATCAGCACTAACTGACCACGCTCCTGTAGCGGAGTAAACGGTAATTCCGCCTTGGATTTGACTACTACCAGAAATTTCACTTTCACAAAAGCTGAGGTCAAGAATTGTTATTCTACTCATAAGTCACCCCTTGAGATAGCTATATCGCTGAAAGCTGTTAAAAGCTTTCAGCGATTTTATTTTAAAAGTAATTATTTACAAAGTTCTCAACTATTCATGACGAAACGAAGGAACTTTATAAATAACCTCTTAATATGGCGGTTGCCATATTAATGCCTAACTTGCCGCTGAACTAGAGCTAGAGCCAGAGTTGGCGTTAGCGCTAGGACCATAGTAGTAGGAGTACCCGCTGAAAGCACTTGTATAAGTGCTGGTGTAGGTAGCAGCAAAGTTTTGACCAGATGCAGATGCACTTGAATAAGCATCAGCAAACGCGATTCCACCTTGAATTTTATTATCTTCGGTTGCAACTTCGATGTGAGAGATATCCGAAATAATCATGGTTCTTACCTGGGGATTGTTATTTTTTCGGGTTTATATGCCACCAAGTTGTTCTCTTTTGGTGACACTATTAATTTAACACATTTAGTTTAAAAAACAATAGTTTATAGAAGATGTTTTCTCATATTTATCAATAAAAACTTTTATCTTCTTTTCAGTTTAAATCAACCTATTTATAAGCAATAAAATCTTCCTAAATCACGATTAGCAAAGCTTTTTAAAGGCATAAAAAAATTGGCTTCTCTTCATTTAGGGAGAAAAGTAATACTATTTAAAATAAGTTTTATTCCCAGTAATCAGGGAAAATCCTCAATTTGAGACATATTTTTCACCACAAAAAGATAGTTTATGAGACATTAAATAAAAGCTCTTGTTAAATTTTTTGTAAACCCTCGGACGCAATTAAACCGATTGTGTAAGTGGCTGTAGTGGCTGAAAATTTGTATCATCTTCCAAATAAATCAAAATTTCTTGTTTCTCAATCTGTTGCTTTAACCAATCAGAAAATAATTCTTGCAAAATATTGCTACGCAATCGCTCATCTAATTCGGGTTGAATTATTTCTTCAACCCAGATTAGATAAACTCCTTTAGGAGTAGCGATTGGCTTGAGAACCTCTGGTGGAGTGGCAGCAAATACAGGCGCAGCTATTTCTGGGCGAAATTCTGCGCGTCTTCTGATTCCTTGATATCCTCCAGCGCGGCGGATTTCTGGATTTATGATGTACTCGCGGGCGATTTCTTGAAAACTAACTTCCCCTTCTTGCAGTGCATAAAATAATTCCAACGCCACGTCTCTATCATCAAAGATGATTTCATAGGTGACTGCGGCAACATAATTGAGCTTATTTTGATAAAAGAAGGGTTCAACTTTATCTGCAAATAGATGATTTGCTAACTTCTTAGAAAGTAAGTCGTTATGAACTAATTCTTCAAAGTCATCGACGGAAAGATGATGTTTTTTTAACCATGCTAAAGTGTCTGCTGCTTTGACAAGTTTCTTTGCAAATCTGAGCCTATCTCCTTCTTGTTGTAGTTCTTCTTCTGTGACTGTAATACCTGCTTCCAAAGCAGTATCAGCGATAATTTTTTGCGTAGCGATCGCCTCCACTAAATCAGGAAGTTGACAAGATAGTTTGATACTATGAATTATGTCTTTAGGCGAAATAGTCAGAAGTGTGGACATAACGTAATCTCTCCAATAATTTGGAATTTTGTATTTTAGATTTTGTTATTAATCCTTTTTCTCAGTTCAAATGATTAATGACCAATCATTAAAGCTCCATGCCACCTTTTTGCATCTTTTTAAATGGATCTAAGATGAGGTCAATAACCCGACGCTGGCGGACAATTACTTCGGCTGTTGCCGTTTGACCAGGGCTTAATTCAATACGTTGATTGCCATTTTGGATATAAGGTTTATCCAAGCTAATTTCTAATTCAAAGCTTTCGAGATTGCCTTGGGGTGTTTGCTGGACTTTCGTATCAGGTGAGATCCAATTGACGCGTCCTTGCACTATTCCATATTCTTGGAAAGGATAGGCATCAAATTTCATTTTTACTGGCATTCCCACCTTCAAGAAGCCGCTTTCCTGGCTGGGCATATTTGCTTTGAGTACGAAGCCAACATTTTTCGGGGCAATTTGGGCAATCCTTTGCCCTGGTTGTAATACTGCTCCTGGCTTGGAGACTGGTAATTCAAAAATCATGCCATCAACAGGCGATCGCACTATTTTTTGCCCTAGCTGCAACTTTAAGGATGTAATCTGGCTGCGGGTTTGAGCTATTTGCGATCGCGCATCACTGATTTGTGTTTGTAGCGATTTGAACTGTTCTTGAGTTCTCAGCACAGCTAGTTTCCCAGCATTAATTACGCTTTGATAGCTGCTCTGCTCCTCTTGCAGTCTAAGTTTTGCTTGCTTGATATCAGATTCCAGCTGGTTGATTGTTGTCTGATAGCGACTTCGTTCTTCACCTAAACGTAATTCTGCTTGTTTGACGTCGGATTGCGCTTTTTCGTAAAGTCGTTTGCTTTCTTGTTCTTCTTTTTGGAGTTGGTCAATTTGGTTTACGGAAACCGCACCATCCTTTACGAGTTGGCTAAAGCGTTCAACTTGTCTTGAATCTATAGTTAAACGGCTTTGAGCCGACTTTTGGTCATTCTGACTAGTGCTAATCTGTTGCTGCGCTTGATTGACTAATGACTGTTTTTCTAACTTTTGTAGGTTATAACTACTCTGTTTAGCGTCAAGATTCTGCCGCGCTTGGTTAATTTGGGCAATTTTTTCTAATTCTTGAGATTTGTTTTGTTGCTCTTGAACGCTAATTGCTAGCTGTAATTGGTTTTTGAGTAGTTCCAGTTGCGTCTGCTGGTTTTGTAGTCCAGAAAGCTTGGCTTCTGCTTGTTGCAGATCCGTTCGCAGAACATCCGATTCCAGTTCTAGAAGAATTTGCCCTGTTCTTACGGTGTCTCCTTCTTTGACTCTGACAGCAATGACGCTACCCCCAGAACGACTATCTAATTTTTGCGTTGCTCCTTTAGGTTCTATACGTCCTTTGGCGCTTCCGGTTTCATCTATTCTTGAGACCATTGACCAAGGTAAGACAATGAAGGCAAAGCCAGCTAGCGTATAGAGCAGAGAGCGTGTCCAAAGTCTGGGTAAGGCATCTAGCAGTTCTTCAGTTCCGTAGAACCATTCCCTAGTTTCGCCTGCTTCTTCTACCTGAGGATTAATCTCAGTATCACTACGATTAATGTAAGCTTTATCTTCTTCATCCACATGGGCAAGAGCCGATGCTGAATTGTGAGATGGGTGTGGCATAGTTTCCTTTCCACAATGGGGAGGTGGGGGGAGGTGGGGAGAGGGGAAAAAGAATTTTTAACTCCTGACTTTCGTAGAGACGCGATTAATCGCGTCTCTACAACTCCTAACTCAACCTGCTTGCGCGAGTTGTTGTTGATTTAGATAGTAGTAATGACCTTTCTTAGCGATTAAGTCTTCGTGAGTACCGCTTTCCACTAAGACACCGCGATCTAACACCAGAATTAAGTCAGCATTACGCACGGTGGAAAGACGATGGGCAATAATCAAGCTTGTTCGCCCTTTGAGAATTGTTTTTAAATTGTTTTGAATAATGCGTTCCGACTCAGCGTCGAGGTTACTGGTGGCTTCATCGAAAATTAGCAATCGGGGATTACCTAGCAAAGCACGAGCGATCGCTAGGCGTTGGCGTTGTCCACCGGAGAGCATTCCGCCACCTTCACCGATTTGGGTTTCGTAACCCATTGGTAATTGTTGAATAAATTCATCTGCCCCTGCGAGATGCGCCGCTTCGGTAATTGCTTCTAGGGAAGCGTCTGGATGAGCTATACCGATATTCTCGCGAATTGTACCGCCAAACAGAAAGTTATCTTGCTCGACGACACCGATTTGCGTTCTGAGCGATCGCAGAGCGATACTCTTGATATCATGACCGTCAATTAAAACTTTTCCATCTGTCGGCGGATATAAACCCAATATCAATTTAGAAAGAGTTGTTTTCCCCGAACCGCTACGCCCGACGACAGCAATCATTTGCTCTGGCTGAATTTCAAAGCTGATATTTTCCAGGATGTTAATATCGCTTTCTGGGTGATAGCGGAAAGTGACGTTATCAAAGCGGATGTGAGAGCGAAGTTTCGCCAAAGACTTACGGGGAGAGGTAAGTAAGTCTTCTTCTGGTTCCGCTTCCAAGACATCATTCAGCCGTTCTACGGAAATGAAGATTTCTTGCAACTGATTCCAAACTCCTGACAATCGCTTGAACGGACTGATGACATTACCCATCAACATATTGAAAGCAATTAATTGTCCAATGGTGAGTTGATGATTAATCACTAACCATGCGCCATACCACAGTAAGCCTGTAGATGTCAAGGTATCAATGCCGCCGCTGATAACTTTCAAGCGAATGCCAATTACCTGCGCCTTGAAGCTTTTTTTCACCAAAGTATTCAGGAGTTCTTCCCAATGCCAGCGCACTGTCTGCTCAATTGCCATTGAGCGCACAGAACGAATACCTGTGAGTGATTGAATTAGATAGCTATTCTCTTCCGCACCAGCATTAAAAATCTCTCTGGACATCCGTCGCAAAATGTTGGTACTTGCCAATGCCAAGATGAAAAATGGCGGCACAATCAACAGCACTAGGAATGTCATGTTCCGGTTGTACCAGAACATCGCTGCCAAATAGATAACTATTGAGAATAAATCCAGAATGATGGATAAAGTTTCGCCGGTAAGGAAACTTTGTATTTTCTGGTTTTCTTGGATACGGGAAACAATATCGCCGACATAACGAGATTCAAAGTACGACAGAGGCAAGCGGAAGGTATGTTTCATAAAACCCACCAGCAGTGCCACACTGACACGGTTGGCGGTGTGCGACAGCAGATATTGCCGCACGGCGTTCATGACGATGCTGAACAAGCCAAAAATTATCAACCCTAAACAGATAGCGGTTAAAGTGACGGTGCTGCCCTGGACAATCACTCTATCTAGCAGTAGCTGAGTAAATACTGGTGTGATCAATCCAAATAGCTGGAGCAAGAGGGAAGCCAGAAACACCTCTAGAAGAACTTTCCAGTGGGGTTTCACCAAATCAAAGAATTGCCACAAAGAGTTAGTAGCTTCTTCGGCGTTTTCCAGTTCGGTAGTGGGTTGCAACAGCAATGCATAACCAGTCCAGCCAGCGTTGAATTCAGCATGAGTAAGAGTGCGTTGACCGATCGCAGGATCGCAGACAATCACCTTTTTTTTGCTGATTTGATGAACGACAATATAATGCTTGCCTTCCCAATGAGCGATCGCTGGTAAGGGTTGTTCTGCTAATTTGTCGAGACTCGCTTTCACCGGACGGCTGGTAAAACCGAGAGTTTCTGCTGCTGATGCCAAGGCACGCATAGATGCCCCACTACGGTTGGCATTGCTGAGATCCCGCACTTTATTGACGCTAAAACGTTTACCCCAATGGCGACCGATCATTACCAAACAGGCTGCACCACAGTCGGCAGCGCTTTGTTGGGCAAAGAAGGCATAGCTATTGCTCAGGCGTCCCCATAAATGCCTTGCTGCTACCTTGGGAGTAGGAAATTTTGGGTGTGGTTTTTTCGAGTTTGGTTTTGCAGTGCGATCGCCCTTGGCAGTTTGAGCATCGCGCTGCGGAAAGGGGATAACATTTCTGGGGGAAGTAATTCGTTCCTGTTTGGATTTTTTCGGAGATGTCTGAGTCAGCACCTCAGAGTTGCCGAGCAATTCTGCTAATTGCGGACAATGTTGTAGTGCGGTAGATACATCTGAATTCTTGAGAATGTAAAGGATACTAGGCTCTGTAGCCATCCATTGCGTTTGTTTTTCGGCTTCTGGAACCAAGAAATTTCCTGGTGTGATGCAATTGTCTTTGTGCTTGAGTTGACCTTTGTATAACAACCACAGCTTGCTATCTTCAGATAATGAGGCATCAAGAGAGCCTATTTCTAATTGATGTCGTTCAAATAGAGATAAAGCTTTGAGCATTCCTTGATGCCTATTCTGAAAAGACAGCAGGAAATCCCAAATTTCTGCACGGGCACTCATGCGATCGCCGATACTTGGATATTGGCGAATTACTTCTTGCAGCGGTTCTTTAGGGATATAGCCAAGCTTTAAATTAACAGAAGCCCTAGCCGCGTAATTTGTCAACTCTTGTTGGCGAAACAGAGTCACCTCGCCAAATGATTCCCCAACTGAAAGAGTAGTAATTAAATTATCAGCACTATCTAAGAGTCTGCATTTCCCTGCCAGGATAATATAAATTCCTGGTTTGGCTTCTGCTGCTTGCCAGAACTGCTTTGCTGTTGGTGGTTCGACAATTTCAAGCAATGTCAAACACCTGTCAAGTTCACTGTCGGAAAGCATCTCACCCAAAATTTGGGTAATTTGTTGACTTAACTGTTGCCGTGAAAACACAGTCTCCCCCTGCAAATTTCACATAATATAAAACTTATGCATTGCCCAAAACTTGTTTATGTGTATTAAGTCCAAGCTTTGGCTGTAGCCGTTTTAGTATGCATGAGTTCGCCTCCATTAGAACTTTTATCTTCATTCACGCTATCTATAAAAAGTGAGGAACTTGTGAGGATTGTTTCAAGTTTTATTCACAAAAAACCGCTAAACTTGCAGCCTCAATGTATATACTCCTCTATTTTTAGAGTGCGTCAGGCCTAATAATAGTCAAGTGTCAAAAACCCTTGACTAATGACTAGTACCGCAAGGCGGAATTCAAAATTCAAAATTCAAAATTCAAAATTAATACAACGTAAGCGTTTCATTGATTTAGAATGGGTGGTTTATTTACGCCGTGTTGTACTAGCCAGATTTAAAGATGAATGGAAATTAAGTTAATTAGATTGGCAGTTGCAAATCTTAATTCCCCCATCCTTAGTTTGGTGAATTAGTTCTTAACAGGATAATCTTTGTTAAGTAGAAAGCTTGAACCCTCGTTCCAGATATTGATGACTAGGTAGCGATCGCCTACTCGCGTCCCGCAGGTATCGCTCATTCAATCTCACAGCAATCGAGTTTTGCGGTATCTCTGGTAAATAAGTCAATATTTCACACATTTGGGTTTGAGATTTACCCATAGCTCCCAGCAACATAGTTTTTCTCCGACAACTAAGTTCTGGCTGCAAATTAACCTTGAAATTCTTTATCTGAGCTTGACACTCAAAAAGCGTTAACAACTTGCTTGTTTGCAAGTCGGAGCTATGAGTAGCCTTGTTTTTAAAGGAATCTTGTGACATAATTTTATCCAGTTGTCATCAACTGTCTAACGTGGGCAAGTTACTCAGCAGCTGTTTGTCTAAGCCGGCAAGCTAAAGTTCTACAGCTGCAAAATTAATTAGTCCTAAAAAGCTAATTAATTCGTTAAGTGATGTGCAACTAACACCGGGTTTCCCCCCTGTGCTTTGCGAGTCTAGGGGGGTTATTACCGGGTTGTATTATTTAATGCGTCTATCTCAAGGGTTAATTAGGTTGTCTGGAAATATCGCAGCGAGCAAAAAGTTGTAGTTACACCATATTATTTTCCTCAAACCAAATCCTAGCTGGAACTTACTTAGATAAGGTGAGCATTTTAGATAGCTTTTTGCCGATGCAAAATCACTCAATGCATAGGTAGGCATGAGTTGTAACTCTACTCTACCCTGTTGTCGCATTTTTCCCTCAATCCAGCCTAGAAAAGTTACGTAAATTAAGACTGGGAAGTGAGTTCTTAGCCAGCAGTAGTAAGCAACTTTGATAAAACATGCGTAAAGCATAACTGTTGAGTCCCTGATAAACAACAGTGCTTGACATAGCACCTCAAACGGTAAATTAGTCATTAGTTCAACCGAGAATTTCTCAGGCTTTTAGAACTTATGGATTTACCCAAGTTTTAGTGTGTCCATTTAGCCATACCTCATTTTTGAAGGGGAGTTAAGCCTGGATAGCTTTTCCTCTCCTTGTCTATCCATAATGGGTGTAGAAAAATCAAATTATGCACTTTGGGAATAAAAGTGAGAAAAAAGCTAACATTTTTTTAACTTAACTTAATATTCAGCAAATACAATCATCGTGTAACGCTGGATAAAGTTCATTTACACAACCACTTGTTTATCAAGTGCATCAGTCCTAGCTTTGCCAAAATCTGATCCTAAAGACACTTGTAGCTATTTTAATACTTTTCCTCAGCAAATAATTCTAAAAAGGTTATTTAACTTTGCCAAAGGATTTTATTTTGATTATCTTATTGAACTCTGCACCATAGGTGTGTAGCTACTCCTTCAAAAATTTTCATTTGTTAATATTAATTAACAAAATCCGTTTAAAACTGTTCTAGCCATTGAAGATAGAAGCGACTAAGAATAGGTCTTAGAGGATATTTACTTGTTGCTCTAGCTTACTATTGCCTCTTTTATATTTAGCAAATTCTTATAAATTTGCAACTATCTAAAAGGGAATTTGAGCGCGAAAACAACGAATTTTTGGAATGGGAACTAAACACACCTCTTTTAATTAATAGATTTAAACATGTTTTGTCAAGATTTTCTTACAAAAAAACCAAAACTTTACTTGAACTTCATAAAGCCCTTACAGAAAGTTTAAATAATATTACTTGTATTTAAAATTACGATCAATATTCTTTAAATTTTTAATTTTCTAAATAGTTTATAAGTTAGAATAAAGACCTTTTAAATCTCTCTTTATCTGTCCCAAGTCATATTTAATTGCCAAAGGAAATATAGATAGAAGAACAGTATTAATTCATCTGTCTAAAGTAATAAAAGTAAATTTTTCTGCTAATCCACGTGTATGGAATTTAAGTATCTATCATAAGTAGGAAAATAGTACAGTCTGCCTCATTAGGTTTTAAATACCTCGCCAATGCACTAGTACAGCACGGCGGAAATAAACCAAGCATTATTGTGAGAAACTAAGAAAGTAATACCAATTTAATATGAAGCTGCATATAATAGGCAAGTACAAACTCAATAATTTTAGATGCCCATGAGCC
>JAESGY010000337.1_pt1 | contig 25366 bp, 23 predicted proteins | sample 9269841 | NCBI WGS metagenome assembly JAESGY01 (sample SAMN17022865, study PRJNA683097) | algae metagenome | isolation source: Spirirestis rafaelensis WJT71-NPBG6 and co-occurring heterotrophs from... | place: USA: Pinto Wells, Joshua Tree National Park, Colorado Desert, CA | collected 2006-08-15
GCTGCGCGAGCAGCGGGAGGCGCTGGAGCGGACGGCGAAGCGGCTGCTGGAGAAGGAGACGCTGGAGGAGGCGGAGCTTGCCCAGCTCACCGGGCTTCCCCTGCCGGCGAGGCAGGCGGCGGAGTAGCGAGGGGTTCCGCCCCTCGCGCACCCCGCCAAGGGCCGAAAAGGCCCTTGGAACCCTTCAGTTACGCCAAGGGCGCCACGGACAGCCCGCGGACCTTGTGCTTCTCGATCAGCCGGGCGACCAGGCCGCTGCGCTTCGCCTCCTCGACGAAGTCGCGCAGCCAGGCGGCGCCCGCCTCGTTCTCCCGCGCCGTGCCGATCGCCTGCTGCACCGCCATGAACTGGCCGTCCAGGATGCGGGCGCCGGGCAGAGTCTCGACATCCGTCAGCAGCCCCGGCCGCAGCCCGGCATAGACCTCCGCCTTGTCCTCGACGAACCTCTTGAAGGCCGCGCTGCCGCCGCCCGGCACCAGCACGAGTTGGGCATTCCTGATGTTCCGCTCCAGCCAGAGCGTGTAGGCCGCGCCGGCGCTGGAGACGATGCGGATGCCGGGCCGGTCCACCTGCGCCATCCCGGTGATGGGGGAGCCGGGGGGCACCAGATAGGTCGCCTCGATCTCGCAATAGGCGGCGGTGAAGCTGATCTTCGCGGCGCGCTGCGGCTCGGCGCCGATATTGGCGATGTCCCAGGCGCCAGTGCCGCCGGCATCCGCGATCTCGTTCGGCCGGGCATAGGGCACCAGCTTCACCGCGACGCCGAGGCGCTCGGCGATGGTCCGTGCCATGTCGGGGGAGACGCCATCCGGCTCCCCCTCCGGCGTCCTGCCGGTGACGAGCAGGAAATTGCCCATGTTGATGGCCGCGCGGAGCACGCCGGTCGGGGCCAGTTGGGAAACGACGTCAGGGGACATGCGCGGGATTCCGTCGGTGCGAAGGCCTTGGGCGGCCAGGGGAGTGGCCATGGCGGCGCCCGTGGCCGCCAGCAGCGCGCGGCGCCGCAGCATTGGCGTCTCCCCCGTTCCGTTCGGCGCGGATTAGATCGCGCCGGGGGCGGGAGGGCAAGCAAGGGCCCGGCGCGTCACGCCTTGCCGATCCCCTTGTTCACCAGCGAGAGGTTGAAGGCGCGCCGCCAGTCCAGGTCCTTCGGCAGGACGCCCACCTCGGCGACCGACGCATGGAAGCGCCGCCAGCGATCCTCCGTCATCGCGCCGATGCCGAGCGTCGCGGCATCGCCCGAGCGGACGATGCCCGCCTCGTTCATCATGCGGGTGCCGAAGGCGATCAGCTCATCCGACATCTCCGGATTCTGCTGCCCGATTAGCGCATTCGCCGCCGCGGTGTCGAAGCCGCCCGCCGGCCCCTTGAGGTACTGGTCCCAGCCTTCCATCGTCGCGTCGATGAAGCGCTGGATCACCTCCCGCCGCTCGGACAGGGTCTTGGCGCCGACATTGATGGTGGTGCCATAATTCTCGAAGCCGGCATCGTGCAGCAGCAGCGTGTCCGGATTGATCCCGGCTTGGCGGATGGAGAAGGGCTCGGAGCCGAGATAGCCCTGCTGCACCAGCATCCTGTCGGCCAGGAAGGGTTGCAGGTTGAAGGTATAGGGGCGGAGCTGGTCCTCCCGCAGGCCGTATTTCTTCACCAGGAAGGGCCACCACGTCACCCGTGCCTCGGCGCCGACCAGGATGGTGCGGCCGCGCAGCGCCTCGAATCCCGTGAGGCCGGTATCCGGATGCGCGATCAGGACCTGCATGTCCTTCTGGAAGATCGCCGCGATGCAGAGGAAGGGGATGTTCTCCCGCACGAAGTTGAGCGCGGCGAGGCCATTGCCCATGGACATGTCCACCCGCCCGCCGAGCAGGAGCTGCGCCGGGTTGATCTGCGGCCCGCCGGTGCGGAGATCCACCTCCAGCCCCGCCTTCCGGTAGAGGCCCGCCGCCTGCGCCTGGTAGAAGCCGCCGTGCTCGGCCTGGGCGCGCCAGTTGGTGACGAAGGAGACCTTGTCGAGCCGTGGCTGGGCCCGCGCCGGGCCAGGGGCGGCCATCAGCAGCGGCGCGCCGGCGCCGAGCAGCCCGAGCGCCGCGCGGCGCGAGACGGTGAAGCGTTGGATGCTCATCGGTCGGGTCCCTCCCGCTCCGGACGCTGCCTGCGTCCGCTCCGGAAGGGAAGGTGGCGTGCACAGGCGCCGGCGCAAGCGCCATCGGTCGGGCGCGAGCCGAGGCGGGCGATGGAAGCGCCGGGCCTTGCGATCGGCCCGGCAAACCGCCCGCTGCGACAAGTCAGGTTTCGGGTGTGATGTTCTGCGATGCCGTGGCCGGAGCATCTCACTGCTCCCGGGGGTGAGTCACTGGAGGCCCTGGGCGACGCGGTGCCCCCCTGGCCTTTGGTGGGAACGCCTTGGGGTCTATCAGGATATGCAATGGCAGTCTGCACCTCATCTGGGGTAGCGATGTCGCTGGCGTTGGTATCGCGCACCTACTCCCTGAGATGAGTTGCCCATCCTCGTTGGCCCTTGATAAAATGCGCCTCTGCCTCGTTCACGAGATCGCTGCGGATTGTCTCCACGTCAGCATTGATATCTCAGGCAGGAGGCCACCATGGTAGATACGCCTTTTCCCGAATTTCCGGTTCACAGCAGGAATCGAGTGTGGACTGTTGATGGCACATGGGGCCTTGAGTACGAGCCTGACCGTGATGCTTGGCGTCTTTATAATGCCGATAATGCGGGTAGCGATTATGCTCTCCCTGCCGATATGGTCCGCCGCATCGTTGCTGAGGCAGGAACAGGAGAAAACTTGATGCGTCACTGGGACAACTGGGATAACTCCAGATAGGGAATCCTGTGTCCCGGCCAGAACACCAGACCATCGTCAGGCTAACCGTGCAGCCTGACGATGGTCTGGGGCACTGTTTGGAAGGGCAGAGTCACCCCTCGGAGCGTTTCCGCTCTGCGGTGATCTGCCCTAGGCCCAGAGCCGCAGCGGCCATAGCAGCAGCAGTGCCGTCCCCCAGCCCCAGGCACCGTTCAGCAGCCCGGCCCGGGCCCAGACCTGCCGGTCGCCCCCGGCGAAGACCGGCAGCCCCTTGAGCGTCGCCACCAGGGTGAAGGCAACCAGGGTCAGCGCCAGCGCCCCGAAAACGAAGCCGAAGAGCAGCGCCCGCGGCCGCAGCCGGTCCAACAGCAGGACGAGCACCACGCCCCAGACCCCACCCCAGAAGGCCTGGGACAGCAAGGTGGGCACCCCGAAGGGTGGCACCGGCACCTGGTTGAAGGGCGCTCCGACCCGACCGAACAGCGCGAGCGAGGCCGGGATGCCGTTGCCGATATGATGCGGCAGGAAGGCGGTGCCCTGGTGGAAGACCAGGATGGCAAGGAAACCAGCCAGGAAGCCGAACAGGAGCCTTCGTGCCATGCCGCAAGTCTACAGCGGATGGCGTTCAGCCTCGAACGCAATCCACTGTAGGTCTTTGTTTTTTGAGCAAATCCACGCGTCCGGTCGGTCACGGCCCCTGCGATCCGCTCTGGCTCCCCCGCCATGGTTGCGTCATCCGCCACCTTGCGGCCCGGCGCGCGCCCGCGCACCCTGCCGGCCCTCATGGATCGGGAAGGATGACGCCGTGAACGGAGCCGAAAGCTTGGTGAAGACGCTGCTGGGGGCGGGCGTCGATGTCTGCTTCGCGAACCCCGGCACCAGCGAGATGCATTTCGTCGCGGCGCTGGACCGCGTCCCCGGCATGCGCTGCGTCCTCGGCCTGCAGGAGAATATCGTCACCGGCGCCGCAGACGGTTACTGGCGGCTGGCCGACAAGCCGGCCTGCACCCTGCTGCATTGCGGCCCCGGCCTGGCGAACGGGCTTGCCGGCCTGCACGATGCCCGCCGCGCGCGCTCCGGCATCGTCAATATCGTGGGCGACCAGGCGGTCTATCACCGCCCCTTCGACGCGCCGCTGACCGCGGATACCGAGGGCTGGGCGCGGGGCGCCTCCGCCTGGGTCCGCACCTCCACCCGCGCGGAGGATGTCGGGGCGGATGCGGCGGTCGCCATCCAGGCCGCCCGCACCTCGCCGGGCCAGGTCGCGACCCTGATCCTGCCGTCCGACAGCTCCTGGAACGAGGGCGGCAAGGTCGCCGCGCCGCTGCCGGTGCCGGCCGCGCCGCAGGCCGATCCGCACAGCATCCACCAGGTCGCCAGGCTCCTGCGGGAGAAGAAGAACGTCCTGCTGCTGCTGGGTGGCCTCGCCCTGCGGGAAGGTGCCCAAATACAGGCCAACCGCATCGCCGCCACCGGCGCGAAGCTGATGGCCGAGGGCTCCAATGCCCGCATCCAGCGTGGCCAGGGCCGCCTGCCGCTCGACCGCGTGCCCTATGTGAACGAGCAGGCCGTCGCCGCCCTCAAACCCTATGAGCATATCGTGCTGGTCAATGCCAAGGAGCCGATCGGCTTCTTCGGCTATCCTGGCAAGCCCAGCCAGTTCTGGCAGCCCGGGACCGAGCTGCACCTCCTGACCCGCTATGAGCAGGACGCCGAGGGGACACTGCGGGCGTTGGCCGAGGAACTGGGGGCACCCATGGTCGCCATGCCCGATCCGGGGCCCCGGCCGGCGGCACCGCGGGGCGAGCTGAGCCCGGAGGGCCTGGCCCGCGCCGTCGCCGCGCTGATGCCGGAGGGGGCGGTGATCGTGGACGAATCCGTCACCTATGGCCGCGGCTTCTTCCCGCAGACCACGGCCGCCCCGGCGCATGACTGGCTGCAGAATTGCGGCGGCGCCATCGGCTACGGCCCGCCGGTCGCGGTCGGCGCCGCCATCGGCGCGGCCGGGCGGCGGGTGATCGCGCTCCAGGCCGATGGCAGCGCCATGTACACCCCGCAGGCGCTCTGGACCCAGGCGCGGGAGAAGCTGCCGGTCACCACCGTGCTGCTCTCCAACCGCAAGTACCAGATCCTGATCGGCGAGTACCAGAATGTCGGGGCCAATCCGGGCCGCACGGCGATGGACATGCTCGATCTCGGCAATCCCAATATCGGCTGGGTCCAGCTGGCGAACTCCATGGGGGTGGAGGCGGCGCAGGCCCGTACGCTGGAGGCGCTTGGCGATCTCATGGCCCAGTCCTTCGCCCGGCCCGGCCCCTTCCTGATCGAGCTGCTGATCTGACGGCAGCGCCACCGCTATCCGCCCATGCTGCGCCGCGGAATTCAACTCTGCGCAGTGAACAAGCTTTCCTAAGCTTCAGCTTTCGCGCAATGTGGCGGTAAGCCTGGGGGGCGCATGTCTGATGGAACGTGACGGGCCATCCGTCGCGATCCTTCCGCTTGCATGGCACCGGGCAGAGCGGGGGGCACAGCGTGTGACGATGCGGACAGCGGCGGATCCGGGCAGGCAATGAACATGATCCCCCAGCCGCCGTCCGCGCCGGAGGGCGGGGCCTCGGGTCCGCCCGCGCAGACCGTCGCCCGGCCGCCGGCAGAGCCGGCGCCAGTGGCGGAGCCGGCTGCCGAGCCGCCGCAGGACACACCGGAAGCCGGGGCGCCGCCGCGCCGCCGGCTCTGGATTCCCGCCCTGCTGCTGCTCCTCGCCGCCGGTGGCGGCTATGCCTGGCACGCCTCCCGCCAGGAGGCGCCGATCCCGCATTCCCCGCCGGCCTCGGTGACCGAGCCGCTCTCCCACGGCGAGTTCCGCCTTTCGGACAATGAGGTGCGGGCGCTCCGGATCGAGGAGATGCAGCTGCGCGACTTCCGCGCCGAACGCGTGGCGGAGGGCCGCATCGCCATCAATGAGGACAGGGCGACGCCGGTCTTCTCGCCCTATAATGGGCGGGTGGTGCGCGTCCTCGCCCGGCTGGGGGACAGCGTCCAGGCCGGCGACCCGCTCTTTGAGATCGAGACCACGGACCTCGCCGGCGCCGCCCAGGACCTGCTCTCGGCCGCCGATGCCGCCAACAAGGCGCGCGCCACGCTGGACCAGGCGCGGCGCGAGGAGGCGCGGCAGGCCAGCCTGTTCAGCGCCCGCGCCGCCTCCCAGCGCGATGTCGAGCAGGCCCGGGTCGCGACGCTGGGCGCCGCCGCCGACCAGCGCAGCGCCGAGGCGATGCTGGCCGCCGCGCGGGACAAGCTCCGCGTCCTCGGCCGCACGCCCGAGCAGATCGCGAAGATCGAGCAGACCCGTCAGGTCGATGCCGTGGTGCCGGTGGCCGCGCCGATCGGCGGCAGCGTGACCCAGCGCCGGGTCGGGTCCGGCCAGTGGCTCTCGACCGGCGCCTACGAGCCCGTCTTCACCATCGCCGACCTCTCCACCATGTGGCTGGTCGCCGCGGTGCGGGAACTGGACGCGCCGCTGATCCGTGCCGGCCAGCCGGTGAAGGTCACGGTCGGCGCCCTGCCGGGCCGCGAATTCGATGCCCGGATCACCGCCACCAGCGCCGGTCTCGACCCCGTCACCCGCCGCATGACGGTCCGCGCCGAGGTGCTGGACCCCGAGCGGTTGCTGAAGCCCGAGATGTTCGCCACCTTCCGCATCGCGGTGGGGGAGGAGCAGCGCTCCGTCGCGGTCCCCGTGAACGCGCTGATCTATCGCGGCGCCGAGGCCAGCGTCTGGGTCGCGCTCGATGGCGGGCGCTTCATGCTGCGGCGCGTCATGCCGGGCATCCGCGCGGGCGAGATGGTCGAGGTGACCGATGGACTGAAGCCCGGCGAGCGCGTGGTGACCGGCGGCGCCCTCTTCATCGACCGGGCCGCGCGCATCGACTGAGCCGGCCGCGCCGGTACCCCTGGCCGGCCGCGCGCCAGCCCCATCGCCACCGACCCGGCGCGGCACGCAGCCGCCCCGCACCCTGCCGGAACACCCGCCATGCGCCAGATCGTCGCCTTCTCGCTGCAGCGCAGGCCGCTGGTCATCCTGCTGTTCTTCGCCTTTGTGACGGTCGGCCTGTTCGGCTTCACCCGGCTGAACATCGAGGCCTATCCGGACCCGGTCCCGCCGCAGGTCGTCATCATCACCCAGAATCCGGGCCAGAGCGCCGAGGAGATCGAGCGCTACGTCACCATCCCCGTGGAGGTGGCGATGGCGGGCCTGCCCAACCTGACCTCGGTCCGCTCCACCAGCCTCTTCGGCCTGTCGGATGTGCGGGTGCAGTTCAACTTCAACTACACCTATGACCAGGCGCTGCAGCAGGTGCTGAACCGACTGGGCCAGCTCCAGGGCCTGCCGGAGGGGGTGGAGCCGCAGATCTCCCCGCTCTCCCCGATCGGCGAGATCATGCGCTATCGGCTGGTCGGGCCGCCCGGCTATTCGCTGGCCGATCTCAAGACGCTGCAGGACTGGGTGCTGGACCGCCGCTTCAAGCGCGTGCCCGGCGTGGTGGACGTCACCTCCTTCGGCGGCCTGACCAAGAGCTACAACATCATCGTCGACCTGCACCGCATGGCGGCGCATGGCCTGACCCTGCCGCAGGTGATCCAGGCGGTGCGCGCCGGCAATGCGACCGTCGGCGCCGGCACCATCCGCATCGGCCCGCAGGCCGCCGTGGTGCAGGGTATCGGCCTGATCCGCGGCCTGGATGATGTCCGCAGCGTGGTGGTCACGGCCGAAGGCGGCGTGCCGGTCCTGCTCTCGGACATCGCGACCGTCGAGGTCGGCAACACCCCCCGCCTCGGCATCGCCGGGCATGAGGGCGATGACGACGTGGTGCTGGCCACGATCCTGATGCGCCGCGGCGAGCAGACCCTGCCCACCATCCGCGGCGTGCAGAAGGAGGTGGAGCGGATCAATGCCGGCGGCGTGCTGCCGCCCGGCGTGAAGATCGTGCCGCTCTATGACCGGGAGGACCTGGTGAAGATCACCACCAAGACGGTGGTGAAGAACATCATCGAGGGCGTCGCTCTCATCCTCTTCATCCAGTGGCTCTTCCTCGGCGATTTCCGTGGCGCGCTGGTGGTGGCGGCGACCATCCCCTTCGCCTTCCTCTTTGCCATCATCCTGATGCTGGCCCGTGGCGAGAGCGCCAACCTGCTCAGCCTCGGCGCGCTCGATTTCGGCCTTTTGGTCGATGCCACCGTGATCATGGTGGAGAACATCTACCGCCATCTCGGCCTCGCCCGGCAGCACGCCCACCGTTACATCGCGCCCAGCGGCTCGAAGGAGCTCTCCGGCCTGTCGCTGACCGTCCTGCGCGCGGCGGGGGAGGTGGACAAGGCGATCTTCTTCTCCGCCCTGATCATCATCGCCGCCTTCATCCCGCTCTTCACCCTGGGCGGCATCGAGGGCCGCATCTTCGGCCCGATGTCGAAGACCTATGCCTACGCCATCATCGGCGCCCTGCTGGCGACCTTCACCATCACCCCGGCCCTGGCCGCCGCGCTGCTGAAGGAGGACAGCCGGGAGAGGGACACGCCGGTGGTCCGTGCGCTGCGCTGGGCCCACAACGGGCTCTACGGCCTCGCCATGCGGGCGCGCGCGCTCTGCCTCGGCCTCGCCGCCGCGCTGTTCGGCGGGGCGCTGCTCCTGCTCTCCACCCTGGGTGCCGAATTCCTGCCGGCGCTGGAGGAGGGCAATCTCTGGGTGCGCGCCACCATGCCGGGCACCATCTCGCTCGAGGAAGGCAACGCCACGGTCAACCGCATCCGCGGCGTGCTGCTGGAGTTCCCCGAGGTCATCACCGCCACCTCCCAGCAGGGCCGGCCCGATGACGGCACCGACAGCGCCGGCTTCTTCAACGCGGAATTCTTCCTGCCGCTGAAGCCGCCGGAGAAATGGACCACGGCGAAGAACCGGGACGGGTTGGTGCATGCCATGCAGGAACGCCTCTCGCGCGAGTTCCTCGGAATCGAGTTCAGCTACGCCCAGGCGATCAGCGACAACGTCCAGGAAGCCGCCTCCGGCGTGAAGGGCGCTAACGCCATCAAGGTCTTCGGGCCGGAGCTCGACATCATCGCCCGCAAGGCGGAGGAGATCCGCCGGGTGCTGGAGGGCGTCGAGGGCGTCGCCGACCTCGCCGTCTTCCGCTCGCTCGGCCAGCCGACGGTCGCGGTACAGATCGACCGGGCGCGTGCCGCCCGCTTCGGCCTCTCGGTCGAGGACATCAATGAGGTGGTGCAGGCGGCGATCGGTGGGCGGGAGGCCGGGCGGCTCTATGAGCCCGGCGGCGACCGCAATTTCCCGCTGGTGGTCCGCCTGGACGCGCCCTTCCGCGACAGCCTGGAGACGATCTCCCGCATCCCGGTAGGAGGCACCCGCGCCGCGACGCTGGCCGATGTGGCGGAGATCCGCCTGGTTTCCGGCGTCTCCTACATCTACCGCGAGGATGGCAGCCGCTACCTGCCCATTCGCTTCTCCGTGCGTGGCCGCGACCCGGCCAGCACGGTGGCCGAGGCGCAGGAGCTGGTGGAGCAGCAGGTGCAGCTCCCGCCCGGCTACCGGCTGGACTGGGTGGGCGAGTTCCGCAACCTGCAGGAGGCGCTGGGCCGGCTGTCCGTGGTGGTGCCGGCGGCGCTCGCCCTGATCCTCGTCCTCCTCTACGTGCAGTTCAACACGCTCAGGGAGACGCTGCTGGTCTTTGCCATCGTGCCACTCTCGCTCACGGGCGGCATCGCGGCGCTGGCGGTGGCGGGGCTGAACTTCTCCGTCCCGGCCGCCATCGGCTTTCTCGCCCTGTTCGGCATCACGGTGATGGAGGGCATCATCATGATGTCCCACTTCAACCACCTGCGGCTGGAGGGGATGCCCTGGCGCGCGGCGCTCGATCAGGCGGGCGTCGATCGCATGCGGCCGGTCTTCATGACCTGCTTCGCCAGCTTCACCGGCCTGCTGCCCATGGCGCTGGCGACCGGCATCGGCGCCGATGTCCAGAAGCCGCTCGCCCTCGTCGTCGTCGGCGGCATCGGCCTGGTGCCGCTCTTCATCCTGGTGGTCTTCCCCGTCATGATCGATCTCTTCGGCAAGCCGCGCCACCTGCGGCGGGAAGCCGCCGCCGCGCGGCCGCTGGGCGCGCGGGCATGAGCCTGCGGCTTGCCGCCGCGGCGGTGCTCGGCTTCGTCCTGCTGGCGCGGCCGGTGCTGGCCCAATCCACGGCCCAGGCCGTCGCCGGCAGCCTGCCCCTGCCGGTCGGCCAGGCCGCGCGGCCGCTGACGCTGGCCGAGGCGGAGGCGCTGCTGGTGGAGCGGAACCTCGCCGTCATCGCCGCCCGCCGCGGCGTGGATGCGGCGCGCGCCAACCGGCTGGTCGCCGCCTCCTTGCCGCCGCCGCAGGTGGTGGTGGGCAACAGCTTCGCCGAGTTCCGGGAGACCAAGGCCGGCGCCGTCAAGGGCGCGCGCTTCCTCAGCCCGTCCAACAACATCGCGGCCGGTCTGCAGGTGCTGGTGGAGCGCGGCGGCAAGCGCACGCTGCGCACCCGCGTCGCGGAGGACCAGATCGGCCAGGCCGAGGTGCTGGTGCTGGATGCGGTGCGCACCCAGCTCTTCACCCTGCGCCAGGCCTTCCTCGGCGCCCTGCTGGCGCGGGCCAATCTGGAAGTCGCGCTCGGCAACCGGATGAGCCTCGAGCGGACCGAGGCGCTGCTGCGCCGGCAGCTGCGGGACGGCGCCATCCCGGAAGGCGACCTGCTGCGCTTCCAGGCCAGCCGGCTACAATTCGAACCCGACGTCACCAGCAACGCCCAGGCCTATGCAGCGGGCGTCGCGGCCGTGGCGGCGCTGCTCTCGGCCGACCCGGCCGCCTTCCAGCCGGGCGCGGGGCAGATCCCCGCCCTGGGCATCAGCCCGTCCCAGCCCGGCGCGCTGGCGCCGCCGCCGCCCGGGCCACGCGGCCGCGCCGGCACGCCGCCCGGGCCCGCCAGCGCGCCGACCAGCGTGCAGACCATCCTCTCCCCGGTCGCCTTCGATGTCCGCGGACGCTTCGACCAGGTGCCCGCCCTCGGCATCGGACGGGATGAGCTGGCGGCGGCGATCGGGAGCCGGGCCGATGTCGTCGCGGCGCAGCGCCAGCTCGCGGCCGCCAATTCCAACCGGCTGCTGGCGGAGGCCGGCCGCTCCCGCGACGTGACGCTGAACGGGAGCTGGTCCCGCTCGCGGCTCTCGCAGGACCTGCCGGAATCGGCCGACCGGCTGAACGCGGTGAACAGCTTCGGCATCCAGCTCTCCGTGCCGATCTTCACCCGGCAGATTATCGAGGGGAATGTCGGCATCGCCTCGGCCCAGGCCGGCCAGGCGGAGGCACAGGCCCGCGCCGCGCTGCTGCAGGCGCGCGCCGAGTTCGCCGCCGCCTGGGCGGGGTACGAGCAGGCGCGGGCGCTGGTCAACCTCTATGCCGGTGGCGCGCTGAACCGGGCGGAGGAAGCCTATCGCAGCACGGAACAGGCCTATCTCGCCGGCGGGCGCGCGCTGCTGGATGTGCTGGACGCGCTGCGGGTGCTGAATGCGACGCGCCTCCAGGCGAACCAGGCGCGTTACGCCTATCTGCTGGCGCTGGCGCAGCTGGAGCAGGCGACGGGCGTTTCGGGGATCGCGCCGAAGCTGTGAGCCGGGGAGGGCCTCGCCCTTCCCGGACCCCTCCCACCAGGCCAGGACCGGTGTGAGTCTCGGCACTCTTGAGTGCAATCCATCAAGGGCGCGCGAGAGTGGGCGGCGTGGCGTTGCTGCCGGCCGCGGCGCTTCCCAAGCTGGCCTTCCACCACAAAAGGAAGCTGCCCATGGCCCGGATCGCTCTCGTCGCCAGCCTCGCCCTTCTGCTCCAGGCCTGCAGCCCGACCTTCCGTTCGAGCGAGCCGCGCGACGTCATCGTGGCACCGCCCTCCACCGTGGTCAGGTAAGCCGTCCAGGCGGGGCCGGCGTCAGCCGGCCTCGCCGCGCCGTGCTGCGCAGGCGCCCGGAATGGTCCGCAACTGCCCTAGCACCGCGCGGGTGAGCACCACCCCACCGGCATGGACCGGCAGGCCGGCGCTGCGCAGCGCCTCCGCCGTCCAGGTATTGCAGGTGTAGAGCAGCGAGTAGCCGCGCGCCGACTCGTAGAACAGGCTGTCATGCAGCGGCCGGGGATGGGCCGGCACCGGCCGGCCGGCGACATCCAGCGCCAGGCTCTCCCACAGGAAGGCCGAGAGGCGCGCGAGGCCGCCCTCCGGCAGGGGAAGGGCGAAGGCGCCCTCCGGATAGGCCTCGTGCGGCGCGACACGGAGGCCCTTCACCTGCACCACACCAGGGCCGGGCAGGGGGCCAAGCAGCAACTCCTCCACCGCGCCGGCGCCGGCCAGCATGAAGCTCCGCTTGCCGAAGCCGAAGACCACCGTCCCGGCGCCGGGGAACAGCCCGCGGAAGCCGGCCAGCGGGCCGACGAGATCCGCTGTCCGCAGCGCGATTTCCGTGTGCCAGCCATGATCGACCACCCAGGCGAGCGGCCCCTCAGGCGCCGTGGCGCAGGGCAGGGGCGGCGGCGGCGCGGCACAGCCGGCGAGGGCGGCCAGCGCCAGCGCCATGGCCTTGCGGCGTCCCGGGGCGGCAGCGATAGTCATGCGGAAACAGGTGGTCCTGCGCTGGTAATCCCGGGCGGTTCGCATGCGCGCCGGGCCGGCGCAAGCGGCGTTCACCGCAGGGGAGACGGACATGGACATGGAGATCCGCGGCAAGCGGGTGCTGATCACCGGCGGCTCGAAGGGCATCGGCTTGGCCTGCGCCCAGGCCTTCGCGGCGGAAGGCTGCGACCTCATCCTCGCTTCCCGCGACCAGGCGGCGCTGGAGAAGGCGGCGGGCGAGATCCGCGCGCGCCACCAGGTGAACATCGCGGTGCAGGCCGGCGACCTCTCCGACCCGGCGGCCCGCGCCGCGCTGCACGCCGCCTTCCCCGAGACCGACATCCTGGTGAACAATGCCGGCGCCATCCCGGGCGGGACGGTGCATGACATCTCCCTGGAGCGCTGGCAGCAGGCCTGGGCGCTGAAGGTCTTCGGCTATATCCACCTGACGCAGCTCTACCTGCCGGGGATGGAGGCGAAGCGCGACGGCGTCATCGTCAACATCATCGGCATGGCGGGCAGGGCGCCCCGCGCCGACTACATCTGCGGCGCGGCTGGCAATGCCTCGCTCATCGCCTTCACCGCCGCGCTCGGCGGCAAGACGCCGGACAACAATGTGCGCGTGGTGGGCATCGCGCCCGGCGCGACCATGACGGAGCGGATCATCGCCCTCTCCAGGAGCCGGGCGAAGACGAAATGGGGCGATGAGAGCCGGTGGGAGGAGATGCTCTCCGGCCTGCCGCTGGGCCGCGCGGGAAAGCCGGAGGAAATCGCCGACCTCGCCGTGTTCTGCGCCAGCCCGCGGGGCGGCTACCTGTCCGGCTCCACGCTCGATGTGGATGCCGGCGCGCAGTTCAGGGGATAGGGCAGGGCGGGGCATTCCCCCCATACCCGCCCGCCAGCGCGGGCGGGTGGGGGCTGCTTCGACAGGACGGGCGGCAGCGATGGAATTCAGGCTCACCGAGGCGCAGCGCGCCCTGATCGCGCCGGTACGGGAGATGGCGCAGACCCGCTTCCGCCCGCGGGCCCTGCGCTGGATGGACGGGACCTTCCCCTGGGAGAACATCCGCGACCTCGCCTCGCTCGGCGTTCTCGGCATGAGCGTGCCCGAGGAGTATGGCGGCCTGGGGCTACCCGTCTTCGAGACGGCCCTCGTGCTCGAGGAACTGGCAAAGGTCTGCTACCCCACGGCCATGGCGGTGCTGGGCGAGGCGGGGGTGCAGACCCGCGTCATCGCCCGCTATGCGCCGGAGAGCATCCGCAGCCGCATCCTGCCGCAGGTGGTCAGCGGGGAGTGCATCCTCTCCATCTGCATGACGGAGCCGCATGCCGGCACCGATGTGGCGAATTACCGCACCAATGCCGTGCTGCATGGCGACCGGGTGGTGGTGAATGGCGTGAAGACGCTGATCAGCCGGGCGGAGGAGGCCGGCCTGTTCGTCGTCTTCACCCGGATCGATGGCCGGCCGGGGCGGGAGGGCATAGGCTGCGTGCTGATCGAGCGCGGCACGCCGGGCCTCGCTGTGACCGGCAGCTTCCACACCATGGGGGGCGAGAACCTGCACGAGGTGCGGTTTGAGGATGTCGAACTGCCGCTGGAGAACCTCGTCCTCCGCGAGGATGGCTTCCGGAAGCTGCTGAGTGCCTTCAACACCCAGCGCTGCCTGAACCCGGCGATCAGCCTTGGCCTGGCGGAGGGCGCCTTCGACGAGGCGGTCCGCTATGTCCGGGACCGGCCGGTCTTCGGCAGGCCGATCGCCGATTTCCAGGGCGTGCGCTGGAAGCTGGCCGATATGTACAAGGATATCGAGGCGGCGCGAGGCCTGCTCTACCGTGCCTGCTGGACCGCCGACCCCTTCCCGGACCCCTTCCTCGCCGCCACCGCCAAGGTGTTCTGCAACGAGATGGCGATCCGCGTGACGAACGAGGCGGTGCAGTTGCATGGCGGCTTCGGCTTCACCGACGAGTACCCGGTGTCCCGCCTGTATCGTGGGGCGCGCTACGGCTCGCTCGGCGGCGGTGCCTCCGAGACGCTGCGCGACCTGATCGGCCGCCGGCTGGCGGGCGAGGACCTCGGCCCCGACGGCATCATGGGGCTGGGCTACTTCTAGACCCGCACCAGTCCAGGCCAGACTCCGGCCTGGCGGGTTGGGGGGGCGGGGAGGGCAGCGCCCTCCCTGCTACCTGGCCTCCAGGCACTCCACCAGCAGCGTCAGCAACCTCGCCCCGAACGCCCGCATGTTCCCGATGCGATCGTCGCTCCCGGTGCGGATCATCAGCGTCCGTCCGACCGGCCCGGCGACCGCGATGCAGGCATGGCCGGCCGGGTCGCCGTAGCGGTTGCCGGTCGGGCCGGTCGCGCCGGTCTCTCCCAGGCCCCAGCTGGTGCCGAGCTTTACCCGCACGCTCTCGGCCAGCAGCGCCGCATAGGGCTCGCTCGCCGGGCGGATGCCGTCCAGCCTGTCCGCCGGGATGGTCAGCAACGCCTCCCGCGCCGCGCGGGTGTAGACCACGGTGCCGCCGAGGAAATAAGCCGAGGCGCCGGGCACCGCGAGCAGCGCCGCCGAGACCAGCCCGCCGGCCGAGCTCTCGGCAACCGCGATGGTCTCCCCACGCGCCTTCAGCAGGGCGCCGGCACGGGCGGCGATGGGCAGCAGCAGTTCCATGGGGCGTTCCTCCGCTTTACCGGAACGCTAGAGCAAATCGCGGACGGGCGTGAACGCCCGGCAGCGTGAATCTGCTCTGCAATCATTGAACTACAGCGGAGCGGCGTTCATTTCTGAACGCAATCCGCTGCAGGCGGGGCCGGGGGCAGCGACAAGCGCCGCGATTGACAGCCGCCAAGGCGCCATGCTCGCCTCCGCCGTCCCGCATTGGGGGCATGGAGGAAACCCATGGCCGCTTCCCTCCCCGATGCCGCGGTGGCGGAATACCATCGCCGCGGCTACCACTTCCCGGTCCGTGCCTTCGCGTCCGAGGAGGCAGCCGGCCTGCTGGACCGGCTGAAGGCGACCGAGGCACGGCTTGGCGGAAGGCTGGCGGGGCGGATGAACCAGAAGCCGCATCTCCTCTTCCCCTGGATGCATGAGGTCGTCACCCATCCGGCGGTGCTGGACGCGGTGGAGAGCGTAATCGGCCCGGATATCCTCTGCTGGGCCAGCCAGTTCTTCATGAAGGGCGCGGGCGATCCGGCCTTTGTCTCCTGGCACCAGGACGGCACCTATTGGGGCCTGTCCAGCCCGGATGTCGTCACCGCCTGGATCGCTCTCACCCCAAGCCTGCCGGAGAGCGGCTGCATGCGCGTGGTGCCGGGCACGCATCTCAACCCGGTGCCGCATACCGATACCTTCGCCCAGGACAACCTGCTTTCGCGCGGGCAGGAGGTGGCGGTGGAGGTGGATGAGCGCGACGCGGTCGACATCACGCTGCAGCCGGGCGAGATGAGCCTGCACCACGTGCTGATCGTGCATGGCTCCGAGCCGAACCGGGCGAGCTGGCCGCGGATCGGCTTCGCCATCCGCTACATCCCGACGCATCCCAGCCAGAAGGATGGCGCGCGCGGCAGCGCCCTGCTGGTGCGCGGCAATGACCGGCACCACCATTTCGAGCAGGAGGTCCCGCCGGAAGCGGAGCTGCATCCGGATGCCGTCGCGCGGCATGCCGCCGTGCTCGATCGGCAACTGGCCATCCTCTATGCCGGCGCGGCGGAGACGGGGAAGCTGGGGGCGACGCTGCTGCCGGGCTAGGGCGTTGACGGCGCGCCGGGCGGTGCCAGGATCGAGGCAAGGGAGGAACAGACCATGCTCTCGATCGAACCGACCGGCACGGTGCCGGGCGCCACCCGGCACGGGCCCGACCCGGCCGCCACCCTGCTGCGGGCGCCCGGCAAGCCTGGCCTGCAGCGAAACCCTGCCATCATGCGGGCAGCGGCGGCATGATCGCCCGGCGAATCCTGTTTGCCGCCACGCTCGCGGCCCCTGCCATCGCCCGCGCCCAGGGCGCCTGGCCGAACCGGCCGGTGCGCGTCGTCGTGCCCTTCCCGCCGGGCGGGTCGAACGACGTGGTGGCGCGGCCGCTGGCGGAGCGGCTGCAGGCCCGGCTCGGCCAGCCCTTCGTCATCGAGAATCGAGGCGGCGCGGGCGGCGCCATCGGCGCGGCGCAGGTCGCCCAGGCACCGGCCGATGGCTATACGCTGATGGTCACCTCCTCCTCCTTCGCCACCTCGGCCGTCATCCAGAAGACGCCCTGGGATGCGGAGGGAAGCTTCGACGCCATCGCCGTACTGGCCCGGGCGCCCTTCTTCATCATGATGAACCCGAACCACCCGGCGCGGGACGTCGCCTCGCTGGTCCGGCTGGCGAAGGAGAAGCCGGGCTCGATCGACTATGGCAGTTCCGGCGCCGGCGGGATCAACCACTTCATCACCGAGTATTTCTGCCAGGCCGCCGGCATCCGGATGAGCCACGTGCCCTATCGCGGCACGGCGCCGGCGGTGACGGACCTGATCGCCGGCAACATCCAGCTCCTGATCACCACTGTCGCCAGCGCCAATGCGGCGATCCGGGAGCAGCGGGTGCGCGTCATCGCCGCGACTGCGCCCATGGGGGGTGAAAGGGGTGGCGGCCTGCCGGCGGAGGTGCCGCCAGTCCGCACGGTACGGGAGCAGGGGGTGGATTACGAGGTGGCGATCTGGTGGGGCCTGCTGGCGCCGAAGGGCGTGCCACCCGAACTCCGCCGCGCCATCCACGCGGCGGTGAACGAGGCGCTGGGCGATCCCGCGCTGAAGCGCGTCTATGACGTCGAGGGGGCGACGCCCTCGCCGGTCGGGCCGGAGGATTTCGCCGGCCTGCTGCGCGCCGACCTCGCCCGCTGGCGCCAGGTCGCGCAGGCCGCCAATATCCGCGCAGAATGAGCGAGAGACCCGTGCCGCATCGCCGTGAATTCGACCCTGCCGCCACCGGTGCCCTGCAGGGCCTGCGTGTGGTGGACCTCTCGCGCCTGGTCGCGGGCAACCTGCTGACCAAGGTGCTGGCCGACCACGGCGCCGAGGTGGTGAAGGTGGAGCCGCCGGAGGGCGACACGCTGCGCGCCTGGCGCACCAAGGGCATTTCCACCACCTGGAAGACGCTGAGCCGCAACAAGCTCTCGATCTGCCTCGATCTGCGGAACCCGGAAGCGATCGCGGTGGTGAAGCGGCTGGTGGAAGGCGCCGCGATCTTCGTCGAGAGCTTCCGGCCCGGCGTGCTGGAGATGATGGGTCTCGAGCCCGAGCTGCTGCTGGCGATCAACCCTCGCCTCGTCATCATCCGCGTCAGCGGCTGGGGCCAGGACGGGCCCTACCGTCACAAGCCCGGCTTCGGCACGCTGGTGGAGGGCTATTCGGGCTTCGCCGCCGTCAATGGCTTCGCGGACCGGGAGCCGGTGCTGCCGCCGATGTACATGGCAGATGGCTATGCCGGCCTCTATGGCGCTGCGACGGCGATGATCGCGCTGCGGCATGCCGAGGCGACGGGGCAGGGGCAGGTGATCGACCAGACGCTCTTCGACCCCATCCATGTCATGATGGAGCCACAGCACGCCAACTGGCAGCTCACGCGCCAGCTCAAGCCACGGACGGGTAGCCGCAGCACCAATGCCGTGCCGCGCAATGCCTATCGCACGAAGGATGGCGGCTGGGTCTGCCTCTCGGCCTCGACGCAGGGAATGACGGAGAAGCTGCTGCGCAGCATAGGGCGGGAGGAGCTGATCACCGATCCCCGCTTCCGCACCAATACCGACCGGCTCCGGCACAGCGACGAGCTGGACGCCATCATCGCCGATCATATCCGTGGGATGACGCTGGAGGAGACGCTGGCGCATTTCGACAAGGCGGGCGTCACCATCGGGCCGATCATGGATGCCGGGATGCTGGCGCAGGACCGCTATGTCGCGGAGCGCGAGGCGGTGATCGAGGTGCCGGATGATGAGATGCCGGAGGGGTGGCTGCCGATGCATGGCATGGTGCCGCGGCTCTCCGCCACGCCGGGCATCCTGGCACGGCCGGCGCCGAAGCTGGGCGAGCACAATCAGGCCATCCTGGAGCCGGTGCTGGGCGAGGCCGAACTGGCACGGCTGCGCGCGGCGGGGGTGGTACGGGAGGGCTGACGCCCGGCGGCGGGAACAGCCATCCCTAAGGCCGGGCGGCAGCGGGCCGTGCGCAAAGGCCGCTGCATAGGTGCCGGAAGGCGCGCGACCGATCGGCCGGTGTCCGGGATGACCGCCTGTCCTGCGGCCTGGCCATGGGCGCGCGGTAGCTCCGTCGCGTTTTTTGGGAACTGCCCGGCGCCTCACCAACCGCTCGCCTGCGGAACCAGTTTCCGGCAGCGGGGTTCTCTGCCCGGGCGCAGCTGCGCCAGGAGGGAGGCCGGCCATGCGCCTGGAAGGCGAACGCGAAAGCGGGAATGTCGAGGACCGGCGCGGTCGCGGCGGCTTCGGTGGGCGCGGTGTCCCGATCGGCGTGGCGGGCGGCGGCCTCGGCACCGTCGTCCTGATCGTTGTCGCGCTCTTCCTGGGCGTCGATCCGCGCGTGATCCTCTCGGGCGGTGGTGAGGCGCCGCAGAGCCAGGTCACCGAAAGCCGCGGCAGGCCCGAGGTCGATCAGGATGAAGGGCCGCGCCGCTTCGTCGCGCAGGTGCTGGCCACCACCGAGGATGCCTGGAACGCCATCTTCCGCGAGGCCGGGCGGCAATACGATCCACCGAACCTGGTGCTGTTCAGCGGCGGCACGCAGAGCGCCTGCGGCTTCGCCCAGACCGCGGTCGGTCCCTTCTACTGCCCGGCCGATCGCAAGGTCTATCTCGACTTCGCCTTCTTCCGCGACATGGAGCGCAAGCTGGGCGCGCCTGGTGAGTTCGCCCGTGCCTATGTCATCGCGCATGAGGTCGGGCACCATGTGCAGAACCAGCTCGGCATCCTGCGCCGCATAGACCAGGAGCGGCGCGGGATGGGCGAGGTGGAGTCGAACGCCCTGCAGGTGCGCGTCGAGTTGCAGGCCGACTGCTTCGCCGGACTCTGGGCCGCGCGGACCGAGCAGATGAAGCGTTTTCTCGAACCGGGTGATATCGAATCCGGGATCGGTGCGGCCGCTGCCGTCGGCGATGACCGGCTGCAGCGCCGTTCGCAGGGCCATGTGGTGCCCGAAAGCTTCACCCATGGCAGCTCCGCTCAGCGGGTGCGCTGGTTCCGCATCGGGCTGGAAACCGGAGATATTCGGCGCTGTGACACCTTCGGCACGAACCGCTTGTGACGGAACGCATCGGGTAGCAGGCCGTTAGGGGCACGCAAGCGGGCAACGGGCCCGCAAGGCCACCACACGGGAAATACCAATGCGCAAGACGATGTTCCGCCTGGCGCTGCTGGGTGCGGTTGCGGCCGTTCCTGCCTACGCGCAGGTCTCGCCCGCGACGCCGGATCGTACCACGCCGAATGCTGCGGCGCAGGACAGCACCACTCGTCCCGGCATGACGACGCCGGCGCCGGATACGCGCAGCGGCGCCACCGCGCCCGGGCGTGACGCAACAAGCGGTGCCACCACCGGCGCCACGACCATGCCGGGTCGCGACACCACTACCGGCGCCACCACGCCGACCCGCGACACGGATAGCGGCAACGCTGCGGTGCGCACGGATGACGGCACCCGGACCGCGACCACGCCGGCCCCGGGCGCGAACAGCTTCACCGAGGGGCAGGCGAAGAGCCGCATCGAGGCGGCGGGCTTCACCAACGTCTCCGACCTGCAGAAGGACGACCAGGGCATCTGGCGCGGCCGGGCGCAGCGCGGCGGCCAGCAGGTGAGCGTCGCGCTCGACTTCCAGGGCAATGTCGTGCCCGGCCCGGCCCGCTGACCCAACAGGAACGGAGTAACCCCATGGCGACCCGCACCATCGCGCGGCTCTTCGACAGCTACGCGGACGCCTCGGCGGCCGTGCGCGACCTGGAAGCCGCCGGCTTCCAGCGTGACGACATCAGTCTGATCGCCAATCGCGGCGACACTGACGCCGCGACGACCGCGACGACGAGCGACACCACCACTGACCGTGATACCAGCACCGGCGCCGGCACCGGCGCGACGCTCGGCACCATCGTCGGCGGCGGCGCCGGCCTGCTCGCCGGCCTTGGCGCGCTGGCGATCCCGGGCCTCGGCCCGATCGTCGCGGCCGGCTGGCTGGTCGCGGCGCTGACCGGCGCCGGCGTCGGCGCGGCGGCGGGCGGCCTGCTCGGCGCGCTCACCGGCTCCGGCCTCTCCGAGGAGGAGAGCCATGTCTATGCCGAGGGCGTCCGCCGCGGCGGCAACCTGGTGACCGTGCGCGCCGATGACAGCCGCGCGGCGGAGATCGAGGCGATCATGCAGCGGCACAATGCCGCCAACACCGAAGAACGTGCCTCCTCCTACCGCGCCGGCGGCTGGAGCCGCTATGACGAGACCGCGGAGCCCTCCAGCGGCATCGGCACCGTGGCTGGCGTCGGCACCACCACGGCGGCGGGGCAGATGGGCACGCGGACCAATGCCGGCACGCGCACCGATGCCTCGCTCGTCGGCGGCCCGCCCGATGGCACGCCGGGCAACCCGCCGGGCACCCAGCTCTCCCGTGCCGCCGATGATGCGCTCGGCACCAATATGAGCGGCGCGCGGCCGGAGCATGAGACACGCGGCACGACCGGCAGCGGCATGGGCACGAGCGCGCCGGATGGCACGCCGGGCAACCCGCCGGGCACCATGGCCTCGCGTGGCGTCGACAAGGTCGCCGGGACCAATGTCAGCGGCGCCCATCCGGAAAACGAGGCGAAGGGCGCGACCGGCAGCCGGACGACGGGGACGGCGACGGGCGGCGTGACACCGGATCGCAATCCGAGCCGCTGAGGGCGAGGGGGCTCTGCCCCCTCGTGCTCCCCCACCAGGGGTCAGGCGACCCCTGGACCCGGCCTGAGCCGGTAGGTTCGGCCGCACAACCCACATCGGTCCAGGCCAGGTTCCGGCCTGGTGGATGCGGATCGGGGAAGGCTTTGCCTTCCCCGGGTTACCGTGCCCGCGCCAGCAGCCGGCGTGCCCGCTCCACCACCGGCTCGTCGATCATCTGCCCCTCGAAGCTGACCGCACCCAGGCCCTGCGCCAGGGCTGCCTCGAAGGAGGCGACCATGCGCTGCGCCCGCGCCACCTCCTCCGGCCGCGCGCCATATTCCTCGTTGATGATCGGCACCTGGGACGGGTGCACGCAACTCGCGCAGGCGAAGCCGAGGGCGCGGGAGCGGCGCAGCATGGCGCGGTAGCCCTCGAGGTCAGAAAGCCCCGCCACCGTGCCGATGAAACCGAGCGGCAGCACGCCGGCGGCGCGCGCCGCGATCACCGCCAGCATCTTCGGGACATAGAGCGCATCCGGCACCGGCTCCATGCCGAGATCGGTCGCCAGATCCTCGCCCCCGGCGCCGAGCGCGACCAGCCGCTCATCCGCCCGCGCGATCGCCTCCATCACCGTCAGCGCCTGCGCGGTCTCGACCAGGCCGATGAAGCGGGTGCGGCCGACGGGCACGCCATGCGTCGCCTCCGACTCCGCCGTCATCTCCGCCAGCAGCCGGACATGGTCCGGGCCCATCAGCTTGGTCAGCACCAGCACATCGGCGCCGGCGGCGATGGCGGCCTCGATATCCTGCGCCGCCATCCGCAGCGGGCGGTTGATGCGCACGCAGACATCCGCGCCGCCCTGACGCACACTGGGCACGGCCCTGGCCAGTGCGGCGCGGGCCGCCGGCTTTTCGGCCGGTGCCACGGCATCCTCCAGGTCGAGGATGATGGCATCGGCGCCGCGGGTATGCGCCTTGGCGACGAAGCTGTCGCGGGTCGCGGGGACATAGAGCAGGGACCGCCAGGTCGGGAGCGTGCGCATGGCCCCGAAGCTAGCCCGGTGTCGGGGCGCTGCGAAGCGCTTGCCGCCGCGGTGCATGCACGCGTATGCAGCCACCATGGTCCGCACCCCCAAAGCCACCCCGCCGGAGCCGGCCGGCAGCCTCGCCGACCGGGCCTATGACCTGTTCCGGGAAGGCTTGCGCACCGGCACCTTCCGCCCTGGCCAGCGCCTGCTGGAGACCGAGCTCGCGGAGCAACTCGGCATGAGCCGCACCCCGGTGCGGGAGGCGATCCGCCGCCTGCAATCGGAGGGGCTGATCGCCCATCTGCCGGCCCGCGGCCTGTGCGTCGCCGCCTATGATGCCGCACAGGTGGATGAGCTCTATGTGATGCGGGAGGCGCTGGAAGGCACCGCCGCGCGGCTGGCTGCCCAGCATGCCGGCCGGCCGGAGATCGCCCTGCTGCAGCGCATGCTGGCGCAGGAAGAGGGGCTGACGGGAGAGGCCGCGGCCGAGCACAACCGGCGCTTCCACCGCGCGTTGCATCAGGCGGCGCATAACCGCTACCTGCTCCGCTCGCTCTCGGCCATCTCGGACGCGCTGCTGCTGCTGGGCCCGACCACGCTGGAAGCGTTGGGGCGGGCGGCGGCGGCGCGGGCGGAGCATGCTCGGATCGTCGCCGCCATCGCGGCCCGGGACGGCGCGGCGGCGGAGGCGGCGGCGCGCGCCCATATCGCCGCGGCGCATGAGGCGCGGCTGGCCATGGCGGCGACCGAGCCGGCCTGAGCGCCATGGCGCCAGACCGGGGCTGGACAGGGCCGCGCGACTCTGTATACACGGGTGCACAATCAGGACCGGACAGGGGGATCGCCATGGCCGCGGCAGGCACCGAGGAATTCGACGTTATCGTGGTGGGCGGCGGCAACGCGGCCTTCTGCGCGGCCCTTTCCGCCCAGGAACAGGGCGCCCGCGTCTGCGTGCTGGAGCGCGCGTCGGAGGAGGAGGCGGGCGGCAACACCCGTTTCACCGCCGGCAACATTCGCTTCGCCTATCGCGGTGTCGAGGACCTGAAGGAGATCATGCCGGACCTCACGGAGGACGAGATCGCCAGCACCGATTTCGGTACCTACACCGAGGACCAGTTCTTCGACGACATGTTCCGCGTCACCCGGAACCGCACCGATCCGAACCTCTGCGAGATCCTGGTCCGCCGCAGCTTCGAGACGATGAAATGGCTGCGCGGCAAGGGCGTGCGCTTTGTCCCGATCTGGGGCCAGCAGGCCTTCAAGATCGATGGAAAGTTCAAGTTCTGGGGCGGCCTGACCGTCGCCGCCTGGGGCGGTGGCCCCGGCCTGGTGCAGGCCGAGACCGAGGCGGCGAAGAAGCGCGGCATCGAGATCCGCTACGCCACCCGTGCGCAGAAGATCCTCCATGACGGCTTCCGCGTGCAGGGCGTGCAGGTGAAGACGCCGGGCCGCATCTACGACATCAAGGCACCCTGCGTGATCCTCGCCGCCGGCGGCTTCCAGGGCGATGCCGAGATGCGCACGCGTTACCTGGGGCCCGGCTGGGAACTGGCGAAGGTGCGCGGCACCCGCTTCAACACCGGCGACGGCATCAAGATGGCGCTCGACATCGGCGCCAGCCCCTTCGGCAACTGGTCCGGCTGCCATGCCGTGCAATGGGACTTCAACGCGCCGGAATATGGCGACCTCGCGGTGGGTGACGCCTTCCAGAAGCACTCCTACCCCTGGTCGGTGCTCATCAACGCCAATGGCAGGCGCTTCCTGGATGAGGGCGCGGACTTCCGCAACTACACCTACGCGAAGTATGGCCGCATCGTGCTGGAGCAGCCCGGCAATTTCGCCTGGCAGGTCTTTGACAGGAAGGTCGAGAAGCAGCTGCGCGACGAGTACCGCATCAAGCAGGTGACCAAGGTCAAGGCCGACACGCTGGAGGAGCTGGCGGAGAAGCTCGAGGGCGTGGACGGCAAGGCCTTCCTTGAGGAGATCCGGGCCTACAACGCGGCCGTCCGCCAGGACATCCCCTTCAACCCGAACATCAAGGACGGGCGCTGCACCGAGGGCCTGGCGATCAACAAGTCCAACTGGGCGAACACGATCGATGAGGGGCCCTTCGAGGCCTATCAGGTCGGCTGCGGCATCACCTTCACCTTCGGGGGCCTGCGCATCGATACCGAGGCGCGGGTGCTGGATGACGATCAGGCGCCGATCCCGGGCCTTTATGCCTGCGGCGAGCTGGTCGGCGGCGTCTTCTACTTCAACTATCCCGGCGGCTCGGGCCTCATCAACGGGGCGGTCTTCGGCAAGCTGGCGGGCGCGACCGCGGTGGCGGACCTCAAGGCCAATGCGGGCGGCATGCCGGCGCCCGTGCCGGCCTGACGCCTCTGCCTTCCCCGCAGGCGGGGAAGCCGCGGCGGGCGTGGTCCGGGCGTCCGTGCGGCGGCCACGCTCGCCGCGTGGCGCCGCTGGCCCGAACCCTTCCCCCGCAGGGCGGGGGAGGGGCCCCTGCCTATTCCGCCTTGATGTTCGCCGCCCGCACCACCGGGCCCCAGCGGTCATACTCCGCCCGGACGAAGCGGTCGGTCTCGGCCGGATCCATGAACAGCGGCTCGCTGCCCATCTCGACCAGGCGGCCGCGCACCGCCGGCAGTTCCAGGATCTCCTTCATGGCGGCCGCCATGCGCTCGATCACCGGCCGCGGCGTGCCGCGCGGGGCGAAGAGTCCGGTCCAGGACCGCACGGCGTAATTCTCCACCCCCTGCTCCTGCACGGTCGGGATCTCCGGCCGGCTCGGCACCCGCGTATCCGTCCCGACCGCGAGCACCTTGAGACGCCCCGCCTCAGCCGGCGGGAGCACTGTCGGCAGGTTCATGAAGGCGAGTTCGATGGTGCCCGACAGCAGATCGGCCAGGGCCGGCCCGCCGCCGCGATAGGGCACATGGGTCAGGTCGAGCCCGGTGCG
>JAESGY010000338.1_pt1 | contig 25351 bp, 25 predicted proteins | sample 9269841 | NCBI WGS metagenome assembly JAESGY01 (sample SAMN17022865, study PRJNA683097) | algae metagenome | isolation source: Spirirestis rafaelensis WJT71-NPBG6 and co-occurring heterotrophs from... | place: USA: Pinto Wells, Joshua Tree National Park, Colorado Desert, CA | collected 2006-08-15
GCCTGCCTCGTAACGGCGGGCCTCGCCAAACCGGTGCAGGCGCTGGATCTCGGCCGCGTCCAGAACCGGGAAAACCTGCTCCCGACGTGTGTCGTTGATCGAAGGTCCTGTTCCTGTGGCAGCCATGTCCTCACCCTCGGCCGGCCGCCGGGCGCGATCCCCCGCATCGAAGCGAGCGCAGACGAGACCCAGGATGGCCTGGAGTGGCTGCGCTTCCGCTCGCCCGTGCACGGTCGGGGTTCGGTGGCACCAATCGTACGGGATGTGCGCGCGCAGGAGTATCTAGGTCTGCGACCTCCGCCGAGACCCTTGGTAGGGACCAGGTCATAGCACCCCTTCGTACGGAAAGATCAACTGTCCCGACACCATCGCACTCGGTGCGACGACAACCTGTCGTGAGCCGTCCATGAATTGGTCGGGCTCATGGCCGTCTATGCCCCGAAACTGAACCTGCAAGACGCGCGGGTGCGCCCATTCACCGTTCTTGCCGAATCTGACGTCGCCCATGACCGTGTTGAACTCCGCATCCCTCGTAAAGGCTGAGAGGGCATCGTCATCAAGGCTGCCGGTGGCTTCGACAGCCTGAGCCACCACCTGCATCTGGGCATAGGCGAGCGGGGCCATGTAGTGCCCTAGGAGGTCGACGCCCGCGGCGCTGGCTCGGGCTTGATAGGTGCTCAGCAAGTTCTGAACCCCGGAGAACATCATCTTGGGGACCGGCGCCCAATATTCGTAGTTCACGAAGCCGTTGAGCAGCGGACCGAGCGCGGTTTTCACCTCGGTATTCTGCGGGCCGATCATGCTGCCGCCGACCATCTTCGGACGGAATGGATGTGCATGGATGGCACGTACGAGATCGACTGAGTCCTGAAGATAGGAGCAGAGAAGCAATAGATCGCAGCCGACTTCGGCGACAGCGTCGATGACCGGCTTAAAGTTGCGGGTCGTCAGCGGATAGGTGGCCTCATGAACAACCCGGCAGTTATATCTCTCGGCATTGGCCTTCGCGCCTAGAATGGGATTTCGTGAGAACTCGGCATCAGCCGACACGAGCGCTACGGTTGCGGGTTTCGGCTTCTGCTCCGCGGCGAGCGCGAAGAAACCTTCCGTGAGCGCGGCGTTCGTGTCTGGCCCGGTCGGAATCATGGCGAAATAATTCGGATACGCCAGTGCGTTGTTCACGCCGAGGCCCATCAGTCCAACGAAAAAGCGCTGGCGCTCGATGATCAATGGCATTGCCGGCAACAACGTGTTGGTGCCGTACCCACCGATGACGAGATCAACCTCGTCTTCATCCATGAGGCGCTGGTAGAGGCCAGGAACACAGGACGCATCAGCCCCGTCATCATAGCAGACGAGCTCGACGGGGCGCCCGAGCAGACCACCCCGATTGTTGATGTCCTCCCTCCAGATATCGTGGGCCAGCTGCGCCGACCGGCTGTTACCAGCGAGCGGACCGGTCAGCGACAGGCAATACCCAATCCGAATCGGCGCGGACGTGGTAGACATCTTCCCCTCCTCAGACGCCTGAACCAGTGCGCGCTGCGAGAAGTTGCAGTTCCCAAGCCAGGGCGACACTGCTGGCTCCACCGTGCTCGAGAAGGATTCCAGCGACTCCGGCGGCTGTCTCCGCGCGCGCCCAATCGCGCTGCCATTCGCCCAGCACGGCCATCCAAGTAATCGGCACGGCACCGGCAGTCGCCATGCGGCGCACAGCCATATCGTGGGCCTCCACGGTGACACTGCCCGAGGCATCGGTAACGACGAAGACGTCATACCCTTCGGCCAGCGCCTGAATCGCCGGCATGGCAAGGCAGATTTCCGTGTAGAGGCCGGCGAGCACGAGTTGCTTGCGTCCGCTCTTCTTCACCGCATTAGTGACGTTGGGATCTTCCCAGGTATTGATGGACGTGCGGTTGATTGGCTTCTGGTCCGGGAACACGTCCTGCAGACCCTTGATGATGTAGCCGCCGCGTTCCTCGACGACGGTGGTCAGGATCGTCGGCACGTTGAACACCTTCGCGGTCTTTGCAAGGCCGACGACATTGTTGATGATCATTGTCGGTTCGTGGCTGTTCAAATTTGTGAACTGGAAGGGCTGATGATCCATCAGCACGAGGATGCTGTCATGAGGGCGAAGCAGGGCTTCGAGGCCGGTCTTGGGCATGTAGAACTCCTAGGATATCAGATGGGCGTGCTATGCGCCGGGTGGGTCGAGAAAGACGTGGAGAGTTTGGATAAGGCCGTCTTGGAAGCGGGCGACGTCAGTTCCGGTAACAGCTACGGGACCGCTCGGTGGCCCAGCTTGCCAGCGCAGCCGCCCCACACCATAGTGGCCGACGGGTTTCGTTGATCGAAGGTCCTGTGACAGCCATGTCCTCACCAATGTTGAGTCGCGACACAGGTCATCTTCCGTTGGCAGGCCTGCGGCAGCCTGCGTGACCAGGGCCGAAATCCGGTTCACGCTCGTGTCATCCCACAGATTAACCGGCGTTCCGGCACACGCCACCGCGATTGCAAAGCATCGGTTGCGAAGATGTTGATTGCCGCAATTTAAGGCGATCCAACGCAATACCGAGAATGTCACGACCCTCTCGAGGAATGCTGGCGTCTGCGGCATAGCGGAGCCTAACTCTAGATCATCTGCCGCCGGTAGTCCCGAGGCGAGTGGCCGGTGGTCTGCCGGAACAGGGCCGAGAACCGGCTCGGGCTGCCGTAGCCGACGGCGGCTGCCACATCGTTGATGGGCAGGGTTGGCTCAGCCAGCAGCACCTTGGCTTTCTCGATGCGGCGGGTCATCTGGTAGCGGTGCGGCGGCTCGCCGACGGCTTCCTTGAACGCCCGGCAGAAGTGATACGGACTGAGATGGGCGATTGCCGCCAGCTCAGCCAGGGAGATGTCCTGGTTGAGGTTGTCCTCAATGTAGTCGCACACAGCCTTGCGCTGCCAGTTCGCCAACCCTCCCCTGACCTGAAGCCGTTGCTCGGTGAGGCGGCGCTGGGATGGATAAACGGCCTGTAACGCCAGGATCTCAGAGGCCAAAACGACGGCAATCGACTCGGCATACATGCGCGAGTACATCTCCGGGTGCGCCAGGACCCGATCGAGTTGCAGCATCATCTGCGTCAGGAAGGGATGCTCGAAGTGCAGCATCGGGTAGAGTTGGCGTTCGGCGACCTCCAGCTGCGAGTAAATGGCCGGGTCAAGGTAGGCGGCCGTGAAGGCCACCGGCGTTGCTCCGGGCTGGGCCCAACCCAGCAGACGGCAGCCGGCCGGGATGAAGATCAGCTTGCCCCGGCCATCCCGCAAGGTGGATCGGGAAAGCTCGTCCGCGAAGGTTTCTCCGTCCTTGCGGTAGGCATTCAGGAGGGCGAGATAGTGGTGGCTGCTATGGAGGCTGAAGTCGTGCGGCTTGGGGCGCAGCATGACCACATGCTCGGCCGCCAAGCCGTCCCACCGGTGATCCAGCCGCAAGGTCTCGCAAAGCTGGCGGTTGTGAAATCGCAGGTCAAGTGCATCATCCAGGCTCATGGTGGCCTCGTGGAAAAATCTTGATCCTCCAGCGCCGCAGTCAGTATAGCTGCGTGAGCGCCGGGCCTATGCTAAGGCAGCACCATATGGCACCAGTTTGGCGCGGGAGTCCTTTACGCTATTCTGAAATCATCTTAATCAAGAAGGGCAAGGACTTCCCGGGCCGAACGGAGATCCGCTGTCTCAAAACCTTCCGTGAGCCGGCTGTACACCGGCAAGAGTTCATTCCGCGCAGCCTCAGGCCGATCCTGCCCAATTCGCAACCGGGCCAGACTGAGGCCGATCCGCAGTTTCCAAATCAGCGCTCCTTGCTCATGTGCGATTGTGAGCCCGCGGGCGAAGCAGTCTTCCGCTGCGGTCGGGGACTGGCTTCCTCTCGCCAACAGGATCAACTCGCCCTTGATCCGGAGATGCTCCGCAACGTACCAGTGGGTTCCATCACGATCGGCTCGAGCCAAGGTCTCGTCGACTATTGCCGTAGCGGCGGCGACGTCGCCCATGCCGGCCAGTCCCTGTGCCAGCGTTCCGAGGTGCTCCGGATAATGAAACATCCATTCGCCTGGGTCGCGGGCACCGAAGGCTTTGCGTAACAGCCTGACTCCTTGCGCAAACTTACCCTGCTTGATCAGACATTCGCCTTCCAGTCCAAGCGCCCATCTGTTCCAGTAGGTTCCGCTATTGTCCTCCACAAGGTCTTTCAGCATCGCCAGAGAGCTTTCGAATTGGACGAAGTCTCCGGTTTCGAGGGCAATACGGCAGACGGTATTGGCGAGAGCGTAGCAGACCACCAGCTTATGGTCCGTGGCCCGAGCCTCGGCGAGGCTCAGTGCCGCCTGCTGTCTGGCCTGATCCATTAGGCCCAGCAGCCACAACACGCGTGCGAGCATCAGCCGTGTCAGCGGTCTTTGCTCGTGCAGGAACCAGGCCGTATGCCGATGCCTGTCAGGCGGGACATACAGATCGAGCACGTGCTGGAGATACCGGCGGGCCTCAAGCTGGTTGCCGGCATAATGCATCGCTGAACCAACGAGCCGATCACCCACGAGGATGTCGGCAGGGTCACCCGTGCGATGGGTCACGCGCGAAAATCGTTTGGCCAGACTGAGAGCTGCCCGACTGTCACCGCCGATGAACCGGCGGGCGAACAGAACCCAAAGCGCGCGCAGCTGCGATTCCGTGTCATCCAAGCCTTCGGCAATTTCGAGCGCCTGGGTCAGGATGGTCTCGCCCGTTTTCGAAGGGCTCATCGTATAATGGACTGCGAACTCGAGTGCGATCGTGAGCTCCATGCGCAGACGGGAACTCGGGCTCCATTCCTGCTGAAGGCTGCTTAACGCCCGCTCCACCCAATCGCGGCATTCGCCCACGAGTGACAGATGAAGCCAAACGGGTACATACGCTGCGGTCAGCGAGACACCGATCGCCGCATCCCCCGCGCTGGAGAAGGCCCAAGCCAGCGCGGCACGAACATTGTCGAGCTCATGGGCAAACCGGTGGATCCGCTCCTGGGTTGGTTCCGGTTTTGACCCCGACGCGCCGGACGTCAGCAGGTCACGGAAGTACTCCGCGTGCCGCCGTGCCGCATGCTCGACTTCTCCGCGATCGGCGAGTTTCTCAAGTGTATACGCCCGGGTCGTCTCCAACAGCCGCCACCGAGATGGGGAGGTCGAGTCCTCCTTCGGCAGAAGCGACTTCGCAACGAGGTTATTGATCCCTTCGACGACCGCCGAGACTTTGGTTTCGGCGTCACTGATCACTGCAACCACCGCCTCAAGGGTGAACCCGGCCGGGAAGATGCCAAGCAGGCGCAGCATCCGGCGCTCGCGCTCGGGCAGGAGCTCATAACTCCAGTCCAGGGTCGCCCGCAGCGTCTGATGCCGCGGCAGGGCCGTGCGGCGGCCTTGGGTCAGCAACGCGAAACGGTCCTCGAGACGTGACAGGACAATCTCAGCGCCCAATGTGGCTGCGGAAGCCGCAGCCAGCTCAATGGCCAGTGGAATGCCGTCGAGGCGGCGACAGATAGCTCCCATCGCCAGAAGGTCCTCCCTTTGGAGCGTGAGCTGAGGAGCCACTGCCTCCATGCGGGCGAGGAACAGCTGCACGGCGCTGTGGCTCCGCAATGCCTCTGGCTCCCGCAAGTGCTGCGGCGGCGCCTCGAGCGGTGCGACGGGGTATACGTGCTCCCCGTCAACCCGCAGCAGCTCCCGGCTGGTGGCAAGGATGGAAGTGCGTGGACAGGAGCGCACAACCTGCTCGACGAACTCGGCGGCCGCGTCGATGACGTGCTCGCAATTGTCGAGCACAAGCAGGAGCGATCGTCGTCCGATCGCCCGAGCAACGGTCGAAGCGGAGATCTCGCCCTCCTTCAGAGCCAGGCCAAGAGCTCCGGCCACCGCCGAGGGCACGAGCCGGGGGTCGGACAGTGAGACGAGCTCGGCGAGGGCAATGTCGCCCTGAAAGCCGGGCGTTGAGGTGCGGGCCAGCTCCAGGGCCAGCCGGGTTTTGCCAATGCCCCCTGGTCCGGCGAGCGTGACCACCCGATAAGCGGAGATCCGGTCACGCAGGTACTGCAGGGCGCCGGCCCGGCCGATCAAGTCCGATCCGGCATAGGGCAAATTGCTCCTGAACGGTTCGGAGGGCGGCGTACCATTGCTCGCAATCGCATCTGCTGGGGCGCTCTCTTCCCGTAAGGTCCAGCTTCCGAGCAGGCGATAGCCCCGCCTGGACACCGTCTTCAGCAAGCTCCGGTCCAGGTCGAGCGCCTTGCGAATTGCCGAGATGTGGACATGGAGAGTGTTGTCCTCGACGATCGCGCCGGGCCATACCTGGCGTATGAGGTCGTTTTTGCTGACCAGGTCGCCGGCGGAGCGGACCAGAACCTCAAGGATCTCGAAAGCACGGCTGCCGAGTGGAACCGGGACCTCCCGGGACCGCAACTCGCGCCGGTCCAAGTCGATTGCCCATTGCCCCAATTCGTAGACCCGTCGGTCCTGTGATGACACCACCGCACCGTGTTTCAGGAAACTTCAGAAATATTCAGAAATCGTAGGGGAACAACAGTCGGCGGGAAATGAAGTTTCCAGACTGTGCGCTGGATCTAGTCGAAAGTCTCCGCAATTGCCGGCGAGTTTCGACAATCCATGGATACCGGCGGAACACCGCCCAGGGCTATCTTCACATCAGTGGACAACCAGAGGCCGGCACGACGCAGGCCTCGCCTCACGGCAGCGTCCTGCCTCTGCACCAGCGGACCTTGCAAGCAAGGTCTCGTCCGTTTCGGCTCGGCTATGTTTTCAAGGAGCGAATATGTCTCCCACGCAAGCTGAATTCCCCCGTGATCCTGTCACCCCGTCCCGCAGGACCATGCTCGCCGGTGCCGGGAGCCTGCTCGCTGCCTCCACTGTGGCCGCTCCGGCCCTTGTCGCCGCGCCGGATCGGGCGGCGGCGCAGCCTCTTCCCGCCCAACCATCGAAAGGAGCACCGATGACGACGTTCACGACGAAGGACGGCACCCAGATCTACTTCAAGGATTGGGGCCAGGGGCAGCCGGTGGTGTTCAGTCATGGCTGGCCGCTCACCGCTGACGCGTGGGAGGACCAGATGTTCTTCCTCGCCAGCAACGGCTTTCGCGCGATCGGCCATGATCGTCGCGGCCATGGCCGATCGAGCCAGACCTGGCACGGCAACGATCTGGACACCTATGCTGACGATCTCTCCGAGCTGGTCCAGGCCCTTGATCTGCGGGATGCCGTCCATGTCGGCCATTCCACGGGCGGCGGCGAGGTTACCCGCTACATCGGCCGGCACGGCACCTCACGGGTCGCCAAGGCGGTGCTGGTCAGCGCCATTCCGCCATTGATGCTCAAGACGGAGGCAAATCCCACTGGCCAACCCAAGGAGAACTTCGACAAAGTTCGCGCGGGCGTCGCCGCAGACCGAACGCAGTTTTGGCGGGACCTGAGCCTGCCGTTCTACGGCTACAACCGGCCCGGCGCCAAGATCTCGGAAGGGGTGCGCGAACAGTTCGTACACCAGTGCATGATGGCCGGCTTCCCTGCGTCGTATTTGGGCATCAAAGCGTGGTCGGAGACAGACCTCACCGAAGATTTGAAAAGGTTCAACGTGCCGACACTCATCGTCCACGGCGACGACGACCAGATCGTGCCCATCGCCAACTCGGCCCTGCGGTCCGCAAAGATCGTCCCAAATGCGACGCTCAAGATCTACGAGGGCGGTTCACATGGGATTGCCACAACCCACAAGGATAGACTCAACCAGGATCTGCTCGCCTTCATCAAGGGGTGAACTGCGCCATCGTGTCAGTTGTGGCTGTCGCCCATACCACCTTGTCACACACGGAACCTGTGAGGCCTCCCATGACCTATGCCCGTCAACTCCATCTGTCCCGCCGCGGCTTCTGCCTGTGCTGCCTCGGTGTTACAACCTTCGCAGCCACAGGTGGATGGTTGTCTCCAAGGGAGGTGTTCGCCCAATCCCGCAACGTTGTCGAAGCCTTCCGAGCCGAGGCTGCGGCGGCGCCGATCAAGGTCCAAAAGCTGCGGGGCAATGTCAGCGTACTCGAGGGCTCCGGCGGCAACATCGGCGTGCTCACAGGGCCTGATGGGAAGGTCCTGGTCGATGCCGGGATGACCCCTTCGCGGCAGCGCATCCAGGAAGCCCTGAGGGGGCTCAGCAACGATCCGGTCCGTTACGTGATCAACACGCACTGGCACTTCGATCACGCCGACGGCAACGAGTGGCTCCAGAAGGAAGGTGCCACGATCATTGCCCATGAGAACGCCCGCAGGCATCTCGCAGAGGCCACGCGCGTCGAGGATTGGGACTTCAACTTCCCGCCCTCAGCGGCCGGTGCCATTCCGAGCGAAGTCGTCGCAACAGACAGGACCCTGAAGGCGAATGGGTCGACGCTCGCTTTGAAGTACTATGGGCCGTGCCATACAGACGGCGATCTCTCCGTCACCTTCCATGAGGCAGATATCCTGCATACCGGCGACACGTACTGGAACGGCTTTTACCCGTTCATCGACTACTCGACCGGCGGCAGCATCGACGGAACGATCCGGGCAACCGAGGCCAATCTCGCCGCCGTCACCGACGGGACGATTGTCATTCCGGGCCATGGCCCGGTCAGCAACAAGGCGGAGCTCAAGGCTTATCGTGACATGCTTGTCGATGTCCGCGAGAAGGTGGCGGCGCTCAAGAAACAGGGCCGCTCACTCGACGAGATCATCGCGGCCAAGCCAACCGCTGCCTATGACGCCAAATGGGGACAGTTCGCTGTAAAGCCCAACGGGTTCACGAAGCTCGTCTACATGGGCGTCTGATCCGTCTGCCAAATGGAGCCATCAGGCCATGCCGGATACGATCAATCATAGCCGCCGAAGCCTCCTCGGGGTGGTTACAGTCGGCATGGCAACAGCAGGAATGACTTTCATGGGCGCTGGACATACCAGGTCCGCCAAGGCACAGGGATCCGATCTGAGGTTTGCTCCCATCAAGCAGATCAAAGCGGGTGTCCTTGATATCGGCTACTACGAAGCCGGGCCGAGCGGTGGCCCACCGGTGCTGCTGCTGCACGGCTTTCCGTATTCCATCGACAGCTACGTCGAGGTCGCGCCGATGCTGGCCACCCGCGGATGCCGGGTGATCGTGCCATACCTGCGTGGGCACGGATCAACGCATTTTCTTGAGGGCGCTACACCACGGGCGGGTCAGCAAGGCGCAATCGGCGTCGACGTGATCGCCCTGATGGATGCCTTGGGGATCAACCGTGCAGTCCTTGCCGGCTACGACTGGGGCGGACGGGCCGCCTGCGTTGCCGCAGCGCTCTGGCCCGAACGATGCACGGGACTGGTGTCGGTCAACAGTTATCTGATCCAGGACATCGCCAATGCCGGACGCCCGCTGCCACCCTTGATCGAGTCGGGCCTCTGGTACCAGTACTACTTCCAGACCGAGCGTGGACGCGCGGGACTGGCTGCGAACAGGCGCGAACTCACGCGAACGCTCTGGCAACGCAACTCGCCCTCCTGGCGCTTCGATGAGGCGACACTCGACCGGCACGTCAGCGCGTTCGACAATCCGGACTATGTCGATGTGGTAATTCATTCGTACCGCCATCGCCTTGGTCTGGCAGAGGGCTACCCGCCGTACGAGGATGTGGAGAAGCGTCTCGCATCACTCCCATCTATCACGGTCCCAACGATCACGCTCGACGGGGACGCAGACGGGGTCGTGCCGGCTACAGACGGAAAATCGACGGCTGCGAAGTTCACGGGTGGTCGGCAGCATCGCGTGATCCCTGACGTGGGACACAACCTGCCGGAAGAGGCTCCAAAAGAGTTTGCTGACGCCGTGTGGGAACTGGCCTCCGCAGGACGCTGACGACGGAACGGAACGACCTGCTGGAACCGCCGCACTGAAGGAGAACTCCGATGACAGACCGTCCGCCCCTATCGGTGAATTTCGACGCGCTGATGCAGGCCCATCTGGCCCGCATCTTCAATGAGCGGGACGGCGGGCGGCGGATGGACGCGCTCAAGGAACTCTATGCGAATGATGCAACCTTGTTTGAGCCCCATGCAGCTGTGACGGGATACGCAGCGATCTCTGGTGCCGTCGATGCCCTCCAGGCGAGCCTGCCGCCCGACTTCGTGTTTACCGCCGCTGGCATTGCCGTTGGCCATAATGGAGTTGCCCGCCTGCACTGGCGCGCGGGTCCCCCGAATGGCCCCGTTGCCGTGACCGGAACGGATGTGGCGCAAGTCGAGAACGGGCGCATCAAGGCTCTGTACGTCTTCGTCGATCCCGCGCCGCGTGAGCCGGACCCGACCCAAAGGAGCTTGCCATGATCAGTCTGCGCGCCGAGCCTCGATGCCGAGTCCTTGCCGCCGGCCGCTCAGTTCAGGATTGGCCGCTCTACCATCACAGCATTGGCTGCCGGCTATGCCGAGCGCAAGGGTGGCGCCGACCGGTTTGTTGCTGCGTGAGGAGGAAGTCGCCGTGCCTGCACTCAAGGAGGCGAGAGGTGTGATGGGCCACAAATATTCGGAGATCGTCTTCACCGACACAGTCAAAGCGGTGCAGAAGAGAATGGGAAGCCGCGTCCCCTACGCCCGCCGCGAGGGTGGTCCCGACACCAATGATCGGCTCGGGCCCAACGAAGGTGCCTTCATCGCCACACGCGACAGCTTCTACATCGCTTCCGTCTCCGAGACCGGCTGGCCCTACGTGCAGTTCCGCGGTGGCCCGCCCGGGTTCCTGCGTGTCCTTGATGAAAGCACGCTCGGCTATGCCGACTTTCGCGGCAACAAACAGTACATCACGACGGGTAATGTGATTAGCAACGACCACGTGTCTCTGTTCCTGATGGACTACGCTCATCGCGAGCGCCTGAAGATCCTGGGGCATATGGCCGTCACGGACGCCCGGGATAATCCGGAGATCATCGCACAACTCGTGATCCCGGATTACCCGGCCCGGGTCGAGCGGGCCGTGCTGATCACGGTTGCGGCCTTCGATTGGAACTGTCCGCAACATATTACGCCTCGATTTACGCAAGACGAGCTCGTTGAGGCGCTTGCCCCGATCCGGCAGGAGATGGCCTTGCTGCGAGCCGAGAACGGGCGCTTGCGGCGACAGGCTGCTGGGCTCCAGCGGAAACCCGTTCAGCGCCGGAAACCCCCAGGAATCGTCAAATGACGACAGTCTTCGACACCGTCATTGGCGCCGGGCAGGCAGGCCCCTCCTTCAGAGCGACTGAGGAAGCGCGCCATGACTGCTCACGCCGCAAACCTGAACGTGGGGGCGATCGCAATATGGATCATGTGGCTTCTCACACACACCCTGCTTGCCTCGCGGCCAATGAGTTCCTGGTCATCTTAGGCCACATCGCAACTTCTTCGAAGAACCGAAAACGGCTTCGTAGAACTCACCCGGCAACCGTCAAAATGATCTGAACAGGATAGGAGACGACAATGTCTAATACTCGCTATGTTTTTAAGAATGCAGCAATCGGCACTGCGATGCTGGCTTTTTCCACTTCCCTGGGCGGCATCGCGTTCGCGCAAGAGCAGGTGACAGCACCACCGCAGCAGGCCACCGTCGACATGAGCAAAACCACGCCGGCGGCTCCGAAGGGAGCGGCGGAACTGCTCACGCCCCAGAACAGTGTCCTGATCATGATCGATCACCAGCCCCAGATGGCTTTCGGCGTGCAAAGTCATGACCGTGGCGTGATGCTGAATAATGTGGTCGGCCTGGCCAAAGCCGCCAAAACCTTCAACGTTCCCACGGTCCTGACCACGGTTGCGTCCCAGACATTCAGCGGTCCGATCTGGCCGGAACTCCAGGCCGTGTATCCTGATCAAAAGCCGCTGGACCGCACCAGCATGAATGCGTGGGATGATCAGCGCGTTCGTGATGCAATCAAGCAGCCCGGGCGGCCCAAACTGCTGATTGCGGGGCTGTGGACCGAGGTCTGTGTGATCATGCCGGCTTTGGACGCGCTTAAGGCTGGCTACGAGGTCTATGCGGTTACGGATGCATCCGGCGGCACGTCCAAGGAGGCGCATGACATGGCAGTCCAACGGATGATCCAGGCTGGCGTGGTCCCGGTCACCTGGCAGCAGGTTATGTTGGAGTGGCAGCGTGATTGGGGCCGTCAGGCAACCTATCAGGCCGTCAATGATGTGGTGCGGCAGCATTCCGGGGCTTACGGCATGGGCGTTAACTACGCAAGAACCATGTTTGGCAGTGCCGGTGAAGGTGGAGGCGCCCAGAAGACCGGAGCGAACGAGCGCTCCGGTACGGCCTTCGGCCAAAAGGTCAATGTGAACGATGCGCAACCTGGCCCCACCCAAGGCCAGACGCGCTGACCATCGAAGGGGCAGGTGACCGGCCGGTGCTCTCAACCAGGGCACCGGCTATCCGCCTAGGGCCCGGAGGAGATTGTCATGGCAACCACCAACCGCCGAACCGTCGTCGCAGGCCTTGGCGCTTTTGCCGCCGGGTGGGGAATCAAACCCGAATACAGCATGGCTCAATCCATGAGCTCAACGGCTGATCTGATCCTGTTCAACGGCAGGATCAGCACTCTCAACCGGCAGAACCCGGAGGCGACTGCAGTCGCGATCCGCGACGGCCGCTTCGTTGGCGTTGGGACGGATCGTGAGGTGATGCTGCTCAGTGGTCCGGGATCACAACGCATTGACCTGAAAGGCCGCCGCGTGATCCCGGGGCTGATCGACAGCCACATGCATATCATCCGCGGTGGTCTCAACTACAACATGGAGCTTCGGTGGGACGGCGTGCGCTCGCTGGCGGACGCCATGCGCATGCTCAAGGAACAGGTCGACCGCACCCCTGCCCCGCAATGGGTGCGGATCGTGGGCGGCTTCACTGAGCACCAGTTCGCCGAGAAGCGACTGCCGACCCCCGACGAGATCAACGCCGTCGCGCCGGACACCCCCGTGTTCATCCTGCACCTGTACGACCGCGCGCTGTTGAACGGCGCCGCGCTGCGGGCCGTAGGCTACACTAGGGACACGCCGAACCCGCCCGGTGGCGAGATCCAGCGCGATGCCCAAGGCAACCCAACGGGTGTGTTGATTGCCAAACCGAACGCCACAATCCTGTATGCGACACTCGCCAAAGGGCCGAAACTCCCAGCCGAGTACCAGAAGAACTCAACCCGGCACTTCATGCGCGAGGTGAACCGGCTCGGGGTTACCGGTGTCATTGACGCCGGTGGCGGCTATCAGAACTACCCGGACGACTACGCCATCATTGAGGAGTTGCACCGAGAAGGTCTTCTCACGGTTCGTCTTGCCTACAACCTGTTCACCCAAAAGCCGCAGGAGGAGCTCAAGGACTTCTCCAACTGGTCGAAGCAGGTGAGGCCCGGACAGGGCGATGACACCTACCGCCACAACGGCGCCGGGGAGATGCTGGTCTACAGCGGAGCCGACTTTGAGGACTTCAGGGTCGAGCGACCTGAGATGCCGGCGAACATGGAAGGTGATTTGGAGCCTGTCGTCCGCCTCTTGGCCGAGAACCGCTGGCCGTGGCGCATGCACGCCACTTACAACGAGACCATTACCCGGGCGCTTGACGTGTTCGAGAAGGTGAACCGGGACATCCCGTTCGATGGCTTGCACTGGTTCTTCGATCATGCCGAGACCATTGACGACCGCAACATCGACCGCATCGCCAAACTCGGAGGTGGCATCGCGGTCCAGCACCGCATGGCCTTTCAAGGCGAGGATTTTGTCGAGCGGTATGGCGCCAAGACCGCGGAACGGACCCCTCCGATCCGCCGCATGCTGGAAGCTGGCCTGCCCGTTGGCGCCGGGACAGACGCAACCCGCGTCGCCTCCTACAATCCCTGGGTCTCGCTCGCTTGGCTCGTAACCGGGAGGACGCTGGGCGGACTGGCTCTCTATCCTGCGGCCAACCGGCTCGACCGGGAAACGGCGCTGCGGCTGTGGACCGAGGCCAACACGTGGTTTTCGACCGAGACGGGAAAGAAGGGCCAGATCAAGGTGGGCCAACTGGCGGACCTGGCGGTGTTGTCGGAGGACTACTTCTCCGTTCCCGAGGATATGATCCAGGACATCACATCGGTCCTGACGGTGCTCGGCGGCAAAGTGGTTTATGGCGGGGCCGACTACAAGGACCTCGCACCTCCCCTGCCTCCGCCGATGCCGGATTGGTCGCCGGTGCGAGCCTTTGGCGGCTACCAAAAACGGGCCGACAGTGCTCAGGCGCCCAAGTACGCCTTTGCGGCCGCCAACTGCGGCTGCGCTAACTCGTGCGGCGTTCACGGTCATGCGCATGCGGCGGCCCTGGCAGCCAATGTGCCGACCTCTGACGCCCGCTCGTTCTGGGGCTCACTCGGCTGCTCGTGCTGGGCGTTCTGAGGAGGATGAGGTGAGCAACATCGCCATGCCACAGCCGATTGCAAGGGTATTAGCGCTGCCGGCTGTCGACTACGCCGTTCGCCTCGCTCTTGCCTCGCACTTCCTCATCAGCGGCATCACCAAGCTCCTCGACTTCCCCGGAGCCATGGCCGAGGTGGCCGGTCTCGGACTACAGCCGGCAGACTTGCTCGGGGGAGCCGTCATTGTGACTCAACTCGGAGGTTCATTTTTGTTTCTGACGCGCCGTTATTGTTGGCTCGGAGCCGGCATCCTGGCGGGCTTTACGGTTGTGGCGACGGTGCTGGCACATCCATTCTGGATGTTCGGGGTGCCGGACCGCGGCCACCAAATAGCCACCTTCTTTGAACATGTGGCCATCGTCGGCGGGCTTGCCATGGCGGCTCTATTCGTCAACGGGCGGAGCGTACGCTCATGACGGTGGCCCAGCACACTGTGTCCGAAGAAAAACGCGACCCACCTCCTGGAGCGTTCGCACCACTGCGGCATCGTCTCTTCGCGGTGATCTGGATTGCCACGGTGCTCGGCAACATCGGCACCTTCATGCGCGATGTGACATCCACCTGGCTTGTGACCGATCTCTCAACCTCACCGGCTGCAGTCGCGATGATCCAGGCGGCCGGCAGCCTGCCGATTTTCCTCCTTGCCATTCCGGCGGGCGTCCTGTCTGACATCCTCGACCGACGCCGCTTCCTGATCGGCATCCAGGTTGGGCTCGCGATTGTGAGCGCCATCCTCGCCATCCTGGCCTGGACCGGCACGGTCTCTGTTGCCGGCTTCATCGCCCTTACATTTCTCGGCGGTGTGGGGGCTGCACTGATGGCGCCGGCCTGGCAGTCCATTGTACCGGAGCTTGTGCCCCGGCCGGATCTCAAGGGCGCCGTCGCACTGAACTCGCTTGGCATCAACATTGCCCGGTCGATTGGCCCCGCCCTCGGCGGCCTTCTGCTCGCCGCCTTCGGCGCCGCGGCGGTCTACGGCCTCGATATCCTGACCTACTTGGTGGTGAGTGCCGCCCTCTTGTGGTGGCGACGGGAGGCCAACACTGACGACGGCCTGCGAGAGCACTTCGGTGGAGCCTTGCGGGCGGGCCTGCGCTACGCCCGCGCCAGCCACGAGCTCCACCGGATCCTGTGGCGGGCCATTCTGTTCTTCGCCTTCGCCAGTGCTGTCTGGGCGCTCCTGCCCATCGTGGCCCGCCAGGAGATCGGCGGCGGGCCAAGCCTCTACGGCCTGCTGCTCGGCAGCGTCGGGGCCGGAGCGATCGCTGGTGCCCTTCTCTTACCATGGGTTCGCGCCCGGCTCGGCCAGGATCGTCTGGTGCTGATGGCGTCGCTGGTCACTGCGGCCGCCACCGCCCTGCTCGCCCTGACCGACTTGGCGGTGCTCGGCCTCATTGCAGCCTTCGTGCTTGGCTCGGCCTGGATCGCCATGTTGACTACGCTCAACAGCACCATGCAGGCTATCCTGCCGAACTGGGTTCGCGGTCGGGGTCTGGCGATCTATCTCACCGCCTTCAACGGTGCCATGGCAGCCGGCAGCTTGGGCTGGGGCTTCCTGGCCCAAGCCATCGGAGTCGATGCAACCCTGCTCATCGCGGGTGCAGGTTTGGCGGTAACGGCAGGGTTCGCGTATCGGGCGCCTCTGCCCCGCGGTGAGGGCGACCTCACGCCATCGCTGCACTGGCCTGAGCCCGCTTTGGCCGAGCCGGTCGCGAATGACCGGGGCCCGGTGATGATCACGGTCACATATCGCGTCAGCCGGCCGGATCGCGCTGGTTTCCTGATTGCTCTGGACCGGCTTTCCGAGGAGCGGCGCCGGGATGGTGCCTATGCCTGGGGTGTTTCGGAGGATGCCGCGGACCCTGAGCGGATCGTCGAGTGGTTCTTCGTCGAGTCCTGGGCCGAGCACATGCGTCAGCACAGGCGCGTCTCGAAGGTCGACGCCGACGTTCAGGCCGAGGCGCGTCGCTTCCATCGAGGGCTAGAAGGTCCTGCGGTCGAGCACTTCCTGGCGCTTGATGTGAGACGGGACGGTCCTGTCTCGTTATCCGGCGGCGGGATCACACCAGCTTCAGTCAAAAGGGAGTGAGGCATGTCTCATGTGATTGACGATGCCGCTCCTTGGGTTATCAGAACTGCAGTGTTGTTGGTCGTTCTTACCACTGTTCCGAATGCGGTCGCTCAATCGATCGGCGACGCTGAGCCAGACAGTGCACAGGTCCCTCGTGAGACCACCATGGCAGCACCAGGTCTGACAAACCTGCGCTATCCTGAAGACTACTCCTATCTGCGAGATCCGGCGAACCGAACCGGCGCTTGGTGGGAACGCTTCAAGTACATCCCGCTCAATGGTACTGGCGATGTCTACCTGACTCTCGGGGCGGAACTTCGGTTCAGGGAAGAAGCCTACTGGAACTTCAACTGGGGTGAGGTCCCGGTCGACAATTATCAATGGTACCGGATATTGCCCTATGCCGACCTGCATCTCGGGCCCAACGTGCGCCTGTTCGGCCAGGTGATCGGAGCCTGGGCGACGGGCAAGGAAACCAATGTCACGGGTGTCGACGAGACCGGGCTCGAAGTCCTGCAGGGCTTTGGCGAACTCAAGCTGCCGCTGAGCGAGGATGCCAATCTGACCTTGCGTGGAGGGCGACAATTGCTGTCCTATGGCTCGGAGCGTCTCATCAGCCTGCGGTACGGCCCCAACGTGCTCCGGTCATTCGATGCAGGGCTGGCCTCGCTTCAGGCGGATCCGTGGCGGGTCGATGCCTTTTATGCTCGCCCCGTTCGCAACCGGGTTGGTAGCTTGAATGATCGCTTCGACGAGAACCGGTCGGTGTGGTCGCTCTATGTCACCCGCAAGCTGAACGAGATTGGTCCGGCGTCCGGGCTCGACCTGTACTACATCGGCTATCGCAATGATGATGCGGAGTTCAACCAGAGTACAGGTGAGGAGCTCAGGCATACCTTGGGCGGCCGGTTTTTCGGCAAAGCGCAGGACTGGGACTGGAACTTCGAAGGGACATTCCAATTCGGCCGCTTTGACACCGGTGATATCCGTGCCTGGTCGATCGCCTCTGATACCGGCTACACGTTCACGGACGTGACGTTCAGTCCGCGCCTGGGTCTCAGGGCGAACATCATCAGTGGTGACCGGAACCCAAACAACCCTGACCTGCAGACCTTCAATCCGCTGTTTCCCAAGGGCAAGTACTTTGGCGAGATCGGTCTGATCGGGCCAAGCAACCTGATCAATCTCCATCCTAACCTGACCCTTCACCTGAACGACCAGTGGACGCTCTCGGGAGGGGCGGTGTTCTATTGGCGCGAAAGCCTGGGCGATGGCATCTACGATACCGGCGGCAACATCGTAAGAGGATCCGATGGCAGCCGGGCCCGCTACATCGGAACGCAGGCTGACCTGGTTCTCGGGTGGGAGCCGGTCCGCTGGTTCAGCGCGGAGCTGGCCTACTCGGTATTCGCGCCCGGTAAATTCATCGAGGACACAGGACCATCCAAGATAGCCCACTTCGTCGGCTTCGAGACGGCTGTGAAGTTTTGAACATGCGTTTGCGTCTCTTCGTATCGCGTTGTCGCAACACAAACACGGAGGCCTCCCATGACCAAGATCCTAATCGTCTACTACTCATCCTACGGCCATATCGAGCAGATGGCCCAAGCGGTTGCGGAAGGCGCCCGCTCGGTGGCCGGAACAGACGTCACCATCAAGCGGGTTGCGGAGCTCGTGCCGGACGAGGTCGCCCGCCAATCGGGCATGAAGCTCGACCAGGACGCGCCGATCGCCAGCCCCAACGAGCTCGGCGACTACGACGCCATCATCTTCGGCACGCCCACCCGCTACGGCGGCATGGCGGCCCAGATGCGCAACTTCCTCGACCAGACCGGCGGCCTCTGGGTCAAAGGTGCCCTCGTGGGCAAGGTCGGCAGCGTGTTCGCCTCCACGGCCACGCAGCACGGTGGCCAGGAAACCACCATCACGTCCTTCCACACCACGCTGCTGCATCACGGCATGATCATCGTCGGCCTGCCCTACTCCTTTGCCGGTCAGACCAAAATGGACGAGATCACTGGCGGCTCGCCGTATGGCGCCACCACCATCGCCGGCGGCGACGGCTCGCGCCAGCCGAGTGCCAACGAGCTCGACGGCGCGCGCTTCCAGGGCCGGCACGTGGCCGAGATCGCAGGACGCCTGGAGCATGGTGCCGGCGAGCGCGGCCCGGTGCCGCCGGAGTTGCAGAACCCAACCGAGACGACCGACGGCACGGCCGGGCAGCCGTAGACCATCGAACTCCGAAGGGAGTGAGACATGACTGAACCCCTTCCAGCCCGAACAGGTCTCGTCATGGCACTTGCGGTCATGATGAGCGGCTGCGTTGCGGTGCAGGAACGTGCGGCCGTGCCGGGGCCGCACATCCAGGCGGCCCAGGTCAGCGGTTACGGCGACATCCGCTCCTGGGGCGATGCGGTTACTCCGACAGCCGAGGCGATCATCCGCCAGCAATACCGACAGGTCCGAGAGGCATCTCTTGCCGGCCAGCCGGGAGCCAGCACCCGGAAGGCCGACTTTCTCGCCATCTCAGGCGGTGGCGGCGATGGCGCCTACGCAGCCGGCTTTCTCACCGGATGGACCCGCAGCGGACGGCGGCCCCACTTCGAGGTGGTGACCGGCGTCTCCACCGGGGCTCTCGCGGCCCCATTCGCCTTCCTCGGGCCTTCCTATGACGGGGTGCTGAAGGAGATCTACACCCGGTATGCAGACAGCGATCTCGTCGTCGACCGCGGGCTCCTCGGCTTCATGGGACCGTCCCGGTACGACACCTCCCCACTCAAGGGTCTGCTCGAACGGTACATGACTGACAATGTGTTGGATGCAATCGCGCAGGAATATGCGAAAGGCCGTCGCCTGCTCGTGCAGACCACCAACATTGACGCCCAGCGGCCGGTCATCTGGGACCTCTCGGCCATCGCTGCCAGCCAGCAACCTGATCGTCGCGACCTCATCGTTCAGGTCCTGCTCGCATCGACTGCGCTACCTGGCCTGTTCCCTGCGGTACGTATCCGCGTGAGCGCCGATGGTCGCGCTTATGACGAACTCCATGTTGACGGCGGTGTCACGGCTCAGATCTTCTTCGCACCGCCACGGACCCGCTTTGCCCGCTTCGAGCAGATGGCCTTCGGTCGGGCGCGAGAGCGCACCCTGTACGTGATCCGCAACGGCAAGCTCACGCCCGATTACAGGCCAACTGAGGAAAGAGCCTTACCGCTGGCGACCCGGTCCATCACGACGCTGACGAAGTACCAGGGCCTGTCGGACCTGCGGCGACTGGATCGCATTGCCCGCGAGACCAACGCGCGAGTTTTGTTTACCTCCATCCCGCCGGACTTCACGACCGCAGCCCGCTCAGAGTTCGACCGCGAGTACATGGGCGAGCTATTTCGCGTCGGCGAAGAGATGGGCAGGACCGGGCGAGCCTGGCACTCAGACCCGCCCCCTGCCCCGGCTTTGGCCCTGTAGGGCGCACTTGGTGAGACGGAGGATCAAACGATCGATGTAATCGCCGAATGAGGACGAGAGTCTGAACGTGGTCGCAAGGCCAATGATCTACCACCGCAAACGGGAGAAGGCACATGTCAGATACAAGCGCAATCAGGGAGCATATGGAAGTGATCGGGGCAGACGGTGTTCACATCGGCACCGTTGACCGACTGGAGGGGAAGCGGATCAAGCTGACCAAGGAGGACAGCGGCCAAGGCTCGCACCAGGGCCACCATCACTACATCCCGATATCGCTCGTTGCAGAGGTTGAGGGTGACAAGGTGCGCTTGTCGGCGAACGCCGATGTTGCGGTCACCTTTGAGGAGGAGGCCGACGGCAGCACCTAGACACAGCTGTTATCGATGGGAGAGATGGCCATCGCCATCCCTCCACGTGACCTGCCCGAGCCTTTTGCCGTCGAGCCCCCCTCCGGTTGACAAACTTGGGCCGGGGGGAGGAAGCGGGTTCAGGCCACTTTCGGCAGGACAGCCTCGATGCGCTCGCGGTTCGGCTCCAGGAAGCGGGGCAGCTTCAGCGCTTGGCCGAGGGTTTCCGCCGGCTCGTCGACGGCAAAGCCCGGATCGTCGGTGGCGATCTCGAACAGGATCCCGTTCGGCTCGCGGAAGTACACGGCCCGGAAGCAGTCGCGGTTCTTCTGCTCCGTGGCGCGGATGCCGTGGTTGCGAAGCAGCGTCTGGACCATCTCGGCCTGCACTGCATCGCTGGAGGCGCGGAACGCGATGTGGTGGACCGTGCCCGCACCCGCACGTCCCTGCTGGAGACCACCGGGCGCGTTCAGGTCGATGATGCCGCCGAGCGCCGTGTCACCAGCCCTGTAGCGGATCCGAGAGCCTTCGCGGCCGATCTCCGCGAAGCCGAAGAGGTCGGTCAGGATCGCGCCTGTAGGGGCTGCATCGGAAACCAGCAGGCTCGCACTGTGGAAGCCACGGATTGCATGCTCGGCCGGGATCCCGCCGCTGTTCCAGGCAGGCTCGTTCTCGATGCCAGGCACAGCCACCAGCGCCAGGCGCATGCCGTCCGGATCCTTGAACGCGACGACCGTCTCGCCGAAGCGCGTTTGGGGAGCCTCGTGCACCACGCCCTTCCCGGCCAGGCGCTGTGTCCAGTAGCCGATGGCGCCCTCCGGCACCCGGAACACCGTTTCCTGAGTTTCGCCGGTGCCAAGCCGGCCCGGAGCGGCATGCTCCCAAGGGAAGAAGGTCAGGATCGTGCCAGACTGACCGGTCTCGTCGCCGTAGTAGAGGTGATAGGTGCCCGGATCGTCGAAATTGACGGTCTTCTTGACCAGCCGCAGCCCAAGCAAGCGGGTGTAGAAGTCGAGGTTGCGCTGAGCCGGACCTGCGATCGCCGTGATGTGGTGGATGCCGTTCTGGAGCATTGTTGAACCCTCCGATGGGGCGACCACCGCCCTGGGTTGGCTTTAGAGGTACGTCTGATCTCACAGTGTGCCGTTACGTTTTCGTATTGGCATGAAACAGGCGTTGTCGCACCTGCCGCAGAAGCCCATGAGTGAGCTGTTGGTCTTACCAGTCAGGATGGCCCCGCCGCGGCGCTCCAAGCGTTCGGCATAGCCGCAGTAAGCATTGACAACGTCGGTCTCGAGGGCGCGAACACCACCTAACGTAGGTGGCCATCAGACTCTTTCAGAGGACGAGCGAAGTGGTTTGAAGTTCCAGTTTTTCTGGCGAACCCGAATGATCCCGCAATTCGTGGCGGGTTTGGGCAATCGCGAGTTACCGCTCAGCCCACAACAGGCGGTACTTTCGCCCACAAGGTAAGAAAACCGCACTCCAAAATGATCACTAGCCTGCCCGGCTCCCCTCGCCGTCTCGCGTGTGAGGGGAGTGTTTCATCCCCATGGAGAGGATCATGAACAGCAGACCAGCTTTGAACGTGTTGAAGAGAGCCTTCCGTTGTCTTGTCGCCGTTCTGGCAATGGGCATCCTGTTGCCCAATCCGAGTGCCACAGCCCAGACCGCAGCTACCCCTCCTTCAAGTGTTCTGCCCACAGGTGGCGGGCAGACCCTGCTTGACGTGAATGACAGCTTGATCCTGTTGCTTGACCATCAAACAGGTCTGCTTCAGACCGTCAAAGACATCGGCATCTCCGAACTGCGGTCGAATACCGTCATGCTTGCGAAGCTGGCGACGATTCTAAAGATCCCTGTCATCACGAGCGCCTCCGAGCCGAACGGCCCCAATGGACCGCTCATGCCGGAGATCCAACAGTTCGCACCCCATGCAGTCTACGTGCCACGCAAAGGCGAGGTGAACGCCTGGGATAATGAGGACTTTGTCAAAGCTGTTCGCGCCACGGGCCGCAAGACGCTGATCATCGCGGGCGTCTGGACCAGTGTCTGCGTGATGTTCCCGGCACTGGATGCGAAGGCAGCAGGGTTCAAGGTCTATGCGGTCATTGATGCTTCCGGCGACCCAGGCCAGTTGGCGTCACAAGCAACGATCGCACGGTTTGTGCAGGGTGGCGTCATTCCGACATCAACGAACGCGGTGCTGTCCGAAACCCACCGCACGTGGAACCGCCCTGAAGCAGCTGAAATCGCAAAACTGTACGCGCTGGTGGCACCCAACTTCCAGGCTGTTGCCGAGAGCTACCAGAAGGCTCAGGACGTGGCTAAGCAGACCAAGTGAGGTCAACCTAACGTGCGTCTTTGCAGGATCGATGAGCTGCAGAGACGCATGCGGGGGAAGCAAAGCATGACGCCATCAACCGAACGCGCGGTCCTTGCCGGGGGCTGCTTCTGGGGAATGCAGGATTTGATCCGCCGCCAACCGGGCGTGGTTTCCACGTGCGTCGGCTACACGGGAGGCGACGTGCCGTACGCCACCTACCGCAATCATGGAGGCCACGCAGAAGCCATCGAAATCATCTTTGACCCCGCCACCATCAGTTATCGCAAGCTTCTCGAATTCTTCTTCCAAATCCACGATCCAACCACGCGTAACCGCCAGGGCGATGACATCGGGGAGAGCTATCGGTCAGCAATCTTTTACACTAGCGATGAGCAGAAGCAGGTCGCCGAAGACACGATCGCCGATATCAATGCATCGGGGCTATGGCCGGGCAAGGTGGTGACCGAAGTCACGCCAGCAGGTGACTTCTGGGAGGCCGAGCCCGAGCATCAGGACTTCCTGAAGCGATACCCGGGCAGCTACACCTGCCACTCCGTCCGGCTCGGCTGGCAGCTGCCGGTCAAGCGGACCCCGCCCCAAAGCAGGTAGACGTGACAGGCTAACATCAAGGAGCAGGATCATGGTGACCCGTGGATTTACCAGCAAGGCGCCGTCCGCAGATCATTCGGATCGCATTCCGCCCGGACAATCCCTCACTGAGAGCTTCCCGGTCCTCACTGCCGGCCCGACCCCGCGTGTCTCGCTTGCGGACTGGTCGTTCACCCTCAAAGTTGGTGTCCGTCCCGTGATGCGCTGGACCTGGGAGGAGTTTGCTGCCCTGCCGCAAACCAAGATGACCCGCGACATCCACTGTGTGACCAAGTGGTCGAAACTGAACACGGCGTGGACTGGTGTGCTGATCGACGACATCCTCGCCGAGGCCGGACTCGGATCGCCGCCAGCCTACACGCTGGCGCACTCCCATGATGGTTACTCGACGAATGTGCCCACGGCGGACCTCCTCGGCGGCAAGGCCATGGTCGCCACGCACTACGAAGGCCAGCCTCTGACGCCCGAGCATGGCGGCCCGGCAAGGCTCCTCGTGCCGCATCTCTACTTCTGGAAATCGGCAAAGTGGGTCACCGCGCTTCAGTTTCTCGAACGCGACGAGGCCGGGTTCTGGGAGCTGCGGGGCTATCACATCTATGGCGATCCCTGGCGCGAGCAGCGCTACAGGGGCGACTGATCATGGCAGACGCCACTCTACAGGCAGGTCACGTCCAGTGGCAGGAGGCGGCGATCGAGCGGATCGAGCGCCAAACGAAAGGGGTGAAGAGCTTCTTCCTTCGTCCCAGAACCTGGCGCCCCTTCCGGGCGGGGCAGCACCTCGACCTTCGGCTCACGGCACCGGATGGCTATCAGGCCCAGCGAAGCTACTCGGTTGCGTCCGCACCCGAACTGGAGGGGCTCTACGAACTCGTCATCGAACGCCTTGATGACGGCGAGGTCTCGCCCTTTCTCCACGATGTGGCCGAAGTCGGCGACGCTATCGAGATCCGCGGTCCGTTCGGCGGCCACTTTGCGTGGGGCCGGGAGGACGGTGGACCTCTCCTGCTCATTGGGGGCGGGTCCGGAGTCGCGCCGCTCCTGTCGATCCTCCGCCATCGCACTGCGGTCGGTGGCGAAGTCCCTGCCATTCTTCTTTATGCGGCGCGAACCTGGGATGACGTGATTTTCCGTGAGGAGTTGATCGCACGCGATGCAGCAGAGGCCAACCTCACCCTTTTGTTGAGCCTATCCAGGGACACCGCCCGCCGTCCGCAGGATTTTGGCCGCAGAATCGATGCCTCCCTGCTCAACACCACTCTGGTGACGCTTGGCACCGCGCCGCGGCGGATCTTCACTTGCGGCTCAAACGCTTTCGTCGAAGCCGTCACCGGTCATCTTCTGGATCTCGGTCTGAATCCGAAGACCATCCGCACCGAGCGGTTTGGCGGCTAGCAGAATCGACTACCAGTCTGGACACCTGAACAAGTGATTGTGGAGGAGATCATGGAAAGCATCGAAGCAATCTTCTCAACCCACCCTCAACGTCCTCCGGATCTGTCACTGATCGAGGCATGCGCCGCAGCGTGCTCCAAGTGCGGCAGCCTGTGCATCACCTGCTCGGATGCATGCCTGGGCGAGCCTCACGTGGCAGACCTGGTCTGCTGCGTCCGAACCTGCCTCGACTGCTCGGACGTATGCCTTGCCACGGCCCGTATCGTCGCCCGTCTGACACGCCCGAGCCCGATGCTGGTGGAGGCGCAGCTGATGGCCTGCGCCGAGGCATGCCGGGTTTGTGCGGAGGAATGCGAGGAGCATGCCGCCATGCATGAGTACTGTCGTGTCTGTGCCGACGCCTGTCGCAGCTGCGAGCAGGCATGTCGTGCCCTGCTCCATGGCGCGTCCTTGGCGTGAAAGCTTCCACAGCGATGGCCATGACGAGCACGCAATGCCCGGAGGACCAATCTCGACACCAGAACCAAAGGAGGAGACACGATGGCTACAGCGCTTCCGGTGCTTGCCAATGAAGGAGGCCTTTCGCGCTATCTCGACGAAATCCGTCGCTTCCCCATGCTCGAACCGCATGAGGAATACATGCTCGCCAA
>JAESGY010000339.1_pt1 | contig 25243 bp, 22 predicted proteins | sample 9269841 | NCBI WGS metagenome assembly JAESGY01 (sample SAMN17022865, study PRJNA683097) | algae metagenome | isolation source: Spirirestis rafaelensis WJT71-NPBG6 and co-occurring heterotrophs from... | place: USA: Pinto Wells, Joshua Tree National Park, Colorado Desert, CA | collected 2006-08-15
TCGGTCGGCACGCCTCAATCAAGGGCTCCAGAAGGGCCCATTGTGCATCGCTGAGCATTGCTCCACCTCATCCCGGAGGAACAAAACGCAAGACGATCCAATCAGTTCAAGCGACAACACACCCTAAAGGACCTCTTGATCACCGTTTCGCGCCTTTGCAGCCGTCTCCGAACAGGTCTCAAACGGGCTCTAAGCCTGAACTAATCAACGCTAGCGGCCGAATAGCTCATCTATGCCGCGAAACTCAAAGCGCCTACTCGGTTGCTGCCGCTGCTCTTCATGCAGCAGGTCGTCATCGGGTGGGAGCTCGCGCAACGGACGCCGATCCTGGGGAGCCCGAAAGCGAACCACAAAGCCACCACGCGGCTGGCTCTCGCAAATCTGGATCCCGCGACCTCTGTTCTCCCGGACGATCCTACCCGCATAGCTGCACATCGCATACCCGGTAACTCTGAGGGCGAATAGATTGTCACCGACGAAATAGACTCGAACGTCACTCCTAAGCACCTGACCCGTTGCTCGTGTACAGGGTCCCCCGATTTGGAAGTGGTCGATTGTGCCGACCCAGACGCCGCTCTGCTACTGCTGCACATCCCACCGAGACTGCCACTCGCCACACATGCCCTCCCGGACAGTCCAAGTCTCGGCTGAAGCGGCTGAGGCTGAACAAAGAGCGGCTATAATCAGGGTTAGGCGCATGTCACCCTCCAAGAGTCTGAGTGGATCTGAACGCACGTTCAGTGGCGCTGGTTCCGTGGACAGTAGAGGTCGAACAGGTATCCGGCCAGTGTTTAGGACTGCCCCTCCACATTGTGCTATCCGGAAATCAGAGTTGGATCGGATAGGGATTTCGAATAAGCCGCGTCAGGGCGGCTTAGGTGATGAGACCTGATCAATGTAGAAGGGCACAAATACTGGGGATCGGTTGTGCAGTCGCAGCCAGGTCATTGGTAGAACAACTTCGACTTTCTACGGTTCGCCGCTGCGTTTCTCGCATCCTCGGACATTGCCAAGCTCTTTCCGGGCTTCCAACCTCGTTTGTCGCAGGCAGCAACATCGCCTCGGTCGGAGTCTACATCTTACTTACAATCAGCGGCTACTTGGTCACGGAGGACTGGTTGAAGCAGCCCTCTCTCCCCTTCTTCATGCTGAAGAAGGCCATACGCATTTTCCCTGTCCTTGCGGTGGCGGTCCTCCTAACGACATTCGCCCTTGGTCTTCTGATCACCGGAGCCGAGCAGATCATCAAGGCCCATGTGCCAGCGCTGGCCTTGGCTCATGCACCTGTTTACCGATGGTGCTTATGACCGTGAGCGGCTGATCAGCCCGGCCGCTTACCCGGACTTCGTGATCGAGATCGTGCGCAAGCTGTCCGATCAAGAGGGCTTTAAACCGCTGCCGCGCAGGTGGGTTGTGGAGAGAACATTCGGGTGGATGACGCGCTGGCGCCGACTGGTGCGCGACTACAAGGAGCGGTGCGATTTCTCGGGTGCTATGGTCGGAGTGGCCATGAGTAGCCTTATGCTCCGCCGCATCGCTCACCCGTAGCAATTCTCAAACGGGCTCTGAGTATCGAAGCTTGGCTCTCGATCCTTCAATAGGCTTGCAGATCAGGCAGACAAGTCATGTCGAAGCTGTCAGCTTGTGTCGATGGAAGCAGTTGATGCCTCTTGCTCCACACTTCTAGTCTAAGGACCTAATCTATGACTACGTGCTTAAGTGCTGGGCAGGAGCATGTTTGACGTGTTCTATGAGAGATGATCGCCAGCACGCCATTCATTGGAAGAGAAGTTCGTGGCGATTTGGCCTAATCAGGTTCAAGACTGATGCTATGTAATCTGCCTCAGCATTTTGTGGAGCCGAGCCGAAGAAACCGCTAAACAACCCTCTTTCGTGCTCGGACAGGCAGATTCCATTCACAACGAACAGGTGTTCAGATTGCACAATCGGGAGTGGATTCGGGGGAGTATCGAATAGCTTCGCCTCTAAACTAACGGCAACTTTGCATGCTACTGTTTCGCCTGGTACAATGTTCTCAACACATCCTTCCGCAATGGCTGAACGAACCAGCGGTGTGATATTCCTTTCAGCCTGAATGTATGTCGGCCAATGGATTATACCTAGCTTCAGCCCTGTAATTGCCAAGCTTTTCCACTGAGCGGTATCGTGTTCAAAGGAGCGCTCAGATTCCGCGAAATCGCCAATGAAGACTACATCAATGTCAGTGATCGGCTCATTGCGCCTCAGCATGATCCGGGGAGCTGGAAAGCGTCGGTCCGGTGACATGCGAAAATCAGGGTGAGACTTGGCAAGCTCTGTTGCATGCCAGAATCGGTAAGCTTCCTTATATTGCCGCCTTGCACCATACAGAAGAGTCGTGATGCCGGTTGCTGACGATTGGGTGAGCGATAATCCGCTGAACAATATGAGAGTGAGTGGCGCCCTCGGAAAGAGTTTATTGGAAGCTAACCCATATTTCGCCTTCACACGTTCATAGAGCTCCGAATCTGCTCCCATCCTGGTCCTGTCCCATCCTCCAACTTCAGTTAAGATTGATCGCTTAAGAAGGAACGATGACAGGTTCTCCATGATCATCCCGCCTGCATTCGGCTTGACGCCAAAGCGTAGATCACGGTTTACGCGAACGCCTACCGTTGTGCTGATGCCATCGGGCTGCGCCAGAGCATAAAGCATCTGCGCCGCGAATTTCTCTGGATGTGACCAATCATCGGCATCATGGACAGTGACGTATTCCCCAGTGGCATGTGCCAATGCCGTATTTCGGGCTGCGTATGCTCCACCATTCTGCTCATGACGTATCGGAACAATGCGGCTATCGAGTTGAGCAAAGCGCTCTATGACTGACCAGGTCTCATCGGAGCTTCTATCGTCGACGATAATCACCTCGATGTTGCCCCAGGTCTGATTAAGAATACTGGTCAGAGCTATCGGCAATGTGTCCGCACAATTGTATGCGGGCATCAAGATGCTTAATTTCACTGCCGAACTCACAGGGCGTGGGTTGCGGACGAAAATGTTCTCGAGAGTTAATGGAGCATTCTCATCCCGCTTTTCAATTTTCGAGAAGCCCGCGTCCTCATAAACCCTGTTGATCCAGGTCAGGCGTTCGACGTCATAATTTGAACTGTGACCTGCCTGGGCTGAAAGCGCATGGGATATATTTGCTGCCGACAAATAGAACTCGGGCCTAGGATTCCTGATCCCCTTCGATGCCCATTCTAGCCAGTTCTTGGCATGTTCCATACGGTTGAGCCTCAGCAGGCACTCAACCATCATAATCTGCACATTGACATTCCGGCGGAGCTTGGGTGCCGCTGCCATCATAAGAACGAGATTATCGAGCGCTCTTTCATAGGCTCCAGTATCGGCATACCATCGTGCGAGTGACCATGCGAATCCTGGTCGGGCGATAGGCTTGCCAGCGATTTGAAACTTCCCTTGCTCAAGCTCAACCATAACATGGTGACCGAATCCACACCACATCTTAGTAGATAGGGAATGGCGCAGCAGGAGATCCAGCCATCTCCATCGCAAGCGCAGCATTTGAGCATTCAGCGCGATAGGAACGGAGTCCAGAGCGATTGCCGTCCGCTCGATCAAGTGTGGGTAACGCTTCTTTATAACTGCCCGCGCGCCTGCCGGAAAAACATACTTAAGATGATGTGCGATTCTCATATTTCAGCACCGGTCCCAGCTCAATACAGCAGTTTGGCATAGGTAGATTGGGAAGAACGAAACCTATATATCCAATTTTTCGAACAGCAAGTGTGTGATGGATCGGCCTTATCTGACCGTTGCAAGTCGCGCCTAGTTCAGGGTGGTGTCGGTGCCCCTCAGACCTATAGGCGCGCAGTCTTGGCTGTTCAGGACGGGATAGGCACGTGAGCGCATTGAATTGTGCCTAATCCTCCCGCGTGTTAAGCGGCGGAATATCAAGGCCTAGAGCACGGGCGGATGCAACTCGCCCGCTGCTTTCCCGGATCTCGATCATGACCCTGAGCGTATGGAGGTAGACGACAGGCGATGAGGCCATTCGAAGCAGACGGCCCCACAGAGGACGGGCGCCTCACCACCTCGCTGGGGATGGGCACGCTCGCTGCATGCGCAATACTGGGCCTTGCTTGCTTGGGCTGGATTCTTTTCCGCAGCCAGTATGGATTCGAGCTGACCGATGAGAGCTTTTACGTACTTTGGATCTCGAACCCGTGGATCTACGAGTTTTCCGGAACTCAGTTCGGCTTCGTCTATCATCCTCTCTATCGACTAGTGGGCGGTGATATCGTCCTGTTGAGGCAGGCAAATGCTCTCCTGACGTTCGGCTTGGCATTCTGGCTGGGCCTTGCGTTATTTGGCAGGTTGTTGAGGGACGATTCTGCTATTACTACGGTCTCTCCGAACAAGCGCTCGGTTATCCGTGCAGGTCTGGCGATTGCTCTATCGTCAGTCTCAATCCTGATTTATTCGCCGTGGTTGCCAACCCCGAATTACAACAGCCTCGGGTTGCAAGCGATCATATTGGCAGGAATTGGGATTATCCTTGCAGAAGTGCAGCCGTCCCGACGAAGCATCGTCGGGTGGTGCCTTCTGGGAGTCGCCGGTTGGTTGAGCTTTATGGCCAAGCCGACATCAGCTGTGGCACTCGCCTTATTTGTCGGAGCCTACATCCTCGCGAGCCGAAGGGCCCTTAAATGGTATCTGCCCCTGCTCTGCGCCGTCACGGCCGTCACGTTGTTAGCCCTGTCGGCTTGGGCGATCGATGGATCCATTCTGCGTTTCGGCAGGAGATTGCTCGATGCTTCGGATCTCTACAGTAGCGTCACCGAAGGTCGCACCTTCTGGCATATGTTCCGCTTGCGGGGGTACGGGTTGAACAAAGGGGATATGGTATTCTATGCTCTATTCATCCTCATCGTCATTGCCTCATTACTATTAATATCATGGAGATATTCAATTCGCTTGATATGGATATTTCTTCTTATATTGAGTATAATATCTATATCAATCATTATTGAGGGGCCTTACTTTCTGCGGGTCTACAGTGCATTGACGAAGGGAAGAATTTCATTCCAAACATTTGGATCGCGAATGATCTTTGCAATTCCCCTTGGTGCTGTGCTCGCCTGTGTTCTCTTAAGGCGCTTCAAAATTGTGAAGTTTTTGGCAACGAGCAGAGCAGCATTATCGCTGTTTCTGTTTTTCTTCCTGGCGCCTTACATTTATGCTCTTGGGACCACAAACCCGTTTTGGTTCACTGGTCCGATGGCCGGCATATTTTGGGTCGTTGCCGCGCTTATATTGGCTGCATGGATCCTTCCAGCGCAAAGCTCCTGGCTCCGGTTCCTGCCTATCCTTGTGGTGGCGCAACTGATTGCCGTTGCCCAGACCTCGGTCAGCATGGAGTATCCGTATCGTCAGCCGCAGCCATTGCGCTTGAGCCAATCAACAGTGTTGGTCGGAGAAGGGAATAGGCCCCTGAGTGTTTCCCGTGAATTCCACGACTACATCTCTTCCCTGCGAAGCTTAGCTCAGTTGAGCGGTTTCACGAAGGGTGATCCAATGATTGATCTTACGGGCTATTCACCAGGCGCTACCGTTATCCTTGGAGGCAAAGCTATTGGACAACCATGGCTCATCGGCGGCTACCGCGGGAGTCAACGTCTTGCTCAGGTCTCCCTTGATCGGGTGCCGTGTAACGAAATGAGTCGTGCTTGGATTTTGACCCAGCCCCCCACTGTCAATAGAAGAGACCCGCAATGCCCCTGGGACATTTGTGGAAGAGGGCTTCCCTGGGAGATCATGTCACGGTACGGGGCGAATCTCATGCAGGATTACGCAAGCGCTGGGGCCGTCTTGGCGCCGAGACAGCCTCCCCAAAGAACCTTGGAGCAAACCCTCCAAAGACCACTACGCTCTCGGGAGGAGGGAACATCAGCTTGCGAGAGAAGCAGAACATCGGCAGCCGACGACCCGAAGCAACAATGATATGCGAGTGAAAACAAGCCAAAGCGCTGGTGCGCCTTAACACCCCTGGACCGGTAGCAAGCCTGCCGCCACGGGATCTTGCGGGGTCACATTGTCCTGTTGGACTTTGTCCACGGCCAGATGACCGCGCAGCCCCGCACATTCATCAAGTTTTTCGAATGAAGTTCCAGTAGGCTTGCCGCCCCGCGACCGCCCCGCGGATGCATGAGCTAAAATCACCCTTTTGCAATGCAGAGAGGGCTTGCTGATGGTGTTCAGCGATAGTCTCCGGAAGGCTGCCTTTAAGCGGCGCCTTTGCGAGAGCGGCGAGTAAGCTGATGCCTGCCGAGCAGCTTTCCGAATCTGCTGGCAAGTTTCCCGAACTCACGGCATTCGGCCAGCGCTCGGTGAACTCCACGATGGCATAGACACAACGGAGCGGACGGCCATTCGGGTGCTGCAAGAGCGTACGTGCCTCTTTCGCCAAGGCAAGGTTGGAATTCGAGGAAGGATCTGCATCAACGAGGGCGTTGATGAAGATCGCATCTAGCTTGCATGGGTGAGTCAATGCTGCTTCAGCACCTTGACTCGTGAGAAGCGGGCGGTAGCCCCGTTCGCTCAAAACCCGGTCCAGCCCCTCCTGTAGGAATGCGAATTCCCTTATACGGGCAGGCTTCAGGCTCACTCGTGCCCGACAGACAGGCAATCTCGCCATCCTGGCCATCTGGAGCTCCTGAGGGGAACCTGACTTGTCCGAGAAGGCAACTTCAATTGTTATGCTGTTCAATTCGGTTGCATTGTTGGAGAATCCACTTGGGATTCGAACCCTTGGGAGTTCTCTTACAATTCTGGCAACGTACCGTCGGTCGCACTCGAATTCCTCAGAATGCAACCGAACGCCCTCCCGCACGAGCCAGTGCCGTTCTTCAGTGAGAGAGGTCAAATCGGCCTCGGGAGGTCTCGCGTCGGTCGTGGTAGCCGTGAGGGGCTGAAAAGGACTGCCGCCATAAACGATAGTGTCGCGCCTGCTACTGATGTCGGCAAGGACCGCGGTCAGAGCGGGTATGCCCGGCACACGGATTTGGGTTCTTCGGCGTTCCACAACATGCACCTTTGGTGCTTCCAAATCTTCCAGAGTTGCCAAGCCGTTGCGGCATTCTGCGTCGTCAGTACAAAGGAGCAATAGCCTGCTCGGTTCGCTCAAAAGGCCAGCAAGCTGTTTTCTGGTCGATATAAAGACGGTGTCCTCCACCATCGGCATCTTGAACCCGAGCGATGTGACATTCCATCCAAGCGTTGCAACGACGCTGTCAAGCAAGTTGAGCTGCTGCATCTCGTTCTGAAAGACGAGGTCATGCCTTGGCAAAGAATTTGCAGTAGCAAGATTAAAGTTGTCTCTGTTAAACCAAGTAAAAACGCGCGTATCCTTAGGCTTGTCCGACTGCAAAAGGTTCTGGATCTCATGAATAAACTGGAATTGTGCACTGTGTTCGGCAGTCGAATGGAGACGTGAGATGACGGCAGTTTCATGATCTGCGATAGCAGCTACTCCGAGAGTGAGAAGTACCGTGGCATAGCTGGCCCGTCGCAGACCCAACATCAAACCAATGAGCGTCAAAGCCGTCAGCACAAATAGGCTGGCCCATATGAACGATAAGGCAGAGCCAGGGAGAAGCGCGCCGGAGCCCAGTGTTAGGGGGAGGAGCAAACCTAACAGAATGGTAACTAATATCAGGAGAGTTGCCGACGATTCATTAGAATTAGTGTGGCTAGCGTTCAGAAGAATCGCCAAGGGCGGTACTAAAAACAGGAATATATAGCTTCCATAAAAGTGAAATTGCACAAAATATCCCGGCCACGGGATTTGCAAGGCCAGAAATGTACCACATCCGACGATGCAGGAGGCAAGCAAGCCTCGGTAGCGTGTATCAACAAGGCTTCTCTTCCGAAAAAGTGCAAGCGCAATCAGAACTACTACAGTCAGCGGTAGAACAATTGTACGTGTTGCGTTGGGTAACCAATTCCAAACGGGAGCCATGAATTGCAGACCCAGGCCTTCTAGGCTGCGAGTGGCTGGCCCTACCGAGCCGAGAAGGAAAAGAAAAGGAGCTCCCTGCAGCAAACCGACCGATCCGAGTGCCGCTAAAGCGGCAACTCCACCAAGCATTGCCCAGGTCCATGCGATGATGCATTGACGCCAGTCCCGATCGGATAACAAGGGTGCAAGCAGCAGCACAAAACCTGCGAAGATGCCCGGGATCGGATGGGTGGACACGGACAGGGCAGCTGAAATCCCAGCCCAGGTCTCGCGTCTGAGGCGCATCAGGACTGGGCGCTTTGCCATAGTTGCGGCCACTGAGAACAGAGCGAAGGTCATGGCTGGACCGTTGACGTAACCCTCGACAAAGCAGGCGATCCACGTTGGATTAAGGGCGATTCCTAGTACGAAAGCGATGCGAAGCCTGGCATCCTGAACCAAGGCCCGACTCAACGAAAGCAACGCCAGACCACTAAGAATGTAGAAGAAATTTACAAGAAGAACCTGGGCATATATTGGACTGAAGAAAGTATAGAAGAGCCGACCAGTCAGCACGAATGGTAAGCGTGTGCTATGATAATCTTGGCCGTAATTATAAATATTCAGTGGAAGATTTAGAAAATGATTGATATAGAGCCCTGGATCCACCCAGCCGATACGAGGGTGGAGTTGATAGAGGCCGGAATTGAGGGCTGCCAAGAGCGTGAGCGTAGGAAGAAGCCACTCGGCATGCCGGCGCGTCCTTGGCCATGAAAGAACACCGAAGATACGAATAGGCAGTTCCTTCTTATACACGAATCAATCGCCTTCTATTTCTCTGCTTCCGTCAGCCGTAGCTCTGGCGCGTGCTCAGATATCGGACCTTCATCGCTGAATGGATCGGTCGCTGGGCGTGGCGGTTGCGCCACAATTGCCCGGAGGGCTTAAATCGATAGATGCTGCGCCGGTGCCCAGGGATAGGCGGTTGAATATGACATTTGGTCTAGATAGACCAGTGTCAATTTGCGAGGACGGGTTCAATTGATTTATGGGACCCGATGACGCTGTTGCGGCTTTCCAGCCGACGTAAGTAAAGGTATGAGGCCCAAATTCATGATGAATGACTCACAGCCAACCCTCAGCGTTGTAATTCCTGTTTACGGCTGCACCCCAGTGCTGCCGGATCTTCATCGGCGCCTTGTGGCCGTACTGGACGAGCTGGTTGATGTTTTTGAAATCATCTTCGTTGATGACCGCGGCCCCCAGGATCCTTGGCCAGTCCTAACACAGTTGGCGCAACAGGATCCGCGGGTGCGGTCCTTCAGAATGTCTCGGAACTATGGGCAACAGATTGCGATCACCGCAGGGCTTGCAGAGTGTCGTGGGCATTACGCGATTGTCATGGATTGTGATTTGCAAGATCCCCCGGAAGTCATTCCTCACCTTTGGGAGGCCGCACGGAGAGGAGTGGACATCGTCTATGCAAAGCGCCAGACGGGAGAGCCTCGGATCAGAAAATTCTGGAATCGTCTCTACTTCTACCTCATGGAGAATCTAGCCGGTTACAAGGCCGATCCGGAGCAGGGGGCCTTTAGCTTGATATCTCGTCAAGTGATCGACGCCTACTTGCAGTTCGGCGAGAGAGAGCGCCATTACCTGTTCATTCTCCGCTGGCTCGGCTTCGACAGTGTCGACGTCATCTACGCTCGTGCCGAGCGAGGTCATGGAAGGTCCGGCTATACCTTCAGCAAGCTTATCAAGCATGCACTAGAAGGATTGTTCTTCCAGTCAACGCGGCTCCTGTTATGGATCCTCTGGTCTGGTGTCGGCGTCTCGCTGGCTGGCATTGTTCTCGCCATAGCTCTTGTTTGGAGCGCGTTGACCGGGACTCCTCCTGAAGGATGGACGAGTCTTATGGTAATCCAACTTTTCATGAGCGGTGTCATTCTACTAGCTCTTGGTGGGACCGGCCTCTACATCGCTCGCATTTTCGAGAACTCGAAGCAGCGACCGCTCTATGTTCTAGATCGGTCTGTGCCAGGACGACCTTCAAGGTGGATCTCTAAATCCAGTGCCTCGGATCCCGCCGCAGATCGTTTCATTGGACATGGGACGTTAGACCCGCTCGGGCACGGTTCATCTCGCACCAACCGTCATTCGGGGTAAGAGAAACCTCAGTATGATGCGATCCTCTTGAAATAGGATGCAAAAGTTGGTCTGGTTTCAGGATGCCGCACGATGCTCCCGACAAAACGCCTTAGGGAGCGTGCAAGTAAAGTTCGATTGTAGCTCCGAGCGGACTTTGACTGGAACTATAGTCAGCCGTTGCCGGCGGAAGGTTCCGCCGATAGTTCGCTGCTCTCGATCCGTTCAGCAACCTGTCGTGTTCTCGCAAAATCGAATCCGCCTTATACGTATCAGGCGGATCTGGCTCGCCGTGATAAGTAGCGCCTTCGTAGATCCAACCCCAGATTGCCCGGCGATCCATCTGCTTAAACCGGGAATGAACGGCACTGACGGACAGGTGGCCGCCATGAGCTGCTCGGCAGATCCGGGGTACGGATTTTCCTTCGAGATCGGCAAAGCGCTTTGAAAGCCTACGAGTTAGCGCGTTCCCGGACGCCATCCTGTGGAAATGCAGAGGATCTGCAAAGTCAGATAAACTTGATCATTTCCAGTCCTGCTCTCGGGCCACTCCGCCGTTTGAGCGTCGTGAGACGAGATCAACGACTCGTGCAATATATTCTTCAGAAATTCCACTCCAAAGCGGCAGACGAACGAGGCGCGCACTTAGGTCATCCGTGACCTTAAGCTCCCCGGAAGTGCGGCCGAACCTGATGCCGGCTGGAGCAGAGTGAAGCGGGATGTAGTGGAAGGTCGTCTGAATCTGCTCATTGCGGCAAGCTGCGAGAAGCTGGTTTCTCTCTTCAGGGCTGTTTGCAAGCAGGTAGTAGATGTGTGCATTGCTGGCGCAATGCTGGGGTATGATCGGCCGACGCAGACACCCATTTGCCTCAAGTTGCTGGAGCTTGAGGTGGTATGAGTGCCAGGCGGACTGTCGCGCCTCGATCAACTCGGAGGCTCGTTCAAACTGCGCCATGAGGAAGGCTGCCAGGATCTCACTGGGCAGATATGAGGATCCATAATCGACCCAAGTGTACTTGTCGACTTGTCCCTGGAAAAACGCAGTTCTGTTAGTGCCCTTCTCACGAATGACATGCGCGCGCTCGATGAATCGAGAGTTGTTGATCAGGAGAGCACCGCCCTCTCCAGAGATGATGTTCTTCGTCTCGTGGAAGCTGAGGCAGCCCATGTCCCCGATGCTGCCTAGAGGCTTGCCATTGTAGGTGGCGAGAATGCCCTGCGCAGCATCTTCAACAACAGCGATATCATGGCGGCCTGCGATCTCCATGATCGTGTCCATCTCACAGGCAACGCCTGCATAATGAACAACGAAAATAGCACGGGTTTTCTCCGTAATCGCCGCCTCGATCTTCGCCTCGTCAATGTTCAGGGTGTCAGCGCGAATATCGACGAAAACAGGCACGGCGCCCCGGAGAACAACAGCGTTTGCAGTCGATACGAAGGTATACGACGGCATTATGACCTCGTCCCCCGGCTGGAGATCGAGAAGCAGAGCTGCCATTTCGAGCGCTGCTGTACAGGAGTGCGTCAACAGGGCCTGTTTACACCCCGTAACCTGCTCTAGCCAAGCATGGCAGCGACGCGTGAAGGGGCCGTCGCCGGAGAGGTGACGGTTGTTGACGGCTTCCACGATGTAGGGAATTTCGTTGCCGGCGAGAGCGGGAGAGTTGAAGGGGATATGCCCTTTGCCATGAGAAGGCAATGTCCGCACGCTGGCCGTCGCCTTGTTGCCTGTGTTCACTGTCCCATCCCTTGAATTCGATTAGTTGCCCGCTTGGGTTGACTGCAAATGGTGCCATTCCTATACAGGCTTACCCGCATTGCGTCACGAAGTTTCTCGCTCGAGTGGGCCGCTCGACTTGAGAGTGAAGACTAATTGGAAAATGTGCCTTGGTTCAAGGGTTTATACGCCGCTCGGGTGGGTGTCATAAGGGGCAATTATGGTAAGATTTTCGCGCTACGGCATCCGGGATCAGGTCTCATCCGCGACAGCCGTCGACCGAGCGGTCGAGCAGTTGCAGCTTCTTGGCTACGCGATCGTTGACGGCGGATATTCCAAAGAAGATCTCGAGAGGTTTTCTGCGGTCTTTGCGAACGCTCAAAGTAAGATGAATGATCTCTATGGCTTGGACAAGCTAATTGCTATGGACGAGCACAATACTATTCGGGTCCCGATGCTTTATGATCCAAGCTTCGTGGATCTCGCGACAAATAAAAATATTGCCGAGATATGCCGGCGATTGATAGGCGACGTTTTTATACTCAATCAGCAGAACGGCGTCATTAATCCTGGAAAAGCAGCCCGCTACAATCAAGGCTCCTATCATCGGGACCTGCCTTACCAACATTATGTGTCGTCTCGTCCCTTGGCGATCAATGCACTCTTCTGCCTTGACGAGTTTACCCTCGATAATGGCGCTACCTACGTTGTTCCTGCCAGCCATAAACAGGAGGCTTTCCCATCGGATGAGATGGTTGAGGCGCTTCAGGTTCAGGCAACCGCACCGGCAGGATCATTTATTGTGCTAGATTGCATGGTCTATCATGCCGGTGGGGTCAACCACACCGACAAGCCACGTCGGGCAGTTAACCATGTCTATACGATTCCGCTGCTTAAGCAGCAGCTATCGCTGCCGAAAACGCTTGGCGAGGATTTCACATCGAATCCTGAGCTAAGGAGGCTGCTTGGTTACGACTATGAGGTGCCTGCGTCCCTCGATGCATATTATGCCGAGCGCCTCAAAAAGGCTCAGTAGGTTCAGGGTTGGCGGTTTCGAAATCAGGCCTCTAGAACGGCGATTCCAAAACCGGTCTTGCCGTAGCCATTACCGTTGTAGAGCATATAGCGGCGGTTGCCGTAGTCGAAGACACAGGGGTATGTACGCTCTGTGTCGTCCCAATTGCCACGCTTTCCGGTAAAGCGCACGATATCGTCCTGCCGGATCCAAACTTCTCCGTCCTTTGAGGAGGCAAACCCAATCTCGTAATGCGGGCGACGGCGCGCATACCACATCGAGAGGCTACCATCCGGCTCGAGGACGACAGTGGGGCGCGATATGGCAAACTCGCTTGGGTCCGAGGCATCACTGTTTAAGGGCAGGACAACCCTGTCATCCTGCTCCCAATGCAGGCCGTCAACCGAGCGAGCCTGCTTCAGAACATGCGTCATTTCAAGTCCGCTAGGTCCCCAGTTTGTATGGGTGCCGAACCACATCCGAAAGCCACCGGTCCGCCTAAGGACCCACGGGTATCCGATGGTGAGGGGGTTTTGAACACTTCGGCCAATGATCGGAACCGGGCTGCTCCGTTCGAATGCGAGCCCATGCTCGTCGCCAATGGCGAGACCTATGAAATTCGTGAACGGGACTGAAGCTCCAATGGTCCAGCCGAGATAATAAGCCAGAAGGCGGCCTTCATCGCGGAGGATGCTTGTGACCGTAACGCCGTCAGCATCAAAGCTTCCTCTCGGGCCGGGTTCGAACAGCGGACCACGGATGGATTCAGAGACCTCGAAACGTTCACCATCCAAGAACAAGTCGACCGAGGCGAGATGCGATCTGTTGCTCGAGTCCCGAGCAGAGAAAAAGATCGTCACGCGACCATCGAGCCTCTCGAGAGCAGTTGGGTAGGCTGCGTGACTGCACCACCATGTCCCGTGGGGTTTCGGTTCCAAGATCCTTCCGAGACAACGCCAGTTTTGAGGAACAGCCTCTATCATAAGGAAGCTCAAAACTTGCGAAGTCGTGTAGAGGGAATTTTGCGTTTCTCAATAGTTGTGAGGGGGCCATAGACACCTTCAGCCTCGGTACTTTCCTGGACAATGCAGCCAGCGCCAAGGAGGGTGAAAGGTGCGATGTCGATATGATCAACGATCGTCGTATTCACACCGATGAAGGAGTTCCTACCGATCTTGACTCCGCCTGACACCACCACGTGAGACGAAATGAACACGTTGTCCTCAATGACGGCATGGTGGCCAATGTGATTCCCGCTCCACAAGGTCACGTTGTTGCCGATCCGGCAGAACGGTTGAAGGGTGTTATCTTCAAGGATGAAGCAGTTATCTCCAACCGAGGCGGCGAAATTCGTGGCTTTCGGGCTTATGTAGGACGTCAGGTGGTAGCCTGCATCACGCATTGCCTGCACCTTGTCGGCCCGCACCACGTTCATGCGCGCATACGAGATTGCCACGAAGCCTTCATATGAAGTCGGCGGGAAGCGCTCGGCCAGTTCCTCGAACGCTATCAGCGGGCGCCCCAACCAAGTATCGCTTTGAATATAACTGCCGTCGACGGTGAAGGCGGCCACGGTCCTTTCGGTCGTTTCCCGGAAGTAATAATCAGCTACCTCTGCAATGTCTCCAGCTCCGAAGATGACGAGTGGTTTCATGATTGCTTCCTGAACTCGGTGTTGATGGCCAGCGTGAACTCGTACATCCCATAGTCGTGAAAAAGCGATACGCAATGGCCATATCGCCCTATACAGAAGTCGAGCATTTGCCCTGGCGCTTGGTACCAGAGGCGGCTCTCTCGCCTGTCAGAGTCTGCAAAGCCAGTCAGGAAGTTGACCGCTACGCCCCGGCGTGATGCATCAAGCATCTGATCGATCGTCTCGACCACATAATCGAACCAAGTTGTGTCGTCGAATGCGAACCGTACGTTGAAGATACCGCTAGCCACGACATAGTCGGTCTTCTGTCCGACATCTCTGCCGATGACAAAGGACGCGTCGGGCAGATGGCCATAGATCGAACGAGCCTGCTTGATCATCTCCTCCGAAATATCACACCCGATATAGGTCACCTTTGCATTGCGTTCGGCCAAGTAAGCAGCCAGCGCACCATAGCCGCAGCCGATTTCAGCGATCGTGAGAGGGGAGTGGAGATCGACCTGCCTCAGCAGTTGATCAAAACGGCGTTGCTGTCCGGTGCTGTCCCGCCAGTCCGCTCCTCTAGGTGTGGCGCCATGCTCCCTGATCCTGCCGCTGTAATATTCATCGACGGACGAAAGGATTCTAACGATGTGGTCCGGTTCTGGAGGGGGGTTATTTTGGGTCACAGAGACGTTCCGGAGGGTAAGGGCTGCAATGCGGTTCGGGCCTCGACTCCCAGATTGAAGATCGCATCAAGGATGCTGACCGCGTGCTCGAAAGGACCATAAAGCTGGGGGTAGGTAGGGTAGGGCCCATAAGCCATCCACTCAACCTTTATGCCGGCCTCTTCGAAGATCGTTTCGTCCAGATAAGCCCGAGCGGATGGACCACTCAGATAATGAGTTGCGCTGGCGCTCCGGCAGATATTGAGAAGCCGTTCGCTCTTCTGTCCGGCCAGAGCATATTGGCGGTCCGGTACAAGGCGCGTCTTAATGTTGAGCTTTGACATTACGGCTTCGAAAAAGAGCCGATTAACATCGGTCAAGCGTCTCAACTTATCGGCAGCCTCGTAGCAGGTTCTGATCCATTCTGCCTCAGAAGCGAAGAACGGCGCCTTCTTATAGCTAAGTTCGATCGACTTCCAATGCCTCTCAGCCCACGGCTCCGAGATTTCAACCTCATCTAGGGGTTGTTCGAACCGTGACTTTGAAATAACCGGGATAGTAATCCACTCAGTTCCTTTTGCCGTCATAAGCTTGTTACGATTGTGCCAATGGCGTTTAACATACTGAGCACTATCGAAAATCACATATTCGTCACAGCGGCTGACCAAGTCAAAAAACCCCTTCCAGGGAATATAACATGACTGGATGATCGCGATGCGTTTGGTTGTCATATCCGGTGTATTCACTTTGTTCTTGTTGGTCAGGTTCACATTGCTACTACGATGGATCAGGAGGGGCATACTCGACTGGCAAGACCGAACCCAAACGTGCAAAAATGCTGAACAGACGCTAGATACGCCCGACGAAAACGGCAATACGTTCGGCAATGAATGTGTCGGATCGTAACACCGTTCAGACTGGTGGTCGATTGCACTGCACGGATGAACTCAACCGGCCAAGTTCAGATCGACGTTACATTGCTATATTTCATGTTATAGAAGTACGATTTCTTGGTTGGCGATCATCCCTTTCAGGGGAGTATCGATTGCCGCTGGCGAAAGAGATCCTCACAGGGGTTCACTGAGCCATTGATATTTTGTAGGATCTATCGCCTTGGCGCTCCCCTTCCAATTTACCCGAGCAGGCAGCCGCCCTGAAGGCATGGTTTGTGGGCTCCTGACGAAGTAAATAAGACGACTGGATTGTTAATGTTTAGAAGTTCCGTTGTCCGAGCGTGGCCATATGCTGTCGCTCTAGCGTGTTGTGGGTTCGCGCTTTACGCTTTCGACTGGCGGGAAGTCTTGGGCATTGTGAGCAATGTACAATGGAAATCTCTGCTGGGGGTCAGTATTCCACTGATTTTCGTGATTTTTGTCCTGAGAGCCATACGGTGGATGGCGATCACGGGACTGAAGCCCCGCCTTTCTACATTTTGGGATATCTACTTCTACGTGGCTGTTGCGATCGCAGTCGCAACTCCCACTCCTATGCAGATGGGCGAAGCGCTGAAGATTAAATTCGCCCAGCGCGCTGGAATCGCCGTCGGTCATTCGGCCCTCGGGATCATCTTGGAGCGCATCGTGGATCTCAGCGTCATCTTCACCATGGCCGCACTCGGTCTTCTATGGCGCCATGGGCACAACTGGATCATGCTACCAGTTGCTTTGGTCCTCGTAGCTGGGACGCTTCTCATCCCTGCATTGTTGCAGGCTTTGAGCCGCTTCCTGGCGGGCACCAGGATGGGCAACTTTCTTGGTCCAGTGCAACGAGATAGGCTGCCGTTCAATCGCTTTCTGGTTCTTCTGGCTTGTACCATGTGCAAGTGGGCGAGCGTTGCTCTCCTCTGGCAGGCGGCTGTGCGGAGCGTAGACGTCGATGTCACGCTTCCAGACAGTATGTTTCTCGTGTCCGTCGTTACAGCGGTCGCAACGCTGTCGATGGTGCCCGGAGGGATTGGGGTTGCGGAGGTTTCCGTTAGAGCAATTCTGATCGGATTTGGTGTCCCCACCATTCCTGCCGAGGCTGCCGCAGTCGCCATCCGCCTCCTGACCCCCCTCTTGATCGGGCTTGGGCTCCTTCATTTGCCTTTCCTGATCCTGTTCCGGAAGGGAGATGCGCTTGTAGCTGGCTCCAACATGCTAGAGGGACAAAAAGCTCCTTAGGGAAGGTCTCTGGATTTTCTCCGTGTTATATCGCTCAACCGTCCGTGAGGTTGATCAAGATGGTCCGGCATTGTACAGGCCAGCTTACCCTGCAAATGAGGGCATCGTCTTGAACCTGCCGACCAGAAAACAAACCATGCACAGCCCTCCACCAACTGATGTTGGCGCCGTGCGCCTTTGCCCTCTCTGTAATGTCGCATGGGCCATCGACCCGAACGAGGCGGTATTTCCCAGTAATTGGAGATGCTCCAGCTGCGATGTTGAACTCGAGTCAAAGGATCGGATAATCCTTACAGCGCCTGATCTGGCAGACATGATCTCCGGATTTGATCCTGCTGATTTTGCCTTTCTCGCTCAGGCTGAGCGCGATCATTTCTGGTTTGCTGCGCGCCGCCGCTTGATATGCGGCCTAGTGGACCGATTTTTTCCAGAAGCGGCTCGCTTCCTTGAGATTGGCTGTGGGTCGGGCAATGTCATCGAGGCCGTTGCCCAGCTTCGCGCGTGGGATAGAATTGTTGGAACGGAAATTCATACGTCTGGTCTAGCCCTGGCTCGGGAGCGGTTGCCCAGTTTTGTGGAGTTGATCCAAGTGGACGCAAGGCGCATGCCCCTGCGTAGCTTGTTTGATCTGGCAGGCGCCTTCGACGTCCTTGAGCACATAGATGCCGATGAGGAGGCAATTGAGGGGATCTACGGAGCTTTACAACCCGGAGGCGGTTTCATCGCGACCGTCCCGCAGCATCCCTGGCTTTGGAGCGTGTCAGATGATATTGCGCACCATGAACGCCGCTATGTATCAGGCCAGCTCGAGAGCAAATTGGAGCGGGCAGGATTCACGATCCTGTTCTCCACAAGCTATACGGTTTCTCTCTTGCCGCTCATGGCGCTCAACCGAATGATGGCTCGCCGCGCCAAACCGCTGCAGGATCCCCGTGAGCTTGCTCGGCGGGAGTTCCATGTGTCGCCTCTGGTTAACTCCGTTCTGACGAGCGTCTTGAACAAGGAAGTGGCAATGACGTTGCGCGGTATGCGCTGGCCTGTCGGCGGTAGTCGCGTCGTCGTTGCGAGAAAGCTCTAGGCGGACAGTTACGAGATGGCACAGATAACGAGCGGGATCAGGCGCGTGCTTTCCCATCCCGCAATGTACGATTTTGCACAAACGCTCATGGGCGCGTCCCGGAACCGACGTTGGATGCAGGACACCTTTTTCAGAGCCCGTGCCGGAGAACGGGTACTTGATGTCGGCTGCGGCACAGCCGATATTTTGCATGTGCTACCGGAAGTTGACTATACGGGCTTCGATATCAGCGAGCCCTACATCGATAAAGCCCGCCAACGCTGGAATGATCGTGGCCAGTTTCATGCCCGCCTGCTCGATACCGCTGTAATACGGAACCTGGGACAGTTTGATCTTATCCTCGCGACCGGCTTGCTGCACCATCTAGACGATTCCGAGGCAGCAGGTCTGTTCCAAACACTTGCGCAGGGTCTTAAGCCGGGTGGGCGAATTGTCACGGTCGACGGGACGTTCGTTGAGGGCCAAAATCCCATTGCCAGATGGATCATTTCCAAAGACCGTGGACAGAATGTCCGTACGCCCGAAGCTTACCAAAGCCTAGCTCGCGCATCCTTTACGGATGTAAAGGGATATCTGATCCACCGCACATGGTTTCCGTACACCTATTGGATAATGGAGGTCAGGACACCGGTCGGGATCTCCTAGGTCGCTGGACCATAGGTGATCGTGATAGGACTCGAAGCCTATCAGAACGCATGTTCTCAGTTGTTGCCTCCCATTCCTCAGCGAAAATTGGTACCAACTTAGGCCAGCGCCAAAGGGCACCGCAAACGTACTCTAGCCAGGCTTTCTTGCGATCACGACTCGACTTCCCCCAACAGGGAAGCGAACCCCAGCCCGGGTCAGTCCGACCTCGAGGCTGAGCAGGTGCAGCAAGGCCCTGTTTAGTCTGGGGGCGATCTTCCACTCGTGTTGAGTGGCCCTTAAGCCCTCCCTGTATTTTCGGCGGGTTCCAAGGCGGCTGGCTGCCATGAGGGGGAGGAGCAATGAGGTGTAGGAAAGTGTATCGAGGATTTCAAAACCTGCGGCTTTTGCCTTGTCCTCGAGTTCCCCGCGGCGATAGCGCCGGACATGGTGCGCGAGATCGTCTGCCGGACTCCACAGCCAGGGATGCTGTGGCACCGACAGGATTGTTCCGCCGCCTGGCCTGAGACTCGCGAATATTTCACCTAGAACTGTCTCGTCTTGGATAATGTGTTCAAGGACATCGAACGCACCGATCAGATCAAAGGCCGCGCGAACATTCATCGAGCGCGCATCAAGCTGTATAAGTTCGATGTTAGGCCCAATCCGTCCGCGCGCCTGAGCTAATCCAACCGAAGAAACCTCGGCGCCGACCAGCCGATCCCAATGTCGTATGGTGCTCAAGCTTTGCAGTACGTGGCCCGTGCCACAACCGACCTCAAGGAAGCAGCGGGCCTCGGGGAAATGACTTTCGACAAGGTAACGGATCAGGCGGTTGCGAGGAACGAACCAAAAATGCTTGCTCTCTACCGCGGCAAGTGCTGCGAATGCTTGCGGATCGAAGGCCTCCTCACTGGTTGCCAAATCCGGTGCCAAAAGTGGGATACCATCCTGGATGACTGGCTCAAACCCGCAGGACGAGCAGCATGCTCCACTAGACCAAATCGGACCAGATGGTTCGATCGGATCAGCTGCTCCGCACCTTGGGCAAAGGCGTACCCCACTGGACACAATATCTGAACTCCGTATAGAACCGTGTAGCAATGCGCCAGTATATCTGCTGCTCCTGAATTACAAGCTGGATCAATGATTCCGCGATTTTCCCCCAACTACGGCCTTTGGGATCTAGCGCGCGCAGTCTTTGGGGCTTCTACACCCGGTCGCGCCTCTGAACGGGCTGGGCGCCTTGTCGGGGCCGAAACGGGATGCTCCTACGTCACGCTTGCGCCGTCGGGGCGAGGAGCACTCTATCTCCTTCTGAAGTCGCTTCCGCCTGGCCGGGTCATCGTCCCGGCCTATACCTGCTCCGCTGTTGTTGAAAGTGCACGGCTTGCGGGGCGCGATGTCGTAACAACAGAGCATCGTGAGGGGAGGCTGAACCTTGAGGTCGATGATCTGGGCTCCATCGTTAGGCCTGGAGACATCATTGTCGCAACGCATCAATACGGGTTTCCATGCGGCATCGCCGAGCTGGTATCACATGTACAAGGTCGTGGTGGCTATGTAATCGAAGACATAGCAGCTGCACTAGGCGCCCGTAGTGGCGGGCGCCCCGTAGGTTCATTTGGTTTGGCCTGTATTGGAAGTTTCGACACTTCGAAGTTAGTGCATAGTCCTCTGAAGGGCGGATTTATCGGCACGAACGACTCAGCCATTTCCAAGAAGGTCGCTTTGACTGCTGCTCAGGAACTCGAACCTATGCCATGGGTTCGGCGCTTTTCCATCATTTCAGCGGCAGCCCTGCTAGTAATCGTCACAAAGCAGCCCCTTTATGCTGTGTTCTATTGGCTTAACTTTCAGCTCAAGGGTCGATATACGGCAGAAGATGGAGAAGTTTCAGACGAGAAAGGGCCATACTACCGCTACCAGCTAGCCGATTGGCAAGCTGCGATTGTGGTGCGTCAGCTTGCGCGATTGCAGGCTCTTATAGAGCGACGGGCCAGAATCTTTGAGCTGTATCGCCGTGAGATCAAATCCTGTCCGGCATTCGACGTCGAAACGGCTGAGGTAGAGAGGCCGGGCGCAGTCATCCGTTTTCCGGTTTATGCAACAGGCGATAAATTGGACTTGCATCGGAAACTGGCCCGAATCGGCGTCGATACGGGCTTCAGTTTCTCGACAATTGCTTCTCCGCGCAGCCAAAAGAATGCTTGGTCACTGGCTGAACGAGTCCTAAACATACCGTTCTCGACGTCTCTGACGGAGCGGCAGGTGAAGAAGATTGTCGCTACGCTAAAGTATAAGGTTCAAAGATAATGCGATCCCTCCGAGATGCGCTCCGCAGTCGCGCAAATCGATCCGATGTATATTCCAAGCCGGACTTCTGGGAGTGGAAGGCAAGGACCTTTCAGGGAAGTGCGGTTTCGATGTTTGCGAACCGGAACCTGAATGCACGGTACGAGCAGGTCCAGTTCCGCTTCATCGATCAGGTGCTCAGAGATGTTGCTGGCTGCGATGTCCTAGACGTCGGTTGTGGAACCGGGCGCCTGTCCAGACACCTCGCAGACAGAGGAGCGCGCGTTCGCGCATTTGATTTTGCTCCGGCCGCGGTCGAGATCGCGCGGCGTGAGAATGGCAGCCGATCGATTACCGTCGATGTTATGTCGGTTCTGCATTTCTCAGAAGAGGCGGCCTACGATCATATTGCCGTGCTTGGATGCTTGTCGGCCGCCTGTAAAAATGAGGCGGATCTGGAAAATGCTCTTCAACGTCTGTACCGAGCTCTGCGCCCGGGCGGTCGGATGGCCATAATCGAGCCCTTCCACAAAGGCTTCCTGCATCGGGTCCTCGACATGTCTGTCGACGACGTCATCAAGGTGATGCAGGCGCAGGGCTTCGTGATCACGGATCGAGCCGAGCTGCATTTCTGGCCGGCTCGTCTCGTCCTTTCTCCCTTCGGGTGGCCTCGTTGGATCACATCCGTGTCCGACAGCATTGGTGAAGCCATTATAGGGTTGACTGGTAATAGGTTCGGACTTGGAGATTACAAAGGCATTGGGGCGAGGCGCTCCGAATGAACAACGCTTCTGACAATGCTCTGGGCGACATCGCTGTTGCTGTTGTCATACCTTGTTATCACTCGGAAAAAACGGTCGGAACCCTCTCCGAGCGCCTAGTTGAGGTGCTTTCTGAACTTGGAGGGCGCTTTCAGCTCATTTTTGTAGACGATGCCAGCCGGGATGGAACGTGGCAGGCACTTGTTCAGGTCAAGAAGCGTTACGGTGATGTGATCCGCTGTATTCGCCTTGCCCGCAACGTTGGCCAGCACTCAGCTTTGATGTGTGGTATGGGCGCGCTTAACGAAGGGATCAAGCAGGTAATCACAATGGACGATGATCTGCAGCATCGTCCAGAAGATATCCCGCGACTTTTGAAAGCACTGGCTGTCTGCGATATTGCTGTCGGCGCATATACTCAGAAGCATCATGTATCATGGAGGAACTTCGGAGGTGCCCTTGTCGATGCGGTGCTTCGACACTTGTTCAACCTGCCAAAGACTTTTCAACTGACAAGTTTCCGCGCAATGAGGCGGTTCGTCGCCGATGAGGTGAGTGAGCAGGACCCGAGCTATATCTACATTACATCCGCCATATTGTCGGCGAGCAATCGGGTGATCAACGTCACTGTCGAACATGAAGCGCGGAAAATCGGTTCATCTAATTACAGGCTTTCTAAGAGCCTGATGCTGACCGCAAATTTGCTGCTGACGTATTCTCGACTGCCCTTATTTCTTGTAAGCGGGATTTGTGTTGGTTCACTTGCGTTCACAATGTTCGTCACTTTTGCGATTATTCTTATGAAGCTCCTCACGGATTGGATCATCCCAGGCTGGGCCAGTCTTATGGTCATGATCGGAATTCAAAGCACCTTAATGATGTCTGCAATCGCTCTGCTCATGATCTACGTTGCGCGGTCGCATCGATTGCTGAACCGCGCGCCCACGAAGTATAGGATCGCAGATGTCATCTAACGAGCGGATCAACCACTCCGTAGATCCGAAGGGAAAGCTTCTGGTACTCGCCGCGAGCGTCAACCAGATCCCGATCATAGAGCAAGCTCAGGCCCTCGGCTATGCGGTTCTCACTGTCGACAATAATCCACACAATCCTGGTCATAGGATTGCTGATCAGGCCGTGAATTGCGATACCCGCGACACTGATAGCATTATTCAGATTGCTCGCCGGGAGAAGGTCGGGGGCATCATAGCAGCTGCAACGGACGTTGCACTTCCAACGGCAGCTGCAGTCGGTCTGACACTCGGTCTCCCTGCGCCATCTGTGAAAGCTGCGCAGATTTTGGTGATAAAGTCGTCCTTTCGTGAGTTTCAGAACAAGCTCGGGCTTCCAGCCCCTAGATGGGCAAGGGACCCGAGAGCTTTCACGTATCCGAGGCCAGCAATTGTCAAGCCGGCTGCTGCATCCGGGTCGCGTGGCATTCGTATTGTTGACGATATGGACCGACTGCAGACACTCTTCCTTGAAGCGTGTAAGATTTCGTTGGACGGTACAGCGATCGTCGAGGAGATGCTTCCAGGACCTCAGCACACCATAGAGGGCGTCATGTCCGCTGGTCGTATTGCGGCATGTCTCGTAACCGATCGTCTCACAGCGCCCGCTCCGTATACGGCGACGGTCGGCCACCGAGTACCTTCGACGATGAACCGTGACGATCAAACATCCTGTAGAGTACAGATCGAAGCCGCGTTCTCAGAGCTTCACTATCAAAACGGCCCGTTCGATGCTGATGTCGTCCGCGGGCCTGACGGCCCGGTCCTCATCGAACTAACTGCTCGGGCGGGCGGGAACTCGCTGATGCGTCTTGTTAGCGCCGCGTCGGGCTTTCCGTATATCGACTACCTTGTCTTGAATGCAATGGGGGCCTGGAACAGGTCTATCGAGGAATTCCATATTAGACCAGCCGGAGCTGACGTTCTGGGATCCGCTCACGCGGGCATTCTTGATTACCAGCCGAGGGCGATAGATCAACTTCGCCGCGAGCCTTGGTGTGAATACCTCGCAGTGGATCTGCCCCCTCTGGGCCGCGTTGCTGCCTTTGCTGACGGTCGGGCGCGGTACGGAGAACTTGTCGTAACTGCGGAGTCGAAGGCAGAAGTCGAGGAGAGGATCAGAGAAGTCAAAGAGCGGTTACAGATCTTGGTGTCTTAAGAGGATAGCGGTTGGCTGTTCTGGCGATCTGGCACGAAGTGAACGTTTTGGACGCAAGAACGACGGCTGAAGTCCCCAAGGGGAGAAAACATATGGCAGAACGGACACGAGGCCTGCACGCGCTGCTCCGGCTTCCATCATTATACGAGTTCGTGCAAGATCTTATGGGTGCTCGAAAGAACCGGGAGCGTTTCGTACGAGATTATATCCGAGCTCATGCAGGTGCTCGAATTCTCGATATCGGATGCGGAACCGGCGAAATTGTGCGCTATTTGCCGCCCAATGTTTCGTACGTTGGCTACGAACCGATCGCTGCCTACGTAGAGCGAGGTCGGCACCTCTTTGGCGATCGCGCCACGTTCAAAATTGGCATTTTTGACGAAGCGGCTGCAGAGCAGGAAAGCCCCTTCGACATCGCGATCGTGTCTGCAGTCCTTCACCACTTAGACGATGAGCAAGGAACCAGCCTATTCAAGCTATTGTCGCGCGTACTTGAACCCAGCGGGCGCGTTGTAACTTATGATAACGTCTACGTGGATGATCAGAACCCCATTGCGCGTACCTTGATTAGCCTCGACCGCGGACGAAATGTCCGTCGTCCTGAGGCTTATCGTGCGCTTGCAGCTCCATATTTCAGGCACATAACCGGAGTCGTGAGGCACAAGAACTTCGTCCCTTACACGTACTGGATAATGGAATGTGCTGAGCCGATCCTTCAAGACGGATGATCATGCTGGTTTCTGCCCGCCACATCTTGAATCAAGCACATCATTGGGCAGCGAATCGGATCCACTCGCCGAAGAGTTCCCTAACCTGCTTGCTGCTGGCCCAAATGCATTGAAAGGACACAGTCCATTCTAGGGCCTGTTAGATCTTGAGCCAGTCGAGAGTAGCGGCGAGGCAAAGTATGCCCATGAAGGATGAGGCGGTCTTCTCATAGCGGGTCGCAACAGCACGCCACTCCTTCAGCCTGG
>JAESGY010000340.1_pt1 | contig 25213 bp, 26 predicted proteins | sample 9269841 | NCBI WGS metagenome assembly JAESGY01 (sample SAMN17022865, study PRJNA683097) | algae metagenome | isolation source: Spirirestis rafaelensis WJT71-NPBG6 and co-occurring heterotrophs from... | place: USA: Pinto Wells, Joshua Tree National Park, Colorado Desert, CA | collected 2006-08-15
GGATGATCTCCGCCGTGAACTGCCGACCCTTGAACGGGTTCTTGTTACTCTGCTTCACCGCTAGCCCCACTTACTACCCTTCGCGTCGTAGCTCAGACGGAGCAAGCTTCAAAGCTGCAACAGAACCTACTGGCTGGCCAGCGGCACCCAGAAGCTGGCGCGCAAATAGCGGATGAAGCGCTCGACCTTGCCTTTGGTCTGCGCCCGATAGGGGCGGCAGAGCCGGGGCCGGAAGCCGCAATGACCAGCAAAGTCGGCAAAGCCTGGATGGAAGCGGTGGCGGCCGCGGCCATAGGCGTCGCGCTCGACCACGACTGTCTTCATGTTGTCGTAGAGCACCTCGCGCGGCACGCCGCCGAAGGCCAGGAAAGCATGCTCATGGCAGGCGATCAGGGTCTCGAGGCGCTCGTCTGAGACAAACTCGGCATAGGTGTTGCGCGACCAGCCCAGCGTTGCCACGAACACGGACAGGCGGTCGGTGCCCCGCCGGATGGTGGCCCAGTCCACCTGCATCTGCTCGCCTGGTTCAGTCTCGAACCGGACCACCGGCGCCGGCGGCACCGCTGGCCTGAGTGAGGCCACGAAGGCTTTGAGCATGGTGTAGCTGCCGGCATACCCGCGTTCGCGACACTCGCTCAACAGCACGGTGGCGGGAATGAGATCCGGCGCGGCCGCCGCTAAGCGCTGTCGGATGTAAGGCCTGTAGGGATCTAGTTTGGCCGGCCGCTGTGGGCGAGGCCGGTACCGAACCGCCTCCGGCTCGCGCAGATAGCGCCGCACTGTATTACGGGACAGCCCCAGCTCGCGGGCAATCTCACGCACGCCTTTGCCGTGTTTGGCCAGCACCCGGATCTCCATCGACATCTCACCTCCGATCATCCAGGTCCTCCGCTCCTCGTGCGAAGGCCCAGCATAGCCGGTGGGTCAGATGTGAATCGGCGACCGGGTCAGTTTCTCATCGGCGGCAACATCAGCCCCAGCAAGGCCTCGGCCTGCGAATGGGGAATGTCTGTGGCCTGCTCGATTGAGCCGTTTGGTTGATTAACGACCAGGATGAGCTGACCCGTCTCACCCTCCACCTGTACATGGGTGCTCCGGTCTGTGCGATCCGGGAAATAGCCCTGCCGGACGCGGTGGCCTCCCCTCTCCTTCTCGATCAGCCGAGCGAGGGACGGGGCCAGCAGAGAACAGCGGGTGATGCGCATCAAGCTGGGCTCCTTCATCTGAACAGATCATCAGCGGATTGGCTAAGTTGGCAAAAGGCTCTGGGGAAGTCCTCCGGGCGGAAGCGCGTTCTCTCCAGGTCCTGCAGGTGTCCAGGCTCAACGTTAACAGCTCTGAGCCCTGTCATCGGCATGGTTTTGAAATGAGCCATGCTTCAGGCTCCGGCACGGCGACGTTGCTTCTAAGGGCCAAGTGGGAGGTTTTCAGCCATGTTATCCAGCTTCGCGGCCATGATGAAGTCATTCTCGTGCAGCCCTTTGATCTTCTTGGTCTGGAGGGACACCGTCGTGTAGCCCCAGCCGAAGCTGATATCCGGGTGATGCCCCTCAGCTTCTGCGAGTTCAGCCACCTTCCTGACAAAGGTGAACGCTTCGGCAAAATTCTTGAACGTATACGTCCGCTCGATCCGCCGAGCCTCATCCTGGACTGCCCAATGGTGAACCTGCTTCCGGAAAGCTGTAACTTCATCCGGCGCGAGCGGCGGATACCGTGCGACACGGGGTACAGGCCTTTGTGACGAGGGGTGTTCCAGTCATGATCTTCTCCACTGAGACTGAGGCGCCTAACCTCCTCCTCCAAGACTAACCCGTCTTGATCCATGCTGTCATAGGATCTGACACAAGGCACGTTGACCTTAGCCCATAGGAACCATCCCCGCGCAATGGCGCGTTGTTCCTTGGTCGCCCAATCGTATCAACGTGACAGACAACATCTTGGGCGAGCCCAGCTCGTCCCGCTACAATGTTGGATCGCAAAGCAGGAACGGGCACCCAAAAGATGCCTTTGAGCAAAGGTTATCCGAGGGAAGCGCTCGCATACTTTGGAGGAAGCTTATGGCCGGCGAGGACAGTGACAAGACACAAGCGCAAGTAAGCGGAAACATGCCGGGCCCCGACGTGATGCTCGGTCTTTGGGCCTCATGGATGGACCAGATGTCGGCCCCAGCAAAGGCCCTGACCAATCCAGGTACCACGTGGTGGCAGATGACAAGCGACAACCCCGCTTCCAACCTGATCACCGGAGGCGTCAAGCAACTCCAGAGCAGCCTGTCACAGGATCCCACCCTTCGTTCCATTGACCAAATGTGGAATGCCAATCCCCTGCGGGAGGTCGTGCCAGTCGACTGGGCCGAGATTGCCCGGGCTCTGCGCATCGTCTGGCTGCGCTCCCTGAGAAAGCCCAGTGCAGCCCTGGCTGTCGCGGATCTCAATCAGGATCTGTGGCGCTCCGCCATCGAGGTGTGGCAGGAGGCCGGACAGCGCTGGCTTGGCATGTCAGGGGCATCGTCAGGCAATGGGTCACCTGGTACCGCAACAGACAAGCGGTTTACTGCCGCCGAGTGGCACACGAACCCCGCTTATCGTACTCTTCAGCAGATTTACCTGCTCGCATCCGACTGGCTCCTGCAGCAGGGCGATGTGCATGACATGGACGAGGCCGAGCAGCATCGCATCACCTTCCACCTCCGGCAGTTCGTGGATGCCATGAGCCCCGCACTGATCCTGCTGTCGAACCCTGTTGCTCTTCAAAGGGCCGTCGAGACCGGAGGAACCAGTATTGCAGCCGGGGCCGCCAACCTAGCCGCCGATCTCCAGGCCGGGCGTCTGAGCATGGTCGACACCGAGGCCTTCGCGCCGGGACGGAACCTTGCCCTTACCCCCGGGAAGGTGGTCCACCGCAATCGCCTGATGGAGTTGATTCAGTACGCGCCTACAACGAAGACAGTCCACAAGACGCCGCTGCTGATCCTGCCGCCCTGGATCAACAAATACTACATCCTCGACATGCAGCCCAAGAACAGCCTGGTCCGCTACCTGGTCGAACAGGGCTTCACCGTCTTCCTGATCTCATGGAAGAACCCGGACGCCTCCATGGATGAGATCGGCATCGAGGACTACATGGATCTCGGACCGCTTGAGGCCAGCGATGTCGTGCGCGAGATCACCGGCAGCCCTACCGTCAACGCTATGGGCTACTGCATCGGCGGGACGCTGCTGACGATGACGCTGGCGGTCCTCGCGGCCAAGGGCGACAAGCGCTTCAACTCGGCCAGCTTCATGGTATCACTGCAGGATTTCTCGCGCGTGGGCGACACGGCCGTGTTCATGGACGAGCCGGGGGTGGACCTGATTGAACAGCAGATGATGGAGCGCGGCTATCTCGACAGCCGCGAGATGTCGAACATGTTCAACCTGCTGCGCTCGAACGATCTGATCTGGGCCAATGTGGTCAACAACTACCTGATGGGCAGCAAACCGCCGGCTTTCGATCTGCTGTACTGGAACAGCGACGGCACCCGGATGGCCCGCGCTGCCCACAGCTGGTACCTGCGCAACACCTATGTTGAGAATAATCTGATCGAGCCGGGTAAGATCACGCTCAAGGGCGAGCCGATTGATCTCGGCCGCATTCGCCAGGACACCTATGCGGTGGGAGCGGAGAAGGACCACATTGTGCCCTGGGACGCCGCCTGGCGCATCACGCAGCTGTTCGGCGGGAACGTGCTGTTCGTGCGCGCCTCCAGCGGCCACATTGCAGGGATCATCAATCCACCGGGTGGCAAGGGTGCCTACTGGACCCGGGAGACTGATGGCGCACTAGCGAGCAATCCCGAGCAGTGGCTGAAGCACGCCAGCCGTCATGAGGGGAGCTGGTGGCCGGATTGGACGGCATGGCTCTCCGCCCGCTCGGGCCGGAAGATTGCGCCGCCCCCGATGGGCAGCACGAAGTACCCACCTCTGCTGGATGCACCGGGCACGTATGTCATGGAAAAGTAGGATGGCCGGGGCCAATCCGAGTACCAATCGTGCCGCGTAGCCCGATTTGGTTAACCTCAGCCGCGATATTAAGGACCACCGTTCGGCAGCCCATCTGTTGATGCTGGAGCAGGATGTCAGATGAAGATCACCATGGATGTTGAGTGCACGCCCGAGGAGGCCCGGGCCTTTCTGGGGCTGCCGGACGTGAAGCCGATGCAGGAGCAGCTCATGCGAGAGGTGCAGGACCGCATGACCGCGAACATCAGGGCCATGGAGCCTGAAGCTATGCTGAGAACCTGGCTGCCCGCTACCCTGAAAGGGTTCGAACAGATGCAGGAGATCTTCATGTCCCAAATGACAGGGGCGAAACGAGAGTAGGTGAAGCGAGAGGCTCCGTTGCATGGGGTCGGACACTGAAGATCTCCGCCTTTCATGAAAATTCATGGGTCGATCGGTCGATGCGCCGCAGCAGGTGATCGGACGTGAGATGGTCTTCGAGCCGGAACGTGTAGAACAGGCTATCCTGCATCACGGGACGCTCCCACATCATGGCCCGATCCTTCCCCTTAAGGATGGGGGCGTCACGATCCGCCAGTCCGACCTTCCGCCAGACTAAGCTCTGGAACGCTGTGCTCCCTAAGACGAGAACGAGCCTCGATGGGCTATTTTAGGCCTCAGCATGGTATCAAGTGAAAGCCCGCCAGGATCAGCAAGAACTGGCGGGCTCTTTGTGCTTACATAGAGGATGCGGCTGCCGGCTTCGGATGCTCAAGGAAGAAGCTCATCATCTCACGGCTGGCATCAGGGCCCTTGGGTTCGGTGTAGGACCCACTTGGGCTCCCGCCGGACCAGGCATGGCCTGCCCCATGAAGTACCCAATGCTCGAGCATCGGGTGTCCGCTGTCATCGGACGCAACGGTACGGGTATAGTTGATCCCGCCCTGAGCCTGACCACGGCTGACTGTCGTCCGGAGATCCGAGCCCGCCTTCGACTGAGCAATGACCTGGTCCCCGTTGACGGGGTTCACCGTTGTGTCGCGGTCGCCATGGAACACGATGGTCGGCACGAGCTGCTCGGCTCCCCCAAGATGGGGTGCCCCGCCCTGCCGCATGGCAGCAAACGCGGACGGCATGTCACGCGCCGCTCCGCACGCCAGGCCGGAGTGGACCCCTACGGCGGCATAGAGGTCCGGGTAGGCTGAGCCCATGATCGCGGCCGCTGCCCCGCCGGCGGAGAGGCCGGCGACATAGACGCGTCCGGTTTCGACCGAGAAGTCATGCATAATCTGACGGGTGATGCCGGCGATCAGCGAAGGTTCTCCCCGATCCCGCTGCTGATCGGCTGCGTTGAACCAGTTCCAGCACTTCGAGACATTGGCGGATTGGGCCTGTGCCGGGTAAGCGACCAGAAACGTCTGCTCCTCGGCCAGCTCGTTCATCCGCGTGCCAGCGGCAAAATCGTCTGGCGATTGCGTGCAGCCGTGCAGCATCACCACGAGCGGCACAGGCTGACCCGTGTAGCCGCTGGGGATGTAAAGCTTGTAGGTGCGGCTCCCCACCTCATTGGCAAACGTCCGCTCTTCGAAGCGGGCCCCCTCCGGCAGCGGAGCCGGTGCACGGGCTGGACCCCGCCCGACCAATCCATCCAAGCTGACCCCGGAACCGGGTTGTCCCATGCGGTCGAGGAAGCCGCGCAGCGCCTCCGGCATCTGGGGCTGGCCCAAACCTCCAGCAGAGCCATCAGAACAGTCAGAAGCCATGTTTGGGAAGTTGAACTTCGGCGAAGTCCACGCCCCTCCGGACGATGGTGGCACCATATCGATGATCCGTGCAGCAGGTCTTCCTCGACGCTGGCCTTCATTCCCGCCTGCGTTGCTTGAAGCAGGTGAGGAATGGCTACTCGGAAGCCCTCCCTGAAGGAGGGCCATGGCTTCTGCAAGCCGGCCTTTACGGGTGAGGCGGGTTGCCTCGAGCATGTCGATGTTCGGTTGTGCGTTCATGTGTTCGGTCCTTTTGTGGGGTGAAACGGGGCAAAGCGGGACCTGTCCCTTCCGGTTGGGAAGGGTTGGGCAGGCTCGAAAGACGGTAGGGCGAGTGCTACCCGGTGGTCAGCGCATGCGGTCCCTGAGCGCCTCTTTCACGCTCGAACTGGCGTGCAAGGCGCCAAGAACGTGAAGGGAGGCGATCGTCTGCCGCGCCAGCTCAGGCGTGACATCATTGGAGATGCTGGCAAGACCGAGCACCTGGATGTGCAGCACTTCGCCAGCCGCTTGCACGGCCTCGAGGTCTTGGCGGCTGTAGTGGCGCAGGCCGAGGTCGAGCTGGTGACGGTCCACGGATTTCCTGACGGCGTCGTTGTGCCGATCAAGCTGGTTCCGAATGGCTGTGCGGATGAAGTCGGTCCGGTTGGAATAGAAACCCTCCTGGACCAGAAGGTCGATATGGCCCAGGTCGACATAGCCCAGATTGATCGTGATCTTCTCGCTGTCCGCTGCCTTGGACCGGAGTTCGTGTACATTACTCGCCATAAGAGCCCTCCACATACCATCCAACCGGATGGTATGTGGAGAGTGATAGCAGTTGTTTCAACCCGCGTCCTGAGCATTCCACGGGCCTGCCGACGTTTCAGGTTAGGGCCTGAGGCAACGCCCCTGGCTGGGAGCATACACGATGGCGCGGGCACTGTTTGGAACTGCGATGCGGAATTTAGGTTCTTTGTGCGTTGCACAAATTTGTCGCAGCCTCGCTGGATCAAAAGCGTTTCCATATGCGCTAGTCTCACATTCACGACGAGCAATTGCTGGGGAAAGGAACAACCGCATGGGCCAGAGGCTCTGCCCACAGTGCTCCTGCGATGCAGCATCCGTCCTGAGCTTTGCTAAGAATGATGGTTGCTTCGCCGCCGCTGTTCAGTGCCACGTTTGCGGCTTCGAAAAGCCGACCGATCGTGGCTTCGAGGACGAGCAGGCTGCCCGAGAGGCCGCGATCCATGATTGGTTGGATGGAACGGAGTCCTTGCCCTCACCCCATCAAGACTGATTTTAGCGCTTATATCCCGTAACCATGGCGGATCCTTGATGAACCGCTCCTCGCTATACGGCCGAGGTTAATGCCCCGGTGCCCTCAATGTGTGCCTTTTCCTACCCGCTGTTGCGCAGGCCTGCCGCGATGCCGTTGATGGACAGGTGAATACCCTGCACCACCTGCTCGTCCGCATCGCCGGAGCGATGGCGCTTCAGGAGTTCGATTTGCAGGTGATTCAGCGGGTCAAGATAGGGGAAGCGGTTGCGGATGGAGCGCGCGAGCAGCGGGTTGCCGTCGAGGAGCGATTGCTGCTGCATGATGGCTAGCAATTGCCGGATCGAATCTTCCCATTCGTGCCGCAATCGCGGGAAGATGGCGTTGCGCAGGGCCTCGTCCTCGACGAGATTCGCATAACGGGACGCGATAGCGATGTTGCTCTTGGCCAGCACCATGTCCATGTTCGACAGCAGCGCCCGGAAGAACGGCCACTCGCGATACATTTCCTGTAGCAGGGCGAGGCCTGCGTCGGGCCTTTTTTCCAGCCAGGCACTCACAGCTGAACCGAAGCCGTACCAACCCGGCAGCATCAGGCGGCACTGCGCCCAGCCGAATACCCAAGGAATAGCCCGCAGGTCCTCGATCCGCCTGGAATTTGTACGCGAGGCGGGACGGCTGCCGATGTTCAGGTTGGCGATCTCTCCGATGACAGTGGACTCCCAGAAATAGCGCTCGAACCCTTCCGTTTCGTAGACGAGAGCACGATAGGCCTTAAAGGCGCTGTTGGAGAGCTCCTCCATGGCCTTCAGGTATTCCTCGCGCGGCGCGGGCTGGCCGGAATGCAGCAGGGAGGCTTCAAGGGTTGCGGCGGCGAGAATTTCGAGATTGCGGCGCCCGAGGTCAGGGTTCGAGTACTTGCCCGCGATCACCTCGCCTTGTTCCGTGATGCGGATGGTGCCCTGCACGGCTCCGCCAGGTTGCGCAAGGATGGCCTGATAGCTCGGGCCGCCACCGCGGCCCACAGAGCCACCGCGGCCGTGGAAGAGGCGAAGGGCCACACCATGGCGCCTGAAGACATCAACCAATTCGATCTCGGCCTTGTAGAGTTCCCAGCCTGAGGTGAGGAACCCGCCATCCTTGTTGCTGTCGGAATAGCCGAGCATCACCTCCTGCGCCTGTTCGCGGCTGCGCAGCAGCCTCATGTAATCAGGCAAGGCGAAGAGCGCATCCATGACATGGCTGCAATGGCGCAGGTCGGCGATCGTCTCGAAGAGCGGGATGATGTTGACATGCATCTCGCCTTCGCGCGGACGCAGAAGACCTGCCTCCTTGAGGAGAAGAGCAACCTCCAGGATGTCGGATGGATCACTTGCCTTCGAGATCACATAATTCGGCACCGCCGCGCGGCCATAGCGGCGATGCGCTTCGGCGGCTTCATGAACGATGGCGAGCTCCGATGACGTTTCGGACGAATAATCGAGATATGGAGAAGTCAAAGGCCGTGATGTTCTGAGCTCCTCCAGAAGCAACGCAACACGCTGCTCCTCCGAGAGGGTCTCGTAACCTGTGCCCGGCATCGCCTTCTCGAACAGCTCCGCCACGACACGCTGATGCACGTCGGAATTCTGGCGCATGTCGAGGCTTGCGAGATGGAAGCCGAATACATCGACGGCGCGACGCAGCTTGCGCAGACGCCCGCGCGACAGGGATCCGGATCCGTTCGACAACAGGGAGCGATGCAGGACCGACAGGTCACCGGCGAATTCTTCGACATACCAATACGCTGGTGCGTTGCCCACAGCATGACGGGCAATGTCGCCATGGCCGAGAGCGGCGGCCGTGGCGGCAAGGCGTGCGTACATACCCGTAATCGCGCGGCGATAGGGCTCGTCCTGGCGATGGAGCGACAGATCGGGTGACGCTTTGGCAAGTTCCTGCATCTGCTCGGACACATTCACGTAGCGGCCGTCGAGGGACAGCTCGGCCCCGAGGCAATGGAGCTCTTCGAGGTAGAAGCCAAGCGCATGCTTGCTCTGAAGCAGCAGCGCCTGGCGCAGAGCCTCTGCCGTCACGAAGGGGTTGCCATCGCGGTCACCGCCGATCCAGCTGCCCATGCGAAAGAATGAGGGAAGCTCTATGGTTTCCCAAATGGGATCGATGGCGGCGAGCTGATCCTCCAGAGAGGCATAGACCCGCGGCAGCTCCTTGAAGAAGGTGTAGTCGTAATAGGACAGGCCGTTATTGACCTCGTCGATCACCTTCAGCCGGTTGCGGCGCAGGATGCTCGTCTGCCAGAGCGTCAGGATCGCGCGACGCAAGGACTCCTGGCAGGCAGTTTCCTCTTCCGGTACCAGATCCTGACGATCCCTCTGCGCCAGGATCTGTGAAATCTCCATCTCACGGTCAATGGTGCTCTTGCGGCGCACCTCCGTCGGATGGGCGGTCAGGACCGGACAGACCAAGGCGGACGAGAAAAACGCCTGCAGGGCCGCATGGCTGATGCCGGTCTCCTGAACGAGCTTGAGAGCCCGGGCCAGGGTGCCCTCCCGCGGAGCCGGGGCCGTCATGGCGTGGGCACCAGCCATGGCATGGGCGCGCGAGCGCCGTACATGGTGCTGGTCCTCGGCAATGTTCGCCAGATGCGAGAAGTAGCTGTAGGCGCGGATGATCTGATTCGTGCGTCCGCGGGAAAGACTGTTCAGGATTGTCTCAAGCTCGCGACGAGCCCCGTCGTCCTCGTCGCGGTGGAAGCGGATGGAGGTCTGGCGGATCCGCTCCACGATCTCGAAGGCCGCCTCTCCCTCCTGCTCGCGGATCGTATCGCCCAGGAGGCGCCCCAGGAGGCGGATGTCGTCGCGAAGCGGGAAATCCTTCTCGGGCGTGACATCGGGATTGATCAGGGACACAGCGTACGTCCTTCTGCTCGTCTTAAGCTGCGGGCAAGCACACCTCACCCAGCACGAGTGAGCGGGCGTCACTCAATTGGGCTTAAGGCGGATGCCCATTATACGCCTTTCTGAGCACCAACGGAGGTAACGTCCAGCCCGCTCCAGCATATTCTAGCACCAAACGCTTCAGATCGCCTGGACGAGCAGATCGATGCTGGCTTTGGCATCGCCATAGAACAGCGGGTTCTCAATCCCGGAGTACCCGGTCCCCTGCCCGCGCTTCGAGACGAACACCTGCTTGGCCTTCCACATCTCCAGCACCGGCATGCCGGCAATCGGGCTGTTCGGATCCTCCTGGGCGGCCGGGTTGACGATGTCGTTCGAGCCGATGACGATCACCACGTCCGTCTCAGAGAAGTCCTCGTTGATCTCGTCCATCTCCAGCACGATGTCGTAGGGAACCTTCGCCTCGGCCAAGAGCACGTTCATGTGCCCCGGCAGGCGGCCCGCGACAGGGTGGATGGCAAAGCGCACGCTCTTGCCCTTGGCCCGCAGGCGGCGCGTCAGCTCGGCCACCGCCTGCTGCGCCTGGGCCACTGCCATGCCGTAGCCCGGCACGATCACGACGCTGTCCGCCTCCTCCAGGGCTGTGGCCACGCCATCGGCATCGATGGCAATCTGCTCGCCGGCAATGGCCATCACCGGGCCGGTGGTGGCGCCAAACCCGCCCAGGATCACGCTGATGAAGCTCCGGTTCATGGCCTTGCACATGATGTAGGAGAGGATCGCACCCGAGGAGCCGACCAGAGCACCCGTCACGATCAGCAGGTCATTACCAAGGGTGAAGCCGATCGCCGCCGCGGCCCAGCCTGAGTAGGAGTTGAGCATCGAGACCACCACCGGCATGTCGGCCCCGCCAATGCCCATGATCAGGTGGTAGCCGATGAAGAACGCCAGCAGGGTCATCGCCACCAGCGCCCAGATCCCCGCCCCCTGCACGTACAGCACCAGCAGAACCAGCGAGAGCAGCGCCGCGCCGGCATTGAGGCCGTGGCCACCCGGCAGCTTCCTGGCCTTGCCGTCGACTTTGCCGGCGAGTTTGCCAAAGGCGACGATGGAGCCGGTGAACGTCACGGCGCCGATGAACACACCGAGGAACACCTCGACCCGCAGGATCGCGATCTCCACGCCCGTCTTGTGCGCCAGCACCCCGGCAAAGCCGGTGAGCGGGTACTGTCACGTTGGCGATAGATCGGGGCTTGTAGCAGGGTCTCGGGCATGAGCACGACATCTAATCCTTATCGCGGCTACCGCTTTCCGGCCGAAATCATCAATCAGGCGGTGTGGCTGTATCACTGCTTCAGCCTGAGCTTGCGCGAAGTCGAGCTGATCCTCGCAGCGCGCGGGATCGTGGTCAGCTACGAGACGATCCGCGCGTGGAGCCTGCGCTTCGGGCAGACCTACGCCAAAATCTCAAACGGCGCCGGCCGCAGCCGGGCGACAAATGGTTTCTGGACGAGGTGTTCGTCCGCGTCCGAGGCAAACTGCATTATCTCTGGCGAGCCGTTGATCAGCACGGCAACGTGCTCGACGTGTTGGTCCAGAGCCGCCGTAACACCAATGCGGCCAAGCGCTTCTTTCGCAAGCTGCTGAAGGGATTGTGCTACGTGCCAAGGGTGATCGTGACCGATAAACTCGGATCCTATGGCGCCGCCAAACGCGAGATCCTACCGGGTGTTGAACATCGGCAGAGCCGATACCTGAACAACCGCTGTGAGGTCTCGCACCAACCCACCCGACGGCGGGAACGCCACATGAGGCGCTTCAAGTCAGTCCGGCATGCCCAGCAATTCCTCGCCACTCAAAGCCTAATCCACAACCACTTCCAACTCCGCCGCCATCGCCTCTCCGCCAGTGAGTATCGCGCTGCCCGCGATCGCGTCTTCGCAACATGGCGCGATGCGACTGGTGCTGCCTTGGTGGGCTAACGTAGGGTAGCCTGACCGCGATTCCCCGGTAGCTTCTTTCTTCGTCCTCAAGTTGACAGTACCCGCGGACGTCCGATCCAGTGTAGTGGTACGATGAATTCGCTATGGTGATCTGCTTTGGCAGGATCCCTCGAACCGTGCGGGGGGATGTTGTATCCCTTACGCGTCTGCCGGCATTGGAAGCCACTCACTGCGGCTGTAGTCGAAGTAGCGCGTCACGGATTGGCCATTCCATTCGTATTGAAGATGACGCTCCTGACGTGGGATCCCAACGACGTCGGGCCAGAAAGCCACCACACAGTGACCTTGCCGATGTCGCACGCTTCGATAAAGCAGGCCATTGCTGTGCTGCTCGCGCAGTGAGCGGGCAAGGGCTTGGCTTGCCCCATAAGAGCTTGGATCCATCACCGCGGCACGGTGCTCTTCAGGCCGTAAGGTTTCAACGTCATGAAAGCTATTTGAGATGGGGCCGACCAGCACCCTCATGTCTTCGCGCCGTGGCGGATCATTCGCATCTCGCGCAAACGCTGCGAAGTGATGCACTGTCTCGGCGATGGCCGTCTGAAGACTATCTGCTGCGTAGTACACCCCATACGTGCCATCGGAGAAGCGCGAACCTTTTGGGTTCACATGGGTGAAGGATGCCATCACCCATGAGGCATTGACGCCACTGATGCGCCGCTCCGGGGGCACTAGGCTGATCTGCCCAACCTGATCCCGCACACGAGGATTCGTGAGTTCCTCGAGCTCGATCAGTGCCTTCCATACTGCGGGATTGGGCGAAACGCGCTCGAACAGATGGATTGGTGGAAAGCGCGAGGCGATGATGCGCCACGCCTGTGCCCAATCGACGGCGAACTCGGTGATCTCAAGACCAGGGAGCACGGGCAGCATCAATGTAGGTGCGAACAGCAGCAAGATCGGTTACGTCACCGGCGGCCATGCGCTCGAGGGGGGCTTGGCCTCCGAAGAAGGCATTCGGACGCTTGACCCAGCGATCCGCAAGATCCGGCTGCGAGTACACGATCTGAAGGGCCTTCCAGATGCCGGCGATGTAGCCGATCCGGCGGAGCGTATCTTCGGGTAAACGCCCGACCTTACCCTTTTTCCACTCATAAAAAGTTCGTTCGGCAGGCGAGCCAAGAAGTCTGCGGGCGATGGTGTTGTCGACGCCCCAATGATCCATGATGCTGAAGAAGCCCTCGAGAGCCAGTCGCTGTCTGTCGACGGACATCCTCTCGGCAATAGCCTGAACAGCTCCGCTCATAACGCTCTCCTGCGATATCGCACAATTTAGGCTATAAACTGCAGATCTGCAAGCAGAGTTCCGTTACTAGGTAGTGGCAAAATTGCTGAGCGGCACAGCCGAGATGACTGTAGGGCAGAGTCATTCAGCTTTCGGGTACAAACCCATTATTTGCATCGAAACCTGCTCTTCAAAGCAGAGCTCGTTTTAACGATATAACATTTTGCACAATAAACATTTTGACAAGAACTCTGTAACCGATGCTGTGGCAGGGTCTTCTCAACCAAGAGGAACCCATGCGCACCAACCATCGGCTGGCCCAGCTGTGGCTTGATGCCCTTGCGACGGAGTTGGGTGCCGCAGCCGGCACCATCGACACCTACACTGATGATCTCAACTGCTATCTCGGCTGGCTTGGCGATAATAGCCTCGGCTTGGACAATGTCGGCCTCGAGCACGTCCGGAACTACATCGCCGATCTCGATCAGCGCGGCTACGCCGGTTCAACCATCGCCCGCCGCATCACGGTCATCCGGAACCTGCATCGCTTCCTGATCGCCGAGGAGCTCGGCTCCCGCGATCCTACGTCCACCATGTCAGCTATGAAGCGGCCCAGGAAGCTGCCCTTCGTCCTGTCGATTGCCGAGACGGAAGCCCTCCTGGAGATGGCTCACGCGCTCGCGGCAGATCCCTCAGTCGGTCTCTACCGGCAGGCTGGCTATGCCCGAAGGGCAGCCCTGTTCGAGACGCTCTATGCCTCGGGCATGCGCATCAGCGAGGCGCTGTCGCTGCCCTCTGATGCCGCCCCTGGGGGCACCCGGATGCTGCTGGTCCGTGGCAAGGGCGACAAGCAGCGCCTCGTGCCCCTGCACGAACGGGCGATTGGAGCCATTGCGCAGTGGCAGCAACTGGCCGCGGCCTATTCCGGCGGAGTCCCCTCCCCCTGGCTGTTCCACTCGGTGCGTAACGGAGCAAAGGCCCTGACGCGCCAGGCGGCTCTGCTCGAGATCAAGGAGGCCGCGGTGGCGGCGGGGCTCTCCAGCCCTGAGCGGGTGTCACCGCACGTGCTGCGCCATGCCTTTGCCACCCACATGCACTCGGGCGGCACCGATCTGCGCGTCTTGCAGGAGCTGCTGGGCCATGCCGGCATCGAAACCACCCAGATCTACACCCATCTCGATACCACCCGCCTCCACCAGATGGCCCGCGACCTCCACCCGCTCAATGAAGACCAAGACGAGGATGCAACTCTGCTCGTAAATACGGCTGTGGCAGTACAGTCGTGATGCTGGCGTGTGGTAGAATAGGTACCGGACCGCCGATCCGGAGAGGTGCGTGATGATCCGAACCTCATGCCATACCGCCGACAATGCCCTGGCTCTCGAGTTCGATGCAACGCCATGGTTTCGCGAGGCCGACCCGCAGAGCATCCTGCATCTTGCCGAGCAGGACTGGTCGAGCGTCTGGGTTGCCGATGCCCTTAAAGCGCGGCCCGGCTACAAGAGCCTTCATCATCTCATCGACTATGCAGCCACCCGGCTGATCCATTCTCTCCGGGTGAGAAGGTACCCCTTGTCTCCGGCTTGCCGTTATCTCCTGATTGCCGGAACAGGCCAGCGATTGCGGGGTCCTGAGGTTTGAGCGCCTTTGGGTGATGTCACGTAAACTTGCGGGGACCGCAGCAAGCCCTGCTTCGCGGGCTTCAGGCGAGCACGCCTACCGCGGCTTTCCACGCTCCCATGGCTTGGAGGCGGTGAAGGTGGGTGGCGAGGGCAGGCTGATGCGAATGGGGCGGAACGAACAGGATTCTGACGGCTGAAAAGACGGATGTGAACCGCTGCAGGCCTCCAGCGGATCGAAAGTCCTGCATCATGCGCTCCCGCTTTCGCAGCAGGAGATGTGAATTCTCGGCCCTGTTGTTCAGGCCCTTGTTGGACCGGTGCTCCACTTCGGGCATGACTTGGCGTCTGGCGGCGCCATAAGAGAGCAGCTTGTCGGTCACGATGCGCTTGGGTGCCATGCCCTGCTTCTTCATCAGTCGGGTCAGCAGGCGCCTGGCTGCCTTGGTGTTGCGGCGGCTCTGAACGATCTCGTCGAGCACGTATCCGTCCTGGTCGACAGCCCACCACAACCAGTGCTTCTTACCGGCAATGCTGATGACGACTTCATCCAGATGCCAAATGTCGGTCGGGCGTGGCGGCTTGCGACGAAGGCGGCGGGCGTAGTCTGGTCCGAACTTCCTGCCCCACCGACGGATGGTTTCGTATGACACAACGATGCCGCGCTCGAGCAGCATCTCCTCCACGAGCCGCAGGCTTAGGGGAAATCGGCAGTACAGCCAAACGGCGTGGGCGATGATCTGAGGTGGGAGCCGATGGCGCTTGTAGCTGACGGGCTTGGTCATGCCACAGCTATTAGGCCACAAGCCGCTGACCAAAGTTTACCGTGACATCGCCCTTGATCGTGAGGTCGAAGACCGCATTCTGCCTCTGGCCGCAGAGCGCGGCATCGGGGTGATCGTGAACTGGCCGTCCCAGCAGGGTAGCTTGCTTGACCGCCTAGTACGCCACCCTCGGCCGCCTCGGGCGGCCGAGATCGAGGCGAGAGCCGTTGTATGATCGCGTTTCGCTGGGCCTAAATAGGAAAATTTCTTACGCCGACAAGTCCTCCGGAAGATAAATCGATTATCTAGATGACAATGCTCCATGATACATAACCGACTGCTCAGTAAACAGCGTGATCTTCACGAATTTGATCGTTGCTTGTTCAATTGACGAACAGAAATCGCCGTGAGAGCATCTCTTCAATATAACAACAATGTAGCATAAAATTCATCTCGGGAGGAAGATATGCAGACAGGAAAAGTTGCGCTGTTGTTTTCAGTGAGTTGGATTGCAGGCACAGGTCTAGCCTTCGCTCAGGGTCAGACTTTGACGATCGCAACGGTCAATAATGCTGACATGATCATCATGCAGCGCCTATCACCTAAATGGGAGCAGGCAACGGGCAACAAGTTGAACTGGGTGGTGCTTGAGGAGAACGTTCTCCGACAGCGTGCGACTACTGACATTGCCACCAAGGGCGGGCAGTTTGATATTATAACGATTGGCTCTTACGAGGCGCCGATCTGGGGCAAGCAGAACTGGCTCGTCACCCTTGACGACCTGGGTGCTGATTACGACTACGCTGACATTATTCCATCTGTGAAAAACGGCCTTTCCTTCAACGGAAAGCTCTATGCGGTGCCATTCTATGCGGAGAGCTCATTCACGTTCTACCGGAAAGACCTATTCGACCAAGCCGGCATTAAGATGCCCGACAAGCCTACCTACGATCAAATTGCGGAGTATGCTTCAAAGCTGACCGATAAGTCGAAGGAGCAGTACGGCTTCTGCCAACGTGGCAAGCCGGGCTGGGGCGAGAACATGGCCTTCATTGGCCCGATGGTGAATGCCTTCGGCGGTCGTTGGTTCAACGAGAAGTGGGAGCCGCAGCTCACCACTGAGCCCTGGAAGAACGCGGTCAATTACTACGTCAAGAACATGAAAGACTACGGACCACCTGGTGCGACCGCAAACGGGCACAATGAGAACCGAGCGCTGTTCGCTACTGGGCACTGCGCCATGTGGGTCGATGCTACCTCGGCTGCCGGCTACATCTACAACCCCAAGGAAAGCCAGGTAGCAGACAAGACCGCCTTCACGGCAGCGCCGATGCAGGTGACGAGCAACGGCTCCGGCTGGTTCTGGGCCTGGTCCTTGGGGATTCCAGCGTCCTCAAAGAAAACCGATGCGGCCAAGTCCTTCGTGAAATGGGCAACCTCAAAGGAATACATCACCTTGGTCGGCAACGAGGCCGGATGGGTGGCGGCTCCTCCCGGCACACGCAAGTCGACCTACGACAATCCCGAGTATCAAAAGGCGGCACCCTTCGCAAAGGTCGTCTACGATTCGATCGTCAATGCCGACCTGACCAAGCCGACCAAGGATCCTGTTCCCTATATTGGCATCCAATATGTGGCGATCCCCGAATTCCAGGGTATCGGTACGGCCGTTGGTCAACAGATTGCGGCGGCATTGGCTGGGCAGTCGACCGTAGAGCAGGCGTTGGAGACCGCACAACGTTCCACCGAGCGGACGATGAAGCAAGCGGGCTATCCGAAATAAGCTAGCTGTCACGCAGCCGGCAGGCCTTCTGCGCCTGCCGGTCGTTCTCTCCAGCAGCGAGCGTTCGAGATGGCGAGCACCACGACAGCTGCCCCAGTCCCTGGCACATCGCCTACGGTCGGCGGGCGCAGCCAGCGCAACGTCAAAACCCTGCCATTGGTCGCGCCATCGGTGGTCATCCTGTTCCTGTGGATGATCGTGCCTTTGGCGATGACGCTCTGGTTCTCGTTTCAGTACTACAACCTCCTCGACCCAACGGTTGGCGGCTTTGCCGGATTCGAGAACTACACCTTTCTACTGACCGATCCGTCCCTCTGGACGGCCATGATCAATACGATCTTCCTGGTCTTCTGGGTGCTCGTGATCACCGTGGGGCTCGGCACCCTGCTGGCCGTCTTGTTCGATCAGGACTTTTACGGGCGCAGCATTGCCCGCCTGCTCGCCATCGCTCCATTTTTCGTGATGCCGACCGTGAGTGCGTTGGTGTGGAAGAACATGCTGATGCACCCGGTCAACGGGTTGTTTGCGTTCTTCACCCGCTCTCTGGGCCTACCGGCAATCGATTTCTTCGGCAGCTTCCCGCTCACCTCCGTCATCATCATCGTCGCGTGGCAGTGGCTGCCCTTCGCCTTGCTGATCTTGCTAACCGCCATCCAGTCTCTCGACAGCGAGCAGAAGGAAGCGGCGCGCATGGATGGGGCAGGGCCGTTCTCGATGTTCTTCTTCATCATTCTGCCCCATCTCGGCCGCGCCATCAGCGTGGTCATCATGATTGAGACCATCTTCCTGCTGTCGGTCTTTGCCGAGATCTATGTCACCACCTCGGGTGGCCCTGGTCTTGCTTCGACCAATCTGGCCTTCCTGATCTACCTGCGGGCTTTGCGCGAATATGATGTCGGCGGTGCATCCGCAGCTGGTGTCATCGCCGTGATCCTGGCCAACATCGTTGCGATCTTCCTAGTGCGGTCGATTGCCAAGAACATTGCTGATTAAGGAATGGCCATGCATCCCAAAACCCGCGAACGCCTTGTGCTCACAGGGGTTGGATGGCTGGCCGCAGGGCTGATCTTCTTCCCGATCTTCTGGATGATCCTGACGAGCTTCAAGACTGAGGTCGAGGCGGTGGCGACCCCGCCTAAACTCTTCTTCACCCCGACGCTCGAGAACTACATCACTGTCCGCGAGCGGGCCGATTACGTCCATTTCGCGATCAACAGCATCGTCATCTCTGTTGGCGCCACCCTGCTGGCAACGCTCATTGCCGTGCCTGCAGCCTATGCTATGGCGTTCTTTCCCGGCAAGCGAACGAAGGATCTGCTGCTCTGGATGCTGTCAACCAAGATGATGCCGGCCGTCGGCGTCCTGATCCCGATCTATCTTCTGTTTCGCGACACGGGCGCCATCGATACGCGTTGGGGCCTTATCGTGGTCTACACGCTCATGAACCTGCCGATTGTGGTCTGGATGCTCTACACCTTCTTCAAGGAAGTGCCGAAGGACATCCTCGAGGCTGGGCGCATGGATGGGGCCAAGCCAAAGCAGGAGGTCTGGATGCTGCTCCTGCCCCTGTCGCTGCCCGGCATAGCTTCGACGGCGCTACTGTCCATCATCCTGTGCTGGAACGAGGCGTTCTGGAGCCTCAACCTGACAACCTCCGAGGCAGCGCCGCTCACGACCTTCATCGCCTCATTCTCCGCGCCAGAGGGATTGTTCTGGGCCAAGCTCTCCGCCGCCTCAACCATCGCCATTGCACCCATTCTGGTGTTCGGCTGGATGAGCCAGCGCCAGTTGGTGCGCGGCCTGACTTTCGGCGCCGTCAAGTAACTGGGAAGGGTGCTATGTCGACCATCGTACTCAAGGGCATTCAGAAGAATTACGGCGCGGTGCAGGTGATCAAGGGGGTCGATCTGTCCATCGACGATCGGGAGTTCTGCGTCTTCGTCGGTCCCTCAGGATGCGGAAAGTCGACTCTGCTGCGCATGATCGCCGGGCTTGAGGAGATTACCGCAGGCGATCTTATGATTGACGGGCAGCGGATCAACGATGTTCCGCCTTCCGAGCGCGGGCTCGCGATGGTGTTCCAGTCCTATGCGCTCTACCCGCACATGTCGGTGGCGGACAATATGGGATTTTCACTGCGGCTCGCGGGTGTTCCCAAGGAGGAGCGCCGCGCGAAGGTGGCGGAAGCCGCCCGCATCCTTCATCTGGACAAGCTGCTCGACCGCAAGCCCAAGGAACTGTCAGGCGGACAAAGGCAGCGCGTGGCAATCGGTCGGGCGATCGTGCGCAAGCCCAAGGTCTTCCTGTTCGACGAGCCGCTGTCGAACCTCGACGCCTCCTTGAGGGTTCAGATGCGCATCGAGCTGGCCCGGCTGCACGATGACCTGGCCGCCACCATGATCTATGTCACGCACGACCAAATCGAGGCTATGACGATGGCGGACAAGATTGTGGTGTTGCAGAGCGGCATCGTTGAGCAGGCCGGCACTCCGCTGGAGCTCTACCATCATCCCAGAAACCTGTTCGTGGCGGGCTTCATCGGCAGCCCGAAAATGAACTTCCTTCCTGCCAAAGTCATAAGTGTTTCGGATGGCGCCACCACCGTCGAGCTTGCCGGCGGAGCCAATCTGGCCGTTCCGGTCCGGGCCGGCGGTCAGAAGGTTGGAGATGCGGTGACCCTTGGGGTGCGGCCTGAGCATATGAGGCTGGCCGGGGAAGGTGAACTCCTTGGGGAGGTGATGGTAGTGGAGCGGCTGGGTGGCGAAACCTTCCTCTACACGCAGCTCAAGGAGGGCACGATGCTGATCGTGCAGGCGGATGGGGAGATCCCAACCGGCGTGCATGAGCGCATTGCAATCAAGCTCGATCCGGCGGCCTGTCACCTGTTCGATGGCCAAGGCTTGGCAATCGAGCGCATGCAGCGCCATCCCCTGGCCAACCTGCGCCGATTGCCGAACCGCAAGGCGAGCTAGAGCTTCGGTTCGGGAGGCTGGCCATGGTTTCGAGGCGTTTCGACTACATCGTCGTGGGCGGCGGAAGCGCAGGATGCGTCGTGGCAGGCCGCCTTGTGGCCGAATACGGCGCCCACGTCCTGCTCGTCGAAGCTGGGCCGCGAGGCGCCAGCCGCATTCTTGCGATGCCCGCAGGATACATGAAGTTCCTTGCCCGGGAGACTTACCTGACGATGCACCGGGTTATCCCGCAGCCGCAGCTTGGGAGCCGTGCCCCGATCGTGCCGCAGGCGAAGGTGCTGGGCGGTGGCAGCGCGGTCAACGCCATGGTCTATATCCGGGGCCAAGCGGAGGACTACGACCGATGGGACGAGGCCCTAGGCGGAGCCGGCTGGAGCTATAGGGACCTTCTGCCGTACTTCATCAGGCAGGAAGGCAATGATCACCTCGGTGAGCCTTATCATGGAGTTGGCGGCCCCTTGAAGGTCTCGCATCTTGGGCAGCATTCCGCTATGAGCCGCGCCTTCGTGCAGGCCATGCAGGCGAGAGGCATCCCCTACACGGCCGACTTCAACGGTGCCCAGCAGGACGGCGTCGGCTTCATGCAGCACACCATCGACTGGGCGACGCGGCGCCGGTGCAGCGCGGTCGATGCTTTTTTAGGCCCTGTGCTGTCCAATCCGAAACTCACCCTGGAGACTGAGACGACAGTCACCCGTATCCTTCTGGAGAAGGGCCGGGCGACGGGGGTGGAGTTGCAGAGCCGAGGGGGGCGGATAACGGTCTTCGCCGATGCGGAGGTGATCCTCGCGGCCGGCACGTACATGACCCCGAAGGTCATGATGCTTTCCGGGATCGGGCCATCGGACGAGCTGTCCCGTCATGGGATAGGGATCGAAGCCGATCTGCCGGGCGTCGGTCGAAATCTGCAGGATCATCACGAGGTTCCGGTCGTTGCGACAACCTCCGGCGCCTTCGGTTACTTCGGTCAGGATCGCGGTTTGGCGATGCTGAGCAACGGCCTGCAATACCTGATGTTCAAGTCGGGAGCGGTGACCACAACGGGCGTGGAGGCCTGCGCGTTCATTGATCCCGATGGCAATGAGCGGCCGACGATTCAGCTCTATTGCGTACCGACGGTCTACCTCGACCGCGATGTCTCCGGTGTGGAGCCGACCCATGGCGTGACGTTGAACCCATGCCTGCTGCGCCCGAAGGCGCGCGGGTCGGTGCGGCTTGCATCGGCCGATCCCGCCGCGATGCCGCAAGTTGACCCGCAGTTCTTCGGCGATCCGGACGACCTGCGCCTCACGATAGCTGGCCTACGCTATGCCCGAGAGGTTCTGGCGACAAGCCCGGTGCGCGAGATGGTGCAGACGGAGATTTTTCCTGGGCCCGAGATCGCCTCCGATCAGGATCTTGCCGCTCACTGCCGGAAGACCGTGAAGACGAACTATCACCCGGTGGGCACCTGCCGCATGGGCCGTGCGGACGATCCCCATGCTGTCGTTAGGCCGGATCTTGCGGTCCGCGGCGTTCAGGGGCTGCGAGTCGTGGACGCATCCATCATGCCTACGATCCCCAGCGGCAACACCAACGCGCCGGTGCTCGCCATTGCAGACAAGGCCGTCGACATCATCATCGGGACTAGCCGCATGATCGATGCCCCGCGGGCTGTTTCGCCGAACCACGTCCCTTCCCTGTCCGACTAGGTCAACCTGCCATGAGCCAGAGCCTGAATCTTGCAAATCTCGCGAACATGTCGGCGGCAGTTTCCCGGCCGAACTACGCTCGCGAGGTGCTCCGTCCCGGCATCCTGCATATCGGCGTCGGAAACTTCCACCGCGCGCACCAGGCGGTTTACCTGGACGACCTGTTCAACGCTGGCAAAGACCATGACTGGGCCTTGATCGGCGCGGGCATCCGTTCCGGCGACAGGGCCATGCGCCAGGCGCTTGAGCCTCAGGATTGGCTCACTACGGTGGTAGAGCTCGACCCCAGCGTCGATGTCGCCCGGGTGACCGGCTCCATGGTGGGGTTCGTGCCTGTTGGCGAGAATGGCCGGGCCATCGTCGATGCCCTCGACGATCCCGGCCTGCGGATCGTGTCCCTGACCGTCACGGAAGGCGGCTACTGTATCGACCCGGCCACCGGGGCTTTCAATCCCGAGCACCCGGACATTGTCCATGACGCGGCGCACATGGATACTCCCAGGGGTGTCTTTGGTGTTCTCCTGGCAGCGCTCAGGCGCCGGCGCGACGGGGGGCTTGCGCCCTTCACGGTGATGTCCTGCGACAACATCCCCCACAACGGACAGGTAGCGCGGGATGCCGTGGCAGGGCTTGCCGACCTCGTCGATCCCGCGCTTGCAGCTTTCGTGCGCGAGCAGATAGCCTTTCCCAACAGCATGGTCGACCGCATCACTCCGGCGACTATGGACCGGGAGCGCGCCATTCTCGCCGAGCGCTTCGGCATCCAAGACAACTGGCCCGTCTTCTGCGAGCCATTCCGCCAGTGGGTGCTCGAAGACAACTTCCCGACCGGCCGGCCGGCTCTGGAGGAGGTAGGCGTCACCTTCACGCCCCATGTGACGGCGTTCGAGCTGATGAAACTGCGCATCCTCAATGGCGGCCATGCAACTATCGCCTATCCGGCGGGACTTCTCGGAATCCACTTCGTTCATGATGCTATGGCGGATCCGCTGGTGCGGGGCTTCCTGGACAAGTTGGAAGTCGAGGAGATCATCCCTCATGTGCCGCCGGTCCCCGGTGTCGATCTTCAAGACTATTATCGGCTCATCGCCAGCCGCTTCGCCAATCCCGGTGTGGGAGACACGATCCCGCGTCTCGCCCAGGACGGCTCCAACCGCCAGCCCAAATTCATCCTTCCCTCGACCCGCGATCGCTTGAAGGCGGGGGCCGATGTGACGGGGCTTGCTCTTGAGTCCGCTCTATGGTGCCGCTACTGCGCCGGCACCACTGATGCGGGCGAGCCCTTTAGTCTCGACGATCCGAACGCAAGCCGCCTGAAACCGGCCGCCCTGGCCGCAAAGGACGATCCCTCCGCCTTCCTGGCGCTTCGCGATACCTTCGGCGACCTTGCCGATTCCTCGCTCTTCTGCTCCCGTTTTAAGGTGGCGCTGACGAGCCTCTGGCGCGATGGCACCCGCGCAACCTTGCAGCGCTATCTGAACGCAGGCGGCCGAGCCTAGCCGGGCAGCTCGATCTGCACCTTGACCGAAGCCGGCGGCATCGCTTTCGCGAAGTCGAAGGCTTCGACGCTGTCCTTGAAGGCGAAGCGGTCGGTGATCAGGGGCTTCACGTCGATCTTGCCTGAAGAGATCATTGCCACCGCGCGCGGATAGACATGGGCGTAGCGGAAGATGTTCTCGACTCGGGCTTCCTTCACCTGTGCCTTGCTCACGTCGAAGGCGAATGGTTCCAGTGGAATGCCGACCAGTGCTACCTTCCCTCCGGGGCAGACAAGATCGAAAATCTCGGCCATGGCGGGCGGAAAGCCCGAACACTCGAAGACCACGTCTGCTCCCCAGCCGTCACTCTCGCGGCTCACGACATCCGTGAGCCTTTGGCTCCTGACACTGACCGGGAGCACTGCGCCAAGGGTTCTCGCCAGTTCCAGCTTCGGCTCATGAATGTCGCTGACGATTACCCGGGAGCAACCGGCCGCAAGAGCTGCCAGGATTGTCACCATCCCGATCGGACCGGCGCCGATGACAACGGCCAAGTCTCCAGGCTGCACCTGAACCTTGGTGGCGGCATGCACGCCCACTGCCAGAGGCTCAACCATGGCGCCCTCGGCATAGCTGACATGATCCGGCAGCTTGAAGGTGAAGTCGGCTGGGTGAACCACGGTCGGCCGGAGAACCCCATGCACCGGAGGCGTTGCCCAGAACCTCACCGCCGGATCGAGGTTGTACTTGCCCAGGCGCGTTGCTCGGCTCGTTGGATCGGGAATGCCGGGTTCCATGCAAACCCGATCTCCCGGTTTTAGCTCGGTTACCGCAGAGCCAACCTCCACGACTTGGCCCGCGGCCTCGTGCCCGAGGATCATCGGCTCCTTCACCACGAAGGGTCCGATAGCCCCATGAGTGTAGTAGTGCACGTCGCTGCCGCAGACCCCAACCGTTCGAGGGGCAATGCGAACATCTCGCAGTCCTAGCGTTTCCTCGACCGGGAAGTCACGCAGACTGAGCTCGTCCTTACGTTCAAGCACCAGCGCTTCCATCTTTGATCTCCCTGTAAGTTCCGTTCTTTCGCGGACGCTCAGGTTCGCCCGCGACCGTTGTCCTTTGTTTTAGCGCACTCATCGTACAGAACATCGGTTTTAGTCAGGGTACAGCAACAACAATCCAGCAATCTATAGGCTCATTCGTTGAGGAATATAGATGGTGATGTCACGGTAACTTTTAATCAGCGGCTGGCGGCTTAAAAGCCGGGGCATGAGCAAGCCCGTCACCTACAAGCGCCACCGGTTTCCATCCCAGATCATCGCCCATGCGATGTGGCTCTATTTCAGATTCCCTCTGAGCCTGCGGCTGGTTGAGGAGATGCTCCTGGAACGCGGCATCGTGGTATCCTACGAGACGATCCGCCGGTGGGGAAAGAAGTTCGGACCAGAGTATGCCCGGCGCCTCCGGCGTAAGCCGCCACCTCCTCACGACGCCTGGCATCTTGATGAGGTGGTGATCAGCATCGCGGGCAGGACGCACTGGTTCTGGCGCGCTGTCACCAGGACGGATACGTCGGTTCCGGTGCAAATCCTGACATAGGTCACACGCGAGCCGGAATGGACCTCAGGTCAGGCGGCCGTTCCGAAGAGAGCTGCAATGAAGTCGCACTGCGCGCCCATGTCATTCGCTGGCGCACGGACAATCTGTCCTTTACAGATCATCGCCATCGCCTCATAGCCCGCAATCGTCCGTGAGGCCGTCGTGAAGCTCTTGAAGCCCA
>JAESGY010000341.1_pt1 | contig 25174 bp, 30 predicted proteins | sample 9269841 | NCBI WGS metagenome assembly JAESGY01 (sample SAMN17022865, study PRJNA683097) | algae metagenome | isolation source: Spirirestis rafaelensis WJT71-NPBG6 and co-occurring heterotrophs from... | place: USA: Pinto Wells, Joshua Tree National Park, Colorado Desert, CA | collected 2006-08-15
GTCACTTTCTTTTCGACGAGCGGCTTGACGAAGAAGCCTTGCTGCGCCGCTGCCAATGAGGACAGGACGAACAACGCTGGCATGAATGCTGTAATGAGCTTGCGTTTCATCATACAACCTCTCCAATCCTGGACGTGCTGTGGCACGAGCTTACGGACCCTTGTTGAGACCCGTTCGACTAAGTTGTACGCATGGACCGTGTCGCGTCGCGACAGCGGCTTACTGAGCGTCACAATACCCCATTTGGGTGGAAAAATACAGATTGAACAAAGGCAAGCGACGCCGATGGACTTGACCGAGTTCCTGAAGCTTGGCTGTCAACTTTAGTGCTGTCTCGACACCTAACGCGACCAGGAGCAGAATCACTCTGAAAGTGTAAGGCTCTCATGGGTCCCCAGGAGCATAAGATCGAGCGACGGCTGGCGGCGATCTTTGCCGCTGACGTGGCTGGCTATTCCCGCTTCATGGAGCAGAACGAGGTCGGAACCCTCCGTACCCTGAGTGCCCATTTCCAGATCATGGACCGGCTCATATCCGAGCATGGTGGGCGGATTGCCAATACAGCCGGTGACAGCGTCCTGGCCGAGTTCCCGAGCGCTGTGGATGCGGTCCAGTGTGCCATTGCCGTACAGGATGCCATTGCCCAGGCAGATCAGGGCACTCCAGAGGACAATCGTCTTCGGTTTCGGATTGGGGTGCATGTCGGTGACGTGATGATACGCGGAGGCGATCTGCTCGGCGATGGCGTGAATGTCGCTGCGCGCCTGGAAAGCCTTGCCGCACCGGGCGGCATTTGCATTTCCGGCACAGCGCACGCCTTCGTCAGAAAAGTTCTGCCTCTGGCTTACACCGATCTTGGTCCACAAACCGTCAAGAACATGGAAGAGCCGGTTCAGGTTTATCATGTCACCAACCCCACTCTGTCTGAGGGCAGGCAAAGGAGTGGCAGCGGAGCGGCCCTGAATGACGGCGGCAGGCTAACGATTGCTGTTATGCCGTTTGCTAATTTGAGCGATGATCCGGCGCAGCAGTATTTCAGTGACGGGATCACTGAGGACATCATTACCGATCTTTCCCGCTTCCACGAGCTTGTCGTGAGAGCGAGTAGCTCGTCCTTCGGGTGGCGCGACCGAAAGGTAGACGGGCAGCAGTTAAGGCGAGAGCTTGGCCTTCACTACATCGTGGAAGGCAGCGTTCGCCGCCTTGGTGACCGGATACGGATCACGGCTCAATTGATCGATGCCATCTCAGGCGACCATCTCTGGTCTGAACGCTTTGACCGCACCCAGCAGGATATTTTTGCAGTTCAGGACGAAATCGTCCGAACTATTGTTGCAACATTGGTGGGGCGGCTGCAAGCAGCAGGGGCCGAGAGAGCAAAGCGCAAACCGCCTGCGAGTCTCGCAGCTTATGAATGCGTGCTGCGCGGAAGGTCCCTTCCGGTGGTCGAGCCCGAGGCTGAGGCTGAGGCACGTCGCCTTTACGAGAGGGCCATTGAGCTTGATCCATGCTACGCTCAAGCCCATGCCCTCCTGGCCTATATGCTCACCCTTGAGTGGTGGTGGGATATGAGCCTGTCGCAATCCTTGTTGGATCGCGCTCTTGAGCTTGGAAAGAAGGCTGTCGCCTTGGATCAGCATGACAGGCTCTGTCATGACATACTGGGCTATGTTTACTTGCACCGGAAAGACTTCGACCTTGCCGAGCAGCACAAGCTGCGAGCACTCGAACTCAACCCAAGCGATCCCGAGCAGATTGCCTGCATGGGCATCCTGTACACGTTCGTGGGGCGGGCTGAAGAAGGAGTCGCATGGTTTGAGCAAGCTAAGCGGATCGACCCGTATTATGATCCGGCATGGTGGTGGAACATGCTTGGTGTGGCTCACTTTGTGGCGCACCGATACGAAGAAGCACTCACAGCTTTCAGCCGCTCGCCAACAACACCAGTTTGGGTTCAAGTTTATCGGGCTGCATGTCACGCGCTCTTGGGCCAGATGGATCGCGCCCGTGACTACGCAGCAGAAGTGCTCCATCGGACGCCTGACTTCTCGCTGACGTGCCTTGCAGCGAAAGAGTTCTTCAAGCGCACAGACGATACGGAGCGCCTCGTCGCAGGAATGCGAGCAGCAGGGCTACCGGAGTAAGTCCAGCGCCTTTTGAGTTTTGTCGCACCAGCCGCCACTCTCGATGTTCCTGCGACCGTCCGCGCCGCCTGTCACTTCCCAAACAAGCTTGGCTTTCAGATCCTCCTTTGTTTCTGGACAAAGGCTGGACACCGCGCCCAGACCACCGCAGAATCCGGTCTGGAACTGCATTGAGGTCCCATGGGTCCACAGGAAAAGGTCGAGCGGCGGTTGGCAGCCATCTTCGCGGCTGATGTCGCAGGTTACTCGCGCCTGATGAGCCAGGATGAAGCCGGGACACTCCGGAACCTGACAGCCCATCGCGAGGTCATGGACCGGCTCATTGCCGAAAATGGTGGGCGCATTGCCAATACTGCTGGGGACAGTGTCTTGGCCGAGTTCGCGAGCGCGGTGGACGCCGTTCGATGCGCGGCCCAGGTGCAAGAAGAACTCGCGCCGATGAGCCAGGACAGGCCAGAGGAGCCTCACCTCCAGTTCAGAATTGGAGTGCATGTTGGTGACATAATGGTGCGCGGGGGTGATCTTCTTGGAGACAGCGTGAATATTGCCGCGCGACTGGAAAGCATCGCTGATCCCGGCAGCGTGTGTATCTCAGCGGCGACCTATGAATACGTGCGCAAAGCACTCCCGCTCTCCTATACGGACCTCGGTGAGCAGCACGTCAAGAACATGGAGGAGCCGATCCGGGCCTTTGCCGTCTCCTTGAAGAACAAGGCTCCAAGTGTCATGCGGGCAGCACCCGAACCGATAGGGTCGCCGTTCCCCGAAAGACCGTCCATTGCTGTTCTGCCATTCACCAACATGAGCGGTGACCCTGAGCAGGAGTATTTTGCGGATGGCGTGGTTGAGGACATCCTCATTGGCCTTTCACGAGTGAAGTGGTTCTTCGTCATCGCCCGGAACTCCTCATTCATCTACAAAGGACGTGCCGTGGACGTGAAGCAGGTCGGACGCGAACTTGGGGTGCGTTATGTGCTTGAAGGCTCGATCCGGAGGGCTGGGGATCGCATCCGCATCACAGGACAGTTGATCGAAGCTGTCACCGGAGCCCACCTGTGGGCCAACCGTTATGATGGCAGCACGGAAAACATCTTCGATTTCCAGGACCAGATCACCGAGAGCGTGATTGGAGCTATCGAGCCGAGCCTTCGCCGCGCTGAGATCGAGCGGGCACATCGTAAGCGCCCGAACAGCCTTGATGCCTATGACTTCTACCTCCGTGCCTTGCCATACGCCTATGCGAACACGCCACACGACAGCGAAGAGGCACTATGCCTTCTGCTTCAAGCTTTGGACAAAGAACCGGGCTATCCTGCCGCCCAGGCGCATGCGGCATGGTGCTACGAGCAACGTTTCCACCGTGCGGGCCATCGCCCGGAGGATAAGGTTGAGGCCGTGCGGCATGCACGGGCAGTGATAGCGTCAGCAACGGATGATGCCTTGGCGCTGGCTATAGCAGCGTTCGTGATCGCCATCCTCACACATGACTACGAAATTGCCGTTGGGACAGTGAACCGGGCGCTGGCTCTGAACGGGAATTCTGCTCTCGCGCTGGGATTCAGCGCTGTGGCCGAGGCCATGGCCGGGCGCTATCCCGAGTCGATTGAGCATGGCTCGCGGGCAGTTCATCTCAGTCCTCGTGACCCAATGAACTATCACCCCCATCTGGGCATGGGCTTTGCCTACCTGTTCAGCGGGAGGAATGAGGAGGCGGTTGCTGCGGCCCACCTCGCAGTCCAGGTGAACCCGTCTTTTATGGTGTCTCGTGCGCTTCTCATTGCCAGCTATGTCCAACTTGGCCGCTTGGATGCAGCCAAGGTGGCGGCGCAAAGGCTTCTCGACATTGCACCCAGCCTCACGGTCGCCATGATGGAGCAGATGGAGTTCACCGCACCCGAGAGAGTCAAGCAGTTTGGTAGACTCCTGCGCCAAGCCGGGCTGCCTTAACGTATCCTGACAGGACGTTCTCCCAAGGGCTACACGAGCCGCAGGGCTGCACGACAAAGCTCCCGCTGGCCTGCCGGATAAACGACCTCAGGTCTACTGATCAGGTTCCTTCAGCGACCAAAATGAAGCCCCGCGTCCGGTTTTGGTTATCTGAGTCAGGCGTGTTCATGGCGGCATACAGATCGTCGGCCTCCACCCACACGGGCGGATACTTGTACCGGGACACATCAAGAACCAGAAAGCGGTCCGTGTCCGCATCGTAAGCGGCAAGCGGCGAGATGTGTCCCCCACGCTCCTGGCCGATCGCCCGCCGCAGGTAGTTCACGATGACATACCGGTTGGGGGTACTCAAAGCTTCAGTGGCAAGCTTTCGGAACTCGTCCAGGCTGGTGTCGGCGGCATGGTGTACGTCAGCCTTCACCGAGTAGGTCGCCAGAATGTGGCCGATCTGGTCGAGAGTCATCCCGATCTTGGCAAGAACCTCCTTCGGCAGCACCTTCTCGGTCCTGTCATCGAGGAGGTTGTCCTGTGTGAAGGTCTTGAACGGCTCGAACTCCGGTGTGGTCGGTGCAGGGACACCCAGCGCATTAAGGACCATCACGAGACTGGCGACCCCGCAATAGGCTTGGTTCTTCTGGGTCACGAACTGGATGCTGAGCGGCCAGTAGGCCCGGTTGGCCTCACTCTCCAGAAGCAGGCGGGCACCCCGTTCGCTGTTCAGACTGACGAGAGGCTCTGGCAACGGCAGCGTCTCGGCGGAAACACTGCCTGCGGCCAAGCAGATGCTGAGACCGGTGACCGTCAGAAAAGACCTGAATACACGCATGGCAAGCCTCCTGGTTCACTGACTGGGTTGATCGGTACTTGTGTGGGTGGTGAGGAACCGCGCATCTGAGGGGGTGGCCTTGCTCAACCCAGCGATATCCAGTCGGAACTTCGCCAGGAAAGCATCGGTCATCTCCTGCGGGTTGGAGACCTGCATCACGAACGATCCTGGACCACCAATCACGTGCTTCCGGTAATACTCGACATCCCCAGCAAGGCCGTACCCGACCACAAGTCCATTCACGACTTGCGTTGCATCCAGAGCAGCCTCACGCGCCAGGGTCGGGTCCAGTCCACTGTTGCTGGGGCCGTTTCCGACGATGTTGATGACGGAGCGGCGGCTTGCAAAGGGTGCCGATCCGAGCAGGGCGGAGGCTGAGCGGATCGCAAGGGCGATGTCAGTCTGATGGTGTCCTTTGGGAGCCTCGTAGTGATCTGTAGGAATGTCGCGGTCCAGAAGCTGGCTTTCTTCGATCAGGTGGATCGAACGGAGACGCAGGGCTACTCGCGCGGCGTCCTCTGGAGTAGTTATCCTGGTCCAGGGAACCAGCGTTGTCGTGTGACCATGGCTCGACCATGTCACCACAGCGAAGCCGATCTGCCTGTGAAGTCCAGCCCGGATCGACTCCAGGAACCGAGGGTCGGCAACAGCATGGGCCAGCCCTTCCCGTTCGACGAACTCCTCGTAGCGCCCGACCGAAGCTGAGGTGTCGAGAGCCGTAATGATGTTGGCATCGACTTCGATCCGAGCTTCAGTCGCAGCCGCTGAAAGGGGTAGAAAGGCCAACCCTGCCGAACCGAGAACTTGAAGGAGAACACGCATAGCGCTCCTCTCTCATCCGAGTGGTTGCGGCGATGAGGTCCTATGCGGCGCAACCGGAGTTACCTGACACGACGTGGGAAGGTGGCCGTAAAAGCATGGCCGAGAGGCTGCGGTCCGGCTGTGTCTACGACAACTCGGGACCCATGGCAGCGGAACGCCCTTGTTGAGCAGCATGATACTCCTGAGAACCTCTCGCCGGAAGTACCCTGGCTATACCCCTATCGCATGACCGTCGCACCTGACGCTTTCCCTCCGAAGGATCAGATGGTCCTGGTCCGACTGCACCTGAGATGGTGTTAAACTGGAGCAGTCAGCTTTCCAGACCTGGAGACGGGATCATGAGGGCTCCCCGGCAGATGACACTCACGCAAGACCTTGGGGCGCAGGTGCACCGTGTCCTGGAGGACCCTGGTCCCGACCCGGACTGGAGCTACCATTCCGACAGTGCCTATGATGCAGTTGTGCAAACCCACTGGCCTCCGTTCCGGTCGGACAGATACGTGGTATCTGGGTTGTGCGACTCGGAGTCTTAACCATGCGAAGGCTCTTGGCCGACTGGATGGGGTGCACCTGTAACGCGGCTGCCTTCTTCTGCCGCCTGTTTCCAAAGATCAATCAGCGTTATCTTTGAAGCACCCGCCTGCTCAATAAGGCGTCGCAGATTGAGCGGCAGAAGCACAAGATGCAGTGAAAGCACCGGGTAGTATGGACCCAGAGCACCGTAAGCAATGAAGAAGATGTTCGCTGCGATGGCCGCAACACGCATCGGCAGCATCGATCTTTGCGCGAAGGCCACCAACGTCATGATTGAGGCGACAAAGCCAAAAGCATCCACGAGGCTGGAATGAGGCATCGTCTGATTCTCGAAAATTGAACGAAGTGTAAGTCAACGTATCGAGAGACGCAATACCTACATGTAAGTTTATAATACTTCATATAAGGTCAGCTATACTGACATTATTGAATGATGAAGTCGTAGAAATCGAACATTACTGCTGTTGGTCCCCTGTGACACTCTCCGTCACCATACTTCGCGCTCGTGAGACTGGAAGAAGCTTCATCCTGGTTACGATGGTGCTCATCAACGAAGTTGTCTTCGGCTCACCCGTCCAATTGGGATGGTGCTATAAAGGTCAAGGCCATCGCTGAAGCGCCCCAGCGTGCAGGCTGACTCGGCCTCATAGAACAGCCGCATGACGCTCTCGAACGCAGCATCGTCCAGATCATCCGACAGCCTATGCTGATTGAGGAGGTCAGCGATGTGAGCCTGCATTGCCTGACAGGCTTGGGAAAGTGGGGGCCGTTGCGTGATCGCAGCCTGAGCCCAAACTGTCTCAGGACCGACAAACAGGCCGGAGATAAGGAAGACTGACCACATCATTCCACGCGAACTCGGTACACGAGTGACCATGCTGCCCTCCGAGCGTGCAAAGCTTTAATGGGATAGTGAGATTGACTTCATGATGAACTAACTAACTCCAGTAGAACTCGTCAGTCTGCTCCGCGAGTGCCATACTCTCCTTCACTCTGACCCCGTCTTTTACGAATTTTTCTTGGCATGATCTGCCACTTGCAACGCCTATAGCGGTATAAACTATATCAAGTGGAGTGACTCTCCTGTGAGCCACCGCACACACAATATTTCCCATAGCTTCGGTTTGGCGTCCTCCCCTGAATAGGGGAGATGATCGCTTGGCGAGATCGACGGCTCCGACAACGGCTGCGAGGCACATTTCGGTCGCGCTTCTCCCCCATACGGGGGAGGCGAAGCATTATCAATATAACTACACTCCTTCTCGCTCTCGCTCCTGCGGGAGCAGTTACTTCCTCCTCGGTCACAGCGCAGGGAGGCTTCCTCTCTCCTGGTTTGTAAGGCTGGGCCATGTCGTCAATGTCGGCTGCTTTCCTGTCAGGTATGGGAGTCGGACTGGCGGTCGCCGTTCCCATCGGGCCAATGGGAATTCTCTGTATCCAGAGAACGCTCATCTTTGGTGCAGTAGCGGGAGTTGCTACAGGACTCGGAGCAGCCACTGTTCACGCCACTTTCAGTGCCGGTGCCATCCTTGGACTCGCGCCGACCCTCAGAGCAGTGCTGGATGGAAGTTCTGGCCTTGTATCTGCGTTCTCCGCCTGCCTTCTTTTCTGGTTTGCGGCACGGATCATTGGACGGACTGTCGTCCTCACGAGCGGAAGCCCAACATGCCAGGGGCTGAGTGCCTCGTACTTCAGCGCCGTTGCCTGCGCGTTGCTCAATCCACTCACACTTATTTTGTTTGCTGCTGTTCTTCCCGCTTTCGCCGTTACTGACGAGACAGCAGCGCCACTTGTCATCGCGGGAGTTCTTGCGGGCTCGGTGGTATGGTGGATCATCCTCAGCAGCATCATTGCCTTGCTGCGCTCGCGGCTCAACATTGCAGTCCTGAACGCTGCCAATAAAGCGTCTGGGTTCGCCCTCGCCACCCTTGGAGTTCTCATGGTTGCGGACGTGTTTGGCTTCAACCTATAGGAGGCAAGCCAAAGCGCAAAATCCCGAACTCATCGCAGCCGTGACTTCACTGTTCCGCCGATTGCTCACATAGTTTTAGACGTTGTCGTAGCATGCCAGCGCAAGCTCAACGTGTTTCCAAGCCAATCGGAACTGATTATCTTGATTGTCTAAGCGTCGCGATGAGGCGAACATGAGCTTTGAGGACAAACAAATTCTCAAAACGATCGACGGCCTCTACGAGGCAGCCTTACGGCCACACCTCTGGCCCGCCGCACTCGACAGGGTTGGTGACCTGTTGGGACAAACCTCGCTTCTACTGACGATGTTGGATCATCGTGACAATGTACTTGGTAAGTCGATCACGTCCCGGATCGACCCATATAGAGTTGAACTGTTCCATCGAGAGTACAACACTCCAGCGACGAACCCGAATCTCGGCAGGAACAATTTGCTCTCTGTCGGGCAACTGGTGTTCACACGCGAAGTTTGCGACCGCGAGTCTTTTTTGAAGTCAGGCGTGTATGCTGACTGTTATGGTCCTGAGGGGCTCTTGGATGAGATCAATGTTATCTTAAGTCGAACCGAAACATCGATGACAGGTCTTGCCATAATGGGTCAGGCGCGGAGGGGACCGTTCGGTAGCGATGATGTACGCTTGATACGAGGTTTGATCCCGCACTTGCAACGAGCCGTCCAGGTGCGTTCTCATATGGAAGAGCTTGATGCACAACGCCAAGCACTCTCCGACACTCTCGACTATGTGGAGTTCGGGATCGTTGTGCTCGATGCAGAGGGTCGTGTCGTTGTAGCCAACCGAGTCGCCCAGGAAGTTGCCCGCCAAAGGGATGGCCTGCTGTTGAGCACAAGTGGGCTTGCGACATCGAACCCAGCAGAGACAGAGAGACTGCACTCGCTGATCGCGGCAGCCACCCGACAGAGGCTCTCCTCAGGCGGCACGATGGTCGTGTCGAGACCTTCAGGGCGTAAAGCGCTTTCAATTCTGACATGTCCGTTGGCGGGACACGAAATGGACAGTGGGAGCCACCGTGCCGTGACGGCCATCTTCATCACCGACCCGGAGCGCCGAATCGATGGGTTGCAAGAGAGACTTGCCTGCCTCTACGGGCTGACGCAGCGGGAAGCGATGCTGGCGAGCCTTCTTACGCAAGGACAAGACCTCCGAGAAGCGTCTGAGCACCTCGGTGTTTCCCTCAGCACAGTGCAGAGTCATCTCAAGCACATTCTTGAGAAGACCGGAACGCACCGTCAAGCCGAGTGTGTGGCCCTCTTTCTTAGTAGTCTCGCTCCGGTAAGCTCACCCCAAGAGAGCAACCACTCCCCTTGTACACGGCGACTCGCGAGGGAATCAGCTTTGAATCTCGATGCGGAGCGAATGTCCTGCGGACCGGGAGCGAATGGCTTGAGCGGGAACGCCAGAACCCGCAGCCGCCCGACTGGCCCACCTCACAACAGCGCTTGAATGACCAGCACAACCCCAGCAACTGACAGTCCAGCACCCCCGATACGGGAGAGGCTTCGCCCCCCTGGAACAACCTTCTGGACGAGAATAACTGCCGCCAAGACGGCCACCCAGACAAGGCTCATCACACCTCCGACGAAGAGAAGCAGCATCAGCGCCCAGCAGCAACCAAGGCAGTACGCTCCATGTACGACGCCCATGCGGAATGCGCCGGTCCGTCCGGGACGCCAATGACTGGCGATAAATGACACCGGACCGCGACACTGATCCAGACAGCGGCCCTTCAATGGAGAAAGCTCATAAAGCCCGGCTACCAGCAGAAACAGGCCAGCACCCCAGGTGCTTGTGAGGGCTAAAGAGGGCGACAGGAGCAAGGTGTTCGCGAGCAGGGTCTGAAGGACCGCAGCGACAACCGAGAAGCCTCCCCACACGAGCAGGTAAGCCGATAAGAAGATGGCGACCGCCAGCCTTGGATGCGTGGAGTTCCTGCGCTGGACAGCCGCGAAGAGGAGAATCATCGGTATGGCGCTCGGCAGCATCATGCCAATCATCATCACGGCCCACATCACGGCTGAGACGCCTATCTGCAACAATGCTCCTTGAGGATGTGCAGGCATCATGCCGTCCGACATGTCCATGCCGGGCATGTCCGCCATGCTCGTGCCGGGCATATTGGCAGCAATGTGCATCAAGTAGAGCCACGCCAGAAGCGTGAGCCCGACCAGACTGAACAGGACCCAGAACTGCTCCTTGGTGATTGCAGCCCAGATGCGCGTCACTCAGCCCTCCCGCCAGATGCCAGATTCTGGGATGAGCCTCAACGCACCGGGCCGCTCGGCCCGATGTCGATCATGGCAAGGTGAGCGTGCCGGTTGGCCCTTGAGGCAGCAGTCAATCTATCATAGCTGCGACCGGAGCACAGCCTGGGTGTCATAAGGCGGCTCGGACTCGGCTCAGTCTTAATGCCAAGCTACAAGCCTGCTGAGTGGGTGATGCTTTCCCCTGGAAGACCCGATGCAGCTATGCCAAGACACCTTGCTTGACAGTACAGCGGGACAGGCAGAACCTCCTGGTACCCTGAGCGGGTTCCTTCCGATGCTGTGAGGCTCAGCACAAGCACAGCAGTGCGGTTCCCGGAACCCTCTCCAAAACCTGCCCGGCTCGCCCAAACAGGCAGTTCCGCTTGGCTATGCCCTGGCATGGAAGCGCGTTAGTCGCTGGTTGAGTTGAACGTGTAACGTTGCAGCAAGTGTTGATCCCTGGAGGAGGAGCATGTCCTACGTGGACTGGATGATCCGAGGTCCCAAGCTGGCAGCCTGTAATTGCCATTACGCCTGCCCTTGCGAGTTCAATGCCCCACCAACGAATCCAAACTTGTGTGAGGGGTTGGAAGCCATGCGGATCGACGAGGGCTGGTTTGGGGATGTGCGCCTGGACGGCCTGTACTTTGGAGCGATCTACCGCTGGCCCGGTCCGGTTCACAAGGGTCGGGGTATTGTGCAGGGCGCGATCGACCGCAGGGCGGACGAGCGCCAGTCCGAAGCCCTTTTTGCGATCCTCGGGGGCAAGGAGCAGGAGCCCACGACTGTTTTTGCGATCTATGGATCGACCATTGAGCGCGAGATCGATCCCCTCGTGACGGACTTCGAGTTAGAGTGCGATTTCGGCATGACACAGGGACGCTTCACGGCGAAGGGTCTGTTCGATTGTTCGATAGAGCCGATCCGCAACCCCATCACAGGGAAGTCGTTTCGAGCCGCGATCCAGCTTCACGATGGCTTTGAGTTCAAGGGTGCGGAGGTCGGCTCAGCAACGTTCGATGGTATGGGGGAGCTACAGATGCGCCATGCGGACCGGTATGGTGTCCTCACCTACGTTGCCTATGGTCCTTACGGGCTCATCGCAGAACAGAGCTACCCGAGAGTACAATCGTAGCTGAGCGTAACAACAACGATCCCGCGCGTGACGCCCTTCGAGCACGGCTTTCCGGGTCAGCACTGGCGAACAGATGACGGTAGCTGAGAGCCCGACCAACGAGTTCATGATGGTGGGGAACTCGGTGCGCTCCGATGTGCTGCCTGTGTCGAGATCGGTGGCAGGGCGGTCCACGTGCCCTACGAGATCATTGGGAGTGACCTGTGTTTTTGAACTCCAGCGCAGGTGAGAGACCACTGCCTCATAGCCTTGCTGAGTCAATTGACCCGGCAGGGCTCCCACGGAAGGCACAGTCAGCACCAGTCACTATTTCCAAGAGATCAAGGCAATCTGGATAAGGTCAGGCCGCAACCTATCTTGACCCCAATGACATTCTGATGGAGCACAGGGATGGACGGTCTGATAGGGCTTGCTGCTGATCCTACAGCGTGGGCGGCACTGGGGACCCTCATTGTCATGGAGGTGGTGCTCGGGATCGACAACCTGATCTTCATCTCCATCCTGACCAACAAGCTCCCTCAAGAACAGCGAAGCAAGGCGCGCAGGATCGGTATCGGTGGGGCACTCCTTCTGCGTCTTGGGCTTCTTGGTACGGTCGCTTTTATCGTCACGCTCACCGAGCCGCTCTTCACCGCCTTTGGACACAGCTTCTCCTGGCGCGACCTGATCCTGATCGCGGGCGGGCTGTTTCTGGTCTGGAAAGCGACAAAGGAAATCCACCACAACGTGGACCCGGAGCCGGACGACATGTTTTCGACAGGGGAGAAGGTGGCGCTCGGCTTCACGGCTGCGATCGGACAAATCCTGCTGCTTGACCTCGTTTTCTCCATCGACAGCATCATCACGGCAGTCGGCATGACCGACGAGGTGCCCATCATGGTCATCGCCGTGCTCGTTGCCGTCACGGTCATGCTCGTTGCCGCTGATCCACTCGGGCGGTTTATCGAGGCGAACCCAACTGTGGTGATGCTCGCACTCGGGTTTCTGCTGATGATTGGCATGACCCTGATCGCAGAGGGCTTCGGTGCCCACGTGCCGAAGGGATACATCTATGCCGCTATGGCCTTCTCTGCCCTGGTGGAGGTGCTCAACATGCTCTCCCGAAGAGCAGGAAGGAAAAAAGAACAGGTACGGATGCCGGTCAAGCGGTGAATGCGCATTGATGCGTTCCATTGGACCAGACGGCTCGGGCCGAAGCAGGATTGTAGTTTAAGCTCAACTATATCCAGACTTGGGCCTGCTCTCCGGGTGGCCCGATGGGTGGCTTCCTGAACATGCCGGGCCAGGGACTTGTTCATGCAACCGTGGGCAGAGGGGACTGGAACGTGGCACGGGTGACGTTCACTGTTGTGCCTGTTGCCCTGGTTGCAATCTCAACCTTAGCATCGAGTTGCTGCGCCAATGCCTTGATCAGGCTCGTGCCGAGACCAGATTTTCTGCCCGGTGTCTGCATGGCCATACCGGCACCGTTGTCAGAGAAGGGCCGCAGCCGGATGGAAACCTTGGCAGGGAAGAGACGTTGGTCCTCAGCCGTCATGGCTGGAGGGAGATCGCGATGCTGAAGAAAGTTCAGGTTTCCACGCTGACTACGAGCCTGCTGGTGTGGAGCGCATTTGCGTCTGCTCAAACAACGCCCGGTACCCCTGCTGCTCCAGGGGCAGGGACGACCACAAACACCACCGCTGACTCCGGGATGAACTGGCTGTGGATCATCATCGTCCTTGCCATCATTGCCGCTGCTGTTTGGTACTTCATGAGAAGGCGTCGGAGCGGGACGGGGCTTTAAGCCATCCACGCGTCAGGACTGCCAGCCTCGTGGAGGGTTGCGTTCGGACAACGAGAGCCGTGGAAGCAGCGAGGGTCACAATTGGATCAGCACAGTTCACGGACCCTCGCCTGACTTCTGTGCTCCTACGTTTCAATCGGTTCTGGTCGAACAAAGCGCCGGTCAAAGTCGCGAGGCGCGTATTTCATTCCGTCCGCGTCAAGCAGGATGTTCCGTACACCCTCGTCAGCCAACCTCTGAGCCTTCTGGAGGGCTGCGATTTGCGTTTGACAGGTGCTGGACACAGGTCCCTTCTCGCCGTCGCCAGTGATGATAAAGAAATTGTAGGTCTCTCTACTCCCACTCGGACCCCGGCAGTTAACCTACGCCCGTGTTAGATCAAGGGCAGTCAAGTTCGTACAGCCGCATCAATGGAACTGGTCAGGCGACAACCAAGCAGCCGAAGCCGTGCTTCGTATCAGCAGCGGGGTTCCTCTCCTGAAACCTGCTCCAGTATCTATTTATTACCCCATCAAGAGAGCTTTCGTGCAAGCCTCGAACTGACCACCACATTGGTGTTAGTGCGACCCCTATGAGACCTCTGGTCTCTGCTAATGGGACATCCTGCGTTTCATCCTTCTTGCTTGCTGAGCGCCGCGTTCACGCGCCCTACCACTTCACCTTACCAACGATGCAGAGGCTTCTCAAAAGCCATTGTGCGAGGCCGAATTCTAAAGAACCTAAGTGCTTTGCGCAGCCATAAATGCTTCGCCTCTGAATGTACTTCTCTCATTATCTAAAGTATACCGCGAAGTATAGTTTGGTACAGGGCTTAGAAGACGCACATAGCTGTAGTTTTCATAACAACGTATATGATTTCGGCATCCAAGTAAAAATCCAAATCTTTGGCGTATATGACTACTACTTTGGGGCTCTGCGCTTTCTCAAGCTTGACAACAAAATAAATCTTGCGGTTACGCGCAAATCCTGACAAAAGGCTGCCGGACGGGACGGGGCTATGCCTTACCCGCAATGCCCGGCCCTGAGACCTGAGCCGGGCGGGAAGATCGGAGCTAACAGTGAGGGATTTTCGATGACAAAGTTTGTCATTCCGGTTGAAGCTTGCCTGAAAACCTATCGGGTCATGGACGTTGAGGTTGACGCCAAGAACTCGACTGATGCTGCCGCGCTGGTCCAAATCATGATTGAGAAGGACGAGATTGACATCGATGACATGGAAGAAGCTGGTTATGACGAGCCCGAAATTTACATCGTCAAGCGGGCGCGGGATGGCAGTGATATGGTCGATGAAGCGTAATCTTGATTTGGTTTGTCGTTACCGGCTGGCACGACCGGCCACTAAGTATGGCCCGGAGATGGCCCACGGGCGATCTCCTCAACAACCTCGCCTTCGAATGTCGCTGACAGTGGCCCTGGAGAACGTCATCCTGGAGAGTCCGACGTTAAGGGCGGGCTATGTTCATTGATCTGGACGGTCCGCTATCACTATCTGGCCTGTCTATGGCGATCCGCGCTGTTGATAGTCAGAAGGTTTCGGGCCTGAGTACGCCAGGATCAAAAGGTACTTCGGGCCGCGAGATCGGATGAAGGCGACCGTGAGCAGTCGGCGCGGATCAGTCGCCAGAATGCGTCGGCTGATGTTCAGGCTGTAGCGCGACGCGCAGAATTCACAAGAAGCAGAAAATCCAACTGGAACTTCGAGATGCACAACAACTACTTTATTTCTCCTGTCCGCCACTCGAATTCTATTTACCTCACGTATCAAGGAGGCCAGCCCTTCGCCAGCTTTGGAAGCAAGACGCTGATGCCCGGAGTGACAGGTATGTTTCTTCCTTCGGCTCCACCGCAAGACAACATACCCCGTGCGCTCGTCACCGAGGTCCTCCAGCTTTGCCCGTCCCGTAACATCCCACCGGCGGCATATCGACTGCGGGATGAGACTGGCTCAACAGACAGGAGGAAGAGCCCGTACCGCTCTCACAAACTTTCGCAGTACAGCATGCCTGATCTCGATGATCACTTTTTCTTCTGGCACGAGGCAACGGTGACATTTAAAGGCAAGAGGGTGCCAATGCTCTTTCAAAACGATGGCCTTCACGGAGAATTTTATGACCTCAACGACAATCAGCAAGCTACCACGCTGATTCAACAAGCGGATACCGAAATCCCTGCATACTTCACCCACCCGACCGCTCTGGTCCGACGCCCTATTGTCATTTGGTATGATGCCTATCTGGTTCTGGGACAGATGTGGAAGCCCTTCATCGATATCCGCACTCCGAAGTACCGGCGTGCCTCAGACTTTGAAGAGGACGTTGGGCCACTCTTCAAAAAGTGGTGGCACGCAGTCAGAATCAGCAATGGGTGGCGGCTGTACTCTGATGAAACCACCGCCTTATTTGGAGCGAAACTGAAGTTCTACATTTAGCGGCGCAATAGGGGTGCCGGACTGGTCCCGGCACCTCACCTCTTATGATTTTCAGGTTACCCTGGCATCTCCAACTCAATCCCAATCCACCAAAACGTTCTGTTTGCATTCCAGAACTTCTTGCAACATATCGGTAGAATGCACCGGAATGTCTACACATTAGAATCTGAACTCAGGCCGGTCTTCGGAGACTCTCCCGACGTTTGGCGCGCGTCAAACCCCATACCGCTCGGCAATTGTTCTCCGCACGAGTTCCCCCAACCAGTAACGACCACCCAGGTCCTTACCCCAGTGTGGTCCATGCTGCTGTCGCATCCGAGTGATGATCTCTTCGCGCACTTGGGGCTCATACTGTTTACGCATAGCCCTTCGGCGCGCGGCTTCGGCTATTACAACCTCGTGGGCGTACTCGGCTTTGAGATCAAGCAAGGGAAGCTGTGCCTCGCGTCGAATCTGATTCCGAGCGCACAGGTTCAGAAAGATCGCCGATCGGTCAATTTGATCCATCTTTGCAGAATACCGCGAGTCGGCTTGCGATCAAAATCGTGCGCCGCGATCATCACAGAGAACGAGCCGGGAAGCTGATGCAACAGGGTCGGACCGTGATGGCGGCACCGGAACCTTCCTGGGCATCTGGTGATTCTTCGTTGACCACGGGAGGTTCTCAATGCCCCAATCCCATACCAGTGCATGGGCCATTCTGCCCGATCAGAAAGCGGTGGATCAGACCATTCAACGCCTCACTCAAGGTGGGTTCCCTCGCAACAAGATCACAGCCAAACAGCGCCCTGATAAGCGCTATGACATTCACGTAGATACCACCCCAGATCGTCTTCGTGAGGTGGAGCGGTTGATCCACGCCTCTGCGCCCTTGTATGCCCTTCGGGAAACCACGAAAGGCGTCGGAGCCACAATCGCCTCGAAGCCGCTGTTGAGCGTGGGTGCGGTGGCTCTCGCCGGGTATGCCCTCTACAGCCTGTTCACAAAAGGACGCCAGGGCGCGGTCCAGTCGCTCACCGAGCTTCCGCGCACAATCCGCGACCTTCCTGTGGACCAGTGGGCCGATAATGTGGCTGACGCGGCGGAACAGGTTGCCGACACCGTTCGGAGCACTGTGCAGACAATGAGCGAGAAAGTCATCAACTTGGGCGACCAGTCCGGGGGAGCGGCCAGCGGATCAGCCAGCGCTTCGGCCAGCGGCCCGGCCTCGACCACCGGGACCTCTGCTGCCTCAAGCTCGATCACCCCAACGAGCCCGACAGGCGTCACGAAGCCGCCACCGACTACCGGAGCCACCCCACAGACAACTGGCCAACCCAATGAGCAGAAGACTGGCCAGAACAAGTAGACGCGACTGGTTCGAAGAACATGAATTGCAAACAAAAGAAGGTTGTGGCCGGGGTGATTCATGCCCTGCCACGGCCCGGCAGGGGGTGTTGCAGAGGGTGGTGGACCCGGCTCTCGCCGAACCTGTCGTCGGATGATCTCCGGGTCGCCTTTGAGAATTCGATCGATTAGAGTGCTATCGCCGTGAGGCTGGAAGCCGGTCGGCTCATGCCCTGCCAGAACACCGGGCGGACATGCTTGGTGGGCATCCTCTGAGGTCGTCTGCGAAGGACGCCGCATCCTCCTTGGATGAGAATTCAAGGGTGATCTCAACAAGGTCGTTCTCGTTGTCCTGGTGCAACCCCATATCGATCCATCCCGGTGTTGTTCCCAGCTTGAGACCCAGTTGGATCAAGCTTTCAACGTCATCGTTGCCTGCGTAGAATGTAATGCAATGTTTCATCTAAAGAATGTCTTGAGAACATAAAATCAGCAGCAGCGCGCCACCACTGAAAGCACTGTATCAATCCATGTTGCTACTTGTCATTATTTCCGTCAGGTTGACCGAGTTCTTGTTTGCCACTGCTTTAAAGAGAGGGTCCGGAGGCATCATCTCCAAGTCTCCGAGAATCAACTTGTCAGTGACTTTAAGTCCTCGGAGCCGTTGTGTGGCCCGTCGTTCCTGACGATGGGCGGATAGGAGTGGGGCGAGGGGTCAGGCTTATGCTGCTGGGTCTGAAACTGTCCAAATCCCCGGTGACGATCCTCGATGAAGAAAGGAGCGGACCATAGATGTTCACCCATCAAATTCATCGAAAAGGGATTGCTGGGCCTCCTCCACGAAATCTGAGTTCGCTGCGTGTCTGGTGCGCCTGCGGCGAGCCGATCACATTCCTCTTTCTTCGCGATGAAGGAGGACACCGAGTTTAAGAGCCGAGTCCTGGCAGCCCATCTGATCTCGACACATTGATTCCCCTGGCCCGCCGCTCGGGCTCTGGCGGGAACAGCGCGTCCGCGCTGCGTCACGTCAGAGGTCGAATGCGGCACGCGGATCGCACCCGAGCGCTTTAGCGCGAGAGGGGTGAGCGGCGTCATTCCCTTAGGGTTTTGTCCGACATGACTGGACCACTGACCTGAGGTCACCTCGACTCCAGAGAGGGGCCGGACGAGGGGCGCTGACGCACCCCGTCGTGACGAGGACGCCATCACTCACCCGCAAGCGGGTTCGCCATGCCGCCCTCGTCGTGTGTAGATAAATATCGACTTCTCGAATCTCGACCAATTATCAAGGAAATCACGTTCGCATTTCTCTTATATAGACACGCTGCGAACGCAATTTTCCTACTCCCAACATCCATAGGTCTAATTTTGATTAAGGTACTTATTGGCCCGCCTGGTTGCGGGAAGACTGAATACTTGCACAACACCATGCTATCCTCGCCAGGGCGATGGTTGCTGGCACTTCCCCGCACGGCCCTGATTGACGAACAAGCCGCCGCTCTGGCCTTGAAGGCTCTGAAGCAGCGTCTCTCAATTCCGATTGAGTCCATCCACTCCGACCAAGCCGACAAGCGAGGCAAGGTTGGTCGCCGCATTGAGGACGCTCTTCGAGACCATTCATCCTCTGAGCACTCCGTCGTGATCATAACCCATGAGGGTCTACTCGGGGTTGATCCGACACTCCTGGAAGGCTGGGGCATTGCTGTTGACGAGGTTCCAGAGGGCGGGGTGCTGTCAGATGTGTTCAAAGCCGGAAATGGTTGGAGAACCCTGGCCGACCTCTACCGGCTCATCCCAGTGTCTGAGAACAGCCGATGGCACCTTGTCGTGCCGCGCGACGATGTTGAACTTCCGACAATCGGCGAGGTCATCCACGATACGGCTAAAGCCCTGGTGCCATTCCACAAGGCGGCACTCTCCAAGACGCGGGCCGTCTACGTGGACGTTGCTGACTGGAAGGACGCCAGGGGAACGAAGAAGAAGGTCAAGTGGTACTCGTGCTGGACACCTCAAGGTCTCGCAGAGAACGCCTCATCGGTCACCTTTGCAGGGGCAGGGGTGCTCAACAGCGTGATGTACCATGCGGCTCAGCAAGCTCCTTCAGGCCCGATTCCATTCGAGGTGATCGACACCAGCGCCCAGAAGCCCAGGACATCAGCCCCCACGGTTATGATCTACTACTACACGCGTCACCTCGGAGCGACGACGTGGTGGGAGACGGACGAGGGCAGCCGCTGTCTTGTCGCGGTTTCGCGTCACCTGGAGGCCATCGGCTTCGATGGCTACTGGTCAGGCAATGACGTGATCCGCCCGTACCTCCGTCACCGCTTTCCCGGCCCGGAGTGCCAGCCGAAGGTGGCAGGCACCAACAGCCTTCGCCATCATGCCCGCTGCGCCTACTTCTACAGCAATAAGGCACAAATGGGAGATGACGCCGTCTTGGAGACGCTCGGGCTCGCCAGAGACGACATTCGTCGAGCCCGCGAGGACGAAGACATCATCCAGTTCGTCTTCCGGGGAGCCTTACGAAATGGCGACTTCTCGTGCATCTATGACATTCACCTTTACAGCGAAGATCAGGCGGAGCGTTTGAAGAGTTACCTCATATCGAGCGGGATCACCGATGACATGCGCCTTGTCGCGGTTGAAGAGGCCGGGATCATGGAGGTGGAGCGTCCTGAGCCGAAAATCCTTTCCCAGGTGGTTGATCCTCTTACCGTTCGGCAGCGCGCAGAGAGACGGAAGGTCAAGGCTCGGGAGCGGATGCAAAGGAACCGAGATCAGAAGAAAGCTGAAAAGGACGCCAGCGGAACCGCTCGTGGCCGGGGTCGCCCGCCAAAGGGCACTCGCTCAGTTGAGACTATTGCGACGGACTACCTGGAGATTCGCTGCGAGGAGACGCTGCCTACCGAGGGTTCAGATTCCACTAATCTTTGTCATCACGAACTCAAAGAAGCACAGTCATCGGACGGTCTTCAGGAACAAGGCCGCAGGGCTCCTCCGTCAGAGCCCTCGCCGAACTAACTTTTCCAGACGGCTCTATGCACATTCTGACCCGTTGATAACGGCTACGGTGCGGCCCGGTGTCCAAGATGATGCCGGGCCGCATGGCGAAGTAAACTTCGGCTCGAAGTTCCTGGTGGTCGATTGAGCGTAGCGCGGTCGGCCACCGCCGCGCAAAGGCTTCGACGAATTCGTTCTCCTTGATCGAGCCGAGGATCGCGACTCCCCTGATGCGCCGGTCAGCGCACAACCAACACCACAAACCAACATCCCACCACCACCGACATTCACGACGCCGATAGTCTACAAGGTTTCGGACCTGAATGCGCCAAGTCCGAAAGGTAGCTTGGTCCGAGAGGCCGGGGGCAGCCGTGATGGCGAACAGTCGGCGAGGATGGGATTCAAGGACGCGGCGGCTGGTGTTGAGCGTATAGCGCCACGCACAGGTTTCGCATTGAATAGAATAGCAGCGGCGCTTGGCAGGGCAGTGGGATCGCATCAAGATATTTATTGAGCTTAAGGTAAGTACACAATTTGGCAGAAGTAGGTATATATTATCGTCAATGATGTTAATTAAAATTTTGACGGAATTCACAACGATATGGCACTATTCGGGTATTCCACTGAACAAGAAATGGGAAGTCTTTATGTTCAACAATTACTTCATTTCACCTACCAATCACTCGAACTCCATCTATCTCACCTATCATAAGAATCAGCCCTTCGCCAGCTTGGGGAGCAAGACGCCGGTGCCAGGGGTGACATCCGTATGCCTTCCTTCGGCTCCACCTGAGGACGACCAACCCCGTGGGCTCATCAGCGAGTTCCTGCGGGTCAATTCGGACAGTAGTATCGGAAAAAAGGGCGAGAGGACCTGGATTCGTAAAGAGGCTGGACCCACGGGCAAGAGGCAGAACCTCTACCGCATGAACCCGCGCTCGTATTACACCGAGCCTCGGCTCGATTGGCTCTTGGTGAGGTGGGACCATACCAAGCGCGAGACCATGATCCCCAACTACAAGACGGTCTCAATGTGGGACAACATCTACCGACCGGGCGCAAGCACCAGCGGTTCAAGCATGGACAACGATATGGTCTGTCACATGCTGGAGGGTGAACTGACTGTCAACACGGGTTCAGGCGACAACCTCTACAAAAAGGGTGACGTGTGGTCCTGCGCCAAAGGTATGCCGGAGCGCAGCAAAAACACCGGCAGCACGGTTGCGATCATGCGCGTCATTGACCTGCTGCCCCCATAGCATCTCCTTGTACTGATTTTGTGCATGCCAACTGCAGGAGGAAACCATGACAGAACTCATGAGTCGCAGAACAGCAGTTACCCTTGGTTTGTCAGCGGCCACCGCAGCACCGCTCCTTATTTCGGCAAGGTCGGCCAAGGCCGCAGGTGCCCCAAACTACGGTCCCAATGAAGGCAGGGAACTCAGCCCGGGGCGCCGGATGGTGGAGATTGGCGAGATCCCCTCTGAAATGGAGGCTTACAAGAGCATCAAGATCGTGGACGTGGTGTATCAGCCCGGAGCCGCCGATCCCACAGAGGCGGTGATGAACTCGGACATGCTGTGCTACATCCTTGCAGGCGAGTTCAGTATCAAGAAGGCGGGACAAGAGCCCTACAACGTTAAGGAAGGCGACTTCTACACCTGCGGGAAGGGCAAGACGGATAAGGCCACCAACATCGGCAGTGGCGTCGGGATCCACCGCATTGTCATGTTAATGTCGGCATAAGCAAGTGACAGCCCTGGCTTAAAGAGTGACATGCAACAGGCGGGGCGCGAGCCAGGGCTGCGCATTCCATAAAGGCGTTTCCGCGAAATTTGCGGCAATTTTCCTGCTTTCGCATGAGGACCACACGCGCTAATGCCCATCTCCTTTTGCGCAAGGTCCCTTCCAGTCAGAACGGTATAAGATGGTCGGCCTCGGCGGTACTCAGTTCGCCAAGAGGTGGAGCCGCCGAGCGATGGAGGCATCCATGTTGTTTGTTGTCATGGGCAAGCCAAAGGCCGCGAGCACAGGCAAGGAACGGATCGCCCGCCGCGTGAGCTGGGAGTACCCTGCGGGCATGCGGATGGTTGCGGAATACTGGCCCATGTCCACCGAGGTAGCGGTGATTGCGGTCGCCGAGGCGGATAATGTCGCTTCAATCATGAAGGCAATCGTGGATTGGGACGATGTCTTTGACTTGACTGTCGTGCCCGCCATGTCAGCCGAGCAAGGTCTCGAAATGGCGAAGCAGATGCAGGCTGGCCCCTCCGCCTGAGGCCGCCGCAAGGGGGCTTGCAGATCTTATCCCAGTGCGTCTCCATCTTACGGGGACGCACCTGCATCCAACTTGACTTGCTGTCTCCATAAAGGCCACTTCCCGGCAGCCACGCTTCTGTCATGTTGGGTGAGTCAACCAAGCACGAGAGTTTCATGAAATGGGCACTATGGATTGCTTTTGTGGCTGGCAGCGTACTCGTATCCAGCCCTTCAGCCTACGCGCAGACGCAGACGCAAAGAGGCGAGTATCTGGTCACCATCATGGATTGCACAGGATGCCATACCCCAGGCACCTTCCTTGGCAAGCCTGATATGCAGCGGCCTCTGGCGGGATCAGAGGTGGGCTTTCAGGTCCCGGGGCTTGGGATCTTCTATCCACCCAACCTCACACCCGATCCTGAGACAGGGCTGGGCAAGTGGAGCGAGGCCGACATCATCAAGGCTGTGCGGACCGGAGTTCGCCCGGACGGTCGGCAACTCGTGCCTGTCATGCCATACCACTCGTACGGCAAGCTCACAGACGCTGATGCCAAGGCCGTTGCTATTTACCTGAAGAGCCTAAAGCCAGTCCAGAACAGGGTTCCGGGTCCGATAGGTCCGAATGAGAAGCCGACAGCCGCGTATCTGAGCGTAGTCATGCCTCAATAACTGCTAACCGAAATCAGGAATGGGGATGCAGAACCCTCACTCGCTGGCCCTGCCGCTGCCGCCTTCACTTCCAGCACGCAACAAAGAACCCTGCCCGGCTGAGTACCGAACGGGGTCTGTGTGAAGGGCCCGATACACAGCGCGGCCTGTGTGGTTCTGGCATGCGCCAAGTTAAGCGACAGTGTCAGGATCTATCCTGCGCCTCAAAGGAATGATACGGCCGCCTCCGTGCGTTTGCGTGGCATCAGTCCAGGCTTTTGCCTTCTGCCGGAACATGACACCGTGATTGGCGCCTCGGCTCCATAATGGGCGGGCATGCGCCCGAAAGCCCTTGGCTGGGATCTCGAGCTCAAACTCCGTCGGAATCGGCAAGATGCCAGCGAGCGAGATGCCAGCTCCGGTGTCAGAGAGATCCCGCACGGTGCAATCGAGGACAGAGGAGCGGTTGTTGAACACGATCCGCGCCTTGAGGTACGCGCCCCACCGCTTGCTCGACCGACGCTCCTGCATCGATGATCTACCCCTCCGTTCGGCTGAGCATCGGATAGTTCCGTATGAACGGGACAAGCCAAGAATGTGGAGCGGGTGGAACGGTGCTGCCCCGCCGCCGCTTGAGGGGGTTCCTCATCGTCGCCTGCTTCACCCGCAATAAGATCCAGTTTAGACGCATGCATCTGCAATGCTAGGCTGGTTTCTGGGGCAGTTCGATTGGAGGTCGTCCACCTACCACCCTCATTCCATACGGACCGTTATGCGACCGCCGCACGGGGAGCCTCGGTCCACACTTTGACCTTCTGCCGGAACATGACACCGTGGTTGGCCCCTCGACTCCACATCACACGTCCTTCGATCCGCAGGCCCTTGTTGGGGATCTCCAGCTCGAACGTCGCCGGAAGTGCGGCGGTATCAGCAAAGTAGATCCGAGCTCCTGCCTCGGAGAGATCCCGCACGGTACAGTCCAGGACCGACGCACGGTTGTTGAACAAGATCCGCGCCTTGAGAACCGTGCGCCAGCGTTTGCTCGACCGACGCTCATCCATCGCCTTGATGTCCTCACTGGTTTGATCCGGTCCATAGGATAGGAACAAAGACGTAAACGACACACTACCGGGCTACAGATCCCGATAGCCCCTCCACCGTTTCGCCTGCGCTACCGGCTCAAGCACCTAACGGAAGAACCCCGCCCGGCTGAGCACCGAACGGGGTTCTGTCTAGGAAGCCGGATACACAACGCGGCTGATCTGGTTCTGGCACAAGCAAGGTTAATGGAGAGTATCTGGATTAAAAGACGTGCATACCCGAAGTAGACAGGCTCGTCGGAACACTTGAATACAGTCCTAAACCAGACTCCATGAGGGGTATTGCACAGGTGATAGGCTCCCTGTGCCACAATGAGAACACAACGGTGGCGGCATTGAACTCTACCGGTTTCCCTTATCTGCCCCTATGGACCGGCTCCTGAGCGCCCGTCCGATGAGAGGGCGCTCTTTTTTGCGGCTGCACCACCCCCTCACATGGCTAAGCCATTTTCTTGGTTTGAGACCGAGCCTTATTGGTGCATTGTCCCTGCATCCTTGGTGACGGGGCCGTACCTCAGAGGGGGAGCGCGTGATTCATCAGGAGGTCGGTAGGTTCGATTCCTGTCCGGCTCCACCAAGGCTCCTTCCCCTGCAAGAATGTGTCAGCATGTGACGCCCCCCTTGTACGGGCGGCGCGAAATTATAGATTCCGGCATCCGCGCCGCCGCTTCGCCTGGGCCACCGCTTCAAGCGCCTTGCCGGCCTCGATCTCGCCGGCGAACTCCTAAGCGAGCTCGGGGCCGTTGGTGCCGATCCGGCCCCGGTTGCGCGCCCTCCCCGATCTCCGACAGGCCAATCTGCTCAAGAGCTGAGCGGTGCAGGAACAGCTCCTCGCCGCCTGCATCCGGCGCGACAAAGCCACGAGACATCTTATACCAAGTCTTGGTGATCAGAACCTGTGTGCCCATTCGCGTAAGCCGATGGACATGATGGTCCAGGGTTGGTCAGTGAGCTTATTCCAGGTGTCGCAGCAATGATCGAG
>JAESGY010000342.1_pt1 | contig 25084 bp, 29 predicted proteins | sample 9269841 | NCBI WGS metagenome assembly JAESGY01 (sample SAMN17022865, study PRJNA683097) | algae metagenome | isolation source: Spirirestis rafaelensis WJT71-NPBG6 and co-occurring heterotrophs from... | place: USA: Pinto Wells, Joshua Tree National Park, Colorado Desert, CA | collected 2006-08-15
CTTTTGCAAGCTCAAGCACTTCCGCCGGATCGCCACCCGCTTCGACAAGCTCGCCCGCAACTTCCTCTCAGCCCTCGCCCTCGCCGCAGCACGCCTCTGGACCAGACATTATGAGTCCACAACCTAGGCCCGGTGAGATCGGGAGGCCCTCCAACGGAGATCATATGCGCTGAAGGGACGTGAGGCATGAGTTCTCGGGACTATGGGAAGGGGCCGGTCTGTCTTATTTATGCTCATACCATGCGCTATGTCCCTCACGGGCAGGAGAGATCACCATGACCCAGACACGCATCAAGGCGGGAGCGCCGGGTTTGGTCGCCGGAACCGTGGACCCCGTCTGGGACCGGTTGCGGCTCGAGGCCGAGGCGGTGGTTCGGGACGAGCCGGCCCTGGCGGGCCTCGTGCTCGGGGCGATCCTGCAGCAGCCGAGCCTTGAGGCCGCCGTGGTCCACCGGGTGGCGTCCCGCCTGAACCATGGGGCGCTGCCCTCGGACATCATCGAGCAGACCTTCCTGGAGGCGATCAGCCAGGACCCGGCCATGGGGGACGCCTTCCGGGCCGACATCAACGCGGTGCTCGACCGGGACCCGGCCACCACCCGGACCCTTGAGCCCGTGCTCTACTTCAAGGGCTTCCACGCCATCCAGACGCACCGGCTCGCCCATTGGCTGTGGACCAGGGGACGGCAGGATTTCGCGCTCTACCTTCAGAGCCGCTCCTCCGACGTGTTCCAGACCGACATCCACCCCGGCGCCCGGATCGGGCGGGGCATCTTCCTCGATCACGCCACCGGCCTCGTGGTGGGCTCCACGGCGGTCATCGAGGACAACGTCTCCATGCTCCAGGACGTGACCCTCGGCGGAACCGGCAAGGAGCGCGGCGACCGGCACCCGAAGATCCGCCAGGGGGTCCTCATCGGGGCCGGGGCCAAGATCCTGGGCAATATCGAGGTGGGCCCCTGCGCCCGGGTCGCCGCGGGCTCGGTGGTGCTCAAGCCCGTGCCCCGCAACGCCACGGTGGCGGGGGTTCCGGCCAAGGTCATCGGCAGCGCCGGATGCGCCGAGCCGGCCCGCTCCATGGACCATTTCCTGTCCGAGATGGAAGGGATCTGAAGGGAAACGCCCCTGGTTCGGGACCCAACGCGGCTTGCCCGCGTTGGCGGGGCGTGGCATCCAGCCCCTTTGGAACCGTGGAAAGGACTTGCAGTGGACAAGACGGAGATGGAAAAGGTCCAGCGCTACCTGCGCAAGACTTTTTCAAACCACTCGCTCCGGGTGGTCGGTCGTCCGAAGAAGACCGACTCGGCGGAGGTGTATGTGGGAGAGGAGTTCGTGGGCGTGCTCTTCCTGGACGACGAGGACGGGGACCGCTCCTACAACTTCACCATGGCGATCCTCGACACGGACCTTGAGGATTGATCGGCCGGCGCGGCGGAACTCTGCCGCGCGCCCGGGTCGGATCCGCGTCAACTCTTAACCCTTCGGGCCAGCCATGCCGATCTACAGCCTTGACGGAAACGCTCCCCTCCTGCCCCAGCCCGACCGCTTCTGGATCGCCCCCGACGCCCATGTGATCGGGCGGGTCCTCCTGGGGCTGGACGTGGGCGTCTGGTTCGGAGCCGTGCTGCGCGGCGACAACGAGCCCATCGACATCGGCGAGGCCAGCAACATCCAGGAAGGGGCCGTGCTCCACACGGACGAAGGCGCGCCGCTCACGGTGGGGGCGGGCTGCACCATCGGGCACAGGGCGATCCTGCACGGCTGCACCATCGGCGAGAACTCCCTCGTCGGCATGGGCGCGACGGTTCTCAACCATGCGCGGATCGGCAGGAACTGCCTGATCGGCGCCAACGCGCTCATCACCGAAGGCAAGGAGTTTCCGGACAATTCGCTGATCGTCGGCGCGCCCGCCAAGGCGATTCGCGCCCTCGACGAGGCGGCGGTCGAACGCCTGCGCTGGTCGTCCAGGAACTACGTGGAGAACTGGAAGCGCTTCGCCAAAGGGATGAGGCGGATCGACTGATCCGCCCCGCCTTCCGATTCGCGATTTTTCCAGGAGCCGCCGGCCTCGCGCCTAGCGATTCGCCGTGGTGGTCGGGGAGGTGGCGATGCCGCCCAGGGACACCCAGCCCACATGGTCCTGGCTCTCGCGCTTGATGTAGACGTAGCCGGTCCGGTGCCAGGGCAGGATCGACGAGGTCTTGTTGTCGAGCACGTAGTCGCCCTGGCTGGTGCGAATCACCAGAACCGCGTGGCCTTCGCCCAACTCGTCGATCACCACGGTCATGCGCATGGCGCGGCGCGGCAGGCCGTTCTCGGCCAGGATGCGGCGCTTGAGGAGTTGGAAATCCTCGCAGTCGCCCCGGCCGTCATCGGGAAAGCCCCAGGTGTCGACCACGCCCCAATGATCCGCGTCCGTGACGGCCTTGATGCTCGAATTGACGCGCTGATTCACCGAAACGATGGTCCTCCAGACCTGCGGGGTGAGCTGAACCACCTCGGGCTCGGCCGCGCTCACGGCGCATTCGGAGGGGTGGCTGTCGCAGAACTTGCTCCAGGCGAGGAGGGGCTTGGCCGAGCCCATGCTGGCGATCGCGTTGCTGGCCGAGGGCAGGGACGCCGTGGTCTGCGCCTGGGCCGCCGGGCCCGAGACCATCAGGGCGAGGCCCAAAAATGCATACTTGACGAAACCACCCGAAAACGAAGACTTTCCATTTCGGCCGTGCAATCCGCCGTTCTTGAAATAATCGTGCCGCATGCCCCACCAGCTGGTTAATGTTCTTTTAACCAAACTGACATGGTTGAAATGAAGGCTCAAGAGGAAAGTAAAAGGTGAGTTAACGCGTCGCGCCTTTTTCGGTTCCTTATGGTTAAGAAAAAAACTTAATGCACAAGGAGTGCTCAGGCAGCCCGCCGTTAAGGCACAGGGCAGGGCGCCAGGGGGTCGGGTCTTGCTCGGCCGAGAGGCGGAATCGGCGCTCCCTGGCCTCCACGCTTGCAAAAGGTCGGGCAGGTGCGAAAGCCTGACCCCCTCCGATTAAAGAAGGCACCGATGTTTCCACAGCCGCCCCGCGTCCGGGAGCCGATCCTCAACCTGCCCTCCGCCGTCGCCCTCAGCGTCTTGGCCCTCGTGGGGATTCACCTGGTCCGGATGTTCCTGGAGGATGGGACGAACTTCAAGTTGATGGTGGACTGGGCCGTGGTGCCCGCCCGCTGGACGGTGGCCTTCGGCGGCGTCCGCACCCAGGAGATCATCGCCGCCCTGCCGCCGGACATCGCGTCCGACGAGATCATGATGAACTATGTGCGCTACGTCCTGGGCGGCGAGGAGGGGCGTCCCTGGACGGCCCTGAGCCATGCGTTCCTGCACGGCTCGTGGGCTCACGTGCTCATCAACAGCGTCTGGCTCGCGGCCTTCGGCACGCCCATCGTCCGGCGGTGCGGGGCAGGGCGGTTCCTGGTCCTCCTGGCGGCCTCGGCCATCGGCGGCGCGGCGCTCTATGCCTGGATGAACCCGTCCCAGGTCCTGCCCATGATCGGCGCGTCGGGCGCCGTGTCCGGCCTGATGGCGGCCGCGTCGTGGTTCATCTTCGCGCCTGCCACCTGGCACCAGAGCGGGCGGCTCACGCAGCCCCACGAGAGACCTCGCGAGTTCCTGGGCCAGATGGTTCGCAACCGGCAGGTTCTGATCTTCCTCGCCGTGTGGTTTGCGACGAACTACGTCTTCGCCTTCGTTCCCGTCCCGGGAGTCGATGCGGGCATCGCCTGGGAGGCGCATATCGGCGGCTTCCTGGTGGGGCTGGCGATCTTCCCCTTCCTGGACCCGGTCCCACCGAAGCGGCGGCGGGTCTCGGCTTGAAAGCGCCACGGTTTCGCGGGATCATTTCCGCCACTGAAACGGGATGGCTTCCCTCGTCCAGGCGCAGGGACCGACCTCGAACCTGGGGGCGGGAGGGCGCCGATCCCTTGGCTTCGCTCATCGGGAGGACAGCATGATCGTCAATCAAATCCTTTCGCTCAAGGGCCGCGACGTCGTCACCATCGGCCCGGACTGCACGGTGAGCGAGGCCGCCAGGATCCTGTCCGAGCGCAGGATCGGCGCTCTTCTGATCCGTGACGGCGGGCAGGCGGTGTCGGGCATCGTGTCGGAACGGGACATCGTCCGCGCCGTGGCGGACCGGGGCGCAGGGGCCCTCGAGGAGCCGGTCTCCCGCTTCATGACCGCCAAGGTGGTCACCTGCACGGGAGAGACCTCCATCAACAACCTTATGGAGCTCATGACCCAGCAGAAATTCCGCCACGTGCCGGTGGTGGAGGGCGGCAGCCTCGTGGGCATCATCTCCATCGGCGACGTGGTGAAGGTGCGCGTGGAGGAGATCGAGGCGGAGGCCCAGGCGATCCGGGAATATATCGCCACGGCCTAGGTCAGGCCTGCTGGCTCTCCTGCAGGAGTTCCATCAGGTCGGGCAGGGCGCGCTCCGTGGCCTGCCGGCCGAGGGTGATGCATTCCTGCGCCCGATGGAACTCGAACAATCCCATCTTGGCGAGCTTGGGCGCCACCATGATGTCCGGCGGGTCGCCGGCCAGCCGTGAGCGGGCAATCCGGTCCTGGGTGATGTTGAAGGCGTCCACCATCACGGTGGCCATTCCGGGCGCATTGGGCTTGGGATGCCGCTCCGCCCGGGCCTGGGGGAAGAAGCCCCAGCGCCGGGGCGCGGCCTCGATGGCCTCCTCGATCTCCTTCTCGTCGCTCTTCTCGTCCGAGTCGTAGGACTGGATCACCGTGCCGCGCACCCGGATCTCGCCGTTGAGGTTCACGCAGACCACGATGTCGGCCCCGAGCGCCCGGGCGGCGGTGATCGGGATCGGGTTGACCAGCGCCCCGTCCATGAGCCAGCGCCCGCCCACCATGACGGGGTCGAACACGCCGGGCAGGGCATAGGACGCGCGCATGGCCTGCACGAGGGGGCCGCGGGTCAGCCAGATCTCATGGCCGCTCACCAGTTCGGTGGCGATGGTGCAGAACTTGATCGGCAGGGTCTCGACCCGGCGGTCCGTCAGGTCTTGGTCGAGAAGCCGCTGGAGGCGGCCGCCGGCGATGAGGCCCGCGCCGCTGAAGTGGAAATCCAGGAGCCCCATCACCCGCCGCTTGGTGAGGGAGAGGGTGAAGGCCTCCAGTTCGTCGAGCTTTCCGGCCGCATAGCAGCCGCCGACCACAGCCCCGATGGAGCAGCCGGCGATCACGTCAGGGACGATGCCGGCCTCTTCGAGAACCCGCAGGACGCCGATATGGGCCCAGCCCCGGGCCGCGCCGCCGCCGAGGGCCAGCCCGATCTTGAGCTTCGACCGAGGCTCGCGCTCCGCCGGCGCCTTGATCTCCGCAACGCCGCCCCCGCCGCCGCCCGATCCGGCGCTGCGCCGCGCAATCCCGTCCCACAACATCGCTCAGCTCCAAGGCCAGGCTTATTCAAGTCCGGATCAGATGAAGATCCCATGAATAACGCCCTAGAGTTTCATTTAGGTCGAGCTTGCGGAAACTAAACAGTAGATCGCTCGAATGCCCTTTGAGACAAAAGGGTGACGATGACCGCAAAGGCGATCAGCAGGCCCAGCATGGCGCGCAGGCCCACGAGATCCGCCCCGAAGCCGATGATCGGCGGCCCCATGAGCAAGCCGCCATAGCCCAGGGTCGCCACCATGGCCACGCCCACGCTGGGGGCGACGCCCTTGGTCTGCCCGGCGGTGCTGAACAGGACCGGCACCACATTGGCAAGGCCGATGCCCACGAGGGCGAAGCCGAAGGTGGCGGACAGGGGCAGGGGCAGGAGCATGGCAAGCGCCAGCCCGAGGGCCGCCAGCAGCCCGCCGAACTGCACCGTGCGGATGCGCCCGAGCCTGCGGACGGCAAGGTCCCCCATGAACCGGCACAGGGTCATGGCGAGGGAGAAGGCCGCAAAGCCCGCCACCGCCGCCTCGAGGCTCGCCCCGGCCACCGACTTCAGGTAGATGGCGGTCCAGTCCACCATGACGCCTTCCACGAGGAAGCAGAACATGGCCAGGACGGCCAGGGTCATCACGGGCCCGCGGGGCAGGGCGAAGCCATGCCCCTCAGCGGACCTCTCCGCTTCCTCCATGGTGAAGAAGGCCGCCGCCAGGAAGAGGCCCCCCATGACGAGGCCGGATAGGAGAAGGGTGGAGGCGATGCCGAAGCCCGTGGCGATGAGCAGGCCGGAGGCCGACGCGCCCGCCAGGCCCCCCAGGCTGAAGAAGGCGTGGAACGACGACATGATCGCCTTGGTCCAGGCGGTCTCCACCACGGTGGCGTTGGTGTTCATGGACACGTCCATGGCCCCGTTGCAGGCCCCGGCCACCAGGGACACGGCGGCGAACACCGCGAGGTTGGGCGCGGGGCCGAGGCAGAGAAGGGCCGCCGCGAAGGCGAAGGCGGCCGTCAGCGTCACCCTCCGGCTGCCGATCCGGGCCGTCACCCCGCCGACGACCGGCATGAGCGTCACCGCGCCCAGGGAAAAGGCCAGAAGGGCGAGGCTGAGCTGGCTGTCGGACAGGCCCAGCGCCGCCTTGAAGCGGGGGAGCTGCGCCGCCCAGGTGCCGATGCCGAAGCCGTTGCCGAAAAACAGCGCGCTCGTGGCCGCCCGCGCCAGAAGAAGATCCCGTGGTGTCATGGCAAGTGATGTCATGGCAAGGCTCATAACGGGTGCGGCCTCTCATTGCACCCGCCCGGAGGCGTATGGCAGCCCCGCATTCCAGCGGGGGTGGCGCGCCCTCAGGCCGCGACGAGGCGAGGCTCGCCCCCTGCGGCCTCGACCCTGCGGTAGAAGCAGGAGCGCCGTCCCGTATGGCAGCAGCCGCCGTCGCCCGCCACATGGACCTTGAGCCAGAGGGCGTCCTGGTCGCAATCGACCCGCATCTCGGCCACCGTCTGGACCTGCCCGCTCGTCGCACCCTTGTGCCAGAGCTCGCCCCGGGAGCGGGACCAGTACCATGCTTCCCCCGTCTCGAGGGTGCGGGCCAGGGCCTCGGCGTTCATATGCGCCACCATGAGAAGCTCGCCGGTGGCGGCGTCCGTGGTCACGCAGGTGACCAGGCCGTCCGGGCCGAAGCGGGGCGTGAGGGCCGCTCCCTCCTCGAGGTCGGCCTTGGAGCCGGGAAGGGGGAAGCCGTGGGCGTGTGACGGGCACATGAAGGGTCTCGAAGCAGGGGAAGAGGACAGCGCCTCAACCCTTACCGTGCCGCACCAGGGTAAGGAAGCGCGCCTGCTCGGCGGGGTTGTTCTTGAACTGCCCGGTGAACTGGGTGGTGAGCGTGGTCGCGCCGGCCTTCTGCACGCCGCGCATGGACATGCACATGTGCTCCGCCTCGATCATCACGGCGGTGCCCCGGGGTTCGAGGGCCTGCTCCATGGCGGCGGCGATCTGCGCCGTCATGGTCTCCTGGGTCTGGAGACGGCGGGCATAGACCTCCACGAGACGGGCGAGCTTGGAGAGGCCGACCACGCCCTTGGTGGGGTAATAGGCGATATGCGCCGTGCCGAAGAACGGCACCATGTGGTGCTCGCAATGGGAATGGAAGGGGATGTCCCGCACCAGGACGAGATCGTCATAGCCTTCGACCTCGGCGAAGATCTTGTCGAGAACCTGGGCCGGGTCCGCCTTGTAGCCGGAGTAGAACTCCCGGAACGCCTTGACCACCCGCTTGGGCGTGTCGCGCAGGCCCTCCCGCTGCGGGTCGTCCCCGGCCCAGCGGATCAGGGTGCGAACAGCCGCTTCGGCTTCCTCCCGGCTCGGGCGGTCGGCAGGCTTGTCGGCGGCTGCGGGCAGACGCGTGGACAAGGACTTAACCACATCGTCCATGTGGAGCCTCTTTCTCTGGTCTTGAGTAGGAAGCTTTTGGCTTCCGCCGTTTCCGTTCCCATTCGTACAGGGCCAACACGCGGCCTTGTCGCAAGGTTCATTCCCATCGCCTATATATGGGTCGGAAGCCCTCTTGCCATGTCATAGGCCGAAATGCTGAACGAGATCTATAACCGGCGCATCCTCGAACTCGCCGCCAGCATCCCCCGTCTCGGGCGGCTGGCGAGCCCGGATGCCTCGGCCACGGCCCGTTCCAGGCTCTGCGGCTCCACCGTGACCGTGGACCTGGCGATGGAGGGCGACGTGGTGACCGCCTTCGCCCATGAGGTGAAGGCCTGCGCCCTCGGCCAGGCCTCCTCCGCCATCATGGGCCGCCTCGTGGTGGGCTCCACCGCCCGGGAGCTTCGCGAGGTCCGGGAGGCGGCAAGCCGCCTGCTCAAGGCCAATGGCGAGCCGCCTCAGGGCAAATGGGAGGACCTGAAGGTCCTGGAGCCCCTGCGGGACTACAAGGCCCGCCACGCCTCGGTGCTTCTCACCTTCGATGCGGTCGTCGACGCCCTCGACCAGATCGAGGCGCTGCGGATCAAGAGCGCCGGGTGATGCCGGGCCCTGCCCAGCGGGCGGCGCATTGGGCCATCCGGGGCTATCAGCTCAGCCTCTCGGGCCTCGTGGGCCGCGGCTGCCGCCACCTGCCGTCCTGCTCCGAATACACCGACAAGGCGATCCAGCGCCACGGCTTCTGGCCGGGCGGCTGGATGGGCGTTGCCCGGATCTGCCGCTGCGGGCCCCTGGGCACCTCGGGGCTCGATCTCGTGCCTGAAACGTTGCCCGCCGGGTCCGCCTGGTATAAGCCCTGGGCCTATGGTCGCTGGCGGGGCGTCAACGCTCCCCCGATCGCCTGCGAAGCAGCCGAACCTGACGGCGGCTGATTTCGCCTTTTTCGTTCAACGCCCCGTCGGTCCCGCTTACCTGCTCCGTTGGCAGGAGTGAGCCAGGAGAAAGATGACCATGATCACCCTCACATTCCCCGATGGCGCCCAGCGCCAGTACCCCCCCGGCGCCACCGGCCGCGAGATCGCGGAGGGCATCGCCAAGTCGCTGGCCAAGCGCACCGTCGCCATGGCCCTCGACGGCGCGGTGACCGACCTTGCCGATCCGATCACCCGGGACGCCAGAATCGAGTTCCTCAGCCGCGAGGACCCGCGGGCGCTGGAGCTGATCCGGCACGACTGCGCGCACGTGCTGGCGGAGGCGGTGCAGGAGCTGTTTCCCGGAACCCAGGTGACCATCGGCCCGGTGATCGAGAACGGCTTCTACTACGACTTCGCCCGCGACGAGCCCTTCACCCCGGAGGACTTCGCCGCCATCGAGGCGAAGATGCGCGAGATCATCGCGGCGGACAAACCCTTCACCAAGGAGACCTGGAGCCGCGACAAGGCCAAGCAGGTGTTCGCCGAGAAGGGCGAGGCCTACAAGGTCGAGTTGGTGGACGCGATTCCCGAGGGCCAGGACCTCAAGATCTACTTCCAGGGCGACTGGTTCGATCTCTGCCGCGGCCCGCACATGACCTCGACGGGCAAGATCGGCAACGCCTTCAAGCTCATGAAGGTGGCGGGCGCCTATTGGCGCGGCGATTCCAACAACCCGATGCTGACCCGCATCTACGCCACCGCCTGGGCGTCCCAGGCGGATCTCGACGCCTACATCCGGCAGCTCGAGGAGGCCGAGCGGCGCGACCACCGCCGCCTGGGTCGGGAGATGGACCTGTTCCACTTCCAGGAGGAGGGGCCGGGCGTGGTGTTCTGGCACGCCAAGGGCTGGACCCTGTTCCAGGAGCTGATCTCCTACATGCGCCGCCGCCTCAAGGGCGACTACCAGGAGGTCAACGCGCCGCAGATCCTGGACAAGTCCCTTTGGGAGACCTCGGGCCATTGGGGCTGGTATTCGGACAATATGTTCGCCGTGAAGTCGGCGACCGCCTTCCTGCGACCGAACGATTCGGAGGCGGACCAGCGCCTATTCGCATTGAAGCCCATGAACTGCCCTGGCCATGTTCAGATCTTCAAGCATGGTTTGAAATCCTATCGGGATCTGCCCGTGAGGCTCGCGGAGTTCGGCGCGGTTCACCGCTACGAGGCATCCGGTGCTCTGCACGGGCTGATGCGCGTGCGCGCCTTCACGCAGGATGACGCTCACATCTTCTGCACCGAGGACCAACTGGAGGCGGAGTGCCTCAAGATCAATGATCTGATGCTCTCGGTCTATCGGGACTTCGGCTTCGAGGAAGTCGTGGTGAAACTCGCCACCCGGCCGGAAAAGCGCGTCGGGACCGATACGATGTGGGATCATGCCGAGGGCATTCTGCGGCGCGTTCTCGATCGGATGGCGGCGGAGTCCGGCGGCCGTATCAAGACCGGCGTGAACGAGGGCGAGGGAACGTTCTACGGCCCGAAATTCGAGTACACCCTGAAGGACGCCATCGGCCGCGAGTGGCAATGCGGCACCACACAGGTAGATTTCAACCTGCCGGAGCGGTTCGGCGCTTTCTATATCGCCCCCGATGGCGAGAAGAAGCAGCCGGTCATGGTGCACCGGGCCATCTGCGGCTCCCTCGAGCGCTTCCTGGGCATTCTGATCGAGAGCCACGCCGGCCATTTCCCGCTCTGGCTCGCGCCGGTTCAGGCGGTGGTGGCCACCATCACGTCGGAGGGCGACGAATACGCCCGCGAGGTGGTGCGGGCGGCCGAGGCCGCGGGCCTGCGGGTCGAGGCGGATCTTCGCAACGAGAAGATCAACTACAAGGTCCGCGAGCACTCCCTCGTGAAGGTGCCGGTGCTTCTGGTCGTCGGCCGCAAGGAAGCCGCCGAGCGAACCGTGTCGATCCGCCGCCTCGGCAGCCCCGACCAGAAGAGCATGGGCCTCGACGAGGCCCTGAAGGCCCTGGCCGCCGAGGCGATCACGCCGGACCGCCGGCGCGTCGCAGGGGCAATGTCGGAGCCCGAAGGCCACGCGACCCTCGACGGCCATCACGTGGTCGAGCGGACGGTGGCCTGATCGGGTGAGGGCTCCTTTTCCCTCTCCACAAGGGGAGGGGAAAAGGACGTTGCGCTTGTGTGGATTCCCTTCCCCTCCGCTTCGCTCCGGCCGGGAATGACACTCTGCTTGTCATCACCGGCCTTGTGCCGGTGATCCCGATCCGGATGGCGCATGCTTTTCCGATCGGGATGGCCGGGACAAGCCCGGCCATGACGGCGAGGGTCTGCTGCTGCCGCTGTGACTGGGTGTCATCCCCGGCGAGCGCAGCGAGGGAAGGGGATCGCGTGCAGAATAGAGCGCGTTCTTCCCTCCCCCTTGCAGGGAGGGACAAAGGGTGGGGGTCGCAGGGTCAAAGCTCCCCACTAGGATGAAAAGCTCGACGGCCACTACAGCGCCTCACTCTCTGACAGTCTCACCCAGCCTTACCACCCCCACTCCTCACCCCTCCCCGCAAGGGGGAGGGGAAAGCGTGCCTTACGTCGACTGCCGCTGCCGCCCCGTCGTGCGCCCGCCCGGCGCCGTCCCAGCGGCGCCTCCTGCGGTGCCGATGCCGGGGTTGCCGGTTGCGGCTCCCGCGTCGCCGGCCTCGGTCCCGGTGGCGGGGCCGCCCTGCTTCTGGCCGATCCGCAGGTTGTTCTGCACATGGCTCACGCCCGTGACGGATTCGGCGATGTCCTCGGCGCGGCGCTTCTCGTTGCGGTCGCGCACGGTGCCGGTCAGGGTCACCTCCCGGTTCTGAACCGCCACCTCGATCTCCGAGGCGTCGATCATGGCGTCGTCGGTCAGGCGCTCGCTGATGTCCTCCCGGATGCGGTCGTCGGAGCGCTGATAGCCCCGCGGGCCGCGGCCCTGGTGCTCGCCCCGGCGCACCTCGCCGCGGCTTGCGGTGGCGTCGTTGCCGAAGCGGGTGTTGCCGGGGCCGCTGCCGTAGTTGCTGCGGTCATGGCGCTCGTTGACCAGGGTCCAGGTGCGCTCCCGGTCCTGCATGAGGCGGTCGGACTCGCTGCTGTCGTCGCCGGGGCGGGCGCGGTCGCCGGTGATCGTCGCTGCGCCGGAGCGCCTGGGACGGAAGCCCCGCCCCGTGGAGCCGGGTCCTGCGTATTCGTCGCCGTAGCTCTGGTAGCCGTCCCCGCCGAAGCCGCCGCGCATCCGGGCGTCGCGGGCCCCTTCCTGGCCCGGATAGCCGAAGCTGCCGAAGGCCGCGCGCACGTCGTCCTCCTCCCGGAAGCGGAACGGGTTGCGGCCCGGCTTGCGGTTCTCGGAGCGGCCGCCCCCTTCCTGATCGTGATAATCGTGCGGGCGATGGCGCCAGGAATCGTCATCGCTCCCCATGCGCCGCTCCAGCTCGCGGCGCTCGTCGGCGCTCAGGCGGGCCTGTCCGCCGCCGCGGGTCTGATCGGCGCGCTGGGTCGTGGGCGTTCCGGTGCGGTCGGGCTCGGACGGCGTCGAGATGCGGTGAAGGGCGCGGGTGGCCTGATCCTGCTGGTCCGTGGCGAGATCCCCCAGGGCCACGATGCCCACCAGGTGCTTGTCGCGGTCCACCACGGGCAGGCGGCGGATCTGGTGGTCGCTCATGAGCTGGACGATGTGGTCCACGTCGTCGTCGTCGAAGCACCACCATACATGGTCCGACATGACGTCCCGCACCCGGGTGGTGTCCGGCGGCAGGCCCGCGGCGGTGGCCCGGACGGTGATGTCCCGGTCCGTCACCATGCCGCGCAGGCGCCGTCCGTCGCAGACGGGCAGGGACCCGACGTTCATCTCGTCCATCAGCCGGGCGGCTTCCTGGATGGTGCGGTCGGGCGCGACCACCCGCACGTTGCGGGTCATGATGCTTGAAATCTTCATGAGCTTCCTCCCTCTCAAGGTCACGCCTTGAAGGTTCGAGCTCATGCCCGGCGCGACCGATCACAGCCTCCGGTCAATGCCGAGGGGCGGAAAGGTTCAGGGGATTCGGCGCCCGCAGGCGGCGGCCCTACGGCTTGGCGATGACCTCGATATCCCGGTCCAGGCCGCTCTCGACCCGGAATTCCTTGGTGTGGACCTTGCCCTCGTGGCGGGCGATCAGCACGTATTCGCCCTCCGCCAGGGTGACCGACGGAAAGGCTCCGATGGCCTCGCGGATCACGTCGCCGCCCGGGGTGAGCACGCTGAAGGCGGTGCCCGCGATGGCCTCCCCGCCCGCCGACCCCACCAGCTTGAGGGTGACGGTGGCGGCGCGGTGGTTGAGGGTCGCTTCCGTCACCCGTCCGGATTCCACCTTGAGATCGCTGCGCATGATGGCGTTGGCGTCGCCGTAGGTGGAGACCACGTGGTAGGTGCCCTCGGGCAGGCGGATCATGTCGTCGGCCTTGGCGTTGGCCACCACGAGCCGGCCCTCGGAGTTCTGCGGTTCGGGCACATAGACCGAGAAGGAGACGCGGTTTGCCGGAATGGGGCTGTCGCCCACGGCCCCCTTCAGCCGGAGAGCCCCCGCGCTGATGGTCAGGCGCTCGTTCAGGTTTCCGGTCTGCACGCTGATGCGCTTGGACGCGCTGGCGAAGCCGTAGGCCACGTGCAGGATGTAGTTGCCGGGCGCGAGGGTGAAGTTGGGGGTCGGGCTGCTGGCGCGGCCGATGATGGCCGGCTGGGTGGCGTCGCCGCGATCCTCCAGGATCCGCCAGACGAGCCCGGACCGGATCGGCAGGTTGCTCTCGGCGAAGGCCGCGCTGGCGTTCAGCATGACCTGTCCCGTGGCGATGGGCGGCGGGCTCTGGGACAGGCTGGGCACGGAGGAGTTCTGCGCCGTCGCCGGGGAGGCGGCGAGCAGGGCCAGCAGGCTCAAGGCTGAAACGGGCTTCGGGCGCGGCATCGTCAATCGAGCAAAGGCCGGGTCAGGATCGGGGTGGCGACGGCTGTCCTGATCGGCTCCTCCCTGCTGTCCACCAGATCCGAGGCGGCCGCAACCAGATTTTCCATCGACATGGGGCGGAAATGGAACTCGACCCGGTGCCGCCCGGCCGGAACCTCGACGCCGCGGAACAGGAGGTTGGCGCGCAGGATCGGGCGCCGCTCCCCGTCCACCGTGGCCTCCCAGCCGGGATAATGGATGTCGTGCAGCACGAGCACGCCCGCCTGGCTGCTCTCCACCTCGATGACCACCGAGTTGCGCCCGTAGCTGACGATGCGGGCCTCGCTTTTCGCGGCTGCGGCCCCCGCGCCGGCCGGCGCATAGCGCGCCTTGAGCAGCGACATGCTTCGGTCGTCGATCAGCGCCTCGGTCCGGCGGTCGAACTCGGGCAGCCCGTCCTGGTCGAGGGCGACGTCGGAATCCACCGCGCTCACCTGATGCGCCACATAGGCCCGGGGACCCGCCTCGTTAAGGCGGTAGACCCACATCCGGCCGGTTCCATAGACCACCTCGGCCCCGGTCAGGCGCGGGAAGTGGCGCGGCAGCTTCTCCAGGGGCCGGTCGAGCACCAGGTATTCGAGCCCGAGCAGGTTTGCGAGCCCGCAGCGATAGCCCCGGAAGGTGGTGGGGAACTGGCGCAGGTTGGGATCTTCCGCATTCTCGCCCGGACCCACGGCGCGCTCGTAATCGGCCAGCCGCAGGGGGTTGTAGCCGATGATGTCCTCGATCTCGAGGACCATGGAGGCGTTCTGCCAGGCCCCGCGCAGGCCGAGGATCTCGACCCGGGGATACTCGCCCCGGCCGTGACGCTCCGCCAGTTCCCGCTTGAGGATCTGGAGCCCCTGCAACTGCTCCGGGGGAAGCTCGGTGAAGACCGCATAGCGCCCGGCGGGCTCCGCGTTGAGGGCCGAGGCCGCATGGCGGCCGACCAGCTCCGCGCCCGTCAGGCCCACCAGGACCAGCGCCGCCGCCTCGCGCCAGCGGGAGGGGCCGCTCGCCCGCATCAGCAGGGCCATCGCCACGGCGGCCGCGAACAGCGCCGCCGCGACCTCGGTCATGGCGGAGGTCACATGACCGCCCTTCACCGCGAAGGCGAGGGCGCTGGAGATCGCCGCAATGACGAGCCCGATGGCCGCCAGGGGCAGGAACAGGTGGAGCCTTCCCAGGGCGGCCCGGCTCCAGCCCGGCAGCCCGTCGGCCGCGTAGCGGTGCACCAGATAGCCCACGGCAAAGGACAGGGCGATGTTGACCAGGAAGGTGGCGTCCGCCGGCCTGCGGTAGAGGTTCACGCCGGGCATGTGGTCGAAGATCAGCTCGAAGCCGGGGGTGTAGCGCCCCAGGGCGTAGAGGACGGCCAGGATGCCGAGCACCAGGAAGAACCGGAACTCGCGGGCGAAGAGGCGTCCCCCCGCGACGCCGTGCCAGACCAGCAGGAGGGCCGGGAGGGTGCCGATGAAGAGGTAGTTCGTGGCCCGGTCGGTCCAGGTTCCCTCGGACAGGCTGTGCCAGTCGGGACCCCAGTAATCATAGGTCCAGCGCAGGGAGCCGAAGATGTTGCCGAACAGGATCGTCGCCAGGCTCTCCGGGGGCAGGGAGCCCATGGCGGCCACCCCAAAGCCGAAGGAAGGCCGGGACGAGGTGGCGAGGAGCTGCATGGTCAGGACGACCGGCACCGCCAGCAGCGCGCCGCCGACCAGCCCCATGGAGACCAGGATGCCGAGCCGCGACCGGAGATAGGCGAGGGGTTGCGGCGCGGACCAGATGCGGTGAACCGCCGCCGCGATCAGGGTCAGGGCGCAGAGGAAGGCCACCTGGTCCCGACCGATGGTCATGACGGCGGCCGTGACGGCGAACAGCACCCCGAAACCGTAGGAGCGCCGGTCCAGGGCCTCCTCAAGCAGCAGCAGGGCCAGGGGGAAGAAGCCGTAGCTCAGGATCATGCCCGTATGCTGGAGGCGCGCGGTGGCGGAGCCGCCCAGCATGAACACGATGGCGGCCGCCACCGCTCCCCACGAGTGCCAGCCCCGCCGCCGGAACAGGGCCACGAAGGCCAGCGCTCCCGGCAGGAAATGGGCGAAGACCACCGCGTCGAAGAGCTGCATGGAAGGCTCGGGCACGAGCCAGCCGAACAGCAGCATGGTGGGGGTGAACAGGAGGGACTGGGGATCGGCCGCCGAGGGGTGGCCACCGAAATGATAGGGGTTCCAGAGCGGCAGCTCCCCATGGGCGAGGGCGGCTCCCAGGTAGCGCAGGGTCGGGTAGAACTGGTTCTTCGAATCCCACGGCACCACCGTGCCGGTCAGCGGCCACACGGCCGCGGCCAGGGCCCAGGCGGCCAGGATCAGGCCGAGGGCCAGAAAAGTCCTCTGCCTCGACCACGCTTGGGTGGGGATCGGGCTGCTCAACTCGAACATGGATGTACGCATGACCTTCAAGGCGACGCTTTGCCGGCAGACCTCGGGCAGGCCCGACCATGCAGCCGACGAGGCTGGCATGCCCTGGGGCTCGCCACGGGTTGGAAACCTGCTTGGCGTATGACCGCGCTCCCCCTATACATCCGTTGCTGCTTCTTTTGATGCAACGGCCTTGTTGTTGGACGCCCGCGCTTCCTCAAGCGCACCAAGACGGCGAGACCGTGGCAAAGCCGGCGCTTTCCCTCGTCGGCAGCCCGCGCGAGCGTTCAGCTTCATTGTTTCACACTATCGATGCCGAATGAAGGTCCCATGAACGAAAGCCTTTCCCGCCTCCAGCAGCGACGTTCCGTCCCCCCGCGCTGGCTCGGGGAGCCGGGCCCGGGCCCGGATGAGATCGGCGCCCTGCTCACCGTGGCGGCCCGGGTGCCCGACCACGGCAAGCTCGCGCCCTGGCGCTTCATCCTCATCGAGGGCGAGGCGCGCCACCGGCTGGGCGAGGTTCTGGCCAAGGCGTTCCAGGCCGACCACCCGGCGGCGGCCGCAGACCAGATTGCCGCAGAGCGCGACCGATTCACATGGGCTCCCCTGGTGGTGGCCGTGGTTTCCCGGGTTACTCCCCATGTGAAGATCCCGGATTGGGAACAGGTTCTCTCGGCGGGAGCCGTGTGCATGAACCTCCTGAACGCCGCCACGGCGCTCGGCTACGGCGCGTCCTGGCTCACGGGATGGGCCGCCTTCGACCGGCGGGTCCTCGACGCCCTGGGGCTGAAGCCAGGCGAGCGCATCGCCGGCTTCATCCATATCGGCACCGCCCGGGAGACCCCCTCGGACCGGGACCGGCCTGACCTCGCCAGCATCGTCACCCGGTTCTAGGCCCCGATGTTCTACGAAACCGCCGCCAACGCCCACGGCCTGCCGCACGATCCCTTCAAGGCCATCGTCACGCCCCGGCCCATCGGCTGGATCACGGCGATGAGCGCCAGGGGCGAGGTGAACCTCTCGCCCTATTCCTTCTTCAACGCCGTCTCCGAGCGCCCGCCCATGGTGGCCTTCTCGTCCGCAGGCCGGAAGGACGCGGTCACCTTCATCGAGGAGACGGGGGAGTTCGTGTGCAATCTCGCCACCTACGACCTGAGGGAGCAGATGAACGCCACCTCGGCGGTTCTGCCGCGCGGGGTGAACGAGATGGACCATGCGGGGCTGGAGGCCGCGCCCTCGCGCCTCGTCAGGCCACCGCGGGTGGCCGAGGCCCCGGCCGCCCTGGAATGCCGGTGGCTGCAGACGGTGCCGCTCAACCCCCTGGGCGGAGGCGACCCGTCCTATCATCTGGTGATCGGGCAGGTGGTCGGCATCCATATCGACGACCGCTTCATCGTGAACGGCCTGGTCGATACGGCCGCCATGCGGCCCATCGCCCGCTCCGGCTACCGGGATTATTTCGTGGCGACGCCGGAAACGAAATTCTCGATCACGCGGCCCGGGACCTAGCGGTTGAAACCGGCAATGGCAGGAAACACGACATTCGATGGCGAACGGCGCGGGAGCCGTTGGAGGATAGCGGTCTGGGGCGCGGCTGCGCTCCTGCTGCTGCTCCCCCTCGTGGCGATGCAGGTCACGGACGAGATGGACTGGGATCTGGCCGATTTCGTCATCTTCGGCATCATGCTGGCAGCCGCATGCGGCGCCTACGAGCTGGCGGCGAGGCGGACGGGCAGCTACGCCTACCGGGCCGCCGCAGGCGTTGCCCTCGCGACCGCCTTCATCCTCGTCTGGATGAACCTTGCGGTCGGCATCATCGGGAGCGAGGATAACCCCGCCAACCTGATGTATGGCGGAGTGCTCGCGGTCGGGATCGTGGGCGCCCTCGTCGCGCGCTTCCGGCCTCTGGGAATGGCGCGCGCCCTGGTGGCGACGGCGGCCGCTCAGGCGCTGGTCGCCGTGATCGCCCTGGTGGCCGGATTGGGCTTCACCCTGGTCCTGACAGGGATCTTCATGGCCCTGTGGCTCGCATCGGCCTGGCTGTTTCGAAGAGCGGCGCGGGAGCAAACCTCGGGCTAGGCTGACGCCCCGTCCGCATTCCACCCGTTGCGCCCCGTGTCATCATGCAGGAACGTACGTCAACCTGATCACATCCTCGCCGATCCGATCATGAGCCATCAGGCGGAGCGGCGGCCGGGGTCCGGCGAAATAGGGCTTGCCGTGACCCAGCACGACGGGGTGCAGGTAGATTCGATACTCATCGATCAAGCCAAGTTCGGTGAGGCTTTGCGCCAAGCTTGGGCCGGCGACTTCGATTTCCCCGTCATACTCGGCCTTCAGCCTGCGGATCGCGCCCTCAAGATCGCTCTCGACAAGCCTGGCGTTGGGGCCGACCGACTTCAATGAGCGCGAGACGACCCATTTCGGCTGGTTCCGCCACGCCGCCGCGAAGGCGTGTTTGTCTGCATCCCATTCGGGTTGATCGTCGTCCCAGTAGCGCATGACCTCATAAATTCGGCGACCGTACAAGCTGCCCGCCTGCCCCTGAGCCTCCTTGATGAAGTGGCGGAAGAGCGTGGGGCTTGGCCCAAACTCCATATGGTCCACGTAGCCGTCCAGGGACTGGTTCATTCCAAAGACGAGCTTCGCCATGCCGCAAGACCTCTCCGCAAGGCTCTTCAGAATAGCTTGAGCCAGTGTCCGCTTTCCAACCGTAGCGGATGATCCGCGTGGGTACCAAGCGTCAGATTTCGACCGCTAGGCTGCTCCCGCCCGCCGCAGGAGCCTTTCGGCGCGGAGCAGGTGGGGGCGGTCCAGCATCTCGCCGTTGACGCCGACCACGCCGGCTCCCGGATGGGCCCGGAACGCCTCGATCACCGCCTGCGCCCGGGCCATGGCCTCGGCCGAGGGGGTGAAGGCCTGATTGATCACCGGAACCTGGGCCGGATGGATCGCCATCTTGGCCACGAAGCCGTCGCGCCGGGCCTGCCGACACTCGGCCTCCAGGCCCGCCATATCGCGGAAGTTGGTGAACACGGAATCCACCGCATCGACGCCCGCCGCGGCGGCCCCCATCAGGGTGAGGGAGCGGGCGAGCCGGTAGGGGTCCGTATAGGCCCCGTCCTCATCCCGGTTGGCCTCCGCTCCGAGGTCGGCGGAAAGGTCCTCCCCGCCCCAGGTCAGTCCCATGAGCCGGTGGCTCGCGCCCGCGAAGGTGCCAAGGGCAAACACCCCGGCGGCGTTCTCCGTGGCGATGGCGAGGATCCGCGTCGCCCCGTCGTCCAGCCCGTACTCCGCCTCGCGAACCGCCAGCTTGGCGCCCAGATGCGCCACGTCCGCGCCGCCCACGGTCTTGGGCAGGACGATCCCATCCGGCGCGGCCGGCATCACCCCGTCGAGATCCGCATCGGCGAGGCCTGTGGTCAGGCCGTTCACCCGCACGAAGAGGCGGGGCCGTTCAGTCTCGGTCCGGTGTTCCATGACGAAGGCGGAGGTGACCCGCCGGGCCTCGTCCTTGGCCGCCACATCGACGGAATCCTCCAGGTCGATGAGGAGGACGTCGGCTCCGGAGCCCATGGCCTTGTCGAGCTTCTTCCGGCTGTCGCCCGGCACGAAGAGCAGGGACCGCATCAGGCGCTCCTCCGGCGCATGAAGGCCTGCCGGCGGCACTCGGCCACCAGCGCGCCGTCCTGCTTGTAGGCCCGGTGAATGAAGTCGACGATGCCCGCATCCGGCCGCGACTTGGATTCGCGCTTGGCCGCCACCTCCGTGGTCACGTTGATGGTGTCTCCCTCGAAGAGCGGCGCGGGAAACCGCACGTCGGTCATGCCCAGATTGGCGATGGTGGTGCCCACCGTGGTGTCGTTGACCGAGATGCCGATCATCAGGCCCAGGGTGAATAGGGAATTCATGAGCGGCCTGCCCCATTCGGTCTCGGTGGCGCAGAAATGCGCGTCGATGTGGAGCGGCTGGGGGTTCAGGGTCATGTTGGAGAACAGCATGTTGTCCATCTGCGTCACCGTCCGGGTCAGGCGGTGCCTGATCACCGCCCCGACGGTGAAATCCTCGAAATAGAGGCCGCCGCGAGGGTGCCTGTTCTCGTCCATGACGCTGTCCTCCTGATGTGGCGCGAAAGGGCAGGGTTTTCCCATGCGCCGCGCCCCAGTCAATAGCCGAACTGCTCCCGCAGGATGCGCTCGTCCAGGCTGTGGCCGGGATCGTGGAGCATCACCAGGTCGACGCTCCTGTCCATGGACACGTGCACCCGGGAGACGTTCCTGAATTCCGTATGGTCGGCCACCGCGCTCACGGGACGGTTGCCGGGCTCCAGCACCTCCATCTCGATCTTGGCGCGGTCCGGCAGGAGCGCCCCGCGCCAGCGGCGGGGCCGGAAGGCGGAGATCGGGGTGAGCGCCAGCAGGGGCGCGTTCAGGGGCAGGATCGGACCGCCCACGGACAGGTTGTAGGCGGTCGATCCGGCGGGCGTCGCCACCAGGATGCCGTCCGCGATGAGTTCGGCGATGCGAACGTGGGAATCGACGCTCACCCGCAGCTTGGCCGCCTGGAAGGTCTGCCGCAGCATCGAGACCTCGTTGATGGCACGGGCCGTGTGGGCCACCCCGTGGATGTCCCAGACCACCATGAGCAGGGGATGGATGACGCTGCGCTCGGCGTTTTCCAGCCGCTCGAACAGGCTGTCCTCCCGGAAATCATTCATCAGGAAGCCAACGGTGCCCTTGTTCATGCCGTAGATCGGCTTGGACGAGCCCATGACCTTGTGCAGGGTCTGGAGCATCAGGCCGTCGCCGCCCAGGGCCACGATCACGTCCGCGTCCTCAGGCGGAACGTTGGGATAGCGGCCGGCGAGCGCCCGGAGCGCGCCCTGAGCCTCGGGGGTCGGGCTGGCCACGAGTGCGATGTTGTTGAAACGTCGGGCCATGCCCAGTTACCCTCGTTGCGCCCGAAAGGATGCGGATGGAAGGCATAGCATGGACAGCCCGCTTCTCGTCTATACGACCTTTCCCGATGGGGACGCCGCCCTGGCGGTCGGGGAGGGCCTCGTCCGCGACGGGCTGATCGCCTGCATGAACGTGCTGCCGGGAATGCGCTCGGTCTATGCCTGGAAGGGCGCCGTGGAGCAGGGACAGGAGGCCGTGGCCATCCTCAAGACCCGAAAAGGGCTCCAGGACCGGGTGCACCAGGCCCTGAAGGAGAGGCACCCCTACGAAACCCCGGTGATTCTCTTCATCGAGCCCTCCGGGGCGGACAGGGCCACCCTGGACTGGCTCCTGGGGGAAACGGCGAGCGGCTGAGCCGCCCGCCTTGCGGCTTTACGCGGGGCTCCACTGAACCGGCACGAAGCGGAAGCCGTTGCCTTCCTTCGCAATGTGACCCGTGGCCGGGAAGGGGGCGTGGTAGAACGAGACCTGCGCCCGCTCGGAGGCCGCCATGTCGAGCATCCTGCGCCGGGTGGCGCGGGCCTGATCGGCATCCATGTCGAACACGGCGGACCAATCGGGGTTGCGCACGAAGAGAGCCGGGTGGTTCGTGAGGTCGGACAGGATCATCAGCTTGCCCGACCCGGAGGACAGCATGTAGGCCGTATGGCCGGGGGTATGGCCCGGCGCGGCGACGCCGGTCAGGCCGGGCACGAGCTCCTTGTTGGCCTCGTAGCGCTTCACGTCCGCCGCCATGGGCCCGAACACCCGGCGCGCCCCCTGGAAGCCGCCCCTCATGCCCTCCGGCGCCTGGTTCATGCGGGCGTCGTCCATCCAGAAGTCCCATTCGGCGGCCGGCACCATGACCTCGGCCCTCGGGAACACGGCGGTGCCGTCCTTCAGGCGCAGGCCGTTGATGTGGTCCCCGTGGAAATGGCTGATGACCACGGTGTTCACCTGGGCCGGGTCGAAGCCGGCGGCGCGGAAATTCGCCATCCAGTGGCCCGTGGTCGGCGCGCCCATGTCGCCGTTGCCGGTGTCGATCAGGGTCAGGCGGTCGTTCTGCCGCAGGACCAGGGTGGTGAAGACGATGGGCAGGGCGTCGGTGGGAAGAAACGCCTCCTGCGCCGCCTGCTGAACCTGCGGGAGTTCCGCATTGCGAACGAAGCCTTCGAGGGGGCGACGGGCGAAGCCGTCGTGGATCGCGGTCACCTCGATGTCGCCGACCTTGAAGCGATAGAAGCCGGGAGCCTGGCGGGAGGGGCTGCCCTGAGCGGGAGCCGGGTTCGGCGAGGGGCTGGCGGTCTGAGCCAGGGCGGGCGCTCCCGTGGCCGCAAGGGCGGTGCTGGCGAGAACGGCGCGGCGGGTCAATGTCATGGGCGTCTCCTGGGGAAGTCTTTTGGACAGGTGCAGGAAGCCTAGGGGCCCTCCGCCCGGAAGCAAGGGAAAAGCCTTTCACGAGTCAGAGAGCTTGCAGCCTTGCAAGGATCAGGCAGTTGTTCCGGTGCCGGACAGATGGTGCAGGGCGATGCCGCTCGTGGTGGCCACGTTAAGCGAATCGAAGCCGCCGCTCATGGGGATCGATACGCTGCGCGTCCGCGCCAGCACGTCCGCCGGCAGGCCGGGTCCCTCCGCGCCGAGGAGGAGGGCGGTTCTCCGGGAGGGGCGGACCTGCGAAAGCGCTTCGCGGCCCCGCGGCGAGAGGGAGATCACCTCGAAGCCTGCCGCCCGCAGGGCCTCCACCATGGCCTCCGCCGATTCGACCCGGGTGAAGGGAACGACCAGGGCTCCGCCCACGGAGACGCGGATCGCCTTGCGGTAGAGCGGATCGCAGGTCTCCCGGTCGAGCAGCACCGCCCCCGCGCCGAAGGCGGCGGCGTTGCGGAAGATGCCTCCCACGTTGTCATGGTTGGCGAGCCCCACGAGGCCGACCACGAGGGCCCCCTCGGGCAGTCCGGCCAGGAGATCCCCGACGGGAGGCAACGGCGCGCGCCTCGCCACCGCAAGAATGCCCCTGTGGATGGGAAAGCCCACGATGGCGTCCATCACGGCGCGGTTGGCCGCGTAGACGGGAACCTCGGGCGGAAGGCCCGCGAGGGTGTCGCCCAGGCCTGCGAGGCGGTTCTCGGCGAGCAGCACGGATTCGACCCTGAACCGGGATTGCCGCAGCAGGACCCGCAGCACCACCTCGCCCTCGGCGACGAAACGATGCTCCCGCCCTGCAAGGTCCCGCTCGCGCACGGCGCGGTAGGGCTCGATGCGGGGATCGTCCGGGGCAAGGATCGGGATCGGCATCGGCTCTGGTGTCCTGCTTCCCGGGGCGGACTTGCGGAGAGGCTCCGCCCCACCCTGGCTCCGGCTCTGCCTACGTCATGCCCCGAGGGGGAACAACGACTTTGTCTCCCGGTTAGCCCCTTGGAATTCCAAGGGCAGCAACCGGCCGCCCTTCGCAGGGAGACGAGCCATGGATTGGGATATTGCGGACGGTTGGGTATGGGCCCTGGTGATTGTCGGCGGCCCGCTGCTGATGGGCATTCTCATGTACGTCTACGGCAGCCGTCGCCGCAGGCTGACGCCCACGGAGCAGAAGATCTCGGACAAAGCGGCCCATGACAACTGGGGCAAGGAGCGCATCCGCTGATCGACCGGCCTTCAGGGACGCGTGGGCCGGGACGGCCGATGAGGAAGCGCCGGTCCGAGCCGCGGGCGGCGCTCAGAGCCTGAAGTTCAGGCCGACGCGGCCGATGTGGCCGCCCGTTTCGATTCTGTGGGTGAAAGCTTCGCCCCCCTCGCTGACCAGGGTGGTGTTCAGCAATGCATCGCCGAGATTGTAGTACAGGTATTCGGCCTTCACGGAGAGGTTGCCGGTGAAGGCGTATTCGAGGCCGCCCCCGATGGCGTAGCCGATCTGAACCGTGCTCTTCCGACCTGCCCCGACCCAGGGATAGCCGCGGGAGGCCTGCTCCTCATAAGCTACCCTGTAGTTCACGTTCCCGAGGGCCAATCCGGCCGTGGCATAGACGAGCAGGCGGTCGAAGGCTGCGCCGAGCCGCCCGCGGGCCGTGCCAAGGTAGTCCAATTGCGAGCGGACCCGGGTGGTGACGGGCCACGAATCGACGGCGGAGACGTAGCGGGTGTTGAAGGTGGTGGTGCCGGCCTCGCCGAAAACCGACAGGTCCGCCTCAAGGCCGAGAACGAACCGGCCCGTCTGAAAGTTGACGCCGACCTGACCTCCGCCCATGGCGGAGCTGTGGTCGAGATCGCCGTCCGGCAGATAGGTGCTGTCGTCGACGTTCTCAAAGAAGTTGAGGTAGCTATGGACGCGGAACGTGGTGTCGCTTCGATGAAGGCCGAGGTGGGCGCCTGCGTAGAAGCCGCTCCAGGCGGGCGCCGGAAGCACCGCGACAGGCGCAGGAACGCCCGTCTGCGCCGGCAGGTCCGCTGCCCATGAGGCTCCTGGCCAGGTCAACAGGGCTGCCGAAGCGAGAAGGAGCATTTTCACGAGGAGACCTCACCCGGTTGACCTTACGTCATGGAGGAATACTAGGGTGCTTGATCCCCTGTGGCTGTCGCGAAACTGCCACAAGCTTCGCAGAACTGCGTCGCGGGGCGACGCTGTCCCCGACGATGAGGAAAGCTTCTCTCGACCGATGACTTCTGGACCTCCCTGGTCCCGCACGCAGCAGCTCTCATCCGTAGGCCGCGCCGCGCGGAAAGGACGCCCGACCGGGCCGCCAATCCTTACCAAAATCGGGTTAGTTATCATTGGGTAGGCGTCGCCCCGATCCGCCGCGCGAGGGTGGGACAAGCCTCGGTCGGCCGCTGCCGTGGCCCTAGAGCACCGGACTGAAAGGTGGATTCAAGAGGGTTTGGGGCTGGGCTGAAGTGTGATTCCCTCCTGAGAACAGGAGGTGGATCATGACCCAGAGCTTCTCCTTGGATCTGCGCGTGCGGGTTG
>JAESGY010000343.1_pt1 | contig 25007 bp, 30 predicted proteins | sample 9269841 | NCBI WGS metagenome assembly JAESGY01 (sample SAMN17022865, study PRJNA683097) | algae metagenome | isolation source: Spirirestis rafaelensis WJT71-NPBG6 and co-occurring heterotrophs from... | place: USA: Pinto Wells, Joshua Tree National Park, Colorado Desert, CA | collected 2006-08-15
GGCTTAAGGATTTTGGAGCTAATTGTGCCACCTCTTCATTCCTTCTTTCTGCTTTTAGTGCTATTTAATGCTTGTGCTTAGTATCTCATACTATGGATATTTTACTTACGCCGTGCTGTACTAGTACAATGCGGCGGAAATAAAGCTACCGTTCAAAATCAACGAAAAGCTTTCATTATAAGCTTTTTGACTTTTGACTTTTGACTTTTGAATTCCGCGTAGCGGTACTAGCTGCTCCTAACTAATTAAGGATATGTGTAACCATTAATATTCACTCCACCATACTGTCCTGGTGACAGGGGAGGAACTGTAAGATTAGACTGAGACGATTGAGTTTGCGGCAAGCTGGGATAAGAATTGCCATTACTATATCCTACTTGGTTACTAGGCTGGACAGTACCTTGATTAGGAGCCTGGGGAGAGTATGGTGCAATATTATTCGGTGCAGTATAACTTCCCGGCGATACTGGCGATGTTGGTGTGATTACGCTAGGCAAAGGCTGAACATTATTTAAATTACCGTAGTAATTTTGCGGCTGATTCGTGACTGTTGGCTGAGTGTAATTTGTCCCAGGCTGAGAACCACCGAAATTTGTGTAGATTTGCGGCTGATTCGTGACTGTTGGCTGAGTGTAACTTGTCCCAGGCTGAGAACCACCGAAATTTGTGTAGATTTGCGGCTGATTCGTGACTGTTGGCTGAGTGTAACCCGTGGTAGAGATGGAATCGTTGGCGTTTGTATTCAACCGAGTGTTTGTGGAGAAACCCTGATTTGGTAAATCATTACTGGGTAGCGATCGCCCGATGGTATTTGTGTGGTTAGAAGTAGTATTATTATTTAAACTTGACGGCTTCTGAATAGTCGATTCGTTAATTGCTGTTTGTAAAGCGCTGATTGGGGCAGAATTTTGATTATTGTTTATTTGATTAGCAGATCCAATTCCCAAGTTAGAGGAACTTCCTGCTATACCTGGTTGTAAAGACGATGCATCTGAGGATTTGACACTGAATAACTGGCTAGCAGTATTAGCAGTCCCAGCCTGCAATAAACTTTCTGCTTGCGCTACAAAAGGATTTATTACCTTTGAAGTCGGTACATTATCTACTATTCCCCCAAGATTTGACTTAGCATTTTTAGCCGCTTCCTGCTGTTTGCTAATTAAATCATCTAATAAGCTTTTGCTGTTATTGTCTTGACTTTTTTGCTTACGGCTACTTGGCGCTACTAGCAAATTTGATTGTTGAGCGTCATTAATCAACACTGGTAAGTTATCAATATCAGCTAAATTCGCTCTATCTTCCGCCGAAAGAGACAAGTTATCAGGTTTTTGTGTAGCGACTTGGTTATTTTTTTGCCAAGATGTCAAAAAATCAGGGTTTGCCCAGTATTCCCGAATTCCCAGCCCGACTACAGATAAAAAAATCGCTGTTCCCCAAAAAGCCGGTCGTCCTAAATTCCATAACCTGGCTCTGAGGTAACGTAAGTAAGCGGGGGGATAATGGCGAGGTGACATGGGCACTCGAATCCTTGAATTTACATTTACTGCAAAAAGCGTAAAACTAAAGAGCGAATTCAGAGCCGAGCTTTCCTAGAGCATTCATACTAAGGCGTAGCAATTTTCTTTATGAAATCTAATTTTCCAGCTTAGAAATCAAGTCTGAACTTAAGGAAATTTCTCAGTTGAAGTTGCATTGTAATTTAATCCTAACGTTTCCACAGTCCCACCGTCATTAATAATGCACATGCATTCCTTAGAAACTTTACTTTTTTTTCGCTTTTTCAAGTTTTTTCACAAGTTCTCCCGTGGAAAAAAAGAGAGAAAAACGAGCAACCTTTTTGCTGGTCTACGCTACGACTTGTGGATCTCGGAACAAAACCGAACGGGAGGAGAGATTTTGGTATACTACGATACTTTTATCCCGCTCGGTTTTGTTAAGGTTGCTCGTTTTTCTTAACTTTATGCGTCCCCATGACTTGCACAGCATCTGGATAAAAAAGTCAAGCCTTTTCTCGTTCTTTTGCGCCTTGGTTACTTTGGATATCATCTAGAGTTGAAAGCTGCTCTAACTTTATTGTTGTGGGTGGGCGAAAGTTCAGCAAAGAGCGATCCTACCGTACCATCCTACTTTAACGGGAGGCTATAGCAATGATGAAAGCTGAAGATATCATGACCAAGGACGTAGTTACAATTCGCGGTTCGGCGACTGTAGCGGAAGCTGTGGAACTGTTGAAGAAAAAAGGGCTGCGGGCGCTGGTTGTAGATCGCCGCTATGAAAATGATGCCTATGGTATTGTTACTGAAACAGATATTGTCTACAAAATAACAGCTTACGGCAAAGATCCCAAGGCAGTGCGGGTTTACGAAATTATGAGCAAGCCTTGCATTGTTGTCAATCCCGATTTGGGTGTAGAATTTGTAGCGCGGTTGTTTGCTAATACTGGTATTCGCAGAGCACCCGTGATTCAAGGCAAGTTGTTGGGCATCATCTCAATTACTGACATCTTGACAAAAAGCGACTTTGTAGATTCTCCAAAAGGACTTGTGCTTGAGGACAGAATTCAAAAAGCGATTGAAGATGCTCGTGCTATTTGTACAGTCAAAGGTGCTTATTCTAAGCCTTGTGCTGCTGCTTGGGATGAGGTAGAAGAACTCCAAGCGGAAGCTGCTCATCAAAAAGCTGAGAGCATGGTATCAGCTAAAACCTCTTTTGAGGAATACTGTAGGGAAAACCCCGATGCTCCGGAATGTCGTAACTACACTCCTTAAAGACTAATCAATTTTTTCATAAATTAAGTCTATCCAGACAAGGTAAAAATAAAAAGGTAGAAGATTTTTACCTTTTCTCTTTTACCTTTTACCTTTTCCCTTTTTCCTTTATTTATCGTCGAGCAGCTCGCATCAATAAGAATATACCTGTGCCTAAACCAAGAAAATCGGGCAACCAAGCTGCCATAAAGGGAGAGACAACATTTGCCTCTCCTAGAGCACTAGTTATAAAACCAAATAAGTAGTAAGAAAAAATAACTATGACACTAATACCAAAACTGGTTCCTTTCCCGGTGCGTTGTGGTATGGTTCCCATCGCAGCGCCTACTAAGCCAAAAACTACACATACAAAGGGCAAGGCTAATTTTTGTTGAATCCGAATTTTAAGTTTGCGAATTTTTTTATCATCACCACCGAGACGTTCTAATTCCAGTTGTTCTAGCGCTTGGGCGATATTCATCTGGTCGTAATCTTTGCTTTTTTCTGCTAGTTCAAATGCTGTGCGAGGCAGTTGTAATTGTTGCTGTTCAAAGCGCACAATATTGCGATAAGAACTATCAGGAGCTACTAAATAAATCGTACCTTTATATATATTCCAGGTGTTTTCCGATGGATTCCATTCACCTGAATCTGCGACGACAATTTGACTTAAACCTTGCTGGGCTTTTTGGTCGGAACGATCTATGATTGTCAAACCTCTGAAGCGCTTGCCATCAAATTGATCGGCGTAATATAAGCGTGTGAGAATTTTTTGCTTTTTACCATCGGGTTGCTTTACATCTCGCTTTTCTGCATAGAGGAAGTTATCTTGTTTGGCAATAGGTGGCTTGTCTGATTTTAGTGCTTTCTCTAAGGTAACAGCTGCTTGGTAACTTGCTGCTGGTGCAATTTGCTCGTTAAAGGCAAATGTCAATCCCGTAACCAGCAAACTTAAAAACACCGCAGTTAATACCATGCGATAAACACTTACGCCACATCCTCGCAGAGCAATCAATTCGCTTTCGCTAGAAAGACGACTGTAAGTCATCAAAGTAGCTAGCAACGTAGACATCGGAAAAGCTAAAACGATGAATTTTGGCAGCGTTAATAAAAAAACTTGGGCTGCAATTCCTACTGGTAGCCCGGATTCTACTATTTTTCTCACCAGTTCAAATACAGCATCAATTGTGACACCAATTGATGAGAATGCTCCGACACCAAATAAAAATGGGGGTATTAATTCGCTGGTGAGGTAGCGATCCATGATGGAAAAAGGCAGCAGCGAATTCAGGGTATAAAAAGGCTTATATTTCATCATTAGTTATTAGTCATTAGTCGTTGGTGAACCACTGCGCTATACGCGGGTTTCCCGGTGAGTCAGTTGGCGGTTGCCTGTACCGTCCCGCCAAACTGAATTTCCCGTTGGGCTTAAAGCATGTGGTGAACCCGAAGGGTCATTACTCAAAGACAAAAGACAAAGGACGAATGACTAAACCTGGAAGTTATCGCCTAAGTAGTATTGTCGTACCAGCGGGTTATTATAAAGTTCTTCAGCAGTGCCAGCAGCGAGAATTTGCCCTTCACGCATGATATAAGCACGATCTGTGATGGCGAGAGTTTCACGAACATTGTGATCTGTGATGAGGATACCCATGTTGCGATCGCGCAGTCTTGCTACAATATGCTGAATTTCCGAAACTGCGATCGGATCAACTCCCGCAAATGGTTCATCTAAAAGCAAAAATTTTGGTCCGGAAGGTCCAGCCGCCAAAGCTCTCGCTAATTCTGTCCGGCGTCGCTCACCCCCAGAAAGTTGAATTCCTTTACTGTTAGCTACTTTTTCCAAACGCAAGTCCCGCAGTAAATTTTGTACTCTCCCTGACCATTCTAATCGTGGCACATTGGTTTGCTCTAGCACTAAAAGAATGTTATCTCGCACACTCAAGGAGCGAAAAATACTCGCTTCCTGCGCTAAATAGCCAACACCCAATCGCGCCCTTTTGTGCATTGGCATCCCAGTAATATTCTGGCTATCTAACCAAACGTTTCCTTGATCAGGTTTTTCTAAACCTGTGGCAATGTAAAATGTGGTAGTTTTACCAGCCCCATTCGGACCGAGCAAACCGACGATTTCCCCTTGGGCAACAGAAATGTTAACGCGATTGACAATAAGTCGCTTGCCGTAAGATTTGTGAACGTTTTCTAAAACAATTTTCACAGTTGATGTATCCTTTCTAAGCGATATTTCTAATTAGAACGCTTGAAAGGCGGTGTTTTTGGTGCGGGTGCAGCAGATGGTGCGTTGACGTTGCCATCGTTCACCAAATAGATTGATTCTACCTGGCGATTGTTTTGCGGTAATGCGACAAATCGTCCTTCGTCAATTAGATATGTAACTTTTTCTGCTCTGATGCTGTTAGCACCCTGTTGCAAAATATAAACGTTGCCACTGAAATCTATTCGGCGTTCTTTGCTAAAATATTGGGCTTGGGCAGCTGTGGCTTGAATTTGCCGAGCCGGATAAACCATTTGCACGTTACCACGCGCTGTTACTACTTGCGTTTTGGCGTCGTATTCTTGTGTATCCGACTTAATTTGGAGTGGGCGTCCTTGTTGTGCAGAAGTTTGTGCTGTGGCGCTTTGCAGTTGAATGGGAAAGGCTATAGTTCCCACCAGAGCAACTGGTAATATTAAGGCTAATCCAAAGCGACGCATGTGTAATTGGGGCAATTGATACCAGGGCATGATAGTAATTTATGATTTAAGATTTTGATTTTTACTTTAATTATCTTAAGTGTTTTATTGTAGTAAGCACGCTTAGTGCTTATATTTAAGCACTAAGCGTGCTTACTACGAAACAATAAGTAACGCAGTTTTAGTCGTGTGTTAGATAAAATACACAATCTAGACTAGTTGTGGATTAGGCACTGGTTAAAACTCTTGACGCTTTCTAAAACCTCATTGTTTCGTCATTACACATCTTTTGTGACGAAGCTTTGCCAAAACCCTATAGGAAAGATGGGGAGAGGGGGGGATAAAAGAATTATTCTCCTTGTCTCCCAGTCCCCTTGTCTCCCAGTCCCCTTGTCTCCCAGTCCCCTTGTCTCCCAGTCCCCTTGTCTCCCAGTCCCCTTGTCTCCCAGTCCCCTTGTCTCCCAGTCCCTAGTACCTAGTTCTCTGATTCATTAACTAGCAAAATTTTGGGTAAGGTCAAGGTTTCATCTTGACTCAAGTCGCCAGCGGCAATTTTCTCGGCTCCGGCTTTTTGTAGTGCGCTCAACAATGCCGCACTCTGATATAATAATTCGTCAACATCAATACCACTGTATGTTGATGGGTAACGTCGCAGGCGATTGCTTCCTTCTCCTAATAAAATTACTGCACCTCGCCAGTTACGATTACTCAGGTGATACAAGGCTACAGCAATTTGTAAAACGCCTTGATAAAAGCTTTTTTCTGGCTCTGATGCTTCGATCCATAGAGCCTCTAAAGTATCGTGACAGGCGTAGAACTGTCCAGAATTGAACTGTTCTACGCCTTGCCAAAAATCGTTGGGGATGCTTTCCATCAACCCATGCTGTCTCGCACTTCTTTGATTGTTTCTAAAGAAATTTCCTGCATTTCACCTGCAAACTCGTTGTCTGGGGTGAGAAACAGCATACAATGGCATTCTTTGCGCTCTCGCATGGGTACACAAGGACAGTTCCAAAATGTCGCGCTTACCTCAGCTGCTTTGTCTTCGTAGTGGCGGCAAGGACACAAAGGCGCACCTAAGTCGTCTTTATGCTTGGCTAGTCCTTCAATAACGACCGCAGTTACAGAGGGTTCAGAACAGAAGTAGGTTCCAGTACGCTTGGCGTATTGTTCGGAAAAATGGCGCATTGCCTCTAAGTTTTTATCACTGGATTTTGTGTTAACTTCTGGTCTTATCATAAGAAGGAACGTCTCATAATTTAAATATTTCTTTGCATTGTACCTCAGCCTCAGTCAGGTATTACTGGGGGGATTTCCCCATTGTGAGGTTTTTAAGTTTGCTGGACTTGGACAATCGCTATTATGGCTGCCGGGATCGGCAAAATCTGCAATATCATTGAAATCTAAAGTAATGTAGATTCATTAAGATTCATAAATTCTAACAATTAGAATTCATGATGAACTTAATTGTTTTTGTAGTTGGGGTTGCAGTGGGCGATCGCTTTGCATAATAATTCCTGGGTAATCCCAATTTACTATCACTTGTTCTGGTGTTGATGTATTCTGCCACAACATCCAACGACTGCCGTTAGGAAGAAATGCGATCGCCTCGTTTGGAGTCAACCAAATTAAAGGCGAGTTATTAGGCGCTTTTGTGATATTGTCTTCTCCTGGATGAGTTGCCGCTAAAGTTTCTAAAACCATTTTTTCGCCTTTGACTAAATCTGTGGCTGCTGTCCATAGTTGCACTTGCATTTGTTGCCGTTGTGCGTAGAAGTACAGCGATGCTGCGGCAATAACTGCTTGTTCAAAGTTCTCTTCTTCCCAAGTTGCAGCACTATCTAAGGCAATAATAATATCTTGTCCGTTTGTAACCTTTTCTAATTCTCGTATCCGTAATTTCCCGTAGCGGGCGCTGCTGCGCCAGTGGATGAAACGAATGGGATCGCCTGTGCGGTAGGGACGAAGCGATCGCGTTAATCCGGCTGTGGCTGTTTGAAACGGTTTACCACGCGGATCGGATGAAGTGCTATCATCTTGCCCAATTTCGTCTACTAGAGGGCAATTGGTCAGGGGTAACACAGTCGGGTAAACGATCGCTTTTGCCGCACATTCATGCTGACGACGACACCAAAACAATCCTAAAGGCGCACCTGTAGCTAGTTCGACTGTCTGCCAGCGATAAACACCCCGGCGCACAGTTGGGTGATTGTATACCCAATTATAACTGCCTTGGCTTTGAATCGTTTCGATTGGCTGCTGTATTGGTTTGCCCAAAACAATCGGCAAGATATCTTCGACTTGCAGCAAGTTAACAGTCTGTTTTGTATTGTTGCAGATTTCTAATTCTACCGTAAGTTCATCGCCTGCTGAGACTGGGTTGATGAAACGACGTTTGACAACTAAACCGACAAGCGATCGCTGTGGTAAAAAGGCTGCAACAACTAGCAGAGCAAAACTTACCCCACTAATAACATACAACCAACCAGCCATCGTATTTACACCAGCCCCAAAAAAACAAATCGCAATTCCCGCTAGTACCCAACCGCTATATGTAGGCGCACAAGCGTGGATTTCTAGCCAGTTGGTGATGGGTTTAATAATTTTCATAGTTTCCTTTTTAACCCAACACCACCTAAAATTCACAGGATTTCAGGGTTTTGCTACATACAAGCGTAGGGTATCAAAAAAGTTGCTGAAAGCGATCGCTGACAACACACCATAGGTAATGCGTGTTTCTAACCAATTATCACTATTCCATGCCGTTCAACTTTCAGCGTTTTCCAACTGCTGCAATAGCTGGCTGACCGATAAAACAGGCACGGCTGAACTTTGAAAACCTTGGCGATCGCGTGTCAAAATCGCCTCTAGTCCTTCACTGAAGATACTTTTCTACCCGCCGTTCTTCTAGCATTATTGCTACTTCTTCATCTGTTGGCGCTGGCTGGTCTGTTTTCAACAAACCCCGCATCCGTTTAATCGCGCTTGATCGATCAAGTTGGGATTTAGGGGTGTCTTGTAGGGATGCAATGATGGCGCTCACCAGTGCAAGGCGATCGCTCTCGGATAATTTATAAATCTGCTCCTTGAGTTCTTGCAACAACATAGGCTGCACCTTTGAAAGAGATGTCTTAATCCTAGTATGGAGGATATCGCCCCCCATGACCAGATTAGCTAGCCGTGCTAAATCTCACAGTTTAGGCAGGATGTATTTACATTGTCAATACGACTTTTGAAACAGGGATTGCGATTAAGTCAACCTGTAACTCTGTAAGAGCCAGGACTGCTGTGTATTATTAAATTATAGAACGGAGGTGGAAGATTCATTGATGCAGTTAGTCAGTCGGGAGCATATTGAAATCTCTTTTGATGTGCGGAGTGGAAAGCCCCGGATTGCTGGTACTCGCATTGCTGTAGAAGATGTAGCAGTGATGCATTTAAAGCTAGGATATTCCTTGGTAGAGATTGCTGGTAAGTATGACCTGTCACTGGCATCTGTTTATGCGGCAATGGCTTATTACTTTGATCGCCGAGATGAGATTGATCGCCGCACAGCAGAAGAGGATGAGTTGGTTGAGGTGCTGAAGCAAAATCATCCCTCGCGTCTCCAAGAGAAATTAAGACAGTTGAGGAATGAGTGAACGAATTCGCTTTCATTTGGATGAAAATGTCGATTCTGCGATTGCCCTTGGCTTGCGCCGTTATGGAATTGATGTCACAACAACCAATGATGTGGAATTACGTACTCAAAGCGATGAAGTCCAGTTAGGGTTTATTCAAGAAACACAGCGAGTACTGTTTACCCAAGATGCAGATTTTTTGATTATTGCGAGTTGCAAACTTGATCATCCTGGCATTACGTACTGCAAGAAAGGGACTCGTTCAATTGGTGAAATCATTGAAACCTTAGTTTTGATTTATGAGGTGATGACACCTGAAGAGATGGTGGGACGTGTCGAGTTTGTATGAAACGAAAGCAGCACCGAGAGGCTTGTATTGGTTCGGTTTCACTCCGCTCAACCCAATATACGGTGAGGGGTGATCGCACTGATAACCTTTCAACTGCGCTCTCACCGAGAAATTAGGGGTTTAACGGCTAAAATCAGCGACGGCTAGTAGTTTTTGTATCCACACCAGGGTTTTTCAACCGTTTGTTAGGTTGCAGCTACTTTACTTTACTTGCTGAAGGACGAATTCTGCCATCGATCACGACGATTTCTGGTGCTCTTTTACCACTACTTATCTCACTCTGCCGGAACTTGATTAGCTCATCCAAAGCTTTTATAGATTCAGTCGTAATGATAATCAAAAAAATACTATGAAAGGTTCGTTCAGCAGCGTTGTAGATGGGAAGTTGCTTCTCGTAACCTGACTTAATATTATTTGAGGTGTACTTGACTTCAACATTTACACGTGCATTGTACCCCCTAGAAATCTTAAAATCGACAGGACCTCTACCTGCATTGGGTTCTCTGCTTAAATCTAGATTGTTTGCAGAGCAATAAGCATCAGCAATTCCGAAGAAAAGGAGCTGAGCAAATCGCTCGTTTCTTAATTGTCCTGAGTCATTCCAAAATGTTACTGATAGCCCATTGGACTCAACTAACGTTTTAAAATGACTACATATATTGAGAACCATCTGAAGAATATTTTCAAGAGTTATCCCATTCTCAACTCTTAGAGATAGAGGAAACTGTTCAGCATACTCTTTCGCAATGTCATACCAGATAAGCTGCCCCGATTGATCTTTTTCAAAATCATATTTTTCGGCAGGTTTTCCCTTATATTGTTCAACCAGATCCCGCAAAAGTTCAGGATAATTAAGTAGGATGTACTTCAACTCACGTTTCGTTATCCTTTTTGTGGCATTCTTCCAAGTATCCCCAATAATCTCATTAACACGATTACGTAACTCTTCATTGTGAGCGCAAACAAGGTCAATATCATCCCAACCACACGCAACGGGAAGATCATTTAGAATATCTTGAGGAATCAAGACTGTGGGACGATTATTACTTGGAACTGCTGGCAACAAAAATTCCTTACCGCGTGCTTTTACATGACAAGTATTCAAATTGAGATTCTTGGCAACCCTTTCTGAGTAAGCCAGTAAGTCTAGAAGAATGATGCAGATTACCATGTCGCTGATTCGGTCAGCACCAATATTTTCTTCGATAAGTCCGACTAACTCAAAGATAACTGGATCAGTTATGCCTGCTTCTATTATTTCCCAAGCCGTGTTTGTTAGTTTATAAGCTATTCCCGATCCAATTCCACTACCTGATGTGCCTTCTGTAGAATACCCTAAAGAAACAAATGGCAACTCTGGAAATATCAATCGTTTGTGAGCAGCACGAAAAAATGTATCCTCAGAATGCTTTGTTGTCTGTAGAAGACGGATAATATCTTTGAAATGGTCTTTGAAGTTCTGGTATGAATTGTCAAGTTCTGGAACTTTAGTAGCTTCAAGAAGGTGGGGATCAACATAAAACTTTGAGTCAATATCTATAAAACCGTTGAATGCTCCCTCTTTTTTTAGAGCTTCCTCAGAAACTCCAAAAACCTCATTTATCTTCTTAGGCATAAGACTGTCGCTGACACTGCCAACAGTTTAACTCTCAGAACCTAAAATAGTACAAATGACCTGATACCAATACCGTTTAAATACCGCCCCAGCCGAGGCTGAAAGCAACCTAATTTGTTATTACACGACGAAAAATTATCGATATCCACGTTATTTGGCACATATCAATAATTTTTCTCGATTTAATTCAATTTTTAGGTTTACATAACACGCTAAGGATGGGGAGTATTGAAAAACGCTGTAACTAACAAATTAAAAAGCCCGTAGATACGGGCTTTCTAAATCAATTAAGTAACTTTAATTACCGTTTCGCCAACTTCTTCGACATCTTCCGCAGACGAACCGATTGGGGTGTAACTTCCACCAATTCATCGGAGCCAATGTATTCCAAAGCACGTTCTAGGCTCATGTCTATCGGTGCTTGCAACTGAACCAATTCATCGCCACCAGCAGCGCGGTGGTTGGTCAATTGCTTGGTCTTACAGATATTTAGTTCCAAATCTTGGGAACGATTGTGTTCTCCCACGATCATGCCTCTGTAAACCTTTGTACCTGGAGTAATAAAGAATGCTCCTCTATCTTCGGCATTCCTCATGGCGTAGAAGGTAGAAACGCCCTCTTCAAAGGATATTAAAACACCTTTGTTACGAGCTTCAATCTCGCCACTCAGTTGACGGTAGTCCAAGAAACTGTGGTTCATGATGCCTTCGCCACGAGTCATCCGCATGAATTCACCCCGGAAACCAATCAAACCACGGGCGGGAATGACAAACTCTAGTTGGGTGCGATCGCCACTACCTGGTTGCATATCTTGCATTTCGCCTTTGCGTTGTCCGAGGCGTTCAATACAGCTACCCACACCATCAGCAGGAATGTCCAGTACCAAGAGTTCGTAAGGTTCGCAAGGTTGACCGTTGATTTCACGGTAAATTACTTGTGGCTGGGATACTTGAAATTCAAAACCTTCTCTACGCATGGTTTCGATTAAGATACCCAGGTGAAGTTCACCACGACCGGAAACTAAGAATTTATCAGGAGAATCTGTTTCTTCGACGCGCAAAGCGACGTTAGTTTCTAGTTCGCGGAAAAGGCGATCGCGTATTTGTCTTGATGTCACCAACTTACCTTCTTGACCAGCAAAGGGCGAATCATTCACCCAGAAGGCCATTTGCAAAGTTGGTTCATCCACCTTAATTAGTGGCAATGCTTGCGGATCGTTCGGGTCAGTAATCGTTTCCCCAATATAAGCATCAGCGAAACCAGCCACCGCAACAATATAGCCTGCGGTTGCTTCTTCCATGTCTACGCGCTTGAGTCCTTCAAAGCCCATCAACTTGGTAATTTTGCCCTTGACAATGCTGCCATCTTCTGTAACTAAAGCTGCTTGTTGTCCTGAGCGGATAGTACCGTTGTGAATTCTGCCAATGACAATCCGTCCTAGATATTCTGAATAATCTAGGGTTGTAACTTGCAGTTGCAAAGGCTTAGAAGCATCTCCTACAGGTGGTGGAACATGGCGGAGAATCGCATTAAATAAAGGTTGCATATCTACCGATTCTGCTTCCAAGCTTTCCTTGGCGAAACCTCCCATACCGGAGGCAAACAGATAGGTAAAATCACACTGGTCTTCATCTGCCCCTAATTCCAAGAACAGATCCAAAACTTTATCAACAGCAACGTGGGGGTCAGCTTGACCACGGTCGATTTTGTTGATCACAACGATGGGACGCAGACCTTTTTCCAAAGCTTTCTTCAGTACGAAGCGCGTTTGGGGCATGGGACCTTCGTTGGCATCGACAATCAGAAGACACCCATCAACCATCCCAAGTACGCGTTCGACTTCGCCGCCAAAGTCAGCGTGTCCGGGAGTGTCAACAATATTGATCAGCGTGTCTTTGTAGCGAACTGCTGTATTTTTAGAAAGAATAGTGATACCTCGCTCTCTTTCAAGAGCGTTAGAGTCCATGACGCAATCCGGAACGTCTTCGCCTTCGCGGAAAATGCCGGATTGTTTGAGGAGTGCATCAACGAGGGTTGTTTTGCCGTGATCTACGTGGGCAATAATGGCGACGTTACGGATTGGAAGCGTCATAAAAGAGGGCGTTCTGTGAACTATAGAGGAAATTTTCAGACTTACTTGTAATAAATACTGAGATGATCTAACAGAATTAGGAATTCAATGCAAACTCTGTAAAGAACCTTTAACAATTCTAGCTTAAACGTCACAATTCCGGCGAGTTTTCGCAACGAAACGCCATGAAGCAATTTAAAATTTAATTTTGGGTTGAAGTCAAGTTTGTGCTTTCTTTATGGGGATTATGTGTATTTATTGTTACCTTACAAATAGGTTTTACAGTTAGTTAATGTTGCCTGTGAAGCGGTTAGAATGCCAAACTGATTACGAAACAGGCACAAGTGTTTGTTTAACTTGGAGATAATCACTCCGTAAGGACTCTATATCTGTTTGAGAAAGGGCAAATTTAATTAAGCGCACCAATTCCCCCCAAGTGCGGAGTTGAGCAACAGAAACGGCTTGCATGAATTTCTGCTGATAGAATTTAAACCAAAAGTCTGGTGCTTTTTTGGTTTCGCTTTTCTTCCACCGCTTGCGCCAACAGAGAAAATCTTGAGTTTTTGGCGCTTCGGCTTCTATAATCGGTGGCAAGTCGGCGTAACTGACAAACCGAGTCTTTCCTTGGGCTACTACCAGAATTACATATCGCCACAAGCGGATATCTTTGATTTGCTCGACTTTGATGTTGAGGAGTAAAGCGATCGCCTCTGGGGTCACAAATCTTGCTAATGGATTAACTGTCTCTGATTCAGACTGCGGTGTTATTATCATAAGTAGATCTCACAAAATTGATTAAATAAACGCTCACGAGATGCTCACGAGACGCTCACGTAGTGGCTAATTTGGTCAATGTGGGTTTTTATGTTAGCGATCGCTTTAGTTTGCGAGACCGGGGCGATCGCTTTTAATATATACTAGATTCAAGCTGAGACTTAGGCGCTTGTCAAGTATGGGAATGGTCAGGTTAAGAATTAAAGAGTTTACAGATAAAGAAGGCTGGACACTTAAGGAATTAGCTGATCGCTCTGGAGTCCCATACGGTACGATTAAAACTTACGCACGACTGCCAGAAAGAGCAACTGTTGACCTAACTGCCTTAAAAAAGCTGGCTTCGACTTTTAATGTTTTATTAGAAGATTTATTTGATGTGGTTGAATAGTTGATGTGCTGGTAGTGATGCGGTGTTATCATGACTTAGATGCTCACAATGATTAGCTAATTAGGTATTTGTGGGTTTTATCGAGTGCGATGTCTAGCGACAAGCCCTTCGGGTTCAGCAGTCGCTCATGGGGGAAACCCCCAAGACCGCGCGGCTTCACCGCTACGCCTCTACGCTTTTAATCTGTAAAAATATTAAAGTTGAAATTTCGGCGCTTGTCAAGTATGGGACTAGTTAAGTTACGTATTCGAGAGTTTGCAGGTAAACAGGGATGGACTCTCAAGGAAGTCTCAGAACGTTCAGGAGTCCCATACGGCACGATTAAAACTTATGCCTTGTCTGATGGAATGGCAATGGCTGATGTCACTGCACTATTCAAATTAGCGCGGACTTTTAATGTTTTGATTGAAGATTTGGTTGAGATAGTCAAAGAGTAGGCGAAAAGTGTAGTTAGTTGTGGTGATGCGTAGACGCGCTCGCAGTCACTTTTGAACTTATGCCATAATTGACACCAATATTTTGGCATTGTCAGTAATGGCTTGGGAATCAGGGAATCAGTTGCAGAGCGGCAAATACACAATTGACAAAGAATTAGGCGAAGGTGGCTTTGGTATAACTTATCGCGCTACAGATAATAATAAGCGCTACGTTGTCATTAAGACCTTAAATGATACTGTGCAACGTCGTCCGGATTTTGCCAAATTTCAGCAAGATTTCTTGAATGAAGCAATAAAACTAGCAAGATGCACTCATCCCCATATCGTGCGGATAGATGAAGTCATCCAAGAGGATGCGCTGTGGTGCATGGTGATGGAATATATTGATGGGGAAGATTTAGCAAATTTGGTTGAAAATCAAGGTGCTTTGTCTGAAGTCAATGCATTACGCTACATTCAGCAGATTGGTGAAGCACTAACCGTAGTTCACAATAACGGCTTGTTGCATAGAGATATCAAACCACAAAATATCATGTTGCGTTCTGGTAATTTGGAAGCTGTGTTAATTGACTTTGGTATTGCGCGGGAGTTTAGCCCGAATTTGACAAAGACGCACACGCAAATGTTATCTGATGGCTTTGCACCGATTGAGCAATATGACAAAAGAGCAAAAAGAGGTGCTTATAGTGATGTTTATGCTTTGGCGGCAACTTTGTATGCCATTTTAACAAGAGAAGCACCAACAATGTCTCCAGTAAGAGCTATTGGTACGTCGTTGGTGGAACCAAAAAAGATTAATTCTAGTATTAGTGAAAGGGTGAATCAAGCAATTATTAAGGGGATGGAAATAAAGCCAGAAAATCGCCCTCAGTCAATAGAGGAGTGGCTGAAACTTATTTGGCTTGATCAAAGACAAGCAAACAAGCAACAAGCCTTAATTGGCATAAGAGTATTGGTTCATCTTGCAGAAATTGGTGATAAAGAGTTCCGAGACGGTGAGTTTGCTGGTACTCGTGGTCAGTCTCGCCGCTTAGAGGGATTTAAGCTCCGCGTTATCTCCGTTTCTGCGCTTCGTTATTAAATCAACACCACTCTACAATAATTTTTCTAAAGGCAACATAAATCCCGGTACAACATCTTCACCATTCAAAATTGCTGTTGCTGGATATTGAGTAATTGAATTATCTCGGCGATAAACAAAAGCTTGCTGATTTTGACGGTCAATTAACCATCCCAAACGTACACCATTGGCAATATATTCTGCCATTTTTGCCTTGAGTTTTTCCAAGTTGTCATTTTTAGAACGAATTTCAATTACAAAATCAGGTGCTAAATTTATAAATTGGTCTTCTTGCTCATCCCAACCTTCAGGTAAGCGTCCTTTAGCTACAAAAGCAGCATCAAGAGATTTTACAGCAGTATTGGGTAATCTAAAACCTGTACTTGAACTGAAAACTTCACCCAAATCTTGACTTTCCACCCAAGTTAGCAGATAAGCTCCTGCTTTTATTTCTCTATTTCCAGAAATTCCCCCAGTTGGCGGCATAGTTTCCAAAGTTCCATCGGCATTACGTTCAAATCGCAGTTCTGGATTCTCTGAACTCATTTGCATCAAATCTTCATCAGAGTACCAAGACGGCAAAATCGCTTTTTCGCTTTTCATAACTATGCCATAGCAAGCTAGATAGATAATACAATTTTAGCTGAGATGCTCTTTCGTCTCTTTCTTTGCGTTCGCCCTGCTTATTGGCGGTTTCTTCTAAAACTAATCGTGCATTGAAAAGGATTTTCAGGTAAAGTGCGAGCAAATAACATTATGGTTGATAAAATGCTTTCAGAACGCTTTACCGAGGCTTTAACCTACGCTACACAACTTCACGCAAACCAAGTTCGTAAAGGTTCGGGTGTTCCTTATATCGCTCATTTGTTAGGTGTTGCCAGTATTGCCTTAGAATATGGGGCAAATGAAGATGAAGCTATCGCAGCCCTTTTACATGATGCCATCGAAGACCAAGGAGGAGCGAGAACCAGAGAAGAAATACGCCGTCGTTTTGGAGACAATGTAACAGCAATTGTTGATGGTTGCACTGACTCTGACACCATACCTAAACCACCTTGGCGACAACGCAAAGAAGCATATATTGCTCATATTTTCACTGCATCGCCATCGGTGTTACTTGTTTCGGGAGCCGATAAACTGTACAATGCTCAATCGATTTGCAAAGATTATCGCGTCTTGGGTGAATCACTTTGGGAACGCTTCAAAGGTGGCAAAGAAGGTACTCTTTGGTATTATCGATCGCTTGTAGATGCTTTCCACAAAACAGGATCGATCCCAATCATTGAAGAATTAGAACGGGTAGTTTCAGAAATAGAAGTTTTGGCTGGTTGCAAATAGTCAACACCAAGCGAAGGGTATATTCTTGCAACCATACCCGCATCAATCTGCGGGTGGGTGAGGAATAGTAATTGAACCAAATTCAGTTGGCTTGCCGTTTTTAATCGCATCGAAAGTACCTTTAATAGTACCTGCGATCGGCACAGCAACAAGTGTCCCCAATAACCCAGCAATCTCAAATCCCATCAAAATAGAAACAAAAATCCAGATAGGATTAAGTCCGATAAAATCGCCGAGTAATTTGGGCGCTATCAAATTATCTTTAATCTGCTGCAAAAAAATCGCCGCTATTGCGACTTGAATTGCTAGCAACCAACTTTGCAGCAACACTAAAATTACCACCAAACCGATACCAAGAGACGCGCCAATAAAGGGAATTAATTGGGATATGCCAATAAGTATGGCAAACAACAAAGCAAACGGCACCTTCAGAATCAAGAAAATCGGGGTGAGGGTGATTACCATGAACAGCGCTAGTAAAAGTTGGCTGAGGAAGAAGTAGTGGAAATTGAGGCGCAAAGATGCAATTAAAGGAACTCGAATATTAGCCGGTAGGAGATTAACCAAACCAAACCAAACGCGATCGCCATACAAAAGCATGTAAAATGCCAGTACGACTATTAACACCATATTAATTAATCCTGATAGCAGTGTCCCAGCCACACCTACAGCACTAGAGGCTAGTTGTTGTACCACATTCTCAATACTGACATTGATTTGATTGCTCACAAACCTCAAATCTAATGCCAAACGCCGCTGTCTCGCCAACGCCTCAAACTGTTGTAAATTTGCTTGACTAGCGCTTAATAAACCAGGAATCTTATTTAACAGTTGAACCGTTTGGTCAATTACTATCGGCACTAAGGTTACGCCCAGAATTATAAAGAGCGTTAAAGTTGCCAGTAAAACTATAGTTACTGCCTGAGTACGCGTAATTCTAGCGCGTTCAAAAAACTTTACTGGATAATTCAGTAAAAAAGCAAGAATCGCCGCAATGATCAAGATGGTAATTGGATGCTGAAATAAGCGATAAACCTGAGATACCAGCCAAATATTCAGAGCGATAATCGGACCGCTCAGACCATAGAATAACAGACTTTTAACGGAGGCTGAACGGCGCATATTATCGACTGGGGACTAAGGATTGGGGAAGCTTGAACTGGGTGAAGCAAGAAATTTCCACACAACGAGTTATGTGATGAAATTACATGCGGGTCTATATTGGCAAGCTTGGTAAGACTCAACTGGTGCTGATGAATATGATAAATATTTTTAACAAAGGTGTGTAAGCATAGCTGATAAAAAGGAAGCAAATCATCATGGACAAAACTATAGCTGACCTTCGCAAAGATTATACCTTGGAAGGTCTGAGCGTCTCGGAAGTTGATTTTAATCCTTTTAGACAGTTTAAAAAATGGTTCGATCAGGCACTAGATGCCCAACTTCCCGAACCGAATGCCATGACTATTGCCACTGCTACACCAGAGGGCAATCCGTCGGCAAGAATGGTGCTACTAAAAGATTTTGATGAGCGGGGTTTTGTTTTTTACACTAACTATAACAGTCAGAAAGGACAAGAATTAGGAGCAAATCCGCAAGCATCCCTGGTTTTTTGGTGGGCGGAACTAGAACGACAAGTCCGTATTTATGGGCAGGTGGAGAAAGTTTCTGAATACGAGTCAGATGAGTATTTTCACAGTCGTCCGTTAAATAGTCGCCTGGGTGCGTGGGTGTCTAATCAAAGCGAGGTGATAGAAAACAGAGAAGTTCTTGAGCAACGCTTGCAAGAACTTCAGGTAAAATATGAAAATCAAGAGGTGCCGCGACCGCAGCACTGGGGAGGAGTGCGAGTGATCCCCGCAAAAATTGAGTTTTGGCAAGGACGCCCTAGTCGTTTGCACGATCGCTTGCTTTATACTTGCTTGGATGATGGAAGTTGGAAAATAGAGCGTTTGTCACCTTAATCGTTTTCGTCTAACCAAGGTGGTATTGCACCTACTAATTGTTTGGGTGGTTCTATTCCACGAGAACCACCCGGCTCAGTTTTGCGAGGTTTGCCGCTATTTGGCGGCTTGATATCTCTTTCGGAACCACCGTTTTGTTCTTTATTTTTGTCATCGCTCATTTTATACTCTCCTTTTTATTGGGCATTGGTAATTCTTCTTTGTCCCTTATCCCCTTGTCCCCAGTCCCTAGTGCCTTGAGAACTTCCTCTGCGTGCGTGGTAAAATTGTTACCCGTTAAGCTGGTAAGTTCGGGTACTTCATTCAACTTCTTCAGCATTAAGAATTTCAATTCCGTATAATTTTCACAAATGCCTTGTAAATCTGGATCTTTACCCGCCCATTCCCAAAGGGTGCGCTCATAATCTCTCAGCAAAGCGTAAACTAAATAACGGCGTGCTAATGAAAGCGCGGTTTTTACCTCAGCATTAATTCGGTGAGCGATCGCATACCAAGCCGCCAAATTATATAGAAAGCGAGTATTTAACTCTGATGTCTCATCCCACCCTTTCCTCAGGTTTTCTATTTCGTCTTTCGCTTCCTGAGTCAAATTGACATCACCTGTGATTAGCCCAGCCATCGCTTTGCCAATTCTAATTCGGCGCTTGACAGATTCATCTTCACATGCATGAAGGGCGCGATCGTATTGGAGTATCGCTTGACGTTGCCAATTAATAGATTCTTTGCTTGAAATTTCTCGTCCCAGGCTGCTGTATGTATCAGCTAAATTTTCGTAAGGTTGAAACCACTCAGGATACAAAACTATTGCTTGCTGTAAATCTTCAATCGCCAAATCGTAAAACAATTTGCCATGATTTGGGGCGCTGGCTAGATTAAGAGCGCCAAAAAAGTTATAAATCTTTGCTTGATAGCGATCGCGTTTTCGTCCCCAGTGATACCACGGTACAGCAGCCACCATTTCGCGTCGGCTGAGTTCTAATGCCAACCAGCGAATAGCCGAGCCTAATAGCTTTCTGTAGCGGTCTTTCAGTGCTTCTTCGGATAGTGAATTATCAACCGACTCCCAGACCGTATACAACTTAGAAGAAAGACGACCTTGAATATTAGTGATTTCAAAAGTAATTCCCAGCCGATCATATTCTTTACCTTGGCTTTGCAGAATGCTAGTTACTTTCGTGCCGAATGGTGGGAATATCGCTTTCAACATGTTCATCGCTGGATGCATTTGGTCTGGTGTGAACTCGCTAAGTGAAGTCACCAAGTCACCAAGTCGTTGATCTGGGGTTGTTTGCGGTAATGGTAACTTATCAGGAGGATGATAGGTTTCCGGTCCTTGGTTGATGATATGCTCTTTCACACGTTGCCGCACGCCTTTCATTTCCCCCACAAGTCTTTCTCGCGCTAATTGCGAAAGACCTGGTAACACCTTGTCCATTTCATCGGCATCAGAAGCATTTATGAAATTGTCTACAATCAACTGAGATGAACGCTGAAAAAGCATTAAGATGATGCGATAGAGGATCAAAAGACTTAGTAAAGCCGCCACGACCTTTACCAAAATCAAGAAAATCCTCGTGACGTTTTTCTCCGCCACTTCGAGGTCATCTGTCAACTTGGTAATAGAGATCCTTGGCTTATTAGATTGACTTGGTGTTAATGTTGCAGTCGGTGTTGCTCTGGCAATAATCTGTTGACTATATATGGATGGTCGCCGATATGCCGACAATCCATAACTAAAGACAAATAAGACGGCGAATACTAACAACAGTCGTACTTTCACAAATTTCGGCTTGGTGATATTATGTCTGCTTGATTGTTTGGTTTGGAAGCATCCCATTTTTGCAAAAATGCCTAACCAACAGGCGCTTAAGCCTGGACGCGGCTGTGCGTTGTTGGGATGCTCCCTCTCGTTCCCAGCCTTAGCGCTTGAAACGAGGAACACTCAGCATTCAGAACTATTCACTAGCTGTTTTGGTAGCAAATTGAATGCTGGGGTCTGGCATAAAACTATACCGTAGATATAGCCCACCGCAAACAAACAAAATAATCAACAAAGTACCAATACCGAGAGGACTGGGAAGCCAGAAAACTGCTTCGATGTGGTTTAATTGACCTGGCGTGAGCTTCCATACCAGTTTATTTTGATTTTTTTCGGGAGCGATCGCGCTTTCGGTTTGTTGAATGCTTTTTGCCCCCCAAGGAGTTTTCAAGCTAAATTCTAAATCGAGAATCGAACCTGCATTCGCTAAAACGTTACCATTGCTGGCAATTAGAGAGAGCGATCGCAAATCAACATCGTAAATCAACCGATTCCGCACTAACAGTAAGAAATTGTTTTGAAACAAAAGTAAGTTTGACTCAATTTTTGGCAGTTCTGAGTCAGATGTACCTTTAACTTCAGCTTTTTGATTAATGTTGGGATTGAAAAATTCGTTAAACTTCGTTTGTAATTCCTTACCATTACTGAAAGGAATTGTCACAATAATTTCTTCTTGGGAAAGTCGCCGCACTTTGCCTTCTTGTTTGCGGGCGCGGCGTTCGATGCTATTTAACCATTCGTATACTGAGTCACCGCTAAAAGTGGTTAGCCGTTCTGCTAACTTAATATGTTGCACCAGTTCGCCGCGATTCGAGTTTTCAAAGTTTACCCCCGCTTCATACTGTACGCAACCAGAAAGCAGCAGGGATGCGAACAGCACAAGGCAGACAAATCTTAGCCGTGCAAAGCTTTTTGCTAAAGCCGATAAATTCATCACTATAAATCTCCACAAAAGTCAACTAAAGGATGAAGTATAAATGATAAAGGATGAAGTTAAGGCTTTAGAGAAGTTCCGTCCAGCTTGAAATTGTACCGCAAAGCTTTTTTCCTCCTTCTCGTTCTCAATCGCACAAACGCACTCGCGTTCATCCTTTACACTTCATACTTTTTTACAGACTCAACCAAACCAAGCTACCCAAGATTAAACTAATGGTAATTAATGCGACCCAAATAAAGCGATTATCTTTAGTATTGACTTGGCTTAAGTCAACGAATTCTCGCTCAGTAGGCTTTTTGGGTTGGGAAGATTTTGTACCAGCAGCGAGACGGATTTTGCTTTCATTATCAGACAATGCGCCCAAATCAGGAATTTCCGTCATCCATTCGCTTGGTCTTTGTAGCTTGGGTGCTTTGAGAATGTAAACCAAGTTTCGCGCTTGTTTGCTGGTTTCGGAAAAAGGATGGCGTTTGAGTTCTTCGCAAAGGGCGATCGCATCTTCAGTGCGTCCAGCAGCTTCATAAGCTGTTACCAGCCAGATTTGTATCTCTCCCCCCAAGCGAGAATTACGATTCGCTAGAGCGATCGCTTTTTCTAGATTTTCCACCGCTTGTCTATATTGCCCACTTTCAAAAGCAGCTTTCCCAGACTGGTAAAGATTTTTGGCAATTTCTAAACTTTCTGCACTCACGTTTTGCACACAAATCAGCACTTTCTTAATTGTGCCAATGTGAGTAATATTTTTAAATCTTTCTCAAGCTGGTAACGTCAAACTAGATAAACTTCTAAAATTGTAGTAGGTATACGTAGATTACCGGAATGCACCACACGCCGTCAGGCTGAAGCCTGCGGCTACACTAACTAAGTCCGCTTCGGTTCTGCGGACTTTAGGGAAATCAAGGGTTTCGTAACCCGCGTAGGCGGGTTTTGTTCGTATAGTCCCAGGCTTCCAGCCTGAGGGCGACTTATCAAATCTAGGCGGTCAAAATATGCTTAAAATCAAGCATTGGCAACTCAACTGGCTGGGATTAGGTTCTGCTTTGGCACTGATGAGTTCTATATTTCCTGTTGCAGTCTTACCTAACTAGCAACTTGGGTTTATTAAGTTATTTCGGATCGGAGGACGCAAGCTTCTCGTTTAGGAATTGTATAATTTGCTGCATATTTTTTTGCATCAATCGCTCCCACGTAGCGGCTGGTGACAGCTTCGCTACTTTTACGCCTAATAAATCTTTATAAAATTTGGAAACGCCTAGATGTTACAGTTTACAACTCAATGGTGGTGTAATTATGGTCATAACTTGAAAAGAATTTGTGCAATTGATAGGATCTAAACCCGTCTTTTAGCCAATCCCACACGTTGAATTCAAAATAGGCATCAATGAATAAATTGATAAACCATACAATAAACCATCCTAAACCCAACAAAGGAATTAGTATCACTAACAAAACAAAATAAACCCACCCCCAAAGCCAAATTTGATTCAGAACAACACATACGCCTATCAACCATTGCAGTATCACCACTTTCCTGTAATTAGAAGACTCCTGGAACTTATGCTGAGACTCCTCTTTGCCTAAGTTAACAAAATAAACCTGCGCTGGGAAGTGTCCTTTATAAGTAGGGGTTGGTAAAGGAGCATATTGACTCTTCCACTTTCCTTTTTCTCTTTTCCACTTTACGCGATTAGCAAAATTTTTATAGGGATTTAAATACCACTTTACGCGATTAGCAAAGTTTTTATAGGGATTTGAATAATTTTTACTTTTGCTTTCATCTATGTAAATCTCCTTCTGAATGCTGAAGCCATAGTACCCATCACTATATATGAACCACAATCGGTTTATTATCTCTAAATCCTCGTAGGGGAAATTCAAGAGTCCAAAATTTTCTTTGTAGATTAATCTATAAGTTTCGTCGTCGGCGTAACTCCACGTTTTTGCAACTAGTAAGTCGCGTAATGTAGCGAACTCTTGTCTTTGACCAATAATAATATCTTGGGTAATTTTTTTTACCTCATCGAGAACATAATCTAAGCCATGTTCATCAGAAATTGAAAATTGTACAAGTATTTCTTCAATGTCTTTATATACCTCAGGATACTCCGTTTTAATCTCGTTTATTGTTACGTTGTGTAAAAGAAAAAATATCCTGCCACTTTTTTTATGCGCTCGAGCTCGAATTTAATCCATTTAGTAAGTTTTAAGTAATGACGGCTGAGTACAACAATTCCTTTGTATGATTGTTCGAGACCTTCTTCAATTTTCTCTTGTAAATTATCCCCCCAATTAATATTAGTTTTGTCATACCACACTCTATATCCTCGTTTTGTAAGTTTTTCTTGTAGTAAATTAACGTACGGTTTGTCTTGAGATGAGTGACTAAGAAAGATATCACAATGACGATGCATAAAAATCTCTCCATAAGTGTGGAAAACTATTAATTTTAAACAGTGATACTGACAAATACCGCCTAATTATTTATTATTTTTTGAACTTACACCAACAATTACAGCCAATGCATTCGCGTACTGTTCCAAATCAGATCGCAGGGCTTCTAACTCACTTCGCAACTTCGGCTCTTCAGACCAATTGCGCTCATGCTCTTTTAGGGAGCATCCCAATTTGGCAAAAAGATGGGAAGAAGACAAGAATATTGGCGATTGTAACTCGCGAATAAAAGGGGAACTGTACATCAACACCGGAATTCGAGAGAATTAATAATGTTCAACAAGCAGATCAAGTTCAATGACCCCGGAAGATAAAGAACTTTTAGATACCCACGTAAAAGCGATCGCGAAGATTCTGTATAAAAACACGCCTTCGGAAAAAATAGAAACCTTTGAAGGCATAGAAACAGCCGTTCGCGATCAAGTTCTGGAACACGTCAGTCCGAAAATTGCCTTTTTTTTGTCGGAGAAAAGACTGGAACAACAAAGGGGAAAACACGGACAATAAGGAGTTGTGTTGGTAAGATTAAAATCACTAATAAACAAGCATCTCGTTTGGGAATAGAACCGTATCGCCGATTTAGCCCATTGCTATCTAAGTGCTGTTTATTACTTGCAGCCAACGATACTGAACAGGATAAATTAGCTCGATTTGAGCGGATTAAAAAGGCGATTATAGCCTTAGAAAAACAACAAGCACTTTTATTAAAGCAGGGTGATCTGGCTGCATCCGGGGCTTGGGTA
>JAESGY010000344.1_pt1 | contig 24994 bp, 28 predicted proteins | sample 9269841 | NCBI WGS metagenome assembly JAESGY01 (sample SAMN17022865, study PRJNA683097) | algae metagenome | isolation source: Spirirestis rafaelensis WJT71-NPBG6 and co-occurring heterotrophs from... | place: USA: Pinto Wells, Joshua Tree National Park, Colorado Desert, CA | collected 2006-08-15
CGGTGACCAATGCGACGCGCGCCATGCTGTTTCCTTCCCAAGAGCGTTCTGCGGATCTCTCAAGGATCCAGGTTGTTATACGGCGAAATCAGGCCTCAGTTCCCGACCGCTGCAGGTCACAGCTCAGGCAGCCTACTGGGCCTGGAGGATGCAGGCCCCGTATCAAGGCGAATGCCGCGCTTTAAGCTTGGTGTAGCTGGAGCAACTCCCATAGCAGAAAGCGTCCTCTTCCAGGCCGCTGTCTGTCCGGCTCGACCGGTACGACGAAGGAACCGGCGGCGCCATAAACAACAACATAGCCTTGGCTGTTGAGATCGCGCTCGACCTCTTCGAGAGAAGCGAACCACTGGCGGATGACGGTCACCATAGGATTGCCCGCTGCTGGAGTAAGAGCATGCACGCAAATGGTACTCCAATCCGCTGTCGTAGTACACAAACCCGGTCCATTGTCGCGCCATGTCCCTACCAGCAAGCCTGCCAGCGCTCTCGACAGGCCACTGGAAGCTGCGTATCTCGGCGGCCATAGAATAGCTATCTATGCCTAGAGGCTACGGCTGTGATTACAAGCGCATTTCCCTGTCTGACCAGTACCGGCAGTCGTAAACGAGGGGTAAACGCGCTCAGACTGTTCCATGCTCATTGTGCATGGCAGGGGTGACCACTTTCAGATTTGTCGTGCGCCAGGTGCGCTGTAGATGATCCCTCCCCCGCCACGGCCTCCCTGTGGCGGGTTTCCTCCCCTAAACTCGGCCACCCCAAAAGGTGGCCCTTTTTCTCGCTGCCCGTGCGCGGCGCCTTCGCGCTTGGGCTGGCTCATCACTGAGGTTGCGTCATGTTTTTACCGGTTGTTCTATCAAGCCTGCATCGCTGGCTGCGTTCTCGTGAGACGGCTCGGCAGTTGCGTGCTCTGTCCGATCGTGAGTTGTCCGACATCGGCATCGCCAGACACGACATCGCGCGGGTGGCGCGGCAGGTGCAATAGATCGGCCGCTGTGTGGGTTGGGCGAGGTGACAAGGAGGGCAGTGCGTCCGTGCCCGTCCTTGTCCCTCAGGCCATGCGGCCACGACGCTGATCTAGCTGCCCTCTACGACAGGGCCATGATAAGTCAGGCTTCTCCGAGGAAGAGGTCAGTGGCTTCAGCGTAACCGGCAGGCGCTGCTTGACCTGATCCGTGAGGAAGCGACGTTCCGCATCGCTCAATCCACCTGTGAAGCCGTAGAATGGTGAGACAACCCTGAACCTCGAAATATGGTCTCCGAGAGGCTCGCTACTGATGAGAGCGGGACTCTCACAAACGACAACGCCCTGACAGAGTTAGCCGTGCGGAGCTCACTGTCAGGGCGCTTTTGTGATGCCGGTTGCAACACCACGGCACTTACTATGCGTCAAGAGCGCCAAATTTTCAATCGAACGCTGTGCACAATTCCGCACGTCCTGGAGTGAAGCCGAGCGCCACTGGTCGTCTTCGTATCACCAGACTGGCACAAAGAACTTACCATACTTCCTGGCAATGTAGTCTTTCACCTCGGGTGAGCGGTAGATCGCGATGAAATTCGCGATCTCAAGGTCATCCTTCCGGTCTGCCCGTACGACGAACTGCAGGGCGTAGTGGGCGTCGCCGAACCCATCGGCGATCAGTGCCTTCTCAGGATTACCTCCGGACAGCAGCAGATAGCTGATGCTGACCTGACCCAGGGTCACGTCATCGAGGGCACGAGGCAGTTGCGCGGCTTCCAACTCCCGGAAACGGAGGTTCTTAGCGTTGGAGACGATGTCGAGGACGGTTGCAGCATCACCCACCCCTGACTTGAGGGTGATGAGGCCGGCCTTCTGCAACAGCTGCAGGCCGCGCGCGCCGTTCACCGGATCATTGGCAATCGCCACGACGGCATTATCGGGAACCTGGTTAAAGCTCGTGACTTTGTTTGAGAACAGGCCCACCGGCATCACATAAGTCGGGGCAATCGGCGCAAGCTTGTACCCACGACCCTTGATGGCGGCATTGAGAAAGGGAATGTGCTGGAACAGGTTGGTATCGATATCGCCATTTGCCAGCGCTTCGTTCGGGGTCACCCAGTCGGAGAATTCCACCACCTGAACCTCGATGCCTTGCTGCCGGGCCCGCTCAGCGGCGAAGTTCATGATGTCGGCCACCGGTCCGCCGCTCGTCCCAACTTTCAGTGGTTTGGCCAGGGCGGCGCTAGGGTCGGACATCTGGAGCATGAGGCCGACGATGCCGGCAAGAAGGGCACTGACGCTGCGCCGGGAGACGGTGCGATATTGTTTGAGTAACGAGATCATGGGTGGACGTCCTCTGTTCCAGAGTTGAAAGGGTGCAGCCTGCCCTATTCGGCGGCTGGCACGACGGTTTGGGACAAAAGAGCTGACGACCCGACTGCGCGGAATGATGCGCCCGGATGGCTTTTCGCGAGCCGCGGCCGGCCGGAGCCGAAGAGCTTCTCGCGCAGGGTGCCTTCTTCGTAGTTGCGCTTGTACACGCCGCGCTCCTGCAGGAGCGGCACCACCAGATCGACGAAGTCTTCCAATCCTTCGGGCGTGACCACCCGGCTTAAGTTAAACCCGTCGATGTCGGTATCCTCGACCCAGCTCTGCAACTCACCCGCAATCTCCTCGGCCGAGCCTATGATCGGCTCGTTGCGGCTGCCGAGACCCTTCTCGCCGAAGATCTTGCGCAACGTCCATGTCTCGCTGCTGTCGACGGTAAAGGCCCGCAGGATGGAATTTGTGGCATCGTTCTCCTCATGGCGGAGCGGTTCGTCAGGGTCATAGCGGGAGAAGTCCACGCCCGTGATGCTGGAGAAGTGCGACAGCGCCCCCTCGATGCTGGCGTAGCGTTGATACTCTTCGTATTTCTCCTCGGCCTCCTTGCGGGTGCGCCCGACGACCACGGCGCGGCCGAGAAACACCAGAATGTCAGCGGGGTCCCTCCCCTGCTCCGCTGCCCGCTGCCTGAGATCCGCGACGGTCGTGCGGGTGTTCTCCTTCGTTGGACCCGCCAGGAACACGCATTCGGCATGCTTCGCGGCAAAGTCCTTGCCCCGGGACGATGCGCCGGCCTGATAAAGGACAGGCGTGCGCTGCGGTGACGGCTCCGAGAGGTGAATGGCATCGACTTTATAGTGTTGGCCGGTATGCTGAACCCGGTGGACCTTGCGTGGATCGGCATAGATCCCATGCTCGCGGTCGCTCAGAACCGCGTCGTCCTCCCAGCTGCCTTCCCACAGCTTGTAGACGACCTCCATGTATTCTTCGGCCGTCTCGTACCGGTCGTCGTGCTTCGCCTGCCTGGCCAAGCCCATCCCGCGTGCCGCGCTGTCGAGATAGCCGGTGACGATGTTCCAGCCGATCCGCCCACGCGTGAGATGATCGAGCGTCGACATGCGGCGGGCAAAGAGATAGGGCGGCTCGTAGGTGAGGTTGCACGTCACGCCGAAGCCGATATGCCTCGTGACGGCCGCCATCGCCGGCACAACCAGCAGGGGATCATTGACCGGCACCTGAACCGCATGCGCAATCGAGGGATCCGGGCTGCCCTTGAAGACGTCATAGACCCCGACGATGTCAGCGAGAAAGATCCCGTCGAACTTGCCGCGCTCGGCTGTGCGGGCGAGATCCTGCCAGTATTCGAGCGTGTTGTAGGCTGTCGACCGATCCCGCGGGTGAGCCCACATGCCTTGCTGGATATGGCCGACGCAGTTCATGTCGAAGGCATTGAGCCGGATTTGCTTTGTCATTTTCAGACACCTTTGCAACAGCTAGAGAATGGTCGTCTGCACTCAAACGACGAACAGAGCCACTCCGGCCAGAGCGACGCCACCCCCAAAGATTTGGCTTATGGCCGGCACTCTCCGGACAGCGCCTTCCAGCCCAAGCCCGCAGCCGAGGAGGAGCGCGGTGGCAGCAAGGAAGCCAGCCCCATAATCGACGGCGCTCACGGCTGGTGCGATCTCAACGCCGTGGGCATAGCCATGAAAGATCCCGAAGATCCCGCAGACACTGGCGGCGAGAATGAGGGACGGCTGCAGGTTGAGCAGCACGGCAAGCCCCAGCCCCAAAACCGATGCGGTGATCCCAAGCTCAATCAACGGGATCCCGGATCCCGTCAGGGCAGCCCAGAAACCGATGGCCATTGCACTCAGAAAGCGGACCGGCAGCCCAATCATTGCGCGCCGGCCGAGGCTCCCAGCCCACAGCCCAACCGCAATCATCGCCAGCACATGATCAAGCCCACCGAAGGGATGGGCAAACCCGGATAGAAAACCGGTAGCGGTGTTATGCCCAGTATGGGCCCACGCTTCAGAGGAAGACAAAACTGCGAGAATAAGCGAAGGGAGAAAGTAGCGCTTCATACTGGATCCAATTGACGAGAGTGCAAAGGCAGCGGGTGGGCTCCTGAGCAGGTGTTGGGCGCACCAGCGGATTGAGTTCAGGTGCCGTAACTGACCGGCGGTCGCTCCTTACGGATGCTTGTGAATGGGATCGACCCAGTACACTTCTTCAGGCTGTTCGACTGGATCGACATCGGTGATGTTCACCACCACCGCCTCGTTGTCCGAGCGCACGAGCACGCATTCGAGCGGCTCGTCCGGGCTGGCATTGATCTCCTGATGCGGCACGAAGGGCGGGACATAGATGAAATCCCCGGGTCCGGCCTCGGCCACATACTCGAGGTGATCGCCCCAGCGCATGCGGGCCTTGCCACGTACGACATAGATCACGCTCTCGAGCTCACCATGATGGTGAACACCCGTCTTGGCATTCGGCTGGATCGACACCGTGCCCGCCCAGATCTTCTGGGCACCCACACGCGCGTGATTGATCGCGGCCTGTCGGAACATTCCGGGCGTCTGGGCGGTGTTGGCATCAAGCTGGTCGCCCTTGATCACGCGGACGCCCTCGTGCTTCCAGTGCTCGTGCTGGGTGTGACCGTCATGCTCGTGGTGGTGATCTGCGCTCATAAGGTTTTGACTCGGAAAGATTTGATAGACGGGCGAACCCCAGCTTCTGATCGCTGGCTGGGGCTGATGGATCGTTGCGCGACGAACAGGATCTTGAGGCCGCCGCTACTGCGCCGCGGCTTCCTGAGTTCCGCTGAGCACCGCCTCATTAAACGACGGGTCGAGAACATCGGCGGCTTTGAGAGGCTTCGGGATCAGGCCATTGCGGACATAGAGGTCAATGGTCCGCTGCTCGGCTGTGGCGACCTCGGCGTCGATTGGCACCGGACGGGTGTTCGCTCCGGAGAACCACCGCAGCGGGATCTCTTTCGGCAGGCCGATCAGCTTCGCCCAGGTTGCCGCATAGGATTCGCGATTGGCCGATTCCCACACGCGTGCCTTGGCAAGACGGCGGACAAAGTCCTCGAGCTCGCCCCGCTTGGTGCGGATCGCCTCCACGTGGGCGGCTTGGAAGCCGAGACCGGGCGTGATGCCCTGCCCGTCACGAACGATGCGGGCTTCGCCGGACAACACCAACTGCGACGTGTACGGCTCCCAGGTCGACCAGGCATCCAGGCTGCCGCTGGTCAGCGCCGCCTTGGCCTCAGCCGGAAGAAGGAAGCTCAAGCTCACATCGCTCTTGGCCAGCTTGGCGTCTTCCAAGGCTGCGAGCACCAGCTGATGGCCAATGGAGCCACGGCCGGTGCCGATGCGCTTGCCCTTGAGATCGGCAAAGGTCTTCACGGGAGAGTCAGGGCGCACCAGAACGGCCAGACCACTCTGGTCAGACCGGGTTGCCAGGATCGCCTTGATCGGAGCGCCGGAGGCCGCCGCGAAGGTGAACGGCGCATCGCCAACGATGCCGGTGTCGATGGCTTCGGCATTGAGAGCCTCCAGCAAGGGGGCAGCGGCCGGGAACTCGCTCCATTCAATCTTATAAGACAGGTCCTTGAGCACGCCGGCGGCTTCCATCAGGGCGCGTGAGCCTCCGCGCTGGTCACCGACCTTCAGAACGGTCTCGGCCCAGGCGGGTGCCCACGACAGGGCGAGAGCGGCAGCAGCAGCCAGAAGGGATATGCGTTTCATAAGAGTTCTCCTTTATTCGGCCGCAACGGCGCGCTGGCTCGACCGCTCGTCGAGCAGGCGGCGGAAGGCTGGGATCAGTTCGCGGCCGTACTGGACGGCGTCCTCCAAGGGCTCGAAGCCCCGGATGAGGAAGGTGGTGACGCCGAGATCGTAGTAGTCGAGCAGCGCATCGGCGACCTGATCGGCTGTGCCAACGAGGGCCGTCGAGTTACCCTGAGCGCCGGTGACGGCTGCAATGGCCGTATAGAGGCGCTTGTCGAGCCGATCGCCCTGGGCAGCTGCCGCGAGCAGCCGGCGTGCCCCCTCGTTCGGCGGCGGCGCAGCGGTGCCCAAATCCTTCGCCGCCCGCACCGCTTTGATGCGCTCGAGAAGCCCCTCCGCGCGGCCCCAGGCGCGGTCTTCCGTCTCCGCCAGGATCGGCCGGAAGGAGAGGCTGAACCGCACATGGTGCTCGCGCCCGTGTCGGGCTGCCGCAGCACGAACCCGAGTGATGGTCTCGCGCACTTGGGCGTGTGTCTCGCCCCACAAGGCATAGATATCGGCGTGCTTGCCTGCCACCTCGATCGCCGCCTCGGACGAGCCGCCGAAGTACACCGGCAGGTGCGGGTTCTGGACTGGCTTCACATTCGAGAATGCACGCTCGAAGCGGTAGTATTGCCCGGCATAGTCAAAGGGCGTCTCGCTGGTCCAGGACGCTTTCACCACATTCAGATATTCGCTCGTACGGGCGTAGCGCTCGTCCTTGGTGAGGAAGTCGCCGTCCTGCCGGAGTTCCTGGTCATTGCCGCCGGTGATGATGTGAACCCCGGCGCGACCGTTGGTGAGATGATCGAGGGTGGCCAACTGGCGTGCGGCGACCGTTGGGGCGGTGAACCCGGGCCGGTGCGCGATCATCAGGTTGATGCGCTCGGTGACGGAGGCAGCATAAGCCGCAATGTGCTGGCTTTCTGGTGAAGTGGAGTGGAAGGCCACGAGAAAGCGGTCGAAGCCGCCGTATTCTTGGGCCTGGGCGAGAGCCCGGATGTAATCGCGATCGATCACAGATCCTTCGGCGGGATGGGCTTCCGACTCGTACTGCGTGCCGACAAAGCCAATGAACTCAACGTCCTTGCTCATGATTGTCTCCTGTACTTACGATCGGGCGAGTGCGTCAGCTGAGGCGGACCAGACGGCATCGTCCAACCGATGAGTCGACGCTGCGGGCGCTCTGTTGCGCACGGCGATGCTCAGTTCCTCAGCCGGCTCCTCAGGGTTCTCTTCTTCGACCCCGAGTTCGCGCAGGAGACGCGACCGTAGGGTCGCGAAGGCCGGCTGGGAATGACGGCGGGGCCGATCCAGATTGACGTGGAGATCGAAGCCGATGCGGCCCTGGTCCAGCACCAGCACCCGGTCGGCGAGCAGCAGCGCCTCGTCCACATCATGGGTCACGAGAAGAACGGCCGGCCGGTGGGTCCGCCAGAGCGAGGCGACCAGCCCCTGAGTCTTGAGCCGGGTGAGCGCGTCCAGGGCCGCGAAGGGCTCATCGAGCAGCAGCAGTTTCGGCTCCCGTACCAGGGCGCGGGCGAGCGCGGCACGCTGAGCCTCGCCGCCGGACAGCGTCAGCGGCCAGGCCTCGAGCCGGTGGCTCAGGCCCACTTCGGACAGGGCAGCCACCGCACGCTCACGGGCGTCAGGCCTGCGCAGGCCCAGCGCCACATTGGCCCACACCCTCTTCCAAGGGACAAGGCGCGGCTCCTGGAACACCACCGCTCGCTCTGCCGGGACCGTCACGGTCCCGGGCGGAGCCTCGTCAAGACCGGCCAGAGTCCGCAGGAGGGTCGACTTGCCTGAGCCGGAGCGGCCAAGGAGCGCCACGAACTCTCCGGCCCGGATGGTCAGGTCGAGTCCATTAAGGATGTTGGGACCGCGGCCGAAAGAGCGCACGAGGTTCGAGACGTGTACCATGGGATGCTGGCGCGCGGCCAGGGCAGGATGAGCGTTCATGGGATCAGTCCTTCAGGAAGCTTGGTCGCCAGGCCAGCACCCGACGCTCGAGAACACGGACGATTTGATCGGCGCTCAGCCCCAGGATGGCGTAGACGATCAGACCCACGAGAATGATGTCGGTGCGCAGGAAGTCGCGGGCAGTCATGACCAGGAAGCCGATGCCGGTATCAGCATTGATCTGTTCGGCCACCACGAGGCTGAGCCAGGCGACGCCAAGCGCGTAGCGAAGCCCAACCAAGGCCGACGGCAGGGCTCCGGGCAGCACAATGTGGAACACTTGCTCGCGCCGGTTCAGGCCCAGGGTGCCTCCCGCCTCGATCAGCTTGGCGTCCACACCCCGAATGCCGGCAAACAGCGTCAGATAGATCGGGAACATCGTGCCCAGGGCTACGAGCGCAATCTTCGGTGTCTCGCCGATGCCGAACCACAGAATGAACAGGGGAACGAGCGCCAGAAACGGCAGCGTCCTCAACATCTGCAGGGTGGCATCGAGCAGGTCTTCGCCGCGTCGTGAGAGACCTGCGATGAGGGCAAACGCCGTGCCCACAACGACGCCGATCCCCAGCCCTGTCGCCACACGCCCGAGCGATACAAGCAGATGCCGGGGCAATTCGCCGGACGTGATCAGTTCGGCAAACGTGCCGGCGATCATTGTCGGTGAGGCGAGCGTCCGGGTCGGAACCAAGCTTGTACTGGCCGCCACCTGCCAAAGGACAATGATGAGAAGCGGAGGGAGATACCGGCGATAGCGCAGCCACCAGTCTGAGCCGGCGCTCGCCGCGGTCGTGGAGACGACAGCCGCGCTCATTGGGCTGCTCCGCGACGAACAACCTGAAGGCTGACTGAAGACAGTGACGAGACTGGCTCGGACTTGGGATCCTCAGCCCCGATCAGGCCTGCGAGTTGTTGCGCGGCAGCGCTCACGCGCGCCAAGACACCCGTCTCAGCCAGTTGCCCGTCCAGGAAGTCAGCATCGCTGGCGTAGACGGCGGTCGGGATAGTCAGGGCCTCGAAGAAGCCGAAGAGCGGCCGCAGGGCGTGTTCGACAACGAGAGCGTGGCGCGAGCCTCCTCCGGTGGCGGTGAGCAGAACAGGCTTACCGACCAGCGCCCGGGGGGCGACCAGATCAAAGGCATGCTTGAACAGGCCTGTGTAGGCGCCCTTGTACACCGGCGTGCCGACAATCAGCGCATCGGCCTGCTCGATGGCATCGATGATGCGAGCGGCTGGCAGGGTCAGGTCCTGGCGCTGCAGGGCTGCGCCCAGGCCCTGACCGGCATCGACAAGATCGTAGATGTCGACACGCACCTGTCGGTGACCTGCCACTTCGGCGGCGACAGTCTCAACGAGGCTGCGGGTCTTGGATGGGCGACGCGGGCCGCCGGAAAAGCCAACGAGGCGAGGTAGGCTCATGGCACAAGTTCTCCTTCCGCCGGCGCAGGCCCGCGGTGTTCATCAGTTAGGGTCTTCTGAGAAGCGCAACCTTGAAAGAGATCTGTAATTATCGCCCCATTTCAATGCGCGTGCTTAGCATCAGGTGAAGTTAAGCGGCTTCTGTGGGAGCAATCGTCTTGTAGTTGTAAGTAATCATATGCTCACCCTTCTTGTAAGGACGCTGAAAATGCGGTTGGCTTACGATCAGAGGCAGATGGTGTTCTAAACTGATATTATCGGCTTTCTTTCTGTTGGTAAAAAGAATCGCCCTGATATACGCGCCTGTCAATGAGAATGTTCGTTCTTTAGAACGCTTCGGCCAAGCACAATCTTCTCCGACATACGCCTAAAGAGGGAAATTCCTCTTCATTGACGCATCTACCCAGGGTTTGTGGGCGCCCATGCCGTCTGCGATGGCACTTGAACATGCCGGCTTGTTCTTTATAAAGAACATACGAAAGAGAGACGATGGATGAGGCTTTCCCAGGAAGTCTCGGGAAGTTTATTGCTCTACGCTCGCTGAGGTCTCATATGGACGCGACAGATACCAAGATCCTGATGCTGCTGCAGGAGGATGCCGACATCTCGATTGCTGAACTCGCTCAGAGAGTGAACCTGTCCCAGACGCCATGCTGGAAGCGCATTCAGCGTCTGGAGACGACTGGAGTCATCGAAAAGCGTGTTGCGCTCGTTAATCCCGAGAAAGTTGGCCTGGGCCTGACGGTATTTGTCTCCATCGAGATCTCTGACCATTCAGGACAATGGATTCAGCGCTTTGCGGAGTTCGTTTCGGCCATGCCCGAAGTCATGGAGTTTTATCGCATGGCTGGGGACGTCGATTACATGCTGCGCGTGGCCGTGCCGGACATGGCCGCGTATGATCGCTTCTATCAACGTCTCGTCGAAGTGGTCCCACTCAAGAATGTTACGTCGCGTTTCGCCATGCAGCGGGTGAAGTCCACCACGGCTTATGATCTAGCGTTGAGCGATGGACGCTGATTTGAGCCAGTGGCGACCCGTATGGGCGTTTGCTCCTTGGACAAGTTGTTGTGGCTGCCAGATAGAAATGTCAGTCGGCCTGCAAAGTAGAAATGTCACTCCGCGGCGGCCAGGCGCGCCAACGCCTGCTCACGCTTGGCAGCAATGGCCGGATCGGACATCCCATCAGTCTTGCGGCCCCGCTTGGCACCCCGCGGCTTGTATCCGGTCTTCTCGCTGTTGGTCTTGACCTTCGGTGAGGGACGCTGATCCTGCCGCTCCTTGATATACGCCAGCACGTCGCCCAACCGCTTGTTCTCGGTGATCGCCGCATGGGTCACACGCTGGTCCTTGTCGAACACCCGGTAGGACAGCGCGTGCCCTTTCCACCGCACCTCAAGCCTGCCGTCGGCGAAGGCATAGGTCTCAACGTATCGGCCGACGAGCCCGCGGGTGACGTCGTTCTCCTCCAGCATGATCCGCTTGCGCTCGTAGGAAAAGGTCAGCTGGGCGCCAACATAGCGCTGCTCGCGCCGGCACAGGATCTCTTGCAGCCGGCCCGATGGCAGGTTCAGCGGCCGGTGGAGATCGGTCGGCCGGGCAGGGATCCGTGCAAACCTGGCATTGTAGTGCTCCACGAAGCCAGGCAGGAAGGCATTGCCCTCGTCCATCGTGGCAACGCCCGCCAGGCGCAGCTCCTTCACCAGACGATCCTGGAGCGTCCGGTTGGCGCGCTCGACACGCCCCTTCGCCTGGCTGGAATTGGCGCACAGAATCTCGATGTTGAGTTCGCTCAGGGCTCTGCCGAACTGCGTCATGCCCTGACCGTTCCTGGCCTCCTGCTTGGCCACCCGAAATACGGCGTGCTTGTCGGAGTAGAAAGCGACAGGGCAGCCATGGGTCTGCAGATAGAGCTCCAGGGCTTCAAAATAGCTCAAAGCGCTTTCTGATCGCACAAACCGCAACTGCATCAGTTTGCCGGTTGCGTCATCAATGAAGACGAGCAGCGAGCAGGGATCGCCGCGATCCTCAAACAGCGATGGTCCGAGCCGTCGATCTGTACCAGCTCGCCATAAGCCTCCCGCCGCAGCCGGGGCTGATGGAAGGTGCGTCGCTGTTTGCGGGACAACCAGAGGCCCGCCTCAGCCATCCACTGGCGCAAGGTCTCGCGTGACACCCTCAATCCGTGCTGTTCGGCCAGCTTCTCGGCGGCCAGGGTCGGGCCAAAATCCGCGTAACGCTCCCGAACAATCGTCAGGGCATAATCCCGCACGCCGCTGCTGATGCGATTGTTCGAGGGCTGGCCGCGTGCCTTGTGCCGGATAGCGGCAGCGCCGTCGGTTTGCAACCGCTCCAGCAGTCGGCGGGCCTGCCGCGGGCTCAGCGCCAGGACATGGGCCGCCGCAACGATCGTCATGCGGCGCTCGACAACCTTCGACAGAACCTCAATCCGCTGCAGGTCGCGCTCGCTCATCGCAATCAGTCCCATCCGCGTTCTCCCGCCTCATTCAGAAGCGGGGAGTGTGACATTCCTACTTTGCGGGATCAGGACATTCTAACTTTGCGGCTACACAAGACTGTGGCCAGTAACAAACATTATGGAACTTAAATCTGGAGATGCACGTGCCCATGGACATCCTACCGAGCCTACGGTCGTTATTTATTTTTAGTGCAGTTGCGTCGCTGGTATCACATAGGAGATGTATGGACGAGACAATGCTCTCAGACTGAGGCACTCTAATTGGCCATGCAATAGTGCCAAATCCTAAGCAGGTACTTGTCCAGAATTTGCTCACGCGCCAGCAGCCAACGCAATTGAATCGGCAACGTTCTCATAGCGGTCAGAGAGAGTGGCAGTTGCTACGCGCAGATAGTATGTTGGCAGAATAGAGAACTTGGCACCAGGGTGGACGGCAATACCGTGGGCGGCAAGCGTCACCATCGCGAATGGCTCCGATGCCACCGGAACCCATGCGCATAGACCCGTACCATGCATGGCCTCTACTCCTCTTTTCTGTAAAGCGTCGACTAGATTAGCGCGTCGTTCTTGGTAGACCATCCGGGCATGATCGACCGATGCCTGTGTCGCCGGATCGCGCAGCAGCCAAGCCGTAGCGGCCTGTAGGATGCGGCTCGTCCAGCCGGCGCTGAAGCTTCGGTAAGATTGGATCTGATCGACGATTGCCCGTGAACTGGAGAGGACAGCAAGGCGCAAGTCGGGTCCATGCGTTTTCGAGAAAGAAAGGATATGGATAACGCGGTCTGGAAAGTGGGCGCCCATGGATTGGCGTGGTGCGGCGGAGATATCTCCGATTCCATCATCCTCGACGATAAGCGTATCGGTGCCCCGCAGGATCTTCGCGAGACCTTCCAACCGCTCTGGGCTGACGCTCTGACCAGTAACCGAATGCAGTCGTGGCTGGAAGATGAAGGCGGCAGGCTTGAGTTTCATAGCTGCCTCAAGAGATGATGGCAAAGGTCCTTCGCTGTCACACTGAACCGGCAGGATACGCACATCCCGATCCTCCAGAATGTCGAGGAGGCGCATGCCGGTCGGGTTCTCGAGCGCGACCGAGGCCCCCGGCGGCACAAGAGCATGGATCAGCGTATAGACTGCATTGTAACCGCCATTTGTCGCCAAGAATGCTTCCGGTTCATAAGGCCAAATATTCCTGACCTCCTCCTCCAGTTCCGGTAGGATGCGGCTACGCTCGTAACTGTTGAGGTTATCCGCTGAGGCGCCGTAGACCATTGCCTTGGCCAGTGGCGGCAACAGGTGAACGTCAGGTACAGCTGCGGTTAAGTTTAGAGTTCCTTCACCGTAGTTGCCGGAGCTCCCCAAGCGTTGGGGCTTAGCCACGAAGCGGTCACCGCTGACCCACGTACCATTTCGGCCTCGTCCGCTGATGATCTTCTGCCGCCGCAACTCACTCCACGCTTCTGAAATAGTCGCAGGGCTGATCCCAAGCGCGAAAGCGAGATCACGGATGGGCGGCAACTTAGTACCAACCGGCAGTGCACCAGCACGGATCAAAGCTCTCGTCTCGATCGCGATTCCTCGAATTGTCCGGTCCGTCAGTTTCTCGGCAAACCAAGTTGCGTCTCTGCTCTCGTCCATACGGCACCAAATTAATGTTCAATAACGTAAAAGGGTTTGATCAATTCAGTTTGAACATTTTAACTGCTCGGAACACAAGTTTGTTGCGAGTGATTGCTGATGCCACTAACCCTCCGACTTGCCCTTCGTGACTGGGATTACATGACGCCCTTGGTCCTAGGCGACGTTCAGTCCCCTCGCCTCGTTGTTAAAGTCGATCGTGTTGGCACTCTCATTTCTGACATCGGGCGTGATCCAGCTTATGACGCAGCAGAGATGTCTTTCAGCCGCTACTCGCAGTTGCGACATGACGGTGATGAAAGCGTGGTCGGCATACCAAACTTTATCATGCGCGGCTTTCGACACCGATGTATCATTACCCTGAAAGGGAGCTCAATCCGCCAGTTATCGGATCTAGCCGGCAAGAAGATCGGCGTGACCGGCTGGAGAGATTCCGGAAACACCTGGACCCGCGCTGCTATCCGCCGCGAAGGCGTCGAAGTCGACGATGCTATGTGGTACGCAGGCCGGCTGACAGAAGCCCATCCGATCACGGATCGGCTCGATGGCTTTGGACGGCCAGGCCGTATTGAAGCCGTCCCCGGTGAACAGCCCATGGTCGATCTTCTAAAGAATGGTGGTCTGGACGCAATCTTCACTCCGTTCATGCCACCAGGGTTCTTCGACCAGGACTCACCTTTCCGCCAAGTGCTTGACGACTTCAGAGCCGCAGAGGTCACTTATTTCCACGAGGTTGGCTATGTGCCAGGCATGCACCTGATCGGCTTCAAGGCCCAAATCGCGCAAGAAAACCCCTGGGTCATGGACGAGCTCAGCAACCTGATCGATGCGTCCCAGCGCATGTGGGTGCAGAAGCGCGAGAAGTATGCCGACACGACGCCCTGGATGATCGACGAGCTACGCCGTTGCGCCGCTGATTTGCCTCCGTCGTGGAACACCAGTGGCCTTGAGGCGAACGAGACTATGATCTCAGATTTCGCCAACGAACTTTATGCCCAGAAAATCCTGCCTCGCCGGCTGAGCCCTGCTGATCTTTTCCCATGGCAGGTAAAGAGTCGCCCTTCGTGAGTCTGTTCCAAGCTTTGAAACGCTTTCGTAGAACTTAAAAGAGGGAACACAACATGTATCTCAAACTCATCACTTCCGCTGCCTTCGCCGGCCTTGTCCTGGTAAGCCCTGTCTACGCGCAGGATGCAACAATCCCGAAACAGACTGTGAATGAGCAACTGCGGGCGCGCTTGCCTGAGAACATCCGCGCTGAAGGCAAGATGATCTCAGTCAACAATGGTTCTTTCCCTCCCTATGAAATCGTCACTGGCACCGAAATGACTGGCGCCAGCGACGACCTTACGGAAGCAATCGGTCAGCTCCTCGGCGTCAAGATTGAACATGCCACAGTCGGCGGTCTGCCGGCATTGCTCACTGGTGTTAACTCTGGACGCTACCAATTCGCCTTCGGTCCGGTCGGCGATTTCAAAAGCCGCGAGGAAGCCAATGATTTCGTTGACTGGGTTCAAGAGTTCGTTGTCTTTGCGGTCCAGAAGGGCAATCCTAAGGGCATCACTTCGCTCGATACTGCCTGCGGCAATCGCATCGCTGTCATGGCTGGCGGCTCGGCCGAGCGTGTGATTCAGGTTCAGGCGGAAAAGTGCAAGGCCGACGGCAAGGAACCCATCGTGGTTCAGTCTTACACGGATCAGCCGAGTTCAATTCTTGCTGTACGCTCGAAGCGCGCAGAAGCGTTCTTCTCGTCTCAAGCGCCTCTCACCTATTTCGTTTCCCAGGCGAATGGTCAGCTCGAGCTGACAGGTGTCGGCCAGAAGAATGGCTTCGAGAACCTCTATCAAGGAGCAGTCGTGCCGAAGGGTTCACCGCTCGGGCCGCTTCTCCTCGACGCCATCAAAGTGTTGATGGAGAATGGCACCTATGCCGCGATCATGAAGAAATGGGGCCTTGAGAACAACATGATCAAGGAGCCAGGCATCAATCTTGGTGGGACTCTCCCGAAATGAGCCGACTTCATCTGACCAGCGCATCGCCTTCCGGCGGTGCGGACATCCGGGACGTGGCAACCGCCCACGTTCCCTTTCGTACCGGCCGATTAGCTCTCTGGGCAGTCATCCTTCTCGTTGCGTTGAATTTCGCTTGGATCGTCGCCAATAATGAGAACTTCGGTTGGCCGGTCGTTGCAGCCTATCTCTTCGATCCGACAGTCATTAGCGGTCTCTACGTCAGCCTTTGGCTTACTGTTGTCGCCATGGTGCTTGGCACTATCCTCGGGTTGGTGCTGGCCATCGCTCGCATGTCCAAGGACGGACTTGCAAGCTCGTCCGCGGGGCTTTTTATCTGGTTCTTTCGCGGCACACCGCTGCTCGTACAGCTGATCTTCTGGTACAATCTCTCCACGTTGTTCCCGCAGATTTCGATCGCAATTCCCTTCGGCCCGACTCTGGCAAGTTGGGAGACGAATTCAGTCATCACACCGATAACAGCTGCAATCGTCGGACTTGCGCTTAACGAAGCAGCCTATATGGCGGAAATCATCCGCGGTGGCCTTCTGTCGGTGGACCGAGGCCAAGCCGAAACGGCGGAAGCTTTCGGCATGACTAGAGGCAGGGCGTTGTGGCGTATTATCATTCCGCAGGCCATGCGATCCATAGTACCGCCGGCCGGCAACCAGCTGATCAGCATGATCAAGGCGACCTCGCTCGTCAGCGTTATCGCCATGGCTGATCTGCTTTACTCCGTCCAGTCGATCTACAATCGTACTTTCGAGATCATCCCGATGCTGCTCGTTGCAGTCATTTGGTATTTGTTCATCACCTCGATCCTTAACATCGGGCAGAGCTATATCGAGGCTCATTATGGCCGCGGCGAACGCCAGACGGGAGCTGGCCCAACGCCAGCCGCTGCCGGAGCGGCTGTGGAGGCAAACCATTGAGTGCTGCCCAAACCATGAGGCCCCTTGTCCGGGCGCGTAACGTCCATAAATCCTTTGATCAGCTCGAAGTGCTTAAGGGGATTGATCTCGACATCATGCCAGGAGAGGTCGTGGTGATCCTTGGCCCATCCGGCTCCGGAAAGTCGACCTTCCTGCGCTGCATCAACCACTTGGAGGCCATCCACAAAGGCCTCATTGAAGTGGATGGTGAGCAGATGGGCTATCGAATTCGCAATGGCCGCCTGGAAAAGCTGTCTGCGAACGCCATTGCCCGTCAGCGCCGGAAAATCGGCATGGTGTTCCAGCAGTTCAACCTCTATCCGCATATGACGGTGCTGCAGAATATCATTGAAGCGCCCGTGGGTGTTCACGGCGAAAGCCGTAAGGAAGCATCCCAAAATGCCATGAGGCTTCTCAAGCGGGTCGGCTTGCTGGAGAAAGCGAACAACTATCCTCGTCAGCTTTCTGGTGGCCAGCAGCAGCGGGTGGCGATTGCTCGCGCTTTAGCGATTAAGCCGAAACTGATGTTGTTCGATGAGCCGACATCAGCGCTGGATCCCGAACTGGTAGGTGAAGTTCTGGCAACCATGCGGGACCTCGCCAAGCAGGGTCTGACCATGATTGTTGTCACTCACGAGATCAGCTTTGCCCGTCAGGCGGCGGACCGGGTGGTATTTATGGATGATGGCAAGATCGTCGAGATGGGCAAGCCGGAGGACGTAATCGGGAATCCGCAGCATTCGCGCACACAGGCATTTCTGTCGCGCTTTCTCTGATAGTCAACCAGCAACCCTTTCACCTTTGCCAATCTCTCGGTAACCATCCGGATTGATCTCATGCTCAACGACAACGTCTTTGCCCGCGTCTCGGATTTCGAAGCCATGGAATCAGAACTGACGGGCATCCGCCAGCACCTTCACGCGAATCCGGAACTCTCTTTTGAGGAAGCCGAAACGGCACGTTTCGTTGCCGAGAAGCTTGAGAACTGGGGCTATGAGGTCACCCGCAATGTCGGCGGCCACGGCGTCGTTGCGCGCCTGAGCGCCGGTAATGGAAAGAAGGGGATTGCCGTTCGCGCCGACATGGATGCTCTTCCAATTTCTGAAGAGACAGGGCTCGCCTATGCGAGCAAAAGTCTTGGTAAGATGCATGCCTGCGGCCATGACGGACATACGACCGTGCTTCTGGGTGCGGCTGAGTATCTTGCGCGCACCCGTCGTTTCAATGGCACTGTGACGCTGGTATTTCAGCCGGCCGAAGAGGCTGGCAAGGTCAGCGGTGCTCAAGCGATGATCGCCGATGGCCTGTTCAAGCGCTTTCCCTTTGATGCAATTTATGGTCTGCACAACCATCCCGGTGCACCAGAGGGCAATATCCTTCTGCGCGCCGGCCCGATGATGGCCTCGTCCGATACCGTCAATATTACCATCAGAGGCGCTGGCGGTCACGCCTCGCGCCCGCATCTCACCATTGACCCAGTGGTGATCGCCTGCAATCTTGTTGTCTCGTTACAGACCATCGTATCACGGAATGTCGACCCAACGCAGACTGCGGTAGTCACCGTCGGAACGATCCATGCGGGTAATGCCGTTAACGTCATTCCGGAGTATGCGAAACTCGCCCTCAGCGTCCGCTCCTTTGAACCGAAGATCCGTGACCTTCTCCAGGAACGCATCACCAAATTGACTCAGGCTGTCGTCGAAGGCTACGACGCCACGGTGGAGATCAATTACGAGCGGGGCTACCCGGTTGTCGTCAACTCTGAGGCTGAGACGACATTCGCCCGTGTCGTAGCAGAGGAGCTCATTGGAACGGAAAGAGTCTCAACCTGCCACCTCATTCCAGGAAGTGAGGATTTCGCTTACTTCCTCGAACATAAGCCGGGAAGCTTCCTGCGCCTCGGCAACGGCATGAATTCCGCTATTCTGCATAGCTCGAAATATGACTTCGCCGATGGAAGTTTGACGATAGGAGCGGCACTTTGGGCCCGTTTGGTAGAGCGGTACCTCGATTCCTGACCTGCACAGAAACTGCGCCTACATCCAGCAACTCGACGTCGTGCGGTTAACCTGCGGCGACTGTTGACAGACATACAGACCTCTGGCGCGCTTCATGAAATAGCCACGGTTGACGGGCGTAGTTTGCCCTGCGGTGTCAGCTCCGAAGAACCGCACTCGCCTCGGCTGAGCGTCCTTGAACCCGATCTCCTCAGCCGAGGCGTTTGGCTTTCCAGGACACGACGGAGGTCAGGAGCGAGCCCTTCGCGTCAGAGGTGTCGAGTTTTGGCGGAGTTGGCCCACCTTTCGCAACGCGAGCCAGAGGGCAGTCGTGGATGCCCTGATGGCGGTCAGAACCGAGACAGCAACCCATAACGTCTCATGGTTGAGATCAGCCGCCACGCGCATTGCCGCCATCCCGGTGTAGTGCATGGCGACGATACCAGCCCCCATGGCAAGGCCACTGCGGATCAGGGCTGGGAGGCCGCTGTCGGTCCACGTCACAATGTAAAAACTGAAGCCAGTTGCGAGGATAGGCAGGACAAGAGACACGGCTGTGAGGCCGAGGTCGTAATCGACATTCACACCAGGAAGGCTGAAGGCGAGCATGGCGACGAAGTGCATGGCCCACAGACCGCCACCCATAGCGAGGGCCGCTGTAGCGAGCCATAAATGCTTGAACCTTCCACTCGAAGCGTGAACACGACCTGCCAAGTCAAGGGCCGTGTAGGATGCTACCGTTGCAATGAGGATGGAAACGCCGACCAGTGTACCATCGTGAGTTCCAACGTGTGTCATTCTTATTCCAGCTTGGCGAGTGGTACCGATACTGGACAGAGCCAATTAGGCTGGCAAGTCGCGACCGGTTTTGGCCTTAAGGATGCCTGCTTGAGCTTTCACAGAGCTTACGTGTTGTCTTCATGTAGGCTCCTTTCGGACCGCCATGGAGCAACTATATAACAAAAGCCAGCAGAAGGCAGAAAGCGTCCACTGATTGGTAGATCGCTGCTCCGGGTGTTCGAGCCGCATCCTCGACGGTTATTAGACCTGCGGCTCCCTCACACGATTGAAGCTGGGTCCATCAGTTGGATTGGCTCTGCTGGGTTGATCGCCGAGATTGCATGCTTGTAGACGACTTGCGTCCCACTGCCCCGAACAAGCCGGATTGTGAAGTTGTCGAACGATCTGATCTGACCCTGTAGCCGAATTCCGTTCGCCAGAAAGACAGTGACTTCCACTCTGTGATCGCGGAGGTGCTTCAGGAAGAGGTCTTGGAGACTTGAGGTACTCTGTGCGGGCAATTTCCTGCTCCTGACCGAGGCCCACTCCATCAGAGCAGACCACTGCTGTCAAAGACATTGGACTACGAACCCCATAAGGGTTCTCTTCGCTGACGATCAAAGCTCCTGCTGAATGACGTTCTGCCCGTCAAAATAGGCTTGGATAATCCCGGTATCTTCTTCCCGTGAGAGGACATCCAGTGAGCTTGATGCACCACGAGCAATGATCTTCCCATCCTCCAGATGAACGTGACCGGCGCTCACCACTATGGCTGGAACAGACTGGGCCATGTGGGAATGCTGCATGAACTCGGGAAAGAGCAGCGGGAGCAACTCGCCACCATCAAGTCGGAGCATGACATACTTCATAGGCATCAAGCTCTCCCAGTCGAGCCACGGCAACAGTCTGGCTCCTTCAGATAGGAGCCTCCTCTGGAAATACCCGATGTCTGTGCCCACATGGGCCGCTTCATCACCGAAAGGATACTATCTTGTTTGAGAAGAAGCAGAGTTACACACCCACTGAGGCCCAGCGGGCCTACGAGCAACTGAATCAGCTTGTCGCGAAGAGGACTATCAACCCACGACAGGCCGGTGCCTATCGGCGGCACATCGCCAGCCGCGTTCAGGTCACGTTGAAGCCATCCTACACCGCACAGGCGGCACGGCGAGCCAAAGCCGAGATCGTGAAGCTGACCGAAGCTGGGACGGTTACCATGAAGTCGGCAGCGGCGTACCGAGCACACATCACCAAACGCACTCGGGCAGCTTGATTCCGAGAACTTACGTTCCTGTCCTTACGAGGATTTCTGGGCGCTGTGAGCGGTCCACCAGCTTGGTAGCGTGACATAGCTCGCGCAATGTCGTGCCGATCCTGTTCTGAGCTTGAGCCTGCATCAATGTCCGGAGATCGTCACCGCGCGGCGATTGTGGCACAACGCATAAGAGACCCTGATGTCATAGTAAGTCGGGCTGTCAGTGCAATGAGCGTTCCGGAGCTACTTCTTCCGCCCGAACAAGGTGGCGAGCAGGCCCCTCTGCTCATTGGCAGGCTGAGGCTCAACATCGACTGGAATTTCCTCAGACTTTATCTCTGCCTCAGGTGTTTGTTCGCTCTCAGGTTCGGAGTGAACATCAAGTTCAGCCGAAAGAGACTCATCTGCCCCATGGTCAGTTGCTTCTCGTGACTCCGGTGCCGTTGGCAGCGGCTCGCTGGCCATGGTCTGCTCTGCGGTCGAGAGAACCTCGATCCGGCCTGGAAAGTCGTTTGGACACTCGTAACGGACAAAGTCGCGGAATCCACGCCTGATGGGGTGCTCCCGGTCGAGAATAACCTCGTGAGTGACATCGATTACAAAGAAGCGCCCATCCGAGGCACTGCCATCAACCCGACTGACCGTACCCTCGCAAAAGCTCTGCATCGGGTAAGGAGGGTGGAAGTGGACGCGCACCTGATCCCCAATGGCAATCTTCATCGGCAATGTGTCAGACATTCAGGTCAGAAATCCCTGTTCTCGGCAGGCGCTGAGAAGCCCACATCGCAGCCTGGGTGCGGTTTGTTGCTCCGATCTTTCGCAGGATGGCTTTGACATGGACCTTGATTGTCGCCTCAGTGATGTCGAGCCTGCGAGCGATGACCTTGTTCGGCTCTCCCTTCGTCAAGCACCCCAAGATTTCTGCCTCCCGCGCCGAGAGCTTGCAGGCTGTCAGGTCAGACAGCTTCGACTCTGCCACGCAGTCACCCTGAACCGGCTGATTACCGGCTTGGAGAGCCCTCTCCATGAGGGAGCGCACCACCTCAAAGGGCAGAATGCTCTCTCCGAGCATGACCAGTTCCAGTGAATTGATTAGCACCTTAGGTCCGCTGGCGGTGAGGCAGAAGCCGTTCACAGCAGCCTCAAGAGCCGTGCGCACGAAGCCGAGGTCGAACTGATCGGCCAGAGCAACGATCCGGGCCTCTGGTGACTGCTCTCTTATCTGCCGGATCACCTCAAGCACACGACCGGTATTCTGGCTGGCTTCGATGATCACCAAGGCCGTGTTGAAGGCGCAATACTGGAGGCGTTTTGGACCAGTGACAGATGCTGCCTCAGCAATTCCAAAAAGCGTATCCCGCAGGATGTGCTGAAGTCCTGAACGCAGAAGGGGGTTGTCGCAGATCAGAGCCGTGGGGATCGCTGGAGTGAGACGCGCGGATGGGGTGTCAGTGCCCAACGAGCGATCATGTACAAGCGTCAGCGTTTGAGAAGTCATCCGCGCCCCCTGTTTAGTCTTCCGATTTAATCAAAAGTAAACAAGGAGCAGAGTTTCTGTCTGTCTGAATCTCGACAGTAACCTGATTAGAAGAATACTCCTAACTGTGACATGCAGTCACGTTCCTGTGATCACGCAGGAGAAAGCGGGTTGGCTTACGAACAGCGAGTATTGGCTGAGCAACTCCGAGGCCAAAGATAGAAGGGGGGACTCGCTTCAAGGTTCATGAGACCCTCTTCCTCCCTTCTAAACTTCAGCCGATGCTGCCGAGAGCTACCGCAAATAAAAGAAGCGCCCATTCAGGGCGCTTAAGGTCCCGGCCCGTAGGGGCAGAAAAGGCCGGTGAAAGTAAAACTGATCAGCCTGCTGCTCGGAGGTCGTCCGCCACGGCTGACGAGAGGTGGCTCCGGAGTTCGGCAATCAGCGCCACGTAAGGCTGACGCCGCTCGCGGTGCCGCCCCTTCAGGCTGTCGATGATCTGCCTCTTCAGCACAGGATCAGTCCTGCCGTGCTCCACCCGCTGCACCTCATGCTGATGCTCAAAGTCGAGGTTGGACAGGGTCCTTGACGTGCTTTGCAACAGGGCTGGAAGATCGAACGGCTGCTCTGCGCCAATGATCAAGCGGGTCAGTGCAGAGGAGACGTGCTGGTGGTTCTGCATTGCGGCCCCCGATGGATCGGGCTGAGCCGCACCCTTGTTCGGGTACTTAAGCTCAGCCCATGCCCATTCTGAAGAAACGGTTCATCCCTAAACAGTCCTGCCTCAGCATACAGTAGTCATGTTGCGGCTCTTGCCCACCCTGCATGTGAATACAGGTGGGTGTCAGCCCGTGCAGTCATGATGTTTGCTGAAGACGCGCTGGGAAATACTGAAGAATGCGCCTTGTGTCTGTCTGAAAGCCGACAATGCCGCTACCTCATTCGTATAGGTCCGCCAAGCTCATTACATAGGTTAAACCACTGAGGAACGCTGCTTGCAGCCTTGGCGTTACTAATGGCGCAGGTTGGTGACAAGCCTGCTCTGTACGTCCTGGAGAACCAGCATGGCGAACGCGCCTGATATTAGCAGCCCATCCACTCCTGACAGGCAGGAGGGTAAGCCTACGGAGCGTCCCTTGGGAAACAGACTGGCTGAGAATTCCCAAGAGAACCTTGATGCAAGGCTCGACCATGCCATTGAGGAGACCTTCCCAACGAGCGATCCGGTCTCTGTCACCATCACCAAAGGCCCTGAGCTTGATCAAGATGCTACGTCCTCAGCGGCGGATGAGCGGCAGGGTCACACAGAGCAAGGATCAACCGAGGAGGTTCTGGATCAGGTGCGGGAAGCCTTACAAGACGTTGTTGATCAAGCGTCTGGTACCGCGCGTGACTTGTATAACCGAGGTGAGCACTACGCGCGACAGGCACGAGAACAGTATCCAGAGGCAGAGCAGTACATTCGTGAGAGCCAGCGAGTCGTGACCCAGCGGGTGACGGGAAACCCGCTGCTTGCGCTGCTTATGGCAGGAGTGGCCGGATACGCCCTTGCGCGGCTGATCCACGACGGGAGGCAAGAACGTAATTTCGATGTGCCGGATTATGGCCGAACGGATCGTAGATACGCGCCTCACCGCGACGAGTAGAGGGTGAGGAGCTTACTGCTGCTGTAGCGACAAGTGCCTTGGTTGAGGATGAGCCGCATGGGCGCGGATGCCTCAGCCCACGAACGCCCAATCAGGTTCTGCGAATGGCAAGCAAGTGACGACGGCGGGGAAGCTCACTATTGTGCCCGTTATCCACAGCAAGCTAAAAAGATGGTTAACGCTTCACTCATGCCTCGGTACTTTCACCGTTGCGGTGATTTGGAGGCGGAAATGGGAAGCAGCGTCGAGGGCGGTAGACGGGCTTCCATGATATCTGATGAGGAGCTTCTGCGCACCATTGGCGACGACCTTCGAAGCCTGTATGCCGATGTTATCCGACAGCCTTTGCCGCCGAAAATCGAGGCTGCGCTCACCCGCATTGACCATGCGCAACGCTCAGGAAGCAACCTCAGCCGACCAGCCGCCCATTGGGCTAAGACCTCGCTCGGCTTCTAAGCGCTCACCAGAACTGTAATAGCCGCGATCAGAGACGCAGCCACAACGCCGTACTCGGCCCACGCGCACCATTGTGGCCTGCTGTGAAAGTTCACTTCACCCAGCATGTTATTGCTCCAAGAGGGCTTCAATCCGCGCGCTACTGATTCATGTTCTTGACTCGTTCTCATTCTACGAGAGCAAACAGAAGGGTCAAGCGTACAGGAGGATTTTCCACGGGAGCCTTACACCATAGACAGGTGCAGGAGCGAAGCTGATCAATAAGCGGGGACCAGCCGCTGCTCGACCAAGGGCGCATCCATTCGGAAGCGCAGGCCATCTGGGGCATACTGGACCTCCACCTCAGCTTTGCACTGCATCGGCAGAACCCGCTGGAGCAGAGTCGAACCAAAACCTCGGTGTTGAGGCTCCTTCACCTGAGGACCGCCGAACTCCCTCCACTCCAGGTGAAGCTTTCTGACGCCCTCGTGTTCATCCAAGGTCCATTGAACTCGCACGTATCCAGTCGGAACCGACAGCGCTCCGTAGCGAACAGCATTGGCGGTCAGTTCGTGAAGCGCCATGCCAACTGGCACCGCCAGATCAGCCGATAGTTCCACTGGCGGACCGATCAACATAAAGCGTGGCTGTCGGCTCTCGGCAAACGGCTTTAGCTCCGTAAGAGCAATCTCCCGCAGCGAGGCCGTCTGCCAGTAGTCTTCGGTCAGCAGATTGTGAGTTTTAGCGAGCGAGACGATACGGTTCGAGAATGAGTGGTAGAACTCGTCAAAGCTGCCGCTGGACCGACCCGTGGCTCCCACCAATGCTTGGATGGTGGCCAGGGAATTCTTCACCCTGTGGTGAAGCTCACGGACCAGCAAGGTTTGCCGCTGCTCGATCTG
>JAESGY010000345.1_pt1 | contig 24930 bp, 21 predicted proteins | sample 9269841 | NCBI WGS metagenome assembly JAESGY01 (sample SAMN17022865, study PRJNA683097) | algae metagenome | isolation source: Spirirestis rafaelensis WJT71-NPBG6 and co-occurring heterotrophs from... | place: USA: Pinto Wells, Joshua Tree National Park, Colorado Desert, CA | collected 2006-08-15
CCTTCAGCCGCGCCACTTCGTCCCGCAGCGCCTGGTTCTCCGCCTGCAGCGCCGCATTGGCGGCCACGAGGTCGGCAACCTTCGCCACCAGCGTGCCGACAAGCTCCCGCATCTCGGCGAGCGACAAAGTCTCCAGCGGTGCGCTGTCGGGCGGCGGCATGAGCTGGGTGAATCACGTCGCCCCAGCAGGCGCAACCGCCGCGCCCAGGAATTTGCCCCGGTTACTTCTGAGATCGAAGTTTGTGTCGATCTTAAAACGATTAACTATCGTGGCAAGCCGCTGTCCTATTTGGAGCTACTGAAAAATCGATTGATCTATATTTCCGAAAATTTGATGAAAAAGAGCACGAAAAAAACAAACCACGCAAGGCAATCAATGATTGTTGGAGAACTTTATACCATGATTTTGGTTGGAATAAAGAACGCGCTTTAGATGATGATAAGTTACTATTGTCTCACTACTTTGTATAGTTCCGAAATCAGGTTGATTTTGATGCACTTCGCCGTAGGTCCGTGTGGCAACGCAATCGGATACCTCCATCCGCGGAGGCGCTACTCGAAAATATTTTCATTACAAAAAATATCGGCTCGAATGTTCCTGCCGGAAAAAGAATAACGCTTACATCTGTCTACAGATACGTGAGCTCGCTTCAGGACTCAATTCAAACATGGTATGCGATGCTCAACTCTTTCGAAGCCGATTTAAAACGAAGTTGCAGGATTTGAAGACTGGACCCCAGAAGCAATATTGAAGCGAGTATTAAAGATGTTAGATTTCCTCGAAAGTCGCTGGGTTCTGTCTATAGGCAGCATTGATATCAAAACTGAGATGCTAGGACTCTCCTTCCTGAGGCCTCCCTCAAAACCAACAGTAACCTTCGAGCCAAGTTCGAGCCCATAGCCTTCGCAGAAATGTTTTGGCGCTGCCCAAGGTGGTCCTGGGCAGCGCCTAACCGTCAAACTTTACCCCAGACTTCCCCTAAAATCGCTCCTCCGATCGTCAGTTGTGCTCCCTGATGCCGCCTCGCGCCGCGCTAACATCGGACTCACTCCGCCGCCCGCGCCGGGCCCCAGGATATCAGCACCGGCAGCACCTCCTTGGCGAAAAGCTTCAGGCCGCGCTCCGCCACCGGCAGGGGCGTGCCGCCGAAGCGGAAGGAGACGTTCATCTCGAAATCGCCGATCACCTTCCGCCGCTGCTCCAGCCCGCGCAGGATCTTGTCCGGCGTGCCCCAGCTTGCCGCCTGCATGAAGCTCTTCACCGCGCCCTCCAGCCCGCCGGCCTTCCGCGCCAGGTCGGCCTTCTGCTGGTAGGAGTCGTAGCCCTTCACGGTGGCGAAGTGCTCGCCCAGGAATTCGTAGTGGTAGAAGTTGCTCTCCACGAATTTGCCCTGGTACCGCAGTGCTTCCTCCTCGCACTGCGCCAGGTCCTCGCCGCAGATGACGAACTCGGTCATCATCAGATGCGGCGGCTCGGTGCCGTGGTACTGCCGGTGCAGTTCCCGCCCGCGCTCGATGACGGGCAGGCGCATCTCCCAGGGGCGGTCGGCGAACATCACCATATGGGCGCCGAGCTTGGCGGCGGAGTTCACCGAATCCTCCGAGGAAGCCACGGCATAGATCCGGCCGTCGAAGCTGCGCTGCGGCCGCGGGCGGATCTCGACCCGGGGCTGCTTGTAGAATTTGCCGTCGCCCTCGATGAAGCCGGTCTTCAGCGCGTTGATGATCATCGGCGCCGCCTCGTCGAAGCGCTCCCGCGACTCATCCATGCTGAGGCGGAAGGCGGCGAATTCGCGCCGCGCCAGGCCGCGCCCCATGCCGAAGCGGAGCCTGCCCTTGCTCAGCAGGTCCAGCACCGCGGCATTCTCGGCCACGCGCAGCGGGTCGTGCCAGGGCAGGATGACGGCGGCGGTGCCCACATCGATATGCGGGTGCTTCGCCGCCAGCCAGGTCATCAGGTGGATGTTGTCGGGAACGAAGGAATAGTCGTTGAAGTGGTGCTCGGCCGACCAGAGGCAGGTGAAGCCGAGATCGGCGGCCAGGCTGGCGAGGTGCATCTCCTCGTCCCAGACCTGCTGGTCCGGGCAGTCGTCCCAGCCATAGCTGGCATAGATCATCATCATGCCGACATCCATGGCGCATCTCCCTTCGGTTCGTGATGGGGCTGCCATGGTCGAAGCCGGCGGCCCTTGCGCCGGCGGGCGGGCCGATGGCCGCGGGCCTCGCCGGCCGGGGCAGGCTAGAGCAGATCGCCGCAGGGCGGAAACGCCCGGAGGCGTGAATCCGCTCCTGCAGGCAATGTCCCGGGCCCTGCCCCCGGGCTTCAACACCGCCCCTGGCCGGAATCCGGAACTGCCCTATCCTGCGGGGGCGGAAACGGACCGAGGAGAGCGAATGTGATGACACCCCCCGAACGCCTGCGCGCCCTGCTGGCCGAGCCGGGCTTCGTCGTGATGCCCGCGGCCTGGGACGCGCTCTCCGCCAAGATCGCCGCGCAGGCGGGGTTCCGCACCGCCTTCCTCTCCGGCTCCTGCGTCGCCGCCAGCCGGCTGGGCGGCCCGGATCTCGACCTGCTCTCCTTCGCCGAGATGTTCGACAGCTTCCAGATGGTCCGCAACGCGGCGCCGGAGACGCTGATCCTGGCCGATGGCGACCATGGCTACGGCAACGCGATGAACGTGCAGCGCACCGTCCGCGCTTATGGCCGCGCCGGGGCCGCCGCCATCCTGATCGAGGACAAGATCACGCCGCGGGAGCTGACCGCCGCCGGCAAGCCCTGCCTGCCGCGGGAGGAGGCGCGGATGAAGATCCGCGCCGCGGTGGAGGCGGCGAAGGAGAGCGGCATCCTCATCCTCGCCCGCACCGATTGCCGTCCGACCCAGGGGATCGACGAGGCGGTGGCGCGCATCGAGATGTATGTGGAGGAAGGGGCGGACATCCTCTTCCTCGACAGCCCGGCCGATGAGGGGGAGATCCGCCGCGCGATCGAGGCGGCGCGGGGCCGGCCCTCCTTCGTGGTGCTCTCGCCCGGCGGCGCGCGGGCGACGCCGAGCCAGGCCGAGGCGGCGGCGCTCGGCTTCAAGATCGGCACCTTCCCGACCGGCATGCTCTCCCCGGCCGCGGCGGGGATGCAGGCGGGCATCGCCGCGCTGCAGGCCGGCCAGTCGGAGGCCGGGAGCGCGCTGCCGCCGGCGGCGCTGCGCCGCCTGCTGGGCTATGACGATTACGATGCGGAGGCGAAGCCCTTCCGCCTGCCGGGCTGAGCCGGCGATGACCACCAAGGCCCTGGCCGAGTTCACCGCCGGCCTTCGCCATGAGGACCTGCCGGCGCCCGTCGTCGCGCAGGCCTGCCGGCTGGTCCTGGACGCGGTCGGCTGCGCCGTCGCCGCCTGGGCGGAGGATCCGGAGAAGGCGCGGATCGCGCGCGGGATCGCGGCGATGTATCCGGCCTCCCCCGGCGCCGGCGTGATCGGCGTGTCGGGCCTCGCCACGCAGCCGGCCTTCGCGGCGCTGGCCAACGGCATCCTGGTGAATGCCGCCGACAATGACGACACGCACAAGCGCGCGCTGCTGCATGTCGGCTCCGTCGTGGTGCCCGCGGCGCTGGCCCTGGCGCAGAGCGGGCGGCTCTCCGGCCGCGACCTGATCCTGGCGCTGGTCGCGGGCTATGAGGTGGCGGTGCGCGTCGGCATGGCTGTCATGCCCACGCATTACCGCTTCTGGCACAGCACCGCGACCAACGGCACCTTCGGCGCGGCGGCGACGGCGGCCAAGGCGCTCGGCCTGGATGCGGATGGGGTGCGCCGGACACTCGGCCTCGCCGGCACCCAGGCGGCCGGGCTCAACACCTTCTTCGAATCGGGCGACATGACGAAGAGCCTGCATCCGGGCAAGGCGGCGCTGAACGGCGTGCTCTCGGCGCAGCTCGCCCGGCTCGGCATGACCAGCCCGCCGGGCATCCTGGAGCACCCGAAAGGTTATCTCGCGGCCTTCTCGCTGGAGCCCCGAACCGAGGCGCTGGTGGCGGGCCTCGGGACGGAGTGGGAGATCCTGCAGAACGGGTTCAAGTATTTCCCCTCCATCCTCGCCAGCCACTCGCCCATCCAGGCCACGCTGGCGATCGTGAACCGCCACACGATCGAGCCGCGGCGGATCGCGCGCATCACCAACGAGACCTACCGGACAGTGACGACGCATTTCTCCGCGAAGGAGGTCGGCTCCGCGATGGCCGCGCGCGTCTCCGTGCCCTATTGCATCGCGGTCGCGGCGGTGGACCGGGCGCTGGGCCAGGCGCAATTCGCGCCGGCGCGGATCGCCGACCCGCTGGTGCGCCAGGTGCTGGACCGGACCGAGGTGATCGCCGACGAGGCGCTGGACCGGCTCTACCCCGCCAATTTCCCGGCGCGCGTCACCATTACCCTCGACAGCGGGGAGAGCTTCACCGAGACGGTGCTGCTGCCGAAGGGCGATCCCGGCGCCCCCCTCTCGGATGCCGAGCTGGAGGAGAAATTCCGCGGCAATTGCGCGGGCGTGCTGCCGGATGGGCAGGCGGCGCGGCTGCGCGACGCCATCCTGAACCTGCCGCAGGCGGAGACGGTCGAGGCGCTCTCGGCCCTGCTGGCGCCGGGGGCGTAGGGGCCAAGGCCCCCCGCTGTCAGCCCGGCGGAGGGCCGGGATGCGGCATCGTTATCGCGGCGGCAGCACCCGTGCCGCGCGATAGCCCTCGATCTGCGCCGCGAACATCTCCCAGCTATCCACAAAGCCGGTGAAGCCGGCCTTCCGCGCCGCCGTCATGGAGGCGAGCACGTTGTAATCCATGCCGAGGAAGAAATCGGCGAAGTCCCAGCTCGCCACCTGCTCGATCGGCAGGAGGAGACCGTGGCGCCGGCGGATCGCCTCCCAGACCGGGCCCTTGTCCGCCATCCAGCGCGGCATGGGCATCGGCCGCGGCACGCCGCAGGGCAGGCCGAACCGGTCGGCGAGGAAGGGCCAGAGGTCGCACCAACGGAAGCAATCGCCATTGGTGATGTTGAAGGCGGAATTGGCGGCGCGCGGCTCGGTCAGCATCCACAGCACGCCCTGGGCGAGCAGACCGGCATCCGTCACCTCGTGCAGCCTCTCCCAGGCGCCCGGCTTGCCCGGGAAATCGAAGGGCACGCCGAGCTCCCGGCAGATCGCGGCATAGGCGCCAACCGTCGAGACCATGTTGCGGGCACGGCCGGGCGCGACATCCAGCACGAAATTCGGCCGGCTCGCGCTCCAGGACCAGGCCTTCCCCTCCTGCCGCGCCACGACCAGGTCCTGCTGGTCGTAGTAGAAATTCGGCGGCAGATGGCGCGGGTCGTCCTCCCGCGCGGGCGTCCGGAAGGGGCCGATATGCAGCCCGTACCACTTGCCGCCATGGATCATGTGGATGTGCGCGAAGCGCGGCAGGCTCGCCTCCGCCGCGTCCAGCAGGTTGCGCAGCATGCCGAGATTGGCGGGCACGTCCTCCACACCGCCCTCGCCGAAGGGGGCGCGGGACGCATAGACGATATGCGTGACGTCCGGCCGCGTCGCCAGGGCGCGGCGCAGCCCGTCCGCATCCGTCAGATCCGCCGCCACCCAGTCGCCCGCGCCCTCCGGCACGCGGCGGGAGAGGCCGACAAGGTTGAAGGCGCGGGAGGCCCGCGCCTGCTCGGTCACGCGGGTGGCGGCGGCGCCGCTGGCGCCGACGACCAGCAGGGTGGGTGTGTTGCTCATGCGGGATCCCGGATGGCGCGCGCCATGATGCGGGCCGGCGCGCCATCGCTGCCGGCGATCGCCAGCGCGCCGACCATGACCTCCACCCGGCGGCCCGCCAGCGGCCGCGCGCCGCGCAGATGCTCGACGATCAGCACGCCCTCGCTCAGCAGCCTGCGATGCACCGGCCAGTCGAAGCCGCTGGCCGGGCGGCGATGCACCGGCAGGTCCGGCGTCGGGAAGTCGCAGGCCAGCAGCTTCACCCGCCGCGCCACCAGCCACTCCGCCGCGGCGAGGCTCAGGCAGGGATGGTGGTCATAGGCCGGGGTGCCGGCGAGCGCGGCGGAACCGGTATCGAGCGCCAGGATGTCGCCCGGTCGCAGCAGCGGCCGCGCCGCCTCCAGATGCGCCGGCTCAATCAGGCTGTCCGGCGGCAGGTCGAGGCGCCAGACCACGCCGGGGCCGTTGAGCCGCGCCGGCGGGATCGCCTCGCAGGTCGGGCCGTCGCTGAAGAAGTGGAAGGGCGCGTCGAGATGCGTGCCGGTATGCACCACCATCCCGAATTCGGTGACGTTGATCGGATCGGCCAGCTGGCACATCAGACGGCGGATCGTCGGCGGCGGGAACATCGGCACCCGTGGCATGCCCTCCGCCACCGGGTGGGAGAGGTCGATCCAGGGGCCGTCTGGCATGACCGGCGCCGCTTCCGGCAGATCGATCCAGCCGCGCCAGCCGGTGCCGCGCGGCGGGGCCGGCTCACACATGGCGACAGGTCCCGCGCCGTTGCGTCATTCTCGTTCCTCCCGTTGCGGCGATGCTGGCAGCCGGATCGCCGCGGCGTCAACCAGGCGCCGGGCTGCGGCGGGGCTGAACGGTTTTCGCCTGCGAACGTTGTCGCCACGGGGCAGTGCTGCCGCTGCCCCAAGCGCATGCAGCGACGGAGGACACGGATGGCGCGGACATACTGGGGCGCGGGACTGGCCCTGCTTGTGCTGGCGGGCTGCGCGGAGACGCAGCGGGCGGCCGATACCACCGTTGCCGCGGCGAAGGCGCAGGTGAACCCGACGCTCTCGACCAGCGACGCGGCCTTCATGACCACAGCGACGCGCGGCGGCCTGGCGGAGGTGGAGATGGCCCGCCTTGCCGAGCGCAATGCGCGGTCGCCGGCGGTGAAGCGCTTCGCCCAGACCATGTTGCGGGACCATGGCAGGGCCAACCAGGAGATGCTGGCGCTGGCACAGCAGAAGCAGATCACGCCACCGAGCACGATGGGGGCGGAGCATCAGGCCATCTATGACAGCCTGGCCCAGCTCCGCGGGGCGGCCTTCGACCGCGCCTATGCCCGGGCCATGGTGCAGGACCACCAGGAAGACCTCCGCGCCTACCAGACCGAGGCGCAGGAGGGGACGGACCCGGATGTGAGAGCCTTCGCCGCCCGCCATGTGCCGGTCCTGCAGGAGCATATGCGCATGGCGCGGCAATTGCCTCAGCGCTGAACCTGCCACGGCGCTGAGCCACTTCGGAAAGGCCAGGCCCACCCCGGGCCTGGGCGGCACCCGGTGGCCGAAGCCGGTTCGGGCCGACCTGCGGCCTCACAGCGCGGCCCGTGCTGCATCGGGGAGCCGGGGGCGCATCTGCCCTGACTGATCAGACCAAAGGCCAGATGCACTCCATATGGCCAGTCTATGCTTATTTTTTGCGCACAGTATTGATCATCTGTCCATAAGCCCAAAACAAGGGCATTGATCGCCGGCTGAGCATGCTGCTACCCAATACTCGGCCGCGCTGATCGAACCCCGATGCAGATCCCGGCCCGGAGGCACCCCAAAGGCGGGGGGCCGCTGCCATGGGCGGCCAGGTTGCCGTCCCGGTCACGACCTGCAGGCCAAAGGCGGCCTGCGCGCGGACGGCCCGGTCCGCGGAGCTTCCCACCGTGAACAAGGGTTTCCTGCAGGCGGGGCATCTTCCCACCCTCATCGCCGCGTTCCTCTATTTCGACGTCAGCTTCATGGTCTGGGTGCTGCTCGGCCCGCTCGCCGTGCAGATCGCCGCCGACCTCCAGCTTTCCGCCGCGGAGAAGGGCCTGATGGTGGCCGTGCCGGTGCTGGCCGGCGCGCTGCTGCGCCTGGTCAACGGCGTGCTGGTGGACAGCATCGGGCCGAAGCGCACCGGCACCATCGGCCAGGGCATCGTCATCGCCGGCCTCACCGCCGCCTGGTGGTTCGGCATCTCCAGCTTCGCGCAGGTGCTGCTGGTCGGGGTCGTGCTCGGCATGGCCGGCGCCGCCTTCGCGGTCGCGCTCCCCCTCGCCTCCCGCTGGTATCCGCCGGAGCACCAGGGCACCGCCCTCGGCATCGCCGGCGCCGGCAACTCGGGCACCGTCTTCGCCGCGCTGCTCGCCCCCGGCCTCGCCCTCGCCTTCGGCTGGAACAACGTCCTCGGCCTCGCCGCCATCCCGCTGGCCATCGTCCTCGCCGCCTATCTGGTGATGGCGAAGGACGCGCCGGACCGCCCGGCGGCGAAGTCGCTGGCGCAGTACGCCGCCGTGCTGCGCAACGCCGATGCCTGGTGGTTCATGTTCTTCTACAGCGTGACCTTCGGCGGTTTCGTCGGCCTCGCGGCCTCGCTCACCATCTACTTCAACGATGTCCATGGGCTGAGCCCCGTCGTCGCCGGCTATTTCACCGCCGCCTGTGTCTTCGCCGGCTCCCTGGTCCGCCCGGTCGGCGGCGCGGTGGCGGACCGGGTCGGCGGCGTGCGGTCGCTGACCGTGATGTATGCAGTCGCCGCCCTCGCCCTCGGCATCGTCTCCCTCGGCCTGCCCTCCGCCTGGCTCGCGCTGGCGGCTTTCGTCCTCGCCATGCTGGCGCTCGGCATGGGCAACGGCGCGGTCTTCCAGCTCGTGCCGCAGCGCTTCCGCGGCGAGATCGGGGTGATGACCGGCCTGGTCGGCATGACCGGCGGCATCGGCGGCTTCTGGCTCGCCTCCTCGCTCGGCCTCTCCAGGCAGGTCACCGGCAGCTACCAGGCCGGCTTCCTGGTCTTCGCCACCCTCGCCGCCATCGCCCTGGTGGGCCTCACCGGCGTGAAGCGCCGCTGGCGCAGCACCTGGGGCGCTGCCGTCACCACCGCCCGCATCTGACGCAGAAGGACACTCGCCCATGAACATGATGTCCCCCCGGCGCCAGCGCCTGGTCGTCATCGGCAACGGCATGGCCGGCATGCGGACGGTCGAGGAACTGCTCAAGCGCGCCCCGCAGCGCTACGAGATCACCGTCTTCGGCGCCGAGCCGCATCCGAATTACGACCGCATCGCCCTCTCCTCGGTGCTGGCCGGCGAGAAGACGCTGGAGCAAATCGTCATCAACAGCCGCGACTGGTATGCGGAGAACGGCATCCGCCTGGTCGCCGGCGACCCGGTGGTGGCGGTGGACCGGCCGGGGCGGACGGTCACCTCCGCCTCCGGCATCACGCTCGGCTATGACAGGCTGCTGATCGCCACCGGCTCCAAGCCGCTGGCTCCGCCCATCCCGAACCTCGGGCTTCCCGGGACCTGCGCCTTCCGCGACATCCACGATGTTGAGCTGATGCTGGAGGCGGCGCGGACCCACCGGCGCGCGGTCGTCATCGGCGGCGGGCTGCTGGGGCTGGAAGCGGCCTGGGGCCTGAAGCGGCGGGGGATGTCCGTCGCCCTCGTCCACCTGATGCCGACGCTGATGGAGCGGCAGCTCGATACCCATGCCGGCACGCTGCTGCAGCGCGACCTGGACAAGCGCGGCATCGCCTTCTTCACCAATGGCCAGACCGAGGAGATCACCGGCACGGACCGCGCCACCGGCGTGCGGCTGGCGGATGGCAGGGAGATCGAGGCCGACCTGGTGGTGGTCGCCATCGGCATCCGGCCGAATATCGATCTCGGCCGCGCCATGAACCTGGAGGTGAACCGCGGCATCGTCGTCGATGACGGCCTGCGTACGACCGAGGACCCGAACATCTTCGCGGTAGGCGAGTGCATCGAGCATCGCGGCCAGGTCTTCGGCCTGGTGGCGCCGATCTGGGAGCAGGCGAAGGTTTGCGCCGCCCAGCTCGCGGGGGAGGAGGAGGCGACCTATGTGACCCCCGCCCTCTCCACCCGCCTCAAGATCACCGGCATCGATGTCTTCTCCGCCGGCAGCCTGAACGCGGCCGACGAGGCCGATGAGGAGATCACCTTCGCCGATGCGGCGCGCGGCGTGTACCGCAAGCTGGTGCTGCGCGAGCAGAAGATCGTCGGCGCCGTGATGTATGGCGATGTGGCCGATGGCGGCTGGTACTTCCAGATGCTCCGGGAGGGAACGGATGTCTCCGCCATGCGGGACACGATCATCCTCGGCCGCGCCGTCGCCACCGCGGCGCTGGGCTCGGCGGCGCCGGACCCGCACGCGGCCGTCGCCGCCCTGCCGGACAGTGCCGAGATCTGCGGCTGCAACGGCGTCTGCAAGGGCAGGATCACCCAGACTATCGCTGACCTCAATCTGACCACGCTGGACGCCGTCCGCGCCCACACCAAGGCCAGCGCCTCCTGCGGTTCCTGCACTCCGCAGGTGGAGAGCCTGCTGGCCGTGGCGCTGGGCGATGGCTTCCAGAAGGCCACCGGCGAGAAGCCGATGTGCAAATGCACCACGCATGGCCATGATGTCGTGCGCAAGGCGATCCTCGAGGAGAAGATCAAGTCGATCCCGGAGGTGATGGCGCGCCTCGGCTGGAAGAATGCCGAGGGCTGCGCCTCCTGCCGCCCCGCGCTCAACTACTACCTGCTCTGCGCCTGGCCGGGCGAGTATGTGGACGACGCGCAGAGCCGCTTCGTCAATGAACGCATGCACGCTAACATCCAGAAGGACGGCACCTATTCCGTCGTGCCCCGGATGTGGGGCGGTCTGACCAGCGCGAAGGAGCTGCGCGCCATCGCCGATGTGGCGGAGAAGTACAATGTGCGGGAGGTGAAGGTCACCGGCGGCCAGCGCATCGACCTGTTCGGGATCATGCGGGAGGACCTGCCGGCCGTCTGGCGGGACCTGAACGCCGCCGGCATGGTCAGCGGCCACGCCTATGCCAAGGGGCTGCGCACGGTGAAGACCTGCGTCGGCTCCACCTGGTGCCGCTTCGGCACCCAGGACAGCACCGGCATGGGCGTGAAGCTGGAGAAGATGACCTGGGGCTCCTGGCACCCACACAAGGTCAAGCTCGCCGTCTCCGGCTGCCCGCGCAACTGCGCCGAGGCGACCATCAAGGATTTCGGCGTGGTCGCGGTGGACAGCGGCTGGGAACTGAGCGTGGGCGGCAATGGCGGCATCCATATCCGCGCGACGGACAAGCTGTGCAAGGTGGAGAGTGAGGCGGAGGTGCTGGAATATTGCAGCGCCTTCCTGCAGCTCTACCGGGAGGAGGCCCGCTACCTCGAGCGCACCGCCCCCTGGGTGGAGCGTGTCGGCATCGATTACGTGAAGAAGCGGATCGTCGAGGACGCCGAGGGCCGCCGCGCGCTGCACGCGAAGTTCCTCCATGCCCAGCAATTCGCGCAGATCGATCCCTGGGCCGAATGCGCCGCAGGCGGCGCCCCGGCTGAGCCCTTCAAGACCCTGGTCCCGGCGGAGTGAGTGACATGGACGGCATGGTTCTGACCTCCGGCTGGGCCGAGATCGGGCGCCTCATGGACATCCCGCGCCAGGGCGCCCGCGTCGTCGCCAGCAGCATCGGCGACATCGCGGTCTTCCGCGCGCTGGACGACACGGTCTTCGCCATCGAGGACCGCTGCCCGCACAAGGGCGGCCCGCTGTCGCAGGGCATCGTGCACGGTCATGCCGTGACCTGCCCGCTGCACAACTGGGTCATCGACCTGCAGAGCGGCGAGGCCGCGGCGCCGGATGTGGGCTGCGTGAAGCGCATCCCCATCCGCGTCGAGGACGGGCGCGTGCTGCTCTCCCTGCCGGGCGCGCCGGCATGAGCGCCGCCGTCCGGACCACCTGCCCCTATTGCGGCGTCGGCTGCGGGGTCCTGGCGCAGCCGGACGGCAGCCTGAAGGGCGACCCGGCCCATCCGGCCAACAAGGGCCGGCTCTGCGTCAAGGGCGCCGCCCTGGGCGAGACGCTGAGCGATGCCGGGCGTCTCCTCCATCCCGCCATCGGCGGCGCGCGCGCCTCCTGGGACGCGGCGCTCGATCTCGTCGCCGCGCGCTTCCGCGAAACCATCGCGGAACACGGGCCGGATTCGGTCGCCTTCTACGTCTCCGGCCAGTGCCTGACCGAGGACTACTACGTCGCCAACAAGCTGATGAAGGGCTTCATCGGCAGCGGCAATATCGACACCAACAGCCGGCTCTGCATGGCCTCCTCGGTCGCCGGCCACACCCGCGCCTTCGGCGCCGATGTGGTGCCCGGCATCTATGAGGATCTGGAGGAGGCCGACCTCGTCGTCCTCGTTGGCAGCAACCTCGCCTGGTGCCATCCGGTGCTGCATGGCCGCCTGCAGGCGGCGCGCGGGGAACGGGGGACGACGCTCGTCGTCATCGACCCGCGCGGCACCGCGACCTCCGCCGGCGCCGACCTGCACCTGGCGCTGGCGCCCGGATCGGATGTCGCGCTCTTCGCCGGGCTGCTCGCGCATCTCGCCGGCATCGGGCGGGTGGACCAGGGCTGGGTCGCGGAATACACCGCCGGTTTCAATGCCGCGCTGACGGCGGCGCGCGAGGCGGTGCCGACTCTTGAACGCGTCGCCGCGCTCACCGGCCTCGCACCCGAGGAGATCGCGCGCTTCTACGCCCTCTTCGCCGCGACCGAGCGCACCGTCACCGTCTACAGCCAGGGCGTCAACCAGTCCTCGGCCGGGACGGACAAGGTCAATGCCATCCTCAACTGCCACCTGGCGACGGGCCGCATCGGCCGCCCCGGCATGGGCCCCTTCAGCGTCACCGGCCAGCCCAACGCCATGGGCGGGCGGGAGGTGGGCGGGCTGGCCAACCAGCTTGCCGCGCATATGCGCTTCGACACGCCGGGCGCGCCGGACCGCCTCCGCCGCTTCTGGCAGGCGCCGAACCTCGCCACCCGGCCCGGCCTCAAGGCGGTGGAGCTGTTCGAGGCGGTGCTGGGCGGGCGCGTGAAGGCGCTCTGGGTCATGGCGACCAACCCCGCCGACAGCCTGCCGCGCGCCGACCGGGTGCGGCAGGCGCTGGCGGCCTGCCCCTTCCTCGTCGTCTCCGATTGCTGGGAGACCGACACCACCCGCCATGCCGACGTCATCCTGCCCGCCGCCGGCTGGGGCGAGAAGAGCGGCACCGTCACCAATTCCGACCGTCGCATCTCCCGCCAGCGCCCCTTCCGCGCCGCCCCGGGCGAGGCCCGGCCGGACTGGTGGATGCTGGCCGAGATCGGCCGCCGCATGGGCTGGGCGAAGGACTTCGCCTGGGAGAGCCCCGCCGCGGTCTTCCGCGAGCACGCCGCCCTCTCCGGCTTCGAGAACCGCGGCAGCCGGAGCTTCGATATCGGCGCCATGGCCATGCTGAGCGACGAGGGCTACGAGGCACTTGCCCCCTTCCGCTGGCCGCTGCCCGCCGGCGCGACAGAGGAAGGCGGGCGTCTCTTCGCCGCGGGCGGCTTCCCGATACCGGATGGCCGCGCCCGCTTCGTCGCCACGCCCTTCCGCGGCCTCGCCGCCGCGCCGGGCGGCGACTACCCGCTGCTGCTGAACACCGGCCGGCTGCGCGACCAGTGGCACACCATGACCCGCACCGGCCAGGTGCCGCGCCTCTCGGAACACGCGCCGGTGCCGGCCGCCGCCCTCTCGCCCGCTGATGCGGCGGCACTGGGCGCCGAGGCCGGGGGGCTACTCCGCCTCGCCTCCCCGCATGGCGAAGCGGTGCTGCGCATCGCCATCGAACCGGGCCAGCGCCCGGGCGAGGTCTTCGTGCCCATGCACTGGACGGATGCCTTCACCTCCTCCGGCCCGGTGGACCGGCTGGTCGGCGCGGCGGTGGATCCGCTCTCCGGCCAGCCGGAGCTGAAGGCGACACCGGTGCGCGCCGAGGCCCTGCCGGTCCGCTGGCGCGGCCTGCTGCTGCACCGCCGGGCGGTGCGGCCGGAGGAGCCGGGCCTCCACTGGTCCCGCGCCCCGGTCGCCGCTGGCCATGTGCTGGAACTGACCGGCGCCGAGCCCCTGCCCGCCGAGATAGCGCCCCTGGTCGGGCGCCTGCTGGCCGCGCCGGAGGGCGCCGAGTTGCTGCACATCGCCGACCCCGCCCGCGGCGCCTGGCGCTTCGCCACGCTGCTGGAAGGGCGGGTGGAGTCCTGCCTCTTCCTGCTGCGCGAGGGCAGCCGCGCCACGCTGCCCTCCGGCGCCGCGCTGGCCGGGCTGCTGGAGAGGATGGTGGCGGAGGCCGCGCGCCCCGGTCTGCTCGCCGGCCGGGCGCTGGCCGTGAAACCCGCCGGGCGCAATGTCTGCGCCTGCTTCAGCGTGGGCATCCAGACGCTCCGCGCCTGCATCCTGGACCGGCGCCTGACCACCGTCGCCGAGGTGGGGGAGGCGCTGAGCGCCGGGACCAATTGCGGCTCCTGCCTGCCGGAGATCCGGGAGTTGCTGCGCGATGCCCGTGCCGAAGCGGTGGCCTGATACCTGGCGCATGACGTCCCGTCCTGCGGCCCGCGGAGCGGGCCGGGCGCGCGAAGGCGCGCCGCGGCCGATGCCGCGGAGCCAAGGCCCGGAGGTCCGCCGGCGGAGGCAGGACATGCGTCAGCCTGTCATGAGCCGCCCGGTCGCCCGACGCCGAAGGCCGGCAGGAGAAATGCCATGAGCGGCTTCGCCCTCTCGCTCGACCTCACGGATATCCCGGTGCTGCTCGTCGGTGGCCATCAGGCCACCGCGGAAGGGCTGCTCGCGGCCGGCGCCAGGCTGCGCGTGGTGGCGCCCGCGCCCGCTGCGGCCCTCGCCACCCTGGCGGCGGAGGGGCGCCTCGCGCTGCAGCGCCGCGGCTTCGAGGCAACCGACCTGGACGGCATGCGCCTCTGCCTCGTCGCACCGGACGGGGCGCCGGACGGGGCGGCGGTCGAGGCGATCGCGGCCGAGGCGCGCCGCCGCGGCGTCCTGGTGAATGCCCTTGCCGCCCCCGCCAGGGCCGCGCGCGGCCGGGCCAGCCTGATCGGCGCCGGGCCGGGCGAGCCGGAGCTGCTGACGGTCAGGGCCGTGCGCGTGCTGCAATCCGCCGATGTCGTACTCTACGATAAGCTGATCGACCCGCGCGTGCTCGAGCTCGCGCCGGCCCGCGCGCGGCGCATCGATGTCGGCAAGCGTTGCGGCCGCCACGCCATGAGCCAGGCGGCGATCAACCGCCTGCTGGTGGAGCAGGTCCGCGTCGGCGCGCATGTCGTCCGCCTCAAGGGCGGCGATCCCTTCGTCTTCGGCCGCGGCGGGGAGGAGCTGGAGGCGCTGCGCGCGGCCGGCGCCGAGGTGGAGGTGGTGCCGGGCATCACCGCGGCGCTCGCCACCGCGGCGCGGCTCGGCATGCCGCTGACGCATCGCGGCACTTCCCGCAGCCTGCACCTCATCACCGCGCATGGCCGCGACGAGGAAGGGCTGCCGCAGCATGACTGGCGGGCGCTGGCCGATGCGGGTGGCACGCTGGCGGTGTATATGGGCGCGCGCACACTGCCGAAGGTGGCGCAGGCTCTGCTGGAAGCCGGCATGTCGCCCGCGATGCCCGCCATCGCGGTGGAAAATGCGACGCTGCCGAACGAACGCCGCATCCGCGGCACCCTCGCCGACATCGCAGGGGCGATCCGGGACGCCGCGGTGGAAGGCCCGACCCTGACCCTGATCGGCGAGGTGGTGGCGCTGGCCGAGGCGGATGTCGCATCGGCGCGCCATGCCGCCTAGCAGGAAACGACGCTGGCAAGCTGAAGGATGGCCGGTCCTGCCGGTGGCAAATCCAGACCGGCCGCACGAAGTCCGGCCCGTGGCCGCTGGCCGTGCGGCCGGGGCGGATCGCCGGCGGGGTGGCTCTCCCCGAACCGCCGCCTATCGCCTGGAGAAGCCCGGCACCACTTCGCCGTCCCAGAAGGTCTCCTCCAGCGCGTCCACCCGCGCCAGCAGCGGCCCGCGCCGGCAAAGCGTCAGCAGCGCCAGCACGGCCGGCTCCGGCCCGCCGACCACCGCCTCCACCGCGCCATCCGCCCGGTTCCGCACCCAGCCGGACAGGCCGAGGCGCATCGCCTCCCGCACCATCCAGTCGCGGTAGCCGACGCCCTGCACCCGGCCGGTGATCAACAGGTGCCGCGGCCTCATGCCCTGCCGGTCCGGGCGAGGAGCAGCAGCCGCTCCGCCTGCGCCACCTCGGCGGCGATGCGCCTGCGGCGCGCCGCCGCTTCATCGTCCAGGCCCCAGAATTCCTCCTGGAAGGTCTCGTCGAGAATCGCCAGGCGGTGCGCCTCCGCCGCCGCCAGCCGGCGCTGCACCACGGCAAGGCCGAGCACCAAGCTGCCGAAGCTCGGGACCAGCACGCCGAGCGCGGTGAGCTCGACGGCCGAGAGGGCCGCGACCGCGCGCCGCAGCGCCGTCATCGCCGCCGGGTCCTGCGGCACCGGCATCAGCCCGGTGGTGACGCGGAGCGGCGCGTCATGCTGCAGCGCGGCCCAGTTCAGCAGGGGCTGCCACTCCGCGGCCTGCAGGGCGGCCAGCTTGCGGTCCTCCGCGCGGTAGCAGAGCAGGTCGGTCTCGCCGAATTTCGTCAGGCCCTCCACGGTCGGGCCGGGGTCGGGGGCGATGCGTTCCTGTGCGGTGCCGGCGAGGCGTGTCAGCGGGATGTCGGCCGGGGACATTTCGCCGCCCTTCTGCCCGCCGGCAGCGGACCATTCGGCGACGATCGCCTCGGCCAGGGCGGCGGCCTCGACCTTCAGCGGCGTGCCACCGGGCAGGCGGACCGGCTTGCCGTCCAGCAGCACGCGGAAGCCGCCCGGTTCGGGCTCGGCCACGGCGGTGTCCCAGAAGCGTTTCATGGCTCCAATCCTCAGAGCGTCGTCAGGCGAAGTCGGGCCGGGCGGCGGGCGCCCGGCCGGTGGGGAACAGGAGATCGGCACGCGCCGGCCATGCCCCCCCGGGCGGCGGCCTGCGGGAACGGGCCGGGGGCGTCATGCTGCTCTCTGCGACAAGGGCACAAGGCGGCGGCACGGTGCAGGGTCGCGGCACGGACACGGGCTAGCGGCCCCGCCCGAAGAGGCCGCGCAGCAGTTCCTGCGCCGGCGCCTGAAGCTCGCGCGGCAGGTCTCGCAGCGGGGCCGGTGCGGGCGTGGCAGGCGCGGGCGCGGCAGGCGCCGCCTGGGCGGGCGGCGGGGCGCCCGGCGCCGGCACCGGGCCGGCGCGACCGCCGCGGGCCAGGGCGAGGGCCGGGCCGCATTCCGGGATGGCGGCCTCCCCCCCCTCCCCGCCGCGCCCGGCGCCGAGCGCGCCCAGCACCTCGCCGGCAATGCCTGCCCGGTCGCGCAGCACCTCCTCCGCCAGTGTCCCCGCCGCGGCACGGCCGACCGCCTGCCGGTAGTCGGGCCGGGGTTTGGCGAAGCTGCCGGTCAACGGCACGGGCGCGCGGATGCGCAGCGGGGGCAGCCCGGGGATGGGCAGCCGCAGGTCAAGGTTGAGGCGCATGGCGAGCGTCTCGTCCCGCAGGCTCGCCGTGCCGCTGCCGCCCACCTTGCCCAGGCTGCCATCGAGCAGCAGCACCTCGCTGCGGGCGATGCCGTTCTCCGCCCGCCAGCGCGTGGCGGCGCAGGAGAGCGCGATGCCCCCTTCCGCCAGCGCGCCGAGCTGCGGCAGGGCCTGGCGGAGATCGCCCAGCGCCCGGCCGAGCAGGCTGCCGGAGCCGCCCTCCATCTGGCCATTGGTCAGCGCCAGGCCGAGATGGCCGGTGGCCGTGGCGGCGACCGCGCGCAGGTCCCGCCCCTGGCCGCGCAGGTCGAGATCGAGCTCGGCCCGCCCGGTGGTGCCGCCCGGCGCGCGCAGGGCGGCGAGCAGCCATGCAAGCTCGATCCCCTCGCTCAGCGCCGCGAGTTGCACCACCGGCGGGTTGGCGGTCACGTCCCCGGCGGCGCGGAGGCTGAGCCGCCCGCCGGGCAGCGTGACGGTCAGCGGGTCGATGCGGCCCCTGCCGTCCTGGATGACGGCATGCGCCGAGAGGTCGCGCAGCGTCACGCCGCCGCTGTGCAACTCCCCGACCGCGAGGCGGAGTTCGCTGTCGGTCAGCCGCAGGATCTCCAGGGGCAGCGGCAGGTCCGGGATGACGCGGCCATCCGGCGCCGGGGGCGGCGCGGCGGGGCCAGGGGCGGGGGCGGGGGCGACAGGCGCCGCTTCCGGCGGCTTCGGCGGCATCAGCGCATCGAGGTCGAGCCGGCGGGAGGTGAGCGCCCCCTGCACCCCAGCCCGCATGGCGACCAGGAAGGTGAGGTCCCCGGCGATGTCGCCGGCCGAGGAGGTGACCTGGATGCCGCGCAGGAAGGCGCCGCCCGAGAAGCGGTAGCCGCCCCGCTCATTCAGCCGCGCCTGGGCGCGGATGTCCTTCACCGGCGGCAGGGGCGTGCCGGCGAGTGGTGCGAGGGCGGCAAGGTCCGGCAGGGTAGCGGCAAGCGCCAGCTCCACCCCGTTCATGCGCTGCGGGTTGGCGATCATGCCCTTGACCGTCGCGCTGCCGCCGGCGGCCGCCAGGGTGACGTCCACCGGCACCGGTGCCGCGACGCCCTGCGGCGGCATGGGGGAACGGGTGGTGCCGCTGAGGCGGAGCGGCAGGCCGTTCAGCCTCCCCTCCCCCTCGAAGCGCAGCGGCGCCTCCGCCGCGGCCAGCGCCGCATGGAAGCGGGCCAGTTCCAGCCCCGGCAGCATGGGGTCGAGCGGCGAGGGCCCGATCGTGACGTCGAGGCCCGTCAGCGCCTGCCGCCCCGGCCCGGCATCGGCCACCGAGACGCGCGCCTGCACGTCGCGCAGCGGCGGGATGGGGACATCCGGCAGCAGCGGCACCAGGCGCTGGGTGTCCGGCACCTGGGCGATGAGCGTCGCCTGCCAGTCGCGCCGCTCGGCCGGGCGGCCGATGCTGCCCTCCAGCCCGAAGCGGGCGCCGGCGGCCTCCACCGTGCCGCGGACCGGCCAGGGGGTGCCGGGGGTGGGGCTGATGAGGCCGGCCAGCGGGCCGGTCTCCCCCTCAACCGCGATCGGGGTGCCTTCCAGCGCCAGCGTCCCGCGGCCGCGGATGGGCCCGTTGCCGTCGCCGGCCTCGGCCTCGAGCCGCGGCACCTCCAGCGTGCGGCTGGCACCGCTGATGCCGTTGCGCCAGGTGAGGCGGGCCTCCTCCACGCTGATGCGGCCGAAGCCGAGGGCCGGGCGGGGCCGCGCGGCCTCCGGCGCGGGGGCCGGCGCGGGCCCGGGCGGCGGCCGGTCCGGCGCCGGCGCGGCGGCCGGGCGGGCAAGGACCCAGTTCGGCCGCCCCTCCGCATCCGTCTCCAGCAGGATGTCGGGCGCCACCAGCCGCAGCCGCCGCACCTCCACCTGCCGCGAGAGCAGCGGCAGCAGGGCCAGTTCCAGCTCCGCCCGCCGTATCGTCGCCATCTGCGGGCGGCTGCCGGTCGGCATGTTGGAGAGGGCGACATCCTCCGCGGTGATGGTCGGGACCAGGGAGAGCTTGATCCCGATCGGGCCGGCCAGCGTCAGGTCGCGGCCCGTCCTCTCCTTCACCAGGGCCTGGATGCGCGGCTTCTGGTCGTTCAGGTCGAAGCTGGCGAGGAAGGCCACACCGGCCACCACCGGCACGGCGATGACGGCCGCGACCACCCAGGGCCAGCGGCGCCTCCGGGCGGGGGGCGTGGGCTGCGGCTCGGGGAAGGCGGTCTCGCGCGGCATGCGGACCTAACGCCGGGAGGGCGGGGCGAGGCGACGGGGCTTCGGGGTCTTCGGCGCCTCGAAGCCGAAATAGGCGAAGGTCTCCTTCATGTGCGGCGGCAGCGGCGCCGCCGCCTCCAGCACCCCGCCATCCGGGTGCGGCAGGCGGAGCGCACGGGCATGCAGGTGGAGCTGGTTCGACAGCCCGTCCAGATGCGCCGCGGCGCCGCCATACTTGCCGTCGCCGACGATCGGCGCCCCGAGCCCCTCGGCGCAGTGGACGCGAAGCTGGTGGGTGCGGCCGGTGAGCGGGTTCATCTCCAGCCAGGCGACGCGGCGCTTGGCGGCGTCCAGCGTACGGAAATCGGTGACGGCGCGGGCGCCCTCATTCGGGTCCTCGACCGCCTCCATCCGCTCCCCGCGCGGACCGCCGATCTTGGCTAGGGGGAGGTCGATCCGGCCCTCGGGGATCTCCGGCTGCGGGGTGACGATGGCCCAGTAGGTCTTCTCCACATCCCGCCCGCGGAAGGCCTTGGCGAGGAAGGCCGCGGCCTGGACCGTCCGCCCGAGGACCAGGACGCCCGAGGTGTCGCGGTCCAGCCGGTGGACCAGGCGCGGGCGCTCCTCCGCCTCGAATTGCAGGGCGTCCAGCATGCCATCCAGGTGGCGCGCGATGTTCGGGCCGCCCTGCACCGGCAGGCCATGCGGCTTGTCCAGCACCAGCACGCTGGCATCCCGGTAGATCACCATCCGCTCCAGTTCCCGGGCATCGGCCTCGGAGACCGGGCGGCGGCCCGGCTCGGGCTTCGGCCCCTCGGGCAGGGGCGGGATGCGGACCTCCTGCCCCTCGGCGAGGCGCGTATTGGCCTCCGCCCGCTTGCCGTCCACGCGGATCTGGCCGGTGCGCAGCATCTTCTGCAGCGCGCCCTGGGTAAGCTGGGGAAAGTGGCGGCGGAACCAACGGTCGAGGCGGGTATCGGCCTCGGCGGGGGCCACGGTGCGATGGACGATGGTCATGATGGGGAGAGGCTTACCACCTCAGGGCGGGTCGGGCATCCTCACGCCGTGCAAAGGGCGCAGGGACATCCGCGTGGGTCATCGGCGGAGCCGGCCTCTGCCTCCGGGCGGTTCCGCCCCTCGGTCAGCGGCTCCGGTTCGGGAGATGGCGTGGCGCCCGGCCGGGCGGCAGGGTGCCCGGCGCCCCTGGCGGTCACGACGCCGTGGGCCATACGAAAAGAAAAGCTTCAGGTCCAAAGTAGAACCATCGCCGGCGTCAAGCGTCATGCCGCCCCATGACGCGAATGGCAACTTTGGCCGCGGGTGCGGCTCTCCTGGTCCTCGGCGTCGGAGCCCCGGATCTTTCCCTGAACCAAGCCGCCGCGGCGGAGCGGAAGGCGACAACCCAGCAGCAGCAGCAGCGCACGCAACAGGCCAGGCCGCAGCGCGGGAAGGCGAGCTACTACGCCCCGAAATTCAACGGCCGCCGGATGGCGAACGGCCGCCCCTTCAACCCGAACGCCAACAACGCCGCCCACAAGACGCTGCCGCTCGGCACCACGGCGCAGGTGACGAACCTGCAGAACGGCCGCACCGCGGAGGTGAAGGTGGAAGACCGCGGTCCCTTTGTGCCGGGACGGGTGATTGATGTGAGCCCGCGCACGGCGGAGCAGCTCGGCATGAAGCATGAGGGCACCGCAACGGTTGAGGTGCGGCCGCTGCAGATGCCGGATCGGGACGAGCGGGTGGCGGCGCGGTAACAGCGCTCCCGCCTCTCCCCCGGCTACCGCCACCCGGCTTGCGGGGCGCCTCGGCCCCCGCCGCATCCCATGGCCGAGGGCTGCCCCGCAGGCGTTCCGGGGCCGGGAGCCGTCCGGCGGGCGGCACCGGCGGCGGGGGCCGGTTACAGCGGTTTGCATTCCCCCCGGCGGGAAAGCGCCCAGGATGCCCGGTGAGGCCCCTATGCGGGAGGTGTCCGATGTACAGGCACATCCTCATCGCCACCGATGGCTCCGACCTGTCCGCGAAGGCGCTCGAGGCGGGTCTGCAACTGGCCATGGAGCTGCGTGCGCGGGCGACGGTGGTGACGGTGACACCGCCTTTCCACGCCCTGTCCCTGGCCCCGAGCCAGGCCGAATACTCCGCTTCCAGTTACCACGAGCATGCCGCGGCGGTGGCCGGCGGCATCCTTGAGGCCGCCCGGGCAAGGGCGGAGGCAGCGGGCCTGTTCTGCGACACCCTGCAGGCCGTCCATGACCATCCCTGGCAGGCGATCATCGACACGGCACAGGCGCGTGGCTGCGACCTGATCACCATGGCCTCGCATGGCCGGCGCGGCGCCACGGCCATCCTCCTCGGCAGCGAGACCCTGCGGGTGCTGACCCACAGCAGCATCCCGGTGCTGGTCTATCGCTGAGGAAGGGCGGCCGCGAGGAGGCGGGGCCCCTACCCCACCTTCTCCCAGGCCAGTTCCAGGTGGTTCATCACCCCCTGCACCATTCGCGGTGGCGGGCTCAGCACCACCCGCTCCCCCTCCCACCGCACCTGCCGCACCTGGTCCGTGCCGATGCGGTTCGGGGGATGAGCCGCGTCCACGCGCGTGGCCAAGACCTGGCCGTCGAAGTGCCAGGTGCCGGTATAGGCCACCCAGAAGCGCGTCTCGCCCTCGGCCGGGGGACGGCTGTCGCCAAGGGCGGCCATCATCCGCTCCGCCCCGAACTGCACCGTGCCGATCGGCGCCGGGCCGAATTCCGAGGGGATGACCCGCCCCTCCGGATCGCGTGCCGTCACCTGCACCAGGCGCCAGATGCCGATCAGCTTCTCCTTCATCCCATTCCTCCCATACGGCGCGCCAGCGCGTAGCAGATTGCGAAACCGGCGAGGCCGAGCGCGAGGCTCGCCGTGACATAGAGGAGCGCGAGCGACCAGTGGCGCTGCCAGAGCAGCCCGGTCTCCAGGCTGAAGGCGCTGAAGGTGGTGAAGCCACCGAGCAGGCCGGTGACCAGCAGCAGCCGCCAGGCGCCGCCGATGCCCCAGCCCCCCAGCAGCCCGATCGCCGCACTGCCGAGCACATTCACCAGCAGCGTGCCCCAGGGGAAGGCGGCGCCGAAGGCCTGGGCGGAGAGGGTGGAGGCGAGGAAGCGCAGCACGGAGCCGAGCGCGCCGCCGGCCGCGACGAGCAGCACCTGGCCGAAGGTGAGCGTCGTCACCCGCGGGATTTCCGCGCGCGCAGCGCGGCCCAGTGGCGCAGCCGCTCGGTGATGGCCGCCTCCGCCCCGCGATCCGTCGGCCTGTAGAACTGCCGTCGCGGCATCCCGTCCGGGAAGTAGTTGGCGCCGGAGAAAGCCTCCTCCTCGTCATGGTCATAGGCATAGCCGGCGCCGTAGCCGAGGTCCTGCATCAGCTTCGTCGGCGCGTTCAGGATATGCGCCGGCGGCATCAGGCTGCCGGTCTCCTTCGCCGCGCGCCGCGCCTGACCCCAGGCGGCATAGACGGCATTCGACTTGGGCGCGGTGCCGAGATGGACGACGAGTTGCGCCAGCGCCAGCTCGCCCTCCGGCGAGCCCAGGCGCTCATAGGTCTCCCAGGCGGCGATCGCCAGCGGCAGGGCGCGGGGATCGGCCATGCCGACATCCTCGGCGGCGAAGCGCGTCAGGCGCCGGGCGATGTAGCGCGGGTCCTCCCCGCCCTGCAGCATGCGTGCGAACCAGTAGAGCGCGGCATCGGGGTCGGAGCCGCGCAGCGACTTATGGAGCGCGCTGATGAGGTTGTAGTGCAGGGGTGGTTTCCGTTAATACGCGGGCCTTTCCCCTACACGGAGCCGTGCGGCGTGACAGCCGCAACTCACGGAGTGACACCCGTGACCGTAGCCTACGGTTCCATGCGCTGGTCCTCGGATGACCAGACACAGGGCGATAGCGCCGAGCGCCAGGGCGAGAACATCCGGGCCTATTGCGCCGCCAAGGGCTGGCGGCTGGCCCTCATGCTGGATGATTCCAGCGTCTCGGCCCGCGATGGCGCCAACCTGCGGGTCAGCAACCTCGCCACCTTCCAGCGGGAGGCCATCGCCGGCCGGTGGCCGCCGGGCGTGCTGGTGTTCGATGAGCCCTCCCGCCTCTCCCGCGGCGACGAATACGAGACGATGGAATTCGTCGCCCCGCTGGTGAACCGGGGGTTCTCCCTCGCCTTCGTCAGGGCGGATGTCGTGCTGGCGAAGCGCGACAAGGCCGGGCTGATGAAATACTTTCAGTTCGCCACCGAGCAGAGCGGCGGCCATCAGCAGAACGAGACCCGGATCGGGCAGGTCAGGTCAGAATGCGAGCGGCGGCGGAAATCCCTGCGCCCGCTGGACATGGAGACCGGCGCGCCGGGGGTGGTCTATAGCGCCCGCGTTCCCCTGTGGCTGGTCTGCCCGAAGGTTACCGGCAAGCGCCAGCACCAGCGACAGATCACCCTGCACCCGGAGCGCGCCCCCGTGGGCGTCCAGATATTCGAATGGACGGCCGACAAGATCGGCAGCATCCGGATCGCCCAGCGGCTCAACCAGCTTGCCGAGACCGACCCGCGCTACAAGCCCTGGGGAGGCGCTACCCGTTGGACGGCCAACTTCATCCAGAAGCTCACCACGAACCGCGCTGTCCTCGGGGAATTCCAGCCACACCGGGTGGAGCCGAAGCCCGGCGCCGTTGCCAATCCGAACACCAAGCACAAGCGGAAGCCCTTCCTCCGCATCGCCGATGGCCCGGCGGTGGCGGGCTACTATCCCCCGTTGATCACACAAGACCTCTGGCACCGCACCCAGGAAGCCAAGGCCGTGAACCAGCGCGCGCCCGCCGGGCGGCCGAACAGGACGATGGTGAACATCCTCGCCGCCTGTGTCGGTGCGGCGTTTGCGGTGGCTCGATGTACCTGTCTGGGCGGCGGTGCGAAGGCCGCAGCGACTATCTCCATTGCCATGCGACGAAGGATGGTCGCTGCGAGCACGGGACGCATTACAGTGTCAACCGCATCGAGCGCGCCCTATTCAGCGGTGGGCCGTCCGGCCTCGAAATGCTGCGGGACGATTCCGACCTCGCGGAAGCCCGCGCCAGCACCGACGCCTTGGCTGCCCGGCTGGACGAGGCGGAGCGTGCCCTGGAGCAGGCCAAGCAGGGCGTCATCAACGTCCGCAAGCTCATGCCCCTGGCGGCAACGGACGATGACCGGCTGGAGGTGATGCAGCAGCTATTGATCCGGCTTGGGTGATCTTGAGCTATGCGGCGTAGCGAAAGGTCTTGTGCCCAAAGAAGCTGCGGACGCGGTCGGGCAGCTTTGACAGCTTCCGCATGTGGCCGA
>JAESGY010000346.1_pt1 | contig 24605 bp, 28 predicted proteins | sample 9269841 | NCBI WGS metagenome assembly JAESGY01 (sample SAMN17022865, study PRJNA683097) | algae metagenome | isolation source: Spirirestis rafaelensis WJT71-NPBG6 and co-occurring heterotrophs from... | place: USA: Pinto Wells, Joshua Tree National Park, Colorado Desert, CA | collected 2006-08-15
CGCCTCTGCCACCTGCTGCGGCGGGCGCGGCGGCGTCGGCAGCGGCTCGGGCGGCGGTGGGGCCGGGCGCGGCTGCGCCTGCTGCGGCGGCGCGGGCGCCGGGGCCGGTGCCGGAGGTGGCGGCGGCGGAGGCGGCGGCGGGCTCGGCAGGCTCTCCCGCACCTGCTCGCCCGGCGGCTCGGGCCGCGGCGGCTCGGTCACATTGGGCGGGCCCGGCACCGGCGCCGGGCGCTCGCCCTGGGCCTGCTGCGGGGCGGCGACGATCTCGACCGCCACCGCCTGCTCCTCCGGCTCCCGCAGCGGCCTGGGCAGGCCGAAGACAAGGCCGAACACCAGCAGCGCGACATGCATCGCGGCCGATACCAGCCCCCAGAACCGCATTCCCCTCGGCCGCATCCTTGCGCCCCCCGGCGCCGAAACTCGTCGCAACAAAACCTGTCATGCACCGGCCCTTCCCGCCCGCGGCCGGTCCGCCGCGGGGGAAGCGCCGGCCAAGGCGGCCTGCGTTCGGGACCGAACGCGCCTCCGCCCTGGCCTCCTGGTCAAGGAGCGGAGCGACGCGCCTGGTCGCTCACGCCCTCGCGCCCTGCCCTGCAGCGGCTTGCGGTCATGTCTGAACGCCACTCCGCTGCAGGTCATTGTTTCCGGGGCAGCGTCACGCTCCGGGGCGTTCGCGCCCCTCGGCGATCCGCTCTAGCCCCGCGGCGGCGGCGGGCCGCCCGGAGGGCTGCTCGGCCAGCAGGGCCACCTTGCTGAAGCCGCCGGCGCTGATCGTGCCCATCACCTCCATGACGCGGCCATAGCTGATGGCCTTGTCGCCACGGACGAAGATGCGGCGCTCCGGCGCGCCGGCCGGCTGGTTGCGGGCGATCGCCTGCAGCTGCGCGACCAGGCCCTCGATCGGCACCTCGGTCTCCTGCAGGAAGATCCTGCCCTCCGGGTTCACCGTGATGGTGATCGGCTCATTGTCCTGGTTCAGCGCGGCCGCCTGTGTCTTCGGCAGGTCCACCGGCACGCCGACCGTCATCAGCGGCGCCGCGACCATGAAGATGATCAGCAGCACCAGCATCACGTCGACCAGCGGCGTGACGTTGATCTCGGCCATCGGCCGGTAGCGGCCGCGGCCCTTGCCGGTGTTCAGCGAGACGGCCACGGGATCACTCCGCGACCGGCGCCGGGACGGTGGCGCGGGCCGGGTCGGCCAGCACGCTCTCGGTCTGCCGCGCCAGGATGCCGCCGAACTCGGCCGCGAATCCCTCCAGCCGGGCGGCGTAGCGCGCCAGGTCGGAGTTGATCTTGTTGTAGGCGAGCACCGCCGGGATGGCCGCGACCAGGCCGATGGCGGTGGCGAATAGCGCCTCCGCGATGCCGGGCGCGACCACCGCCAGGTTGGTGTTCTGCATGCCGGCGATGGCGGCGAAGCTGTTCATGATGCCCCAGACCGTGCCGAAGAGGCCGATGAAGGGCGCGACCGAGCCGACCGAGGCGAGGAAGACCATCCAGCGCTCCAGCCGCTCCATCTCCCGCTGCACCGTCACGGCCATGCTGCGGTCGATCCGCTCCTTCAGGCCGGCCGCCACCAGGTCCGAGCCGCCCAGGCGCTGCGCCCCGCGCCGCCATTCCCGCATGGCGGAGACGAAGACCGCCGCCATGGGATGGGAGGGCTGGTCGCCTTCCTTGCGGTAGAGGTCATCCAGGCTGCCACCGGACCAGAAGGCGTCCTCGAACTCGTCGGCCGCGCGGTTGGCGCGGCGGATGCTGGTCACCTTCTCGAAGACGATCGCCCAGACCCAGACGCTGGCGAGCAGCAGCCCGAGCATGACGAGTTTCACGACCCAGTCGGCCTGGAGGAACAGGCCCCAGAGCGACAGGTCGTGCATCGCGCCGCCCAGGCTCTCCGTCGTCACGCTGCGATCCACCGCAAAACTCCATTCTCTGTGGCAGCCGATCCATGGCCGGCCGCCCCGCTAGACCTTGGGCCCCTCGCCCGCACCCGCACCCGCCCCGGTCCTGGCCGCCCTGGCGTGCAGCGCCGAGCGCCAGGGCTCCGGGATGCGCTTCGGCCGCAGGCCGTCCCGGTCGATGCAGGCCAGTTCGACCCGCAACGCCGCCAGCGGCTCCGCCCCCGCCCCTGCCACCTCCGGCACCACCCGCTGGTCGAGCAGGATGGTGACCCCCCGGATGGCAACCACGCGAGTTTCAACCACGACTGCGTCATCGAGCCGGGCGGGGCGCCAATACTCCACTTCAATGCGCCGTACCACGAGTATCGAATGGTGACGTTCCATGAGCATCTGATGCGGCAAGCTCATGGCACGCAAGGATTCCGTCCGGGCGCGCTCGGCCCAGCGGAGATAGTTGGCGTGATAGGCCATCCCGCCGGCATCCGTGTCCTCGAAATAGACGCGGAGCGGCCAGCGATGCGCGGGCGCCTCGGGCGGCCGGGCCAGGCCGCCGCGCGATGCCGCGCTCCGGCCATCGGATGCCGTCACGGCTCGCCCCCCGCCAGGAGATCCGGCTGGATGGCGAAGCCCGCGGGCGGGCTGAGGCCGAGATGCTGCCAGCCCGGCAGGCCGAGGACGCGCCCGCGCGGGGTGCGGAGCACCAGCCCTTCCTGGATCAGGTAGGGCTCGATGACATCCTCCAGCGTGTCGCGCGATTCGGCGAGGGCGGCGGCCAGCGTCTCGACCCCGACCGGTCCGCCATTGTGGTGCACGGCGATGCGGCGGAGATAGCGGCGGTCCATGGCATCCAGGCCCTTGGCATCCACCTCCAGCCGGTTCAGCGCGCCATCCACCATGGCGCGGTCGGCCGCGATGCCGGCGACCGCCGCGAAGTCCCGCACCCGGCGCAGCAGCCGCCCGGCGATGCGCGGCGTGCCGCGGGAACGGCGGGCGATCTCCCAGGCGCCGTCCTCGGACAGCGCGAAGCCGAGCTTCTGGGCGCCGCGCGTGACGATCCGGAGCAGCTCCTCCGGCGTGTAGAATTGCAGGCGCAGCGGGATGCCGAAGCGGTCGCGCAGCGGCTGGGCCAGCAGGCCGGAGCGGGTGGTGGCGCCGACCAGGGTGAAGGGCGGGAGGTCGATGCGCACGGTGCGCGCCGCCGGCCCCTCCCCGATGATGAGGTCGAGCTGGAAATCCTCCATCGCGGGATAGAGGGTCTCCTCCAGCGCCGGCTGCAGCCGGTGGATTTCATCGACGAAGAGCACGTCGCGCGGCTGGAGATTGGTCAGGATCGCCGCCAGGTCGCCGGCACGCTGCAGGATGGGGCCGGATGTCGCGCGGAAGCCCACGCCGAGTTCGCGCGCCACGATCTGGGCGAGCGTGGTCTTGCCGAGGCCGGGGGGGCCATGCAGCAGGACATGGTCCAGCGCCTCCCCCCGCGCGCGGGCGGCCTGGATGAAGACCGCCAGGTTCTCGCGCAGCGCCTGCTGGCCGGTGAAGTCGGCCAGCGTCTGCGGGCGGAGCGTCGCCTCGGCGGCGTCCTCCTCCGTCCGGACCGGGCTGGTGATGCGGTCATCCGCCACCGGCTCGGGCGGCGGGGGCGGCGCGCCGCGGCGGCGTCCGGCGCCGCTCATCGCGCCAGCTCCTTCAGGCTGTCACGGATCAGGCCCTCGAGCGGCGCGCCCTCACCCAGCCGGGCCCTGGCGCGGTTCACCGCCGCCTGCGCCTCCGGCCGCTTCCAGCCGAGATTGACCAGGGCCGAGACGGCATCCGCCTCCGCCCCCGCCGGGGCCGCGGCGGCGGGCGCGGCGGAGACGGCGATGCCGGAAGGGGCCTGGATGGCGCCGGCCCAGTCGCGCAGCTCGGTCACCAGCCGGTCCGCCAGCCTGGGCCCGACGCCGTTCGCCTGGCGCAGCCCGGTGCGGTCGCCGGCCCGCACCGCCGCCGCCAGCTCCTCCGGCCCGAAGGCCGAGAGGATGTCGAGCGCGACCTTGGGCCCGACGCCCTGGATGGAGGTGAGCTTCACGAAGGTGTCGCGTTCCTGCGGCATGGCGAAGCCGAAGAGGACGATGGCGTCCTGGCGCACATGCGTCTCCACCAGCACCCGCGCCGCCTGGGGCGCGTCCCGCAGCCGGTCCAGGGTCTTGGTAGAGCAGGAGAGCAGATAGCCGACTCCGTTCACGTCGAGGATGCAGCCCCCCTCATGGACGCTGTCGAGCTTGCCGGTGAGTTTCCCGATCATGGAAAACCCACAACGGTCCAGGCCAGGTTCTGGCCTGGTGGAGGAGGATTGGAGGGGGCAAGGCCCCCTCCAAGGGCAGCAGGCATCATGCCGGCACGTATCCCTTGGCAAAGGCGAGCCGCGTGCCGCGATGATGCGCATGGCAGATGGCGACGGCCAGCGCATCCGCCGCGTCGGAGCGCCTGATGGTCGCGCCCGGTAGCAGCCGCCGCACCATGGCCTCGACCTGCGGCTTCTCGGCATGCCCGGTGCCGACCACGGCGCGCTTCACTTCCATGGCCTGGTATTCGGCGACCCGGATGCCGGCCAGCGCCGGCGCCAGCAGCACCACGCCGCGCGCCTGGCCGAGCTTCAGCGCGGCGCCGGGGTTCTTGTTGACATAGGTATGCTCGACCGCCGCCTCGTCCGGCCGCCATTGCTCCAGCAGGGCCATCAGGGCGCGGTGCAGGGTGCAGAGCCGCTCGGCCAGCGGCTGGTCGGCATCGGTCGAGATCACGCCGTCGCCGAGATGGCGCAGCCGGCTGCCGGCGCTTTCCACCAGGCCCCAGCCGGTGTGCTGGAGGCCGGGATCAAGTCCGAGGAGTCGGACCGGTCCGCTCAGGCCGAGAGCCGCTGCGACACGGCCTCCGACACCTCGAAATTGGCATAGACGTTCTGCACGTCGTCGCTCTCGTCCAGGCGGTCGATCAGCTTCAGGATGTCGCGCGCCTTCTCCTCATCGAGGTCGATGCGGACATTCGGCACCCACTCCACCCTGGCGCTTTCCGGGCTGCCGAACCTGGCCTCGAGCGCATCGCGCACGGCGAAGAAATCCTCCGGCGCGCAGGTGACCTCGTGGCCCTCCTCATCCGATTCGACGTCGAGCGCGCCGGCCTCGATCGCCGCCTCCAGCATCTCCTCGGCCTTGTCGGCCAGGCCAGGGAACCAGATGACGCCCTTGCGCTCGAACTGGAAGGAGACCGAGTTGGTCTCGCCCAGCGCCCCGCCGGCCTTGGCGAAGGCGCTGCGGATGTCGCCGGCCGTGCGGTTGCGGTTGTCGGTCAGCGCCTCGACGATCACGGCGACGCCATAGGGGCCGTAGCCCTCGTAGCGGACCTCCTGGTAGTCCTCGCCCTGGGCCCCGGCCGCGGCGCGCTTGATGGCGCGGTCGATGGTGTCCCTGGTCATGTTGGCGGTCAGCGCCGCCTTCACCGCGGCGCGCAGGCGCGGGTTCATGGCCGGGTCGGGCAGGCCCATCTTGGCCGAGACCGTGATCTCGCGGATCAGCTTGGCGAAGGCCTGGGCCTTCTTCGCGCCCTGGGCCGCCTTGCGGTGCATGATGTTCTTGGCGTGCGAATGGCCCGCCATGGCCGGGGCTCCAGCATCTTCAGATTGCGGTTGAGGAAAGGCTTATAGCGGCGTGGGGCGGCCAGCGCCACCATGGGCCTTGCCGCCCCGGCCCAGGCCGGTCCAGGCTGTCGGCCCATGGATGCCGTGACCCCCACCGACCCTTTCGCCGTCACCAGCCTCGACCAGCTCGCGGCGCTCTACGACCCGCCGCGGGAGCTGGTGCTGAAGAAGGTCACCCACCGGCTGGAGGACCGCACCCGCGCCTTCATCGCCGCCGCCCCCTTCGCCATCCTGGCGACGGTGGGCCCGAACGGGGTGCATGCGACGCCGCGGGGCGACGCGCCCGGCTTCATTGAGCCGCTGGACGAGGTGACCCTCGCCCTGCCGGACCGGCGTGGCAACAACCGGCTCGATGCGCTGAAGGACATCATCGCCAACCCGGCGGTCGCCCTGCTCTTCCTGATCCCCGGCGCGGGCGAGACGCTGCGGGTGAACGGCACGGCGCGCATCACCGCCGACCCCGCGCTCCGCGCCCACTTCGCGGTGGGGGGCAAGGAGCCGGCGACGGTCGTGCTGATCACCATCGGCGAGATCTACATGCAATGCGCCAAGGCGGTCATGCGCTCGAAGCTCTGGGGCGAGCGGGCGCGGCCGGCGGCGGTGCCGAGCATGGGCGAGCTGATCTCGGCCCATACCGGCGGGCTGGTCGAGCCGGTGAGCTACGACGCCGAGGCGCCGCAGCGGCTGCGCGACACGATGTACTGACGGCGGCGGGGTACGGACGGTGGCAGGCCGGGCGTTCCGCGGCCGCGGCCCCCGCGCTTTATTGCCCCGCGATCCGCGCCTGGGCGGAGCGCGCAGCCTCCGGCCGCGGGGACTGGACCTGGGCGCGCGGCATCATCCGGCTCCGCCCCGCCTCCAGCCGGCGGGAGCGTTCCTCCTGCGCGACGGCGTCGCGCATCAGACCCTCATAGCTCAGCCCGCAGGACGCTCCGCCGAGGACGGATGCGCCTGGCACGAAGGGCCGCCTTCCATGGCGATCCATGATCCTCTCTCCGCTCTGCGAGAACGGAGTTTGCCGAAGGTCAGAGCTGCGAAGCGGTGACAAACGAGTGATTGCAGGAAACTGCAATCATTTGCCCGCAAGTTGTGCGGGCGTACCGATCACTGCCTGTCAGACGACGGGCAGCGCCTGGGACAACCGCCCGCCCTGCCGCACCGGCTCGACCCGCCGCGCCAGGCCAGTTGCGTCATCGGTCTCGACGAAGAGGCCGCAGAGCGTCGCGGAGCCCTCCGCCGGGGCCAGCTTCTCGCCGGGCATCTTGCGCCAGAAGCGCAGCGCCGCGCCGCCCTTCTGCATGCCGATCACGCTGTCGTAGTCGCCGCACATGCCGGCATCGGTCATGTAGGCGGTGCCGCCGGGCAGCACCTGGTGGTCCGCCGTCGGGACATGGGTGTGGGTGCCGACCACCAGGCTCACCAGCCCGTCAAAGCTGTGGCCGAAGGCCTGCTTCTCCGAACTCGCCTCGGCATGCACATCGATCACGCTCGCCTGGATGGTGCCATTGGCGCCCAGCCGGTGCTTCTGCACCTCCGCCTGCACGGCGCGGAAGGGATCGTCGAGCGGGTCCATGAAGAGCCGGCCCATGACATTCACCACCAGCGCCTTGCGGTTGCCGGGCACCTCCACCACCACGGCGCCGCGGCCGGGGGTGCCGGGCGGGTAGTTCACGGGGCGGATGACCCGCGGCTCCTGCTCCAGATAGGGGATGATCTCCTTGCGGTCCCAGGCATGGTTGCCGAGGGTGATGACATCCGCCCCCGCGCCCAGGATGGCGCGCGCCATGTCGGGGGCGAGGCCGAAGCCGTGGCTGGCATTCTCGCCGTTCACCACGACCAGATCGGCCTGCAGCGCCGATCTCAGGTTCGGCAGGCCGGCGACCACCGCATCCCGGCCGGACCGGCCGACCACATCGCCCAGGAAGAGAATGCGCACTCCCGCTGGCTCCCACGCGCGCCCGCAGGCTCAGCGGGTCTCGGCTTTCCAGATCCCCCGGCCTCCCTCCCGCGCGGCCTGCTCCGCATAGCGGTAGGCATCGGAGGCGGCGGGGCTGGCCCGGGCGACGCCGTTGTAGAGGGCCGCCTCCGCCAGGTCTATGCCATCCCCGGTGGTGCAGCGGTGGCCGGCCGCGCCGGGCACCGGCAGGCAGCGCGCGAAGCCGCCACGGCGGGCCAGGAACTGGCCGAGCAGGCGCGGATCCGCCCCCTCCCCCGGCTCCACCTCCGCAAGGTCCACCGGCACGCCGGAGACCAGCAGGCGGGTCGGCCCCGGCGCCTCGGCCGGCCCGGCGACCGGCCCCGGCGCACCGGGCGGCGGCAAGGCGGCGGCGACGGGCGGCGGCGCCCTGCCCTCCGGCGGCGGGGCATCGGGCGGCCAGACCTGGGTCCGCCAGAGGGCCGGCATCAGCACCGGCGGCGCGAGAGAGCCGAACCCCGCCCACCCCGGCTCCGGCGCCGCGGGCAGCAGGGACTCGGGCCCGGCGGCCTGCGGCAGGGGCAGCGGGACCGGTTCCTTTGCCCGGCCAGCCAGGCGGGGGATGCCCGGGTCCGGCGCCGCCAGGGCCTCGGCGAGGCGCCGCGCCCAGGCGACCTGGCCGGGGGTCGCCGCCAGCAGCCGGTAGGCGCGCCCCTCCAGCCGCCCGGGTTCCGAGGCGATGCGGTGCCGCCTGGCGCCGGGGGTCTCGCCCGCCAGGGGCAGCACGCGGATGAGCAGATCGCCGCCGCGCGGCCCGATCACCCCGGCATGCAGCCCGGCCCGGCAGGGGGCGGAGGCGGCGGCATAGAGCCCGTCGCCATGGACCGGGCCGGTCCGCAGGGCGGCGGGCGCGCAACGGCAGAACTGGATGCCGTCCGGGATGGCGGCGAGGCTCGCGGGACAGGCGGGCGGCACTGGCCGGAATGGCCCGGAGGCCCGGCCGGCGGCCATCCCCGTGGCGGCCCCCCCCGCCGGGCCGCTGCGGCTCCGCAGGCGAGGCCTGCAACCCCGCGGAATCGGGCCGCCGCGCGGTGGTCCCGGCCTTCCGCGGTACCGCCGCCGAGGCCTGCCTGGCAGGCGGCCGCAGCCTGGCCGCGGGCCGACCTGCCGCGGCGACCGGGCGGCGGGCCGCCGCGACCGGCGGGCGGGGTGGGCCGGCCTGCCCGGCCTCGCGCGCGGTCGCGGCCGGCCGCGACGCGTCCTGCGCCGCCGCCTCCGTCAGCGGTAGCAGCAGCAGGAGGGCCGCCAAGGGACCGCGCATGCCGCTCAGTCCAGCGCGATGCGGGCGATCAGCCGCGGCGTCTCCTTCGCCGTGCAGCCGAATAGCCCGTCCAGGGTCTGCACCTCGCTGAGGCGGAGGGCGAGGCTGCACGCCTCCTGCGCCACCCCGCCGACCAGCAGGGGCTGCCCCGGCCCGGCCGGACGCAGCGCCACCGTCATCTCGCTGCGGCCGAGCGCGCCGGTCGCGCGCGCGGTGCCCGTGCCGAGGCGGGCGGTGCCGGTGAAGCTGCCGGTCGCCGGGCTGATGTCCTCCAGCACAATCGCGAAGCCGGAGAGTGAGGCCACGACGTCCTGCGGGTTGCCCTGGCCCGGCCCCACCACCGCGGACGCGAAGGTGACCATCTGCAATTCGGGCTTCTGCAGGAGGGTCAGGCGCAGGGCGAGGCTGATCGCCGCCGCATCCTGCGAGGCGAGCGCCGCTTCGAAGCCGAGGGCACGGATGGCCGGGTCCTCGCTGCGCATCGCCTGGTCGAGCGCCGCGAGGCGGGTGTTGCGGTTGCCGGCGAAACGGGCGCGCAGTTCGGCGATCTGCCGGGCGCGGGCCTCGATCACGACGCGCTGGGCGGCGGCGTCCCGGAGCGCCGCAGCCTCCAGCGCCTCGGCGGCGTCCCGGCGGGCCTTGGCCAGGCGCCGTGCCTCCTCCGCCTCCGCCACCCCCTGCTCCGCAGCCAGGGCGGCGGTGCGGCGTTGCGCGGCGAGCGCCGCCTCGTGCCCGGCCTCGGCCTCCGCCGCCCGGGCGGCGCGCAGCCGCGCCTCCTCCTCGGAGCCGAGCACGACGACGCGCCCCGGCAGAGCGGCGGCCGGCAGGCCGGGCACCGCCAGCGCCGAGTCCGGCTCGAGCGCGATGCGGGTCTCCCAGCGCCCCTCCCGGCGGGTGGAAATGGCGAGGCCCGGCACCGCGCGGCGATAGCCCTCCGGTGCCACCGGCCGGGCGAAGGTGATCTCGCCCTCGCGCCCCGCCGGCTCGAAGGTCGGCAGGGCCAGGGCCAGCATGACAAGCAGGCGGCTGTGGATCTCGGGGATTGCGGCAGTGCCGAGATCGGCCTGCGCCTCCAGCCGCAGTTCGACGAGGCGCCAGGGGGCGGGCAGGCGGACGGCCAGCTCCCGCTGCAGCAACTCGGCGGTGACGGCGCCCGGGTCGGCCGGTGCCTCCTGCGCGCGAAGGGGATGCCCGGCGAGCAGGGTTAGGGCCAGCAGCGCGGCAGGCAGCGCGCGCCCGGGCGGCGCGCGGCGGAGGTACCGCGGCGCGGGGATAGCGCCGCCGCCAAGCAACATCACGGTCCTGTGTACCCTTCCGGCAGGGGCCGGAGGGATGCCAGAAACGCGAGAGCGCTAAAAGCCCGGCGTGATTTTTTGCCGGATGGTTGCAGGCGCTCATACTAGCCGCGCAGGTGTCCAACCGATGGTCGCTTGCCCTGCGACCAGCCGATATGGGTCAGGTTCTGGCGCGCAGCCGCCACATCAACCCTGCGCCGGGTATCAGACCGGCCGGATGATCCCCGTCTCGGTGGCGATGGCATCCAGCCGCCAGTCCTCCGGTCCGGCCGGCACCTCCGGCAGTTCCTGGCAGGCAAAGGCACAGCCGATGGCGATGGCGTCCGGCAGCCCGGCGAGCGTCCGGTCGTAATAGCCCGCGCCGTAGCCGAGCCGCCGCCCGGTGCGGTCGAAGGCCAGCAGCGGCACCAGCAGGAAGGAGGGGCGGAGGTTCTCGCCCGAGGTCGGCTGGCGCGTCCCCATCGGCCCGCGGGCCAGCTCCTGCCCCGGCTGCCAGCGGCGGAACAGCAGCGGCAGGCCGCGCTTCGGCGTGACCGGCAGGGCGATGGGATGGCCGCGTTCGGCCAGCGCCAGCAGCAGCGGGCGGATGTCGATCTCCTGGCCCATGGGCCAGAATCCGGCGACGACGGCACCGGCGGGCGGCGGTGCCTCCGCCAGCACATGCTGGACGAGTCGCGCCCCGAGCGCCGGGTCGCAGCCCTCCCGCCGGGCGAGCGCCGCACGCCGCGCCTCGGCCTTCAGCTCCCGCAGGAGCACGTCGCAATAGGGGGAAGAAGAAAAGTGCGGAGCCACCATGGCCGTTGGCGTCTCATCCTCCCAAGGCCTGCTAGCGCAGGTGGGCGCCAGATACCCGGACCACGATCCGGACAGAGCCAGCTCCCGGAGGATGCTTATTGGCCCCGGGGATGAATTGCCTGACGCACCGGGCAGCCCCGCCCCAACCATATAGGGGCGCGGAGGCCGCAGGACCAGCGGCAGGGGCCGGAAAAGCGATGCCCGCGCGAGAACCCGGGCATGATGGCGCAACGATGGAACCGGCCGTGGTCAGGGCTTGTCGAGCGACTGCGCCAGCCCCTCGATCCGCTCGGCGATCCGGGCCAGGCGTTCGGCCAGTTGCGGGTCGGGCTGCGCCGGGGGCGGTGCGATGCCGGCCCGCGCGCGACCGAGTTCCGTCCGCAGGTCCGCGGCCTCGTCGGCCAGCAGCAGCGCGACATGCAGTAGCATGCGGGATTCGGAGAATTGCCCGCCCATGGCGCGGATCAGCCGCACCTTGTCCTCGATCTGGTTGATCAGGTCGAGGACGTGCTGCTCCTCGCCATCCTTGCAGCCGATGGTGTGCTGGTAGCCGTTGACCCGGACGGTGACCTGCCCCACGCGCTACTCCCCTTCCCGCTCGCCCACCCGCAATTCCTCGGCCAGGGCGAGGCGCAGCCGGGCAATGGTGGCATCCAGCCGCTCCGCCATCGCGGCGACCTCGGCGCGGGGGACCATGTCGCTCTCATCCGCCGGCGGCCGCGGCCGGCTCAGGGCGGTGATGAGCCTGTCCACGGCGCTCTCCAGCCGGGCCGCCGCCACCGCCACCGGGTCCTTCGAAGACTCGCTCATGCCGATCCCGCAACTGAGGCCGCCGGCCGCGCTGGACGCGGGATTCCTGGCGTGCTGGAAGCCTTCGCATGGCGACCGGGGCGGGTCAACGGCGGCGCGGGCCGGCGGAAAGCGAGGCAGGGCGCGGCGATCCGCCGGCTGTGACGGTGCATGACGCCGCGGGGGCGGCGCTCGCGCTGGCGCTGGCCGGACCACGGGGCGCGTTGCTGCTGTCGGCGCCCGGGGCGGGCGGATTCCTGGGCGCCCCCTGGTTCCTGGGCATCATCGCCGAGGCCAGCGCGGCCCATCCAGGGGTTGCTCACAAAGCCGTGCTCGACTGCGCCGACGCGCCCGGCCACGCGCTGGCGGCACTGCGCGCGGGGCTGCGGGAGGTGGTGCTGGACCCCCGCTGCCCGGCCTTTCCCCAGGTCGCCGGGGCGGCGGCGGAACTCGGCGCCCGGATTCGCGCGGCGCGGCCGCCCGCCCTCGACCTCGCCCCGTTCGACCTGCGGCGGCCGGGCGCGCGCGCAAAGCTCAAGGCCTGGCTGGCGGGGGCCGGGTGACAGGCCCGCAACCTCGCGCTACATCGCGGCAACCCAGATTGGCCGCCACGAAAGGGCAAACGCCATGCAGCTCACGCCGAAGGTGAAAGAGATCCTCTCCTGGTATGAGAGCGACAATCCCGGCACCAAGGCGAACCTCGCCCGCATCCTGATGGAAGGGAAGCTGGGCGGCACGGGCCGCATGGTCATCCTGCCGGTGGACCAGGGCTTCGAGCACGGCCCGGCGCGTTCCTTCGCGCCGAACCCGGCCGGCTACGACCCGCGCTACATGTTCGAGCTGGCGATCGAGGCCGGGCTCAACGCCTATGCCGCGCCGCTCGGCATGATCGAGGCCGGCGCCGCCACCTATGCCGGCGCCATCCCGACCATCCTGAAGGTCAACTCCTCCAACAGCCTGTCCACCACCAAGGACCAGGCGGTCACGGCCAGCGTCTCCGACGCGCTCCGCCTCGGCTGCTCGGCGATTGGCTTCACCATCTACCCGTCCTCCGAATACCAGTTCGAGATGATCGAGGAGCTGCGCGAGCTGGCCGAGGAGGCGAAGGCGGCGGGCCTCGCGGTCGTGGTGTGGAGCTACCCGCGCGGCCCGATGCTGGACAAGACCGGCGAGACCGCGCTCGACATCTGCGCCTATGCCGCGCACATGGCGGCGCTGATCGGCGCGCACATTATCAAGGTGAAGCCGCCGACCGCGGCGATCAGCCTCGATGCCGCGAAGAAGACCTATGAGAAGCACCCGGTCGAGGTGAACGACCCGGTTGCCCGCTTCAAGCACGTGGTGCAGGCCTGCTTCGGCGGCCGTCGCCTGGTGGTCTTCTCGGGCGGCGAGGCGAAGGGCACCGAGGACATCCTGCAGGAGGTCCGCGCCATCCACGCCGCCGGCGGCAACGGCTCCATCATGGGCCGCAACGCCTTCCAGCGGTCGAAGGCGGATGCGCTGAACCTGCTGAACGCCATCATCGACGTCTACAAGGCGCCGGCGGGCTGAGACCGGCAGGCCCGGGGCGGCGCCCCCGGGCGAGGCCGCGTGATCGGGACCGAACCCTGCGATGGCCGGCCTTGTGCCGGCCATTTGCTTGTCGGGCCCATGCCCGGCGCGTCATACCCGCCCGCATAGGTTCTGACCTGCAGCCGCCGCAGGCGGCTGAGCGCCCGAACGGCCGGGGCCCCATGGAAGATGCCGGAGACATCTTCCATGGGCACCGGGGGCGCCGCGCCAAGTGGCGCGCAACCAAGCCGCAGATCGGCGCCGGCGACTGAGGCCGCATAAATGCGTCAGCATTTATGCGGATTGGTATCAGGTGAAAACGACATCGGCGGCGTCCAGCGATGCCTTGCCGATGCCGGCCAGGGTGATGGAGGAGCCGGCGCCGGTGGTGATGATGGTGTCGGCGCCGACCTGCCGCGCCGCGTCCATCGCCTGGGCGAAGCTGGTCAGGCCCGTGCCCAGGATGCGCAGGATATCGGCGGCCGGGTCGAAATCCGTGACCAGGTCATGGCCGTGGCCGGCGGCGAAGACCAGCATGTCGGCGCCCAGCCCGCCCGTCAGGGTATCGTTGCCCGCATCGCCCATGATCGTGTCATTGCCGTTGCGGCCATTGATCACGTCGTCGCCGCCGAGCCCCGCGATCGTGTCCGCCCTGGGGCCGCCGGCCAGGAACCGGTCCGGTCCCTCGGTCGCCGCGGTGGTCCTGGGCGAGAGCAGGATGAAGAAGCCGTCCTCATGCGCCGCATAGCTGCGCTGGTGCAGCACGAGCGGCGGCGGGAAGGCGTTCGGGTTGTTGGGGTCCGGCACGAAATCGGGATCGTCGTAGAGGCCCCAATGGGCGGTGGTCCCGGCCGCGACCGTGCCGTTGAGGTGGATATTGGCCGGGACCGGCAGGGTGGTGCTGTTGCCGTCCCCGGCGGAACGGCCAAGCGTGTCGGTCGTCCCGATGGTGAAGGCGCGGAAATTGTCCCGGGTGACCTGGTGGAAATGGGCATAGCCCGGATGGAACTGCGCCGGGTCCAGCGCGCCGCTGCCGGGGGCGAGCAGGATGTCGAAACCGGTCCAGGGGATTCCGAGGCCGTTGGTGATGGTGAGCTCGATATCGGTCCGCAGCCCACCGCCCGCATCGCTGGTCAGGTTGCCGGCGGGTTCCTTCACCTGGATCGCCACCACGCCGAGGCTGTTGTCGAGGAAATCGGCCTGGTCATAGGTCAGGGTGATGGCGAGGAGTTGCCGGCCCGCATGCGGGCCCTGGGTCATCATCGCCGTGGCGACCTTGACGTCATCGGGATGGATGAGGGTCCAGACGCCACCCTGGCCCTGGTAGAACGGGACGTTCGTCGTCGCCATCGGGTTGCCTCCTCCCTGGTCCCTGCGGCCGGGCCCTTTGCGGCGTGACCCCGATGTCGCGGCGCTGGCGCCCCCCCCTGGCACGACAGCCACCGGGGGACAGCACCGGAAAGCCTACAGCATCCCGAGCCGGGCCGCTGCGACCCAGATCACAGCGGGTGGCCCGCCGCGCCGGCCCGGAGCCCGGCACCGGCAGCGGTGGAGGGGGCCGCCATCGGCGAAGCCTGGCCGGGATGGCGGCCGCTGAGCCGGTCGCCGGCACGGCCGGGCGCCTTGGAGAGCGGGATGTCCCGGCAGCCCCCATGGGTGGGGGCGAGCCCCGGTCGCGGAGAACGCCACCAGGGCTGCCCGCGGGCGGCGCGAGGGCGCTTCCCAAACCCGCCGCCGCGCGCAATCTAGCCCGCATGGACGACCCCTGCCGGCTCTACCTGATCACCCCACCCGTGCTGCCCCCCGGTTTTCCGGAGTCGCTCGCCGCGGCTCTCGACGCGGGCGACGTGGCCTGCCTCCAGCTCCGCCTCAAGGACGCGCCGAAGGATGGGGTGAAGCGCGCGATCGAGGCGCTGATGCCCATCGCCCAGGCGCGCGACGTCGCCTTCCTGCTGAACGACGACGCCATCCTCGCCGCCGAGATGGGCTGCGACGGCGCGCATCTGGGCCAATCGGACGGCGACCATGCCGGGGCGCGGATGCTGCTCTCCGGCAAGATCCTCGGCATCACCTGCCATGACAGCCGGCACCTGGCGATGGTCGCGGGCGAGACGGGCGCGGACTACGTCGCCTTCGGCGCCTTCTTCCCGACCTCCACCAAGGAGGCGAAGCACCGCGCCACCCCCGAGCTGATCGAGTGGTGGACGGAGATGTTCGAGATCCCCTGCGTCGCCATCGGCGGCATCACCGCGGCCAATTGCGCCCCCCTGGTCCGGGCGGGGGCGGATTTCCTCGCCGTGGTCGGCGCGGTCTGGAACCACCCGGAGGGACCGGCGGCCGGGGTGCGGGCGATGAACGCGGCAATCGCGGCGGCGCCCGATGCGGCTTGAATTCGAGACCTGCGACGTCTTCACCGAGACGCGCTTCGGCGGCAACCCGCTGGCCGTCGTGCATGGCGCCGGCGGGCTGGACGGCACGGCCATGCAGCGCGTGGCGCGGGAGTTCAACCTCTCCGAGACCGTCTTCGTCCTGCCGCCGGAGGCGCCCGGCGCCGCCGCCCGGATCCGCATCTTCACCCCGGGCGCCGAGATCCCCTTCGCCGGCCATCCGAATGTCGGCACCGCCGTGATGCTGGCGCGGCGGCTGGGCGTCGTGGGCGAGGTGATCGCGCTCGACCAGGCGGCGGGGCGGGTCGCGGCGCGGCTCTCCCGCGACCCCGCCGGGCTGGTGGTGGCGGCGGAGATCGAGGCGCCGCAGCCCTTCGCCACCACCGCGCCCCTCCCGCCCGCGGCGGTCGCGGCCTGCATCGGCCTGCCTGCCGGGGCGGTGCTGACCACCACCCATGCGCCGGCGATTGGCGGCTGCGGCAACAGCATGGCCTTCGCCGAGCTCGCGGACCTCGCCGCGCTCGCCGCCGCCACGCCCGACACCGCCGCCTTCCGCGCGCTCCTGCCGGCCGCGGCGGCGGTCGGCCTGCACCTGCATGTCGCCCTGCCGGATGGCAGCCGGCGCGCCCGCATGTTCGGCCCGCTGGTCGGCGTGCCCGAGGACCCGGCCACCGGCAGCGCCAATCTCGGCCTGGCCGGGCTGCTGCTGCAGGCGCAGGGCGGGGACTCGCTCGCGCTCACGGTGGCGCAGGGCGTCGAGATGGGCCGTCCCTCTCGCCTCGCGCTGCGGGCCTGGCGCGAGGCGGGGGGCGCCATCCGCGCCGCGGTCGGCGGCGGGGTGGTGGCGGTGTCGGAGGGGCGGATCACCCTCGGCTGAGCCGGCTGCCCCGCCGCTCCGTCAGTGGAGATGGCCGGCGGCCGGCGCCTCCTGCAATCCGGACAGCGCCCGCGGCGGCCGTTCCGCGCCGAGCGCGCCATCGGCCAGGACCTCGCCCGCCGGTCGCAGCATGTTGGCGATGGCCGCGCGCGTGGCACCGAAGCCTTCGCGGCCCTGCATCAGCTCGATCTCACCGCGCTGGGCGTGGCGGATGGCGTGCGACATCAGCCGCAGCCGGATCGTGCCCGCCTCGCGGATCGCCTCGTCGGCCATGGCGATCGCACCCTGGTGGTGGAAGGTCATGAGGGCGATGAAGCGCGCATCGAAGCTCCCGGCCGGCAGTTGCGCGAGTTCCGCGAGGTCCTCGGGCCGCAGCATGCCGGGCATGGTCGCATGGTCCTCGGGCGTGGCCTGCGGCAGCGCGCCCTCGAACCAGCTCCGCCACCAGCTCGCGAAGATCTCGGTCTCGCCCTTCTGGTTGGCGACGATCAGCCGGGCGAGCGCACGCAGATGCGGGTCCTCCGCGCGCTCCACCGCGATCAGGCCGAGTTCGATCCCCTGCGCATGATGCGCCGCCATGCGGCGCATATAGGCCTGGTCGAATTCGACGTTCCGTCCGGGATGCGGCGGCCATTCGCGGTCCTGCGTGCCCAGGAAGGCGAGCAGCCCGAGCCCCGCCGCGACCACCATCGCCCCGCCCGCCCAGGCCGCCGCGACGCGACGATGCGGCGAAGGACGGCGATTCGCCATCCAGTCCCGGAGATAGGGAAAGAGCGGATAGAGCGCGGCGGAGCTGACATGCACCATCGCGCCGATCCAGTAGGGTTGGTTCAGCGTGAAGATGGGCTGCGCGAAGGGCAGCACGGGCACCAGCAGCAGCCATTCGATGCCCGAGGTGAAGAGCGCCCAGGGAGCCGCGATCAGCGCCAGGGTTCGCGGCCTCAGCTGCGCGGTCCAGCGTTGCAGCAGGCCGAAGAAGAGGACCGCCCAGGTGAAATCGGCCCATTGGTGAAACAGGATGCCGGCCAGGACCACGCCCCAGCCGGGCTCCGCCTGGATTGCCCAGTCGCGCAGCGGGATCGCTGCGACCACCATCCAGTCCGCCATGGCATCGCGCCCGATGCGGGCCGCCGCAAACTGGCTGAGCAGGGTCGAATAGGTGCTGACGATCACGCCCATCAGCAGGGCCGCGCGCCATATGGCGCGCCGGTCCGGCGCGGAGGCTCCCGGCGTGTGATGTATCCTTGATCAGGGCTTGGTCTGGGGACGCCCCCCGCCCCGCCGCGGTTCATTGGGCGGCCAGGGTGCTGGCGCGAGCGTGACCGATGGCGGCACAAGCCTGGGGGCCGACGGTCACCCGGGCCCTGACCGAGGCAACCCCTAAGCGTTCTTTGGGATCATCAAGGCATGGCCGGATCGCCCGCCCCTACCGCCTGGACAGGATGCCCCGCGGGCGGCAGCGTGCCGGCAGGGCAACGGCCAGGGAGCGGCAGGGACATGGACGAACTCGGCTTCCACCGGACCCTGCACCGGCCGGGCACGCTGCTGGATGTCGGCGCGCATGACGGCGCCTTCACCCTGCCCTTCGCCGCCCTGCCTGGCAGCCGCGTGCTCGCCTTCGAGCCGCTGCCGGCCGCCTTCGCGCGCCTCCGGGCCGCGGGCGGCACCCTCCCCAACGTCACCCTGCGGCCGGAGGCGCTGGGCGACGCCGAGGGCGAGATCACCCTGACCCTGCCGGTGCTGGAGGGCGTGCCGCAGGAGCAATGGGCGAGCACCGCCAAGGGCTATGCCGGGCTCGACGCCCGGGTGACGGAGCAGCGCCACACGGTCCCGCTCCGCCGGCTGGACGGCTTCGGCCTCGCGGAGCTGACCGCCGTGAAGCTGGATGCCGAGGGGGCGGAGTACGAGGTGCTGCGCGGGGCGCGCGAGACCCTGCTGCGCTGCCGCCCCATCCTCTCGATCGAGATCGAGGAGCGGCACCGCCCCGGCTCCACCTGGGCGGTCCCGGCCTATCTGGACGCCCTCGGCTACGATGCCTTCTGGGAATTCTGGGGCGACTGGCGGCCCATGGCCTCCTTCGACCGCGCCACCATGCAGCGCGCCAGCCCGAACCCGGCGGTGTTCGAGGCTTCCGACCCCTATGTCTTCGTCTTCTACTTCCTGCCGCGGGAGGAGGCGCCGGCGATGCTGACGGCGCTGCGGGCCGCGGAGGCCGCCGCGAGCGCCTGAACCCCGCCGCCGCCCCGCCGTTCTGCCCGCCACAGTCAGGAGGCGAGCATGGTCAACGCGGAACGGGCCGGGCGCGGCGAGATCCAGCACCACATGCCGGTCATCGGCAGCGACGGTCGCCATATCGGCACGGTGGACGGCATCGATGGCGACTACATCAAGCTGACCCGCTCGGATGCCGATGCCGGCGGCCGCCACCGCTGGATCCCGCAGACGCTGGTGGCCGGGCTGGATGGCGGCCAGGTGCGCCTCTCCGTGCCCGCGGCCCAGGTCGAGGAGGCGGTGCTGGACGAGGACGAGGTGCAGCGCCGTGTCGCGCTCGACCCCAACGGCCCGGCGGAGTTCGGCGTGCCGGATGAGGGCGGGCCGCATGGCAGCCGCGCCCATGCGCATGGCGGGCCGAAGGGCCAGCGGGAGCAGGGCCAGTCCGGCTCGGTCAGCGGCAACCGTTCGGAGTCGCGGGGGCAGACCGCCGCCGGCGCCGATACGAACCGCCGGTGAAGACCGGCGGCATGGCGATACCGGACCGGCAGCTCTCGCGCGAGCTGCGCACCGCCTCCACTCCGGACCTGCGCCGGCGGCGCTGGATCTTCGGCCTCTCCCTGATCGGGACGCTCGCGGCGCAGATCGTCGGCCTGTTTCAGATGGGGCTGCTGCGGCGGCTGCCGGACCCGCCGGTCGGGCCCTTCGACTCCAGCCGCGTGGATGCGTCCGACTACGGCTACAGCCGGCTGCAGATGCCGGATGCCGGGCTGATGCTGCTGACCTACGGGGTCACGGCCGCGCTCGCCATGGCGGGCGCGGCGGACCGGCGCGGCGCAATCCGGCCCTGCCGCTCGCCCTCACCGCCAAGACGGCCTATGACAGCGCCACCTGCCTGAAGCTCGCGCAGGAGGAATGGGCGGAGAACCGGGCCTTCTGCGCCTATTGCCAGGCGGCGACCCTCGCCTCGCTGGCCAGCTTCGCGCTGTCGCTGCCCGAGGCGGGCCGGGCGCTGGGCAGCCTCACGGGACGAAGGGCAGCCAGAGCACGTCGCTGATCGAACGGGCACCGGCGGCCAGCATGGCCAGCCGGTCGAAGCCCAGCGCGATGCCGCTGCCCGCCGGCATCCCGTGATCGAGCGCGGCGAGAAATTCCTCGTCCACCTCCCAGCCCTCCGCGCCGTAGCGGGCGCGGCGCTCGGCGACATCCGCTTCGAAGCGGGCGCGCTGCTCGGCCGGGTCGGTCAGCTCGTCGAAGGCATTGGCCAGCTCGATTCCGGCAACGAAGAGCTCGAAGCGCAGCGCGGCGCGCGGGTCGGCCGGGTCGCGGCGGGCGAGCGCGGCCTGCGGCGCCGGCCAGTGGGTGAGGAAGGTGGCGCGGTCGCGCCCGATGCGGGGCTCCACCCGTTCCAGCAGCAGGCGGAAGAACAGGTCCTCCCATCCCTCCCCCTCGCGCGGCGGGATGCCGATGGCCGCCGCAGCCGCCCGCAGCGCCGCGGCATCCCCCTGCCCCGCCGGCGTCACCGTCGCCAGCAGGTCGAGGCCGTCGCACCAGCGGCGGAAGGCCTCGGCCATGGGGATGCGCTCGAAGGGCCGGGTGAGGTCGGTGGCGACGCCGGCATGGGTCGCGACGGGTGGGCAGACGGTCCGGACGAAGGCCTCCGTCTCATCCATCATCCCGGCGAAGCACAGGCCCGGCCGGTACCATTCCAGCATGGTGAATTCCGGGGCGTGGCGCGGGCTCGCCTCGCCGTTCCGCCAGACCCGCGCCAGTTCGAAGACCGGGCCGGCGCCGGCGACCAGCAGGCGCTTCAGCGCCAGTTCCGGGGAGGTCCGCAGCCAGAGCGTCCGGCGCGTCCCGGCCCCGAGATGCGGGACGTATTCGCTGCGGAAGGCGTGCAGATGCACCTCCATGCCGGGCACCGGGACCAGGCAGGGCGTCTCCACCTCCTGGTAGCCGCGGCCCTGGAAGAAGGCGCGGGTCGCGGCGGTGAGTTCGGCGCGGCGGCGCAGGAAGGGCAGCCGGGCGGCGAGGCTCTCGGGGTGCCAGGTCGGGGTGGTCGTCATCGCGGGCCTCTCGTCGCATGGAATGCGGCGCGCCGCACGGCCCTTCCCCCGCGGGGCGCGGGAGGGTGGGGTGCGCCGGCAGCGGGCCGCCCGGCGTTCCAGCCCCGCCCCCCTTGCCCTATATGCCGCGGACCATGCCCGACGGCACCCCGCCCCGCCCCGCCCGGCCCCTCAAGACGCCGCAGGATCTGCACGCCGCCGGCCTGCTGCCGGAGACGGCCATGCCGGGCGTGGAGGCTGTGGCGCGGCGCTACAGCATCTCCGTCACGCCCGCCGTCGCCGCCCTGATCGACCCGGCCGATCCCGCTGACCCGATCGCCCGGCAGTACATCCCCGATCCGGCGGAGCTGGTCACCGCGCCGCATGAGCTGGAAGACCCGACCGCGGACGCCCCCTTCACCCCGGTGACGGGCGTGGTGCACCGCTACCCCGACCGGGCGCTGCTGAAACCCCTGCTCGCCTGCCCGGTCTATTGCCGTTTCTGCTTCCGGCGGGAGGCGGTGGGGCCGGATGGCGGGCTGCTGACCGAGGCGGAGCTGGAGGATGCGCTCGCCTGGTTCGCCCGCACGCCCGAGGTGCGGGAGGCGATCCTGACCGGCGGCGACCCGCTGATGCTCTCCCCCCGCCGCCTGGGGGAGATCCTCGGCCGGCTGGCCGCCCTGCGGCATATCGAGCTGCTGCGCATCCATTCCCGCGTGCCGGTCGCGGCGCCGGGCCTGGTGACCGAAGCATTGGCGGCGGCGCTGACGCTGGAGACGCCGCTCTTTCTTTGCGTCCACGCCAACCACGCGCGGGAATTCACCCCGGCGGCCATCGGGGCGCTGGGCCGCCTCGCCCGCGCCGGCGTGGTGCTGCTCGGCCAGAGCGTGCTGCTGCGCGGCGTCAATGACTCGGTCGACGCCCTCGAGGCGCTGTTCCGGGCGATGCTGCGGGCCCGGGTGAAGCCCTATTACCTGCACCAACTCGACCCCGCCCCGGGCACCGCCCGCTTCGCCGTGCCGGTCGAGGAAGGCCGCGCGCTGCTGCGGGCGCTGCGCGGCCGCGTCACCGGCCTCGCCTGGCCGACCTATGTGCAGGAACGGCCGGCGGGCGGCGGCAAGGTGCCGCTCGGGCCGGAATACCCGCCCGCCGGCTGAGGCCGGGTCCATGATGTGCTGGGGCGTGCCATCCCCGGACGCCGGCGGCCCTCCGGGCCTTGGCTGCGCCGCACAGGCGGCGGGCCGCATCCACGGCCTCAGCCGGCTGACGCCGGCCGCATGTCATCCTCAGACGCCTCCGGACCCGGCCGGCAGGATCACGGTGGGCCCGGGGTCTTCCCCCCGGTCGCGGTCCGCGGCCGCCCGGAGCGCCGCGCCGCCAGCAGGGGCAGCCCGGCAAGCAGCAGCAGCGCCCCGGCGCCGACGGCCAGCCGCAGCAGGTCCGGCACCCCATGGTAGAAGGCGGCGAGAGCCCCGCCGCCGCCAGCAGCAGCCGCGCAATCCAGCCCATCGGCCGCAGCAGGAAGCCGGCATAGGCCGCGCAGATAGCGGTCAGCGCCACCACCTGGATCGCGGTCGCCAGCAGGATGGCGCCAAGCGACCCACGCATCATGATGCCGGGGTCGTAGAGGAAGGCGAAGCCCACCGTGAAGCCGGCGATGCCGAGCCGCGTCGCATGCAGGCTGGTGACCAGCGGGCTGGCCTTGCCGATCGCCGCCGCCGCGAAGGCCGTCGCCGCGATGGGCGGCGAGGCATCCGCCAGCACCGCGAAGTAGAAGATGAAGAGATGCGCCGGCAGCAGCAGCGCCTGCGGCGGGAGGCCGAGCGCCTGGCTGCCGAGGTCGAGGATCTGCGGCACGCCGATGGCGGCGGCGATGATGTAGCTCGGCGTGGTCGGCAGCCCCATGCCCAGCACCAGCACGGCGACAGCCAGCAGCACCAGCAGCAGCGGGAAGCTGCCCGCCGCGATGTCCTTGATGATGCCGCCGAGCGCCACGACCATGCCGGTCGCGGTGAGCGCCGAGACGACGATGCCCGCGCCGGCGATGGAGACGGCGAGCGGCGCCATGGTCTGGCCCGCTTGCGCCAGGCTCTCCAGCACCTCCCGCCAGCCCATGCGGGTGCGGCGCCGCAGCACGGCGATGCAGACCATGGCGAGGGTCGCGCAGAAGGCCGCGAAATTGCCCGACCAGCGATCCGCCATCAGCCAGACCAGCACGGCGATCGGGATGACCAGATGCGCGTCCTGCGCCACCTCCCGCCAGGGCGGGATGTCGGTGGCCGGCATGGGCGCCATGCCCTCCTTCTTCGCCTCCACATGCACCGCGACCAGGATGGCGAAGTAGTAGAGGACGGCGCCGATCGCCGCGGCGACGAGGATCTCCGCATAGGCGATGTTGGTGATCTCCGCCATCACGAAGGCCGCCGCCCCCATCACCGGCGGCATCAGCGCCCCGCCGACCGAGGCGGCGGTCTCGATGCCGCCCGCGACCGCCGGGCGGTAGCCGATGCGCTTCATCAGCGGGATGGTGATGGCGCCGGTAGTGATGACGTTGGAGACGGAGGAGCCGCTCATCGAGCCGAAGAGGCTGGAGGTGATGACCGCGACCTTGGCCGGCCCGCCGGTGTAGCGGCCGGCGATGGCGGTGCCAAGATTGCTGAACAGCCGCCCCGTGCCGCTGCCCTGCATGAAGGCGCCGAAGATGATGAAGACGGCGATGGTGGTGGCGACGATGCCGGTCAGCGGGCCATAGACGCCACCCGCGGTCGGCACCAGCCAGGAGGCCTCCAGGATCTCCTCCGGCGTGAAGACGCGGGAGTTCAGCACCCCCGGCAGCAGATGGCCCCACCGCATGTAGGCGAGGCTGAGGATGACCATCCAGGCGAGGCCGACCTCGACCGCGCGCCGCGTCGCCTCCAGCAGGGTGACGATCGCCAGCACGGCGAGCACCACCATGCCGGGGGTGAATGGATCGACATACTCCATGCGGTTGGAGACGACATCCCAGTTCGCCATCACCCAGGCATGCGGCGCGGCGGCCGCGGCGGCCCAGAGCCAGTCGAACAGGCTGGGCCGGTGCCGCGGCGAGGCCTTGCGCGCGGGATAGAGCAGGAAGAGCGGCGGGACGAAGACCAGCAGGTGGAAGCCCCGCATGGTGATCGGCTCGGGGAAGCCGAAGCCGCCGAAATAGAGATGGATGGCGGCGGCGGCAGCCAGCCAGAGCGCCAGGGCGAGTTTCAGGGGCACGGCCAGGTCGCGCATCGGAGGTCCTGTAGTCGGTCGGTCGCGGGGCCGCGTGTGGGTCTTGCGCCGCCGGGAGGGCGGCTGGATCTTGCGCCGCGGGACGAAGCCTGGGTCCTGCGCCGCGGGGCGAAGCCCGGGTCTTGCGCCGCAAGGCGGTGACGGGCGCGGGGCGGCGGGCGCCGCCCCGCATGCCTCAGGCCGGCATCACGCCGGCTTCCCCGGAAGGCCTTCGCCGCGCCCGGATGCAGCGGCACGCCCTGGTACTTCCAGGAGGTCGCGGGGTCCCAGGCGCCCATGCTGGCATGGATGGTGACCATCCGCTGGCCCTTGTTGCGGATCAGCGTGCGGGTGACCTTGGCGGCCACCTCCTCCGGCAGGCTTTCATGCACCAGGATGACGCTGTCCATGGTGGTGACCGCCACCTCCCCGCTCTGCAGTCCGGGATAGCACTACCTTGGCACTTTCGAGGCGTGTTGAGGAAGTCGTCGGTGGCAGTGAGGGCAACGATAAGGAACCGGCGGCGGAGCGAACAGCTTGACGATGAGGGCTCGGCGGATCTCAGGCAGCGAGGGCTGCGGCGGCGGCCCGTTGCGGTCCACCTT
>JAESGY010000347.1_pt1 | contig 24589 bp, 21 predicted proteins | sample 9269841 | NCBI WGS metagenome assembly JAESGY01 (sample SAMN17022865, study PRJNA683097) | algae metagenome | isolation source: Spirirestis rafaelensis WJT71-NPBG6 and co-occurring heterotrophs from... | place: USA: Pinto Wells, Joshua Tree National Park, Colorado Desert, CA | collected 2006-08-15
CTGCAGGGGCTATGGCTTGGTCGTCGACCCGCTCAGTGATCGCACTCCTGATCGCTCTTTCCATCCCGGCGGCGTGGCCAACCGGTGAGCCGTTTCAGGATCGCAATCTCTTGCTCGTGGTGACAACCTTCATCGTGATTGGCTCTGTTACGGTGCAGGGCCTGAGCCTTCGCTTCGTGGTTGAGCACGCAGCCCTGAGCGACCCGGAGGAGACAGAGCACGAGGTGCAAGAGGCCCGCTCCGCCATGAGAAGTGCTGCCGATGCGCCGAAGCCGGAGCATGCCTCGCCACATGACGCAGCCCGCCAGGTGCTGATTAGGCTTCGAGAGCGCAATGTAATTGGAGACGAGGTCCTGGTCCGAATGCTGCGTGAGACGGACTTGCATGCCCGCGCTACGGAGGAGAACGCGCTTCCAGGGGCAGGGCCGCCCCAGCCCTGATGAATGGCGCTCCGAGACTACCATTACCCTATCAGTCCAAGACCGTATCAGCGCGGCAGGGTATCCAAAGGCATCCTGCCTGTTCGCCCGGAGTCTGGGCTTTCTCGTTCTTTAGTTGCGCTGGGCTGATGACAGGTTTCCAAGCAACGCTGGTGGACGACCAATGTTGGCACAAAGCGGAAGCACCCTGAAGGTCTGCATCTACACAGTGAGTGGACCTTCATACAGCCGCGCCTAAAGCACGCCTCTCACCGTTAGCTGACGTTCCAAACGTGTCAGGTCAGCGCAGAGCGGCGTCTCACCTGCAGAGGTGGACCTTCCCTTCCGCCACCGCGTTGGTAGATCCTCAGTGCACAAAGCGCGTTCACACCTCGAGCAGCCCTATGAACATCCAGAACACCAAGCCCGCTAAAGGGGGAGGGCAGCCCACCGCTCCTTACCTCGCGCGCAAGTCTCGCGTGCTCGAGGGCCGCCCCTACCCTCTCGGAGCCACATGGGATGGGCTTGGGGTCAACTTCGCCCTGTTCTCGGCCAATGCCACCAAGGTTGAGCTCTGCCTGTTCGATCCCTCCGGCGAGCGGGAGCTGGAGCGCATCGAGCTGCCGGAATACACTGACGAGGTCTGGCACGGCTACCTGCCGGACGCACGCCCCGGCACCGTCTACGGCTACCGGGTTCATGGTCCCTATGAGCCTGCTACAGGACATCGTTTCAATCCCAACAAGCTCCTGCTCGATCCTTACGCCAAGCAGATCGTTGGGCAGATCACCTGGAACCCAGCCCTGTTCGGCTACCAGATGGAGACTGTCAACGATCTTACCTTCGACACGCGGGACAGTGCACCTTTCATGATGAAGGCCCGCGTCATCGATCCGGCCTTCAGCTGGGGCCGGGACCGACTCCTGCAGACTGCCTGGGAGAAGACGGTCATCTACGAGGCCCATGTGCGGGGCTTCACCAGACGCAACCCGGCTGTGCAGGAAGAGCTGCGCGGCACCTATGCCGGTCTGGCCAGCCAAGCAGCCATGGATTACGTTCGTTCGCTCGGCGTCACTGCCATCGAACTCCTGCCCATCCACACTTTTGTCGATGACAGCTACCTGTCCGAAAAGGGGCTGAAGAACTACTGGGGCTACAACACCATCGGCTTCTTTGCTCCGGCCCGCCGCTATGCGGCCAACCTTGATTTTGCCTATGCGGAGTTCAAGGAGATGGTGGCTCATCTCCACGATGCCGGGATCGAGGTCATTCTCGACGTGGTCTACAACCACACGGCCGAAGGTAACGAGCTTGGACCAACCCTGTCATTCAAGGGCATTGACAATGCCTCCTACTACCGGCTTGCCCCAGATCCACGCTACTACATCAATGACACCGGCACCGGAAACACGGTCAACCTGAGCCACTCGCGGGTGCTGCAACTGGTCGGCGACAGCCTGCGTTACTGGGTGCAGGAGATGCATGTGGACGGCTTCCGGTTCGACCTTGCTACCATACTGGCTCGGGAGCCGCACGGCTTCGACGAGGACGGACGCTTCCTCGACGCCTGCCGGCAGGATCCGGTGCTCAGCCAGGTGAAGCTGATCGCAGAGCCGTGGGACTGCGGCCCTGGCGGCTATCAGGTCGGGCGCTTCTCACCCGGCTGGGCAGAGTGGAACGACCGCTTCCGGGACACGGTGCGGGCGTACTGGAGGGGTGACGAGGGCAAGCTGCCGGAGCTCGCCTCCCGCATCACAGCCTCGGCGGACCTGTTCAACAAGCGGGGACGCAAGCCGTGGGCCTCGGTCAACTTCATCACCGCTCACGATGGCTTCACCCTCAACGATCTTGTCTCCTACAACGACAAACACAATGAGGCGAACGGGGAGGACAATCGGGATGGGCATTCGGACAACCTGTCGCTCAACTATGGCGCTGAGGGTCCGACGCGCGATCCAGAAGTCCGCAACCTGCGCTTCCGGCACATGCGCACCATGCTGGCCACCCTGCTGCTTTCCCGCGGCACACCGATGATCTTGGCTGGTGACGAGTTCGCGCGCACCCAGCAGGGCAACAACAACGCCTACTGTCAGGATAATGAGATCTCCTGGCTCGACTGGCAGGGCATCGACGCTGATCAGCGGTGCTTGGCCGAGTTCGTCCAGAAGCTGCTCGCCATCCGACGAGCCCTGCCCATGCTCCGCCGCGGGCGGTTTCTGGCAGGAGAGTACGATGAGGAACTCGGGGTCAAAGACGTGACCTGGCTCACACCGTCAGGCGACGAGATGACAGCCGAGCACTGGGAGGATCCCAACGGGCGCTGCATGGGCGTTCTGCTGGACGGGCGGGCACAGGAGACCGGGGTCCGGCGGCTAGGGTCGGACTCGACGCTCCTTCTGATCCTGAACGCCCATGATAACGTCGTGCCCTTCGAGCTGCCGGAGGCCGTTGGCGGAAAGCGATGGGTGCGTCTCCTCGACACGAACCAGAGCCAGAATGATGATCTGGAGGACTTAGACTTCGGGCATGTGTATGAGGTGACAGGGCGCTCGTTGTTGCTCTTTATCCTTCGACCCGTGCGTGGGAAGGGGCACCGGACTGACGCGGACCGGTCGTTCCAGCATGTCCTGAATGCTTTTGAGGCGGTCACCTCAAGGCCTGTGGCATTTCCTCAGAAGACACCCTGACAGCGATATGGACGTCACAGGCCCAGGGCTCCTCAAGTCCAACCACTGCAATTAGCTCGGTTTTTACGAGACTGTAAGTTGTCAGAGTTACACGATGAGGTGGCGCCGTTTTACCGGTGAGCTGGGAGCAGTCAGCAATCCCTTCGGGAAGTAGCGGAAGGGATCGTTTCGCCCACCCCTCCCACTTCGCTCGATTTGCCCATTCTTGATGAGTCGCCGACAGGGGGTGCTGACCCGATGGAGGTTGGTTGCGTCGCCAAAAAGGGCTGCCGCTATCTCGAACTCAGTCAGGCCCGGACAGCGGGACATAAGCGCCTCGACCTTGTCGGCGACCGTCATTTCAACACCTCGGCTTTCTCCTATGACAGGAAACTATAACCTGAAACGTCACCGTTCAGTTCAGATCATCCGTCATGACGCCTGTCTTGGCTGAACTACGTCGGCCAGCCCGCGTTAACTGTCCTCTTGCAAGGGAATAGGGCATGCTTGGTGGCTATCGTGTGCTGATTGTCGAAGACGAGGCGATTGTTGCCCAGGACCTCAGCGATGCGATCAATGGGGCTGAGGGGGAGGTCATTGGCCCCTGTTCCGGGACCCGCGAGGCCAGGGCGATCCTGAAGACTGACACCCGCATTACTGCAGCAGTGCTGGATGTGAACGTCAGGGACGGTGCCATCACACCTGTTCTGGAGGCCCTTCAGGCACGCCGCATCCCGACACTGATCTACACGGGGGGACAGGTGCCAGAGGACGTTCGGCGCAGACATCCCGACCTAATGGTGTTGTCGAAGCCGGTGCGGCCTGCTCGCGTGATAGCGGAGCTGCGGCGGTTAAGCGGAAAGCCGGCAGTGGGATAGCGAGTGCAAGGGCAATGCCGGTCAGACCCGACCACCTCTCCGTATCATTTCACACGGAGCTGAGCCTTAGTATATAACAGAAACGGGCGCCAACCAGCGTCCTTGAGCACACGGTATAAGGCCACTGCGGTACGGTGAAGGGCTTTCCAGTTAGACGAATTCTATGATCCAAGCGACTGTGCGGGAACAGCATTGCCCCTGAGGAGTCTCCGGAGAGTACCCTTCAGCATTCCACCATCCTTGCCGGAGTTTGCCATCGTGGAAGCCCCTCCGCTGGAGCGCAAGCTCGTCGCCATCCTCGCCGCCGATGTGGCGGGTTACAGCCGCATGATGCACCAGGACGAGGACGCCACCCTCGCGACGCTCACCACCCACCGTAGCGTCATCGATGACCTCATCATCGCAGGACGGGGCGAGATCTCTGGCACCGCCGGCGACAGCGTTCTGGCCGAGTTCGCCAGTGTTGTCGATGCCGTGCACTGCGCGGTGGCCATCCAGCAGGCCCTGCACAAGGCCAACGCCAACCTGCCCGACGAGCGCCGGATGCGGCTGCGCATGGGCATCAATGTTGGCGATGTTCTGGTCAAGGACGGCACCATCTTCGGCGACGGCGTCAACGTCGCCTCCCGTCTCGAAGGCTTGGCAGAGCCGGGCAGCGTGTGCATCACGCGCGGCGTACGGGACCACATCCGTGACCGCGGCGAGTACGAGTTCGAGGATCTTGGCGAGCACAGCGTCAAGAACATCGCTCGTCCGGTTCGGGCCTTCCGGATCATGTTCGATCCGAATGCCACAACTGAACTCCGGGAGGTTGCTGGAGCACCGGAGGCGCCGCTGTCAAGCGGTGTCGTCTCGGAGGTGTCACAGGACGCAGTTGAACTCGCGTTCTGGCAATCAGTTCAGGCGAGTGGGGATGGAGAGGAGTACAGCGTCTACCTTGACCGCTATCCTGAGGGCATCTTTGCCCCACTGGCCCGTGAGCGTCTTGCCAAGCCTGCTACCTTGGAGCGACCGGCGTCCGTCCCGGAGAGCTCTGCGGTCGAACTGGCCTTCTGGGACACGGTCAAGGAGAGTGACAACCCGTCGATGTTCCGGGCGTATCTTGAGCAGTTCCCGTCAGGAGCCTTCAAGACTCTGGCAGAGATACGCCTAACGGAACTTGAGGGTGCGGACGCGGGCGGCAGCGCATAACCCAAAATCTACAGGATCTGGGTACGCACATCCCGTACGTGTGCTGTTCAGATGCGATTTGACTGACCAAACGAATCGGATCGTGTTCTTGCAAGAATGCGCTGTCGTTGTCGCAGCTCCCATGCTTGCGGCTGGTATGGCGTTCTCAGACCGTGCCTAGCTGGGATATAGAGCAATCTGGCTAGGCAAATGCGCTCGTCTTTGCAGCCGGGGTAGTCAATATTCAAATACAAACAGATGCCTGAAAAAAGGCTGTCCTTGCGCCGCCGCTTGACGGACCTCTGCACAGACGTAGCTGAGCCAAGTCGGTGCGGCTCGATCTCCCCGCCCCGGTTTCAGCCAGGAAGATCGGCTTGTCACAGCGCTGCTGGCTCCCGAGCATCTCGCTCAGGGCCTGGTAGGCGCAGTGCTCGGCCAGATGGACTTCTACAACGCAGGAGGCCGGGGCACTACACAAAGTTTCGAACCGTGCTCAGTCGATCGGCGTTGGTGATCCATGCTGACCATTGACACCGACCAGGGCCAAACAAGCATCGAAGCCACTACTGAGGCGGAAGAGGCTGACGTCGCGGTCGCAACGCACCTCGCAAAGCACAAGGACCATCCTCTCGTGCGCGGTCTCGGGACCATGAGCGAGGTCGGAGATCAGCCGCCGCTCCTTGCCCTGTCAGGCGCAGTTCTCGCCTACGGCGTGCTAGCGGGGGACCGACGTGCCGCCAGAGCCGGGGTCCGCATGCTGGGTTCTCTTGTCCTAGCAACATGGATCAAGACGGGTCTCAAGCACCTGGTGGCTCGAACGAGGCCGAACGTCCTCTTAGACGAGGGGCAGTACGAACTTGAGCCGTTCGGGCCTGATGAAGGGTCGTGGCACTCGTTTCCCTCAGGTCACACAGCAGGAAGCGTTGCAGTCGCGCGGGCTGTGGGTCGCGCCTACCCTCAGGCACGGACCGCCGCTTATGCAGGGGCGGCCGCCGTCGCCCTCGTTCAGATCCCGCGGGGGGCGCACTACCCGGCTGATGTTGCTGGAGGGGCAGTGGTGGGCGTCATCGCAGAGGCAGCTATCAACGGATTGGCCAGTTATTTTTCTGCTGCAACAGGGAAGCTCGACGATAGCCCGCAAGGCCAAAGTCGCCCCTCACCCGCCGACCTGAGCTGAGCATAACAAGATCGATGATCAGGTTTGCTCAAGCTTTCTACCGGCGCAGGACCTGCTTCTCGATCTGCTTATAAGCTTTCTCGACAGGAGAGGGGTCTTTGTCAGCGACAATTTCGTCGTAAGCGGCCGATAGCTCGCTGAGGCGCTCAAGGACTAGCTCAGCCGACCCAGGTCCGCGAGCACCCAGGTTGCGTGGCACCGTGAAGGTCAGTCCAGCCATCACACCAGGATGGTCCGGAGAGGCGGGCATGCGGGCCAGCTTCTGCCCGAGCATCGAGAGTGCGTGCATGAGGGACATAGCCGCTTGGACGAACGCTCTCCTGTCAGCTCCGCTGACGGCGGGGGCATAGGTCTGCTCGAGCAGAACCAGCACCTGCCCATAGATCGCGTTTGCAAGGTCGAGGTGTCTCACGGCTTCAGGTGCCGTGATCCAGACCCGGTTTGTCGGATCAGCCGGACGGCGCATAACAGGGTTATGCGCTGCCGAATGGGCAGGCTCGAAAGCTGGACGTGAGGACTTCAGCTCCGCCCACTCGCTCCTGATGGCGTTGAAGCGGGCGAAGTGACTGTCCTCCGACTCCTGTGGTGAGCCTTCCCCCTGCTCCACGATGACATCCAAGGCTTGGAGCGCACTTGCCAGATCCGTGATTACGCTCACCCCAGCGAGATCAACGACGTCAGGTCCGATCTGCCGTGCGCCACAATCTCGGATGAAAGCCACACTCCCTCGTTTGGCAACAAGGGACCGAAGACCTTCTCGGATCATCCCGTACAGTTCGGCGATAGTCTCGTAATCCCCGGCACTCGGAGTAAGTTGTATGTCCTTGACTTCTCTGACGATCTCCGCTTCAGCGCCGAACGTGTCATGGTCATGGATCGAAGATCCTTCAGGGTGCTCCAGGAAAATGAAGTGGTCCAAGGCCGCTTCGTCAAATGGGGTGAGTCGCACGGTGAAGCAGGCCGGCAGGTAGCCCTCGGCAACGGGCAGGTTGGGTCGGTCGAAATGAGGCGCTCCTCCGATGGCGATGAGGAGGTTGTTAACGATGGCGAGATGGCCCATTTCCTCCACTGCCACGTTGAGGATGACCCGTTTCCATTGTGCGACAGCCGTGGCTTCCCGCTCGAATAACCCCTCCTCAATGCCGCTTTTGAGGCTGAAGGCGGCATAAAGGTACGAACACAGGATATTGTGCTCCAGCTCGGCAGCCTCTGTGAGGAGGTGAATCAGGTGTTCGCGTGTCTGTGAACGGGGAATAGGTGGCATGATCGTTGGCTCAGTTCCTCGTTGACCTCGAATGGGACGCCGATGCGGAACTCGATCAGCGCCGAAGAGAGGCTCGCTCCAGAGCTGCCTGGCCGGATCTTGGCTGCAGCACAGGTAATGCAGATAGTAAGCTTTGCCCGTGCTGCAGTCCTCTCAGTTCACGCTGCCTTCTGGTTGAGCGCCGCCTCAGCCAGCTCTGTGAGAAGCTGATCTGTTTTCTTCTCTTCCTGCAGCGTCTCCTCGAACAGGGTCACGGCATCGGTCATGCCGAGTTGAGCAGCCCAGCTCCGGAGCGTGCCATAGCGCGCGATCTCATAGTGCTCCACGGCCTGGGCGGCCGCGAGTAGGCCGGCATCAAGGGCCTCGCTGTCAGCAAAGTCGTCCATGACCTCCTCGCCTTCAGCAAGGATGCCCTGCATAGCCTCACAGGTCTTAGCCTGCGGACGCTTGCCGACCATCTCGAACACGCGCTCGAGCCGCTCAACCTGCCCCTCGGTCTCGGTCCGGTGGGTCTCGAATGCTTGTCGCAGCTGATCGGACTCGGCGGCCTTTGCCATTTTGCGGAGCGATCTCAGGAGGGCCTTCTCGGCGTGGTAGATGTCCTTCAGTCCGACCAGGAACAGGTCCTGCAGGGTTTTCTGCTTGGTGGGCATGGTGTTCTCTCCGACGACTTTGTGTGGGCCCGTTCAACACCGCCCTGAAGGCCATTGTTCCGGTAGGTCTTCACCAGCGCCACAGCAACTCTGACGTGCTGACGGTGCGCACGCTTATAATCCCAAGGCATCCTTTGCTGGAGTTCAAGTTCGAGGTTCGGCACCTTGGCATGATGCTGCCCTCTGAAATGCTTGAGCTCAGATCAGTCTTTCGCAGAATGCCCAGACGGGGATCAGAAGGGACTTGGACATCTTGAAGTAAGGTTCCCCTCTACGATCAGTCCAAGCTTCTGCAGTGGAGACGAGAACAGTCGTTGAGACGGAGTTCACCTGCTTCGTAGCGATTCTTCCTTGCTACTCGTACGTTCTGCAGAGAACAGCCAGCCTTTTTCTTCTCGTACATGGAACTTGCCATTTCCTCCAGCGTTCACGGCGTTCTCCTCAGGTGAATCTCCTATGGCTCTCCTCGATTACACCGGCTACGCGGCAGCCCTTTGCACAACCGGCGCCTATGTCCCCCAGGTGCTCCGGGTCTGGCGCACCCGGTCAACCCAGGACATCTCCCTCAAGATGTTCCTCGTTCTGGTAGCCGGCCTGATCCTCTGGCTCGTGTACGGCTTCTGGAAAGGGGAGATCCCGCTGATCGCTGCAAACGGCGTTACGCTGATGCTCGCGAGCATCATCCTCTACTTCAAGGTAAGGCACGGCTGAGCCGCCACTCGCCGGGAACGAGGAACTTCAATGATCAAGGCCGTGATCTTTGATGTCGATGGAACGCTGATCGACACGGTCGATCTGCACGCGGCTTGCTGGGTCGAGGCTCTCAAGCATTATGGGATCGAGGTGCCGTTCGATGACATTCGCGTGCAGATCGGCAAGGGCGGCGACCAGCTCCTGCACGGCCTCATCCCTCCAGACTTGGTCGAGCAGAAGGGCGAGGAGATCCAGGAGTTCCGCAGCGATCTGTTCAAGCGCGAGTACATGCACAAGGCTCGCCCGTTTCCAGGCGTGCGGGAGCTGTTCGAGCACATCAGGGATTCGGGCCAGCGGGCCGTGCTCGCGTCCTCCGGCACTAGGGAGGAGGTAGGGCAGTATAAGGAGATCGCCGGCATTGCCGATCTGATCGACGATGCAACCTCCTCTGATGACGCTGAGCGATCCAAGCCCTTCCCGGACATCTTCCAGGCAGCGCTCGCGAAGCTCGCCCCTTTGGGGCCAGACGAAGCCGTGGTGGTAGGTGACACACCCTATGACGCCGAGGCTGCCCGCAAGGCCGGCCTGAAGTCGGTTGGCGTCCTGTGTGGCGGCTTTCCGGAGGAAGCGCTGCGGTCGGCTGGCTGCATCGCTGTCTATGAGGGAGCGGCGGATCTGGTCAGGAACTACGATCGTTCGCCGCTGGCAGGAAACGGCGGGGACATTGCGGCCGGGGGGAGGCTTTCATGACCGACCAACCACCTGACGTGCCGGGCGGGCCGCACCTGCGGACGGTGGCGATGCCGCGGGATGCTAACCCGAACGGCGACATCTTCGGCGGCTGGACCGTGTCGCAGATGGACTTGGCTGGCGCCACGTTCGCGTCCGAGGTGGCAGGTGGGCGCGTTGCCACTGTGTCCATCGAGGCCATGGAGTTCCTGCGGCCTATCGCTGTGGGCGATGAGGTCTCCTGCTACTGCACGCTTCTCAGGAGCGGAGAGACCTCCGTGGCAGTCCGGATCGAGACCTGGGCGCGCGGAAGAGGGGCCAAAGGGGGTGAAAGGGTCACCGAGGGAACCTTCGTTTTCGTGGCCATGGACGAGCACGGGAAACCGAGAACTCTCCCAAACAGCGAGCAGGAATAGAGCGCGGGCGGACCATCTCGGCTACGCACCTTTGTGTCAGCTGCTCATCGGAGGTCTCACCCGACATCTAGGTCGGCCCTGGTCATCGTTCGCCGAGAGTGGTCCTGATCTGCTGCTCTTCGAGGTCAAGTTCGGCCACCAGTGTGGCCATCGCCTCGGTGTCGAGTTCGTCCTTGTGGTCCGCCAGCAGCTTGGCTCGGGCTGCCTCGATCGCCGTCAGCCGCAGACGATGCTGCATTTCCAGGCGCTGTGTGCCTGTCTCGGTGTCCTGCCGCATCTGGTCGGCCTGCTTTGCCCGCTGGCTCAGGTCGCGCAACAGGTCGTCCGCAACCGCCGCCTGCTCCGGATCCGCGCCGTCAAGGGTCTCGGTCACAGCCGCCATCGCGGCGACGGTCGCCTCGCTGCGTGCGTTGATGGCCTCCGGCGTGACGACCGGATTGAGCTGCTCATCTTCCGGTTCGTCTAGGCCCAAGCGCCGGATGAGAGGTCCAAGCGTGGTCCCTTGCAGCACGAGCGTGGCGAGGATAGCGCAGAAGGCCAGGAACAGGATGAGGTCACGGCCCGGGAACTCAGCCGGCAACGCCAGTGCCGCCGCCAGGCTGACCACCCCCCTCATGCCGGCCCAGGAAAGCACCATCGGGTGGCTCCAGGGTGGCATGGGATCGCGCTCCCGCAGCCTGCGCGACAGCATCCGTGGAAGCCACACGGCCGGGAAGACCCAGACAAACCGGCTCAGGATGAGGGCCGCTGAAACGGCAGCCCCCAGGTTTGCGAGCTGCCAGGGATTGTACTGCTCTAAACGCTCCAGAATGCCCCGCAGCTGCAAGCCAATGAGCACGAACACCAATGCAGTGAGCACGAACTCGACGAACTCCCACACCGCCTGCATTTCCAGCCGGGTGCGGGCCGTGAAGGCCGCATGCTGCCTCTGGCCCAGGATGAGGCCACAGGTCACGGCCGCGAGCACACCCGAGGCGTGAACCTGCTCGGCTGCGATGTAGGCGGCAAAGCCCGCAAGGAACGACACTAGGATGTCGAGGAGCGTGTCTTCAAGATGGGTGAAGATCCACATCGTAATCCGGCCGAGGATGTAGCCCAGCACGGTTCCTCCCACAGCGGAGAACAAGAACGACAGGGAGGCTTCTCCCAGAGAGACTTCACCGGCGAGGGTTGCCGCCACAGCAAAGCGGTAGAGGACGAGGGCCGAGGCATCGTTGAGCAGGCTCTCACCTTCGAGCACCACCACAAGACGCTTGGGGATGCGGAAGTTCTTCAGGACCGAAGTGGCAGCCACCGCGTCGGGTGGGGCCACGATGGCGCCGAGTGCGATGGCTGCTGCCCAGGGAAGTTCCGGAACGAGGAACTTGGCGGTGGCAGCCACAGCGAAGGCAGTGAACAGCACGGCTCCGAGGGCAAGGAGCAGGATGGGCCGCAAGTTGAACTGAAAGGTTGGCCAGTCGGTCCGGTAGGCACTGGCCTGGAGGAGGGGCGGCAGGAACAGCACGAGAGCGAGCTGCGGGTCGAGTTCGATTGTGGGCAGGCCGGGCACGAGGGCCAGTGCCATGCCGCCGAGGACGAGCACTACGGCAAGCGGGACGTTAAGGCGGCGGGCCAGGAGAGCAAGTGCCACGCAGGCGGCGAGCAAGCCAAGTAGGACTTCGAATAGTTCCATGTGGTGCCGGACGCTCCCCTGCTGCTGTCGGGAACAACGCGGAAGTCGGCACACTGGTACGCTCAATGTTTAAGGTCTCTGTTAGATAAAGTTTATCACTGTTGGCGCCTTGATAGCGGTGTAAAGAAGCGCATCGCCGAGAGAATGATCTCCGCGTGGAACTGCCGGCTTCCGTCTGGGTTGGATCACCTGCCAAGCTCGTTGCTCGCGGCTGTTCGGCTCAAGGATGTCTCCTGCCATGACTGCTATCACTCCACCACCCCACGGGCGACCAGACGGTCAAGGCCCATCCATGTTGTCGTCTGTCGGGGCCGCTGTCCTGGGTTGGGCGCTGATTAGGCTTGTTGCCGGATCGCCCGGAAACCGAACGGCAGCTATGCCGCCAGTGCGGCGGAGCGGGCCCACATCGGAAGGGCAAGTCGCTGGGTTCGGCGGGAAGCAGCCTGCTCCACCACAGACTGCGCGCGAGGCGGGGCGTGGTCGCGAGGCCCATACCCCGATCCAGATCCCGGGCCTCGGCTGGAAAGACATCCTGTGGCGAACCTACGAGGAATTCAGCCAAGACCGCATCCTGTCTGAGGCTGCTGGTGTCACCTACTACGCCCTGCTGGCGATCTTTCCCGCTATCGCAGCGCTGGTGTCCATCTACGGCCTCTTCGCCGATCCGGCGACCATTCAGGACCATCTCAATGCTCTCTCTGGTATGCTGCCGGGCGGCGCGATGGAGATCGTCAGCGAACAGGTCAAGCGCATTGCTTCGGCAGGCGGAGGCACGCTGGGCGTCAGCTTCATCATCGGTCTGGCGATCTCCCTGTGGAGCGCCAATGCTGGCATGAAGGCCATCTTCGACGCCCTCAACATCGTCTACGACGAGGAGGAAAAGCGGAGCTTTCTTTGGCTGAACGCCCAATCTCTCACCTTCACGCTTGCCGCCATTGCGTTCGTTCTCCTTGCGCTGGCCGGCATCGTTGTCCTGCCAGTCGTGCTCGACTTCGTCGGCTTGCGCACCACAGTCGAGTGGCTTCTCTCCCTAGCGCGTTGGCCGATCCTCCTGGCCGTGGTGGTTGCAGGACTGGCTGTGCTCTACCGCTACGGCCCGAGCCGCGACAAGGCGGAGTGGAAGTGGGTGACGCCGGGCGGCATCGTGGCAGCCGTGCTGTGGCTGGCTGGCTCAATGCTGTTCTCGTGGTACGTCTCGAACTTCGGCAGCTACAACGAGACCTATGGCTCGCTGGGGGCAGTGATTGGCTTCATGACCTGGATCTGGCTGTCGAGCATCATCGTGCTGCTGGGCGCCGAGATCAATGCTGAGATGGAGCACCAGACGGCGCAGGACACCACGGAAGGCCCGCCCCAGCCGCTGGGCGCCCGTGGGGCCCAGATGGCCGACGACATAGGGCCGGCCAAGGCGTAGTGGCAGAACGAGCGGGATCGATTTAAGTCTTTGCTGGCGTTAATTCGTGACATAAAGAGCGGCGCCATAGATCCTTGGCAGCTGATTACTAATGCCTACGCCAACATGGCCGAACTCTGTGGGGAGGTTACCCGGGTCGTGCCGAATGGCAGGGTTAGGAGCCGAGACCGCCTGTTCCGCGAACTCGACACCAAGCTCCGATGGCCCCTGGAGGCGGAGGAAGTAAGCCTCTATGAGGTACTTGAGGACCATGGCCTGACCTCGTCCGAGGTCGCCTCGCGGGCGGTGTCGCCGGCCAGGCGCTTCTTGCCGGCCTCCAGGAACTCCTTGGACCAGCGGTAGTACACGTTGGGCGGGATCCCCTCCCGCCGGCAAAGCTCGGCAATGCTGTCCTCGCCCCGCAGGCCTTCCAGCACGATGCGGATCTTCTCCTCAGCCGAGTAGTGCCTGCGGGTGGCCCGGCGGATCTCCTTCACGACCTGCTCAGCGGGCTCTTTGGTTGGTCCTAGTTTCTGTCTCATCATCTCTTCCTCAAGAGCTGCGATGAACCAGAACCTCCCCCTTCTTCAATTCAGCCGTTCTGTCTCGTGAGTGCTGACGGCGGACACGTTCTGGCTCACGTGAATAGCGAAGCCAGTGACGGCGAAAACTAAGGTTTGGCTGCTGATGAGGCGGGGCACAGAAAAAGCGCCCACAAGGAGGCACTTCCAAGGTCCGCACCATGCGGCGGCAAAATGATCGGCGAACTCACTCCTACTGCCTTATTCTCGGGAAGGCAGACGTTCTGCACCCAGCAGCCAACTTCCATTGCATCAGCTAAACGGTCTAATGCAATTGCCTAGTTTCGGCTCCCTCAGCAGTCATGTACATGTCTTAACCATTGGTTACCTCTGAAGCATTGATGAAGTGATTATCGTAGATCAAAGAGAACAGTTAAACACAGACTTCCTACTCGTCAGGGGCAGACGTAGGGTTCAAAGCCGCGACTTCAGTCATAAGAACTGAGCGCGGCTTTCTTTATTCTGTCCACCCGACAACACAGTAATTTGTCCATTTGCGGCTAATCATTGCCTAGGCTAAATCACTGAATTGACGATCCGGGTCGCTATACACATAACCATATAGATCTAGCGCGGCGGGGGCTCCTATGAACATGCTGTTGGCTGCCGTTTTGGTCGGCAGCTTGCTTGGTTTTACTTTGCTCTGGGCCCATGGAGTACTAGCTGCGCTCCTGGGTGCGCAGCTTGGTGCAATCTCGTTGGCTTTCCTGATGTGTCCCGTTTTAGCTCTGCGGAGGACCAAAGTGGAGCGGACGCGAAACGCCGGGTTCAAGCTCCTCTCAAGGGATTTGTCGGGAGGGGATTGTCCATGACCATTCTCGATCCTCTTACCGAGCACATGATCAAGATCCAAAGTCCGATTACGCCTCGTCCTTGAAGAAGCAGATGCGTCAGCCCGCTGAACCCATTACACGAATGGGTAGCTAAATAGTCATCCTGTTACCTCGCAAATAACCCATAATGCCACATTATAGGCCTTACATAGGGAACTGGAATTCTGGGATGCCTCGATACAGCTTCTTTGTGTGGAGCAACCGCGGTCGCGTCAAATATCCTAGGAGCTACGATCTTCCGGATGTTGCAGCTGCCCGTAAAGCGGCTATGAAGATTGCTGATATCTTCATTGATGTTCTTCCCAACTGGAGCGATCTATCCTTCCAGCAGAGGAATACCTTCGTGGTTGAGGTCGTGGACGAAACCGGTCAGACGGTTCTAACAGTTCCGTTCAGAGAGGCGAAACAACCCGCCCCGTAACTGGATTTGACAGAACTCAACCATGTACAGAAGCAGCCGGATGGGTTGAGCAGGTCTTGAGTGAAATCTGCGATACCCTGGTCGTAGGGAAGGCCGAGAAGCTCTCTTGCCTCGACAATTTCGTTATGCGCAGCAAGGCCGAGCGCCGGCCGCAATCCCAAGGCGAGGTCGAAGGGCCATTAACCCGCGCCGGATCATGGTCTCCAAGCCCTCCCTCAATCTCAAGGCTCACATGAATGGTGGGGCCAGTGACGGCCAAGACCAGGCTGCCTGCAGCCTAGACTAACTGGCTGAATTGACGGGCTGGGTCAGTGTAGTCGTAATCGGCAGACCTGATGGAAAGGGGTGGGGGCTCCTAATGGCGTCGTGTGATTGTAGCCAGTCGCAAGTTTCCTTCCAGCACCTCCAGTACTCTCGACACATGCTTACACGTTTTCAGTGCTTGCCTGCGTTTACCATTCATAGAACATCGCTTTAAGAGCAGGACAGACTCATGAACCACAACCGAGCCGTAGAGGCGGTCCAGGGTACTGCGTCAGATCCTCTGAAGACTTTAGGCACAGGCCCGTCATTTCAGCGTGCTGCAATCCTCTTTGTTGCTTCTGTAAGCTTTTTTGTCGGAGCAAGCCTTCTGTTCGCCAGCCTCTGAAAAGGCTGCGTACCTAAACGTATGAAAAGCGAGAACAGGAGTTGTTCTCATATCTGGTGCAACGATGGATCACAAAGTCGAGTTAGTGGCTCAGGCGTTCTATGAAGCCGACCCGGAAGCATCCCTGTGGGACAACGAGCCTGCCTTTTGCAAAGAGCAGTTCCGGGAGTTCGCGCGCAATGTCATCAATCTGGTGAACGAAGATGTCGGCGTTCTACTTCCCGCCCCCAGAAGGCCTCAGCAGAAGAGTGCGTGAGGAGTATGAGATAGACTGCCTAGCATCTGCTTGTTGCTTTACATTCCGCACTATCCCGCCTGCGCGGTCCGCTCCATCTGGGGCACAAGGGGCTCTCAATCTAGCTGTCGCCAGACCAAGTCTCCGAACTTTTTATCCGGCACAACTTCACTAACGTGCCTCTGTGACCTTTCCGATACAGCGAAAACCTCAGAAATAGGACACTCTGGTGGTGTCCCAAGCCGATGGTGAGGGGCTGGTCATTCTTCCCTCTGACCTAAGCGCCCGGTGCAGAGCCGAGGCGCTTCTCTTTGTCGGGGCGACCAGGCAGGCTGTGCCGCCCATTAAAGATTAGGCTTAGCCAGAAGAGAATGTCCTCTACTTCGCTTTGGCTCATATGCGGCTTCGGGAGAGGGTTAAGATAATCGGGCCATGGGATGACCATTGCCCCCGAGCGCCCTGCCCATGGTCAGGCCCGGCGGACTAACTCCTTGATCACCGCTGGGCCTGCCTGCCCCTGAAACCTCAAAGAAAAAGCGCCCGCAGAAAACTGGGGCGCTGTGAAGGTGCCAAATTGTAGGAACGAAACATCTGAAGCAGCTTCGTGCCAATCAGATAGTTGACAATCTATTACTGGCCACGTGGGTCAGTTTTTCAGGTAGCAACCTGCCTGCCCGGCTCCAGGTCATCGTCGCATCCGGCACTCCGACCTAACTGGCTTTCCCGCCAGCAGGGGAGGTAAGAAATGGCTCCCCATCCCCGCTGTCTTCCAGATCTCTGGCGAATCCGACAACGAGTACTGCCGAAGGATCGAGGACGCCTGCCTAAAAGTCATCCTCGAGGCGTCTATCGATCCGGCGACCAACACGGCTATGCTGCGGAATGCCGAGATTTCCAAGGCGTTGCTCCGGATCTCAGCTACCCTAGTGGTAACCTCCAAGGAAGCCAGATCACCGACAGCGATCCGGCACCTGGCCGAGGACTACGCCAAGGATTTTCGCCGGCTCATTTCCGCGAACCAGGCGAAGTTGGACAAGCACAGCGATCCGCCGTTTGCGATTTTGCACGAGAGTGAGCTTCAGTAGTCAAGGCCAGCCAATATCGTGACTCAACATGGACAACCCAGAAGTGGCTTGGAGGCGGCGAGATCGGAGATGCGGGCCAACTCGGCTTATCCAATGACCGGCCCTCTGACCAAGTGACCTTGATTGAAGCTGGAAAAGACCTCTCAGAAACGCCATTGCCCACAAGGGCAGGTGGCCTGAAGGGGCGGTGCATAACCCCGCAACCTTGAGCAGGGGCAAACCCACCACTTGAGCCCCAGCGCTGCAGGCATTGACGCCCTCACTATTCACTCGCAAGAAGCCCGGTGCAGGCCGATTGACCACCAAGCTTTGGCAACTATTTACGTCTGCCCAAAGGATCATTCGCTCTTGCCCACCGACCAGACCCGCAACGTGTCCATCACCGCCGAGATGAACGCCTTCATCCGCTCTCAGGTCGCCTCCAGCCATTACCAGAACGCCTGCGAGGTGGTCCGGGCCGGCCTGCGCCTGCTTATGAAGCGGGCCCGGCCCGGAGAAACCAAGACGCCCCCTCCGCCCAATGAGTTGCAGACGCCCCGTGCAACGGTCAGGGGGCGACGTGCACGGCAGGTCTGACGCAGGCGAGGGCGGGCTCGAGTTCCTCCACAGCGGTGGTCAGATGGGTGCCCTGATGCGCGCGCACGACTGGGCGTCCTCGCCGCTGGGGACGCCGGAAACCTGGCCGCAGTCGCTGCGCTTGGTGGTCGGGCTGATGCTCGGGTCCAAGTTCCCGATGTTCGTCGCCTGGGGTCCAGAACTCGGCTTCCTGTACAACGATGCCTATGCCGAGATCCTCGGGGCGAAGCACCCGGCTGCTCTAGGCGCCCGCTTCCACGACATTTGGTCCGAGATCTGGCCTGACATCTCGCCGCTGATCGACGCGGCCCTTACAGGCGAAGCTACCTACCGAGAGAACCTGCCGCTCCTGGTCCACCGGAACGGCTTTGATGAGCAGGCTTGGTTTACCTTCAGCTACTCGCCCGTGCGGGACGAGGCCGGACGCATCGCCGGCATGTACTGCGCCGTCGCCGAGACCACCCAGGTGGTGCTCGCCGAACGGCGGCGCGCTGCGGACACGGAGCGGCAACGCCGGCTGTTCGAGCAGGCGCCAGGCTTCATCACGATCCTCACAGGTCCAGAACACGTCTTCGAGTTCACGAACGCTGCTTACCGGCGCCTCTTTGGCGACCGCGGGTACGTCGGCAAGACGGCACGGGAGGTGTTCCCAGAACTGGTCGACCAAGCCTTCTTCGAACTCCTCGACGGTGTCTACGCGACCGGCAAGCGCTTTGTCGCAGATCACATCCTAATCCGCTTCGAACGAGCAGACGGGGCGCCGGAGGAGCGCTTCCTCGACTTTATCTATGAGCCGGTCACCGACGAGGTCGGGAGCGTCACCGGCATCTTCGTCGAAGGCTATGACGTCACCGACGCGCACTGGGCTGAGGCTGCGCTGCGCGAGAGCGAAGCGCGCTACCGCACGCTGTTCGAGGCGGTGGATGCCGGCTTCTGCGTCGTCGAGCTGATGTTCGACGGCGAGGACCGCCCGGCCGACTACCGCTTCGTCGAGGCTAACCCAGCCTTCGAGCGCCAGACCGGCTTGCAGAATGCGGTCGGGCGAACGGCACGCGAGCTGGTCCCGAACTTGGAACCACACTGGTTTGAGATCTACGGCGGGGTTGCGCGCACAGGCGATCCCGTGCGCTTCGAGAACGGCTCGGACGCGATGGGGCGCTGGTTCGAGGTGTACGCCCTGCGCGTCGGCGATCCACAGGACCACCGCGTCGCCATTCTGTTCAACGATATCTCCGAGCGGCGGCGGGCCGAAGAGTGTCTGCGCGAGCTGAACGAGCAACTCGAGCGGCGGGTGGCCGAACGCACGGCCGAGCTAACTGAGAGCCAACGCCGCTTTCAGGGCATCTTCGACTCGGCCCTGCAGTTCATGGCCTTGCTGACGCCGGGCGGCACAGTGGTCGAGGTGAACCAGACCGCGCTCGCCTGGAGCCGGATCACGCCGGACGACATCGTTGGGAAGCCGTTTTGGCTTGCTGCGCCTATGCGGGACAACCCAGCCCTGCAGGTGGCGGTCGAGGCCGGCATCCGGCGCGCGGCAGCTGGAGAGACAGTCCGTGAGGAGTACGAAATGCGCGGTGCTGGCGATGTGCGCGCCACAATTGATTTCTCCTTGAAGCCTGTGCCTAGCGAGCACGGCGAACCAAATTGGCTCGTCGCGGAGGGCCGAGACATCACAGAACTCAAGGAGGCGCAGGAGGCGCTACGCCAGAGTCAGAAGATGGAGGCGATGGGGCAGCTCACCGGCGGCGTGGCACACGACTTCAACAATCTGCTCACGCCCATCATCGGCAGCCTCGACATGCTGGTGCGCCGGGGTGTCGGCAGCGAGCGCGAGCGGCGGCTGATCGATGGCGCGCTGCAATCGGCCGAGCGAGCTAAGACCCTCGTGCAGCGGCTGCTTGCCTTCGCACGGCGCCAGCCCCTGCAGCCGGTCGCCGTCAACCTTGAGGCGCTCGTGGACAGCATGGCTGGACTGATCGGCTCGACACTTGGGCCACACATCGACGTTCGCGTGGAGATCGAGCCCGACCTGCCGCCGGCGAAAGCCGACCCAAACCAGCTTGAGATGGCCCTTCTGAACCTTGCCGTGAACGCACGCGATGCGATGCCGGATGGCGGCACCCTGACGATCCGGGCCGCTCGCGGGAGTGTGCGCGGCCGCCAATCGGAACTGAAGCAGGGTCACTACGTGCGGCTGTCGGTGACCGACACCGGGGTGGGCATGGACGAAGCGACGCGCACCCGGGCAGTGGAGCCGTTCTTCTCGACCAAGGGCATCGGCAAGGGTACGGGACTCGGCCTGTCGATGGTACACGGGCTGACTGGGCAGCTTGGGGGTGGGCTGACGATCGAGAGCACGCCAAGCCAAGGCACAACCGTGGAACTGTGGCTGCCGGTGAGCCTCGCGCCGATCGAGGAGGACGGGACGAATGTAGCGGCCCCGCGACCCGCGGCCACACGGGGGCGGGCGCTGCTCGTCGACGACGAGGACCTCGTGCGGATGAGCACGGCCGACATGCTGATGGATCTTGGCTACGAGGTGATCGAGGCCGGCTCTGCCGAGGAGGCGCAGCGCCTCCTTGACGACGGAGAAGCGCCTGACCTGCTCATCACTGACCACCTCATGCCGGGAATAAGTGGTGCAGAGCTGGCCCGGCAGGTCCGCTCGATCAGGCCCGACCTGCCCGTCCTGGTCATCTCCGGTTACGCGGAAGTCGACGGGATCGCCCCCGACCTGCCGCGGCTGACGAAGCCATTCCGCAATGCCGAGCTGGCCGCGAGCATTGCGGCATTGACACCGGCTGGTACGGACTAGCGAGGAGGAAGGGAGCAGCTGCCCTGGCAAAGCGTCGGGCTTGACTATCTGTATCTCTAATTTCGCGAACGGCGTTCAGAGAACTGCAAGCAGCGTATTCGAGCGGAAGCCACTTATCATCCTCTTACGAGGCGCTGCCTAATCCAGTCCTGGGCTATGTCCAGATGGGAGAAGGTCGAGTGGTCTCCTCCACTCAGACGGCCAAAGCTGGCCTCCACAAATCATTGCCCCGGAGCCACCTCGTTTCTGTCCGAGCGGCGAACCAGAACCGCAACCAGCCGCTGCCTCTCGTACAGGACCATCATACCCTCTCCATCGATTGCCACGTTGCGCCAGAAGCGTAGGACAAGCCGGTTAGAAGGACCTGAACGGGAGCTGTCCTGCACTCCCCTGGCCGATCGGGAGCTGGTGTGACCCAGGACAGTAAGAGAGGGTGATGTAGGCAGGGAGGTATGAGTTGACATCATGGCCGTGGCACAGGTGCGGCCCGCGGGCTCGTGCTGCGCGTAGCCAGCCACTGGGTGATCTGCGGCAGTCGCTCTGCTTTGACCTTAAGGCGGAATTCCAGGTCGGCATAGTACCTCTCCGCCTGGGGCCGGAACTCCGCCGGGACCTTGTCATCGATAAAGCGTCGAAGCTCCTCGAGGCGAGCTAGGCTCGTGGCTTGCGCCCCGAGGGACGGAACGAAGCTGTAGCGCTGAAGCCTGTCGAGCCTGGAGCTCAGCGCATCAAGGTGCCCTGTTGCAAACTGCCAAGCCAGGTCCGGATGGCTGGAGGCAACCCGCGTGATCATCCGCAGGCCTGTCGCTCGCGACGGCTCGTTGCTCAAGGCCAGCTCAAGCGTGCGGCTCGCCAGGACGGGATCCTCGGCCCACGCGAGGGCAGCGAAGAGCTGATCCTTCTCGAGAGGGTCGGCCGCCTTCCTGGCAAGCTCGTGCATGGTCTCGTATAGAGCCGCATCGGCTGAAATGGCGACCACTCGCAACGTCGGCACTCGGATCGCCGCAGGCAGGCTCTTGGGATCGGCCAGGAAGGCATTGAAGCGACGGCGTGCCTCAGCTACGACCGAAGGCTCCCCGAACTGCCCTAAGGCGTTCAGAAGGTCCTCGCGCAGGACGGCTGTGTTGTCCGGTTCGCCAGACCTCGCATTCCAGCCGACCTGCTCAAAGAGCGGAGTCAAGGTGGCGCGCGCGAAGGTGCGAAATCCCATCTGCTCGGGTTGACCAGCATAGAGCCGATCAATCGACATCAGTGTCTCTATGATCTGCCGCCAAACCGTTGACTCGCTGCCAAGCGGCGCTTTCTGGATCAGCTCAAGATAGTTGGTCAGTGGCGTCACGCCCGCTTCACCAAGAGCCCAGCTGTCGTAGAGAAGCCCGAGCTGGTCAGCTGGCGGCAGCACAGGGAAGCGGTCTGCCAGAGCAAGGAATGCTCCTTTGGCATAGTAGCTGCGATAGTATGCGGTTTGACCGAGATTGATCTTGATGGGTGGCGTTCCTGGGACTGAGATAGAAGTGGGGGATGGCCCTGCGATCAACTGAGAGACGGGCAACGTCCCCGATCCGATGGAGCCGGCAGAGACTGGAGTGCGCCACACAAGCGAGTCGCGCGCGCTGTTATCCACCCCGAACCTTTCCTGTTTGAGATCAACCGTCGTCTGAGTCCCTTGTGTCCTTACTTCCTCGACGGCAATGAGCGGGACCCCAGGCTGCAGCGTGAAGTCGTCTGCAATCGGCTTGATCGGCTGCTGAGCCGCCTTCTCCAACTCGGCCCAAAGATCGTCTGTGACAGTGTTCTGGTAAGCGTAGCGTTGCATATAGGTCCGGATGCCCTGACGGAATGCCTCCTGCCCCAAGTAGCCTTCCAGCATGCGGATGACCGCCTGCCCCTTGCGGTACGTAATCTCGTCAAACGCCTGGGTTGCCTGATCACCCCTGATCACGGGCTGGACGACAGGGTGCGTTGTGCGCTTTGCGTCCTGTCGCATGGCCCGCTGTCGAGCCGCCTCGGACTGGAGCCACATTGTCCACTCGGGATGGAAGCGATCCGTGGCTTTGTTTTCCATCCAGGATGCAAACCCCTCATTGAGCCACAGGTCATCCCACCACTGCATGGTGACAAGGTTGCCGAACCATTGGTGTGCCATCTCATGGGCGATCACAACGAAAACATACTGCCGCGCCGATTCCGGCGACAGATCAGGATCCACCAGGAGGGCATTCTCGAAGTACAAGATTGCGCCCCAGTTCTCCATGGCCGCAAAGCCGCCTCCGCCCGGGACCGCGATCATATCGAGCTTAGGTAGAGGGTAGGGCACGCCAAAGTACTCGTTGAAATAACCCAGAAGCTGAGCGGCACTGTCGAGCGCAAACTGACCTTTGTACGCACTGCCTTTCCGGGCCACGACAGCAAGCTTGGTCGGGCCGACCGTTGTCTCCAGCCGCTCCAGATCTCCGATGCCAAGGAACAGCAGATAGGACGACATCTTGGGGCTTCGTTGGAACCGGACCCGTTGACGGTTGCCATCCAGCTCGGAGATCTCCTCCACGGGCATGTTCGAGACAGCAACCTCGTCCTTGGGAACAGCGACGGAAAGGGAGAAGGTGGCTTTGCGAGCGGGCTCGTCCCAACATGGGACAAAGCGGCGGGCACTCACCGGCTCGAACTGCGTCACAAGCATTCGCTTGGGAGCCTCTGGGGTGCCGTACCTTGCGACGAACAGTCCGTCAGCGTTTTCGGAGATCCTTCCCTTATAGTCGATGGCAAGCTCGTAGGTGCCGGGCTCAATGGTCCGAGGAAAGGTCAGAGTGGCCGTTTGCTGCTCGTGATTAAGCTCAATGTTGGCTGCTTGTTCAGCACCTGGCATCAAGACCGCGCGCTCTACCTGCAGGTCAGCGGCGTTCAGGACAATGTCGGACGTGGGCTGGCGAACCGAGACGGTAATGCGGACAGAGGCGTCAAACCTCAGGTTTTCAGCATCGGGCCTCACGAAGATGTCGTAGTGCTCGGGAACAACACTGGATGGGAGCTGGATGGGAGCGGTTCTGACGAGAGACTGGTCTGCCGATTGTGCCGCCGCAGGGGCAATGAGCCCTGAGGTGCGATCCATTGGGAGGAGTTCACCAAGCAGCAGGACCATGGCAGCGGCATAGGCGAGGGTGCTGAGGCTCTTCAGGTTCATTTCGCTTTACCTTCAAATCCCAGAGTTGCCAACTGCTTGGCTATATGCTTGTCAGAGCCACCGAGCAGGGCAGCCTGAACTCGTTGGCTTTGGGAAGGCGGGACTAGGAACTGTGGCCAGCATGGTATGCTGGATCAACAACTAACGAAGAACTCGACTTCGCTCATGATAACATGGGCGATTGTGTCCCGCCCGCACTTTCATTGGGTTAGAGGTCACTCAATGCGGGCTACGTGGGGTATTATCACCGGAACGGCTGATGAATTCAGCTGATTGGCGGTAGGGTAGGGGACGTTCATCTGAGCCGTGCAAGTATGGCGACAACTTCGAGGCCGGAACAGGTTACTCGGGTCGAGCGCAAATCGTGGTGGCAGCTTCTGCTGATTGATCAATGTACTGGGTTTATCTGACCATCCCAAATCGTGGTGCGTGCAAGGGCACCGTCAGGTTAATGAGCTGAAGTGACAAGGGCTCACTGAAGGGCGCTTCAGAAACCAGCGGTGATGCCAGTCACCTCAGCCCAAGCTACAAGGGCCCGCGCTCGAGCCTCCCGATGATCAGCGGCGGTGGTGCTGGCGGGACGGCGGAAGAGGTTCCCAACTTGATCGTGAACGGAGAGGAAGCGTTGGGCTTGGCCGGCTGATTTGAAGCGCTTCATGATGCGCTCGCGTCGTCGGGTCGGCTGATGAGAGTTCTCCGCTCGATTGTTTAAGCCCTTGTGCTGTCGATGCTCGACGCCGGGCATCACGGCCCTCTTCGCAGCGGCATAACTGGCTAGTTTATCGGTGATCATCACCCGAGGAGCTACGCCCTGCTTCTTGAGCAGCTTGCGCAGCAGGCGCTCGGCCGCTTTGGTGTTGCGACGACTCTGGACCAGGATGTCGAGCACGGCCCCATGTTGATCCACCGCTCTCCAGAGCCAATACTTCCGGCCCGCGATGCTGATCACGACCTCGTCTAGAGCGTGCAGCGGTTGCGTGGAATCGGCGGAGCTGATTCCATAGGGTTGGTTGTTGTCGACCGGGAGGCGTCCCATGCCAGCTCCTCTATCCCGAGACTTGCGTGAGCGGATCGTGCGTGCGG